>Ga0115011_10000409_pt1 | contig 35469 bp, 28 predicted proteins | sample TroAtlMetagenome_2_FD_88705 | JGI IMG/M metagenome (GOLD analysis project Ga0115011, IMG submission 88705) | Marine eukaryotic phytoplankton communities from Atlantic Ocean - Tropical Atlantic ANT8 Metagenome | ecosystem: Environmental > Aquatic > Marine > Oceanic | place: Tropical Atlantic... | reverse complement strand
TCCAGATCAAACACCACCAGGAGTTTTAGCGAATTTAGATTTATATTGCACAGATTTAATTGATAGAGGCCAAATAGTAATTAATTAAGGAGTTTTAAATTATGGACGTAAATACAAAATTTGTAATTTCTGCGGAAGATGAGAAATTTTTCGGTAAAATGGGTAGTTTTGGGATTCCGAAATTTGATAAAATTATGAATGGCGGGGTCCCTAGAGGATTTACGATATTAGCACTTACAGATCCAGGAGCTGGTGCAGAATTATTTGCAAAACAATTCTTATCTCCTTGTGAAGAACCTGAAAATACAGTATATATTTCTACAAATGAAACTTCTGATGAAATAATGCAAGTATATGACAAATATAATTGGTTAAATGAGTTACAGATAATTAGTATTGGTTCAGAATATAATGAAAGAGTATTAGGAAAAGAGTTACAAGCTAGTAAATACAGACTTGAGGGATTTAATATGTCTGATATTCAAAGATTATCACAAACAAGATTTGTTGATGATGAAACTGAGGATTTTTTGACAGAGATGGCCAACAGCATTATTGAGCGAGGTCCATTCTTTCGTTGTGCAGTAGAAAATTTAGATTTCTTTTTCCAAAGATATGAAAAAAGTAGAGTGATTTCAATGCTAAGGATGATGCAAGCACATACTCAAATGGCTAAAGGAATCTTATTGCTATGCGTAAGTACAGATTCATTAGATTCTTCTATAGAACAAGAGATGTCTTCACTTGCAGATATGGTTTTGACTTTTGGAGTACATATGATTGGAAGTGAATTTGAGACTAGAATGATTGTTAGAAAGTTTAGAAATGCTCCCGAAAACTTGTCTGTAATGAGTTATAGAGTTACACCAGAAGAGGGTATAACTCCTGAAACTGTACAAAGAATTGCATGAACGGAGGATTTAGTATGGTTCGTCGCTCTGCTATTAACGGAGAGAACGGAATTATGCGCATTAGAAGAAGTTTAGATTCTGATGAATCTGCTGTAAGTCCAGTTATTGCAACAGTCTTATTGTTGGCGATTACAGTATTATTGACATCAATCATTGTCATAATGATTTCTGGTAGTATTAATACTGCTGAAAAAGCTCCACCAATAGCGGAAGTAAGTGTTACTGGTTTAGAAAATGGTTTTCAAATAGTGAAATTTACAGACTTAAATAAGCATTTGGATCCTGATATGGTGCAATTCAACATCTATCATTCTGAAGATCTTAATCAAACAGGATTCAAAGGATTTGCAGGAGATGCAGATGTATATGGAAGGATAGGTTCAGTAATCGCTTTTCATGATAAAGATGCGATGTATACGGTAAATGAAGGTGATTATTTCATTATTAATTCAACAGCAGCAGGAACAGATGATGGGATGTGGATTATGAGGCTATATTATCAAAGATCAAATTCAGAATTGTCAGAGATTAGATTGCCAGCGTTATAATTATCCACCAATATATGACATTTCTACCTTTTTTTCGGTTTTAATGAATTCGTTTCTAAGTTCAGAGAACTTATCATCTCTATGTTCCCATATTTCTTTGATTTTAGTTGTGATGTCGCCTTCTTCTCTTAAGATTTTTTTAATGTCAAAACCTTTGAAAGCAAAAAGACAAGTGTATAATTTACCATCTGATGAAAGCCTTGCTCTAGTACAATTTGAACAAAAGGGTTGAGATATGGAAGAAATAACCTCGATTTTTTGATTTGTATTCTTTTCTATCCATTGTTCTGCAACATCAGATTTTTTCACCCGTCCTAATGGTAAAAAGTTAAATTTTGAATTTATTTTTTTTATTATCTCTTCTTTTGTAAATACTTGATCAAGATTCCATTGATTTGAATTACCAACGTCCATAAATTCAATAAATCTCAAAATTACATTTTTATTTTTGAAATATTCAATTAATGGTATTATTTGATTTTCATTCAAACCTTTTTTAATTACACAATTTATTTTAATATTTATAAAATTTAAATCTATGGCAGATTGGATTCCTTCTAATACTTGAGTAATTGGGATTTTAGTGTCATTCATTTTTTCAAATAATTTTGGTTCAAGCGAGTCAAGAGAAATTGTGATACGATCAAGTCCTGCATGTTTCAATTTCTCGGAATAACGGCTTAAAAGAGAACCATTTGTCGTAAGAGCAATTTCTAATTTAGGATATTTATCTTTTATGATACGAATTAATTCATGCATGTTTTTTCTAATTAATGGCTCTCCTCCTGTTAATCTGACTTTTTTGAGGCCTAATTTCATAAATGAATCAATAACTAATAGGATTTCTTCGTAAGTAAGTAATTCATTGCGGTTTAAGAATTCCCAATTATCATCAAAAACCTCTCTAGGCATGCAATATCTACATCTAAAGTTACATTTGTCAGTGATTGAAATCCTTAAATCCTGAAGGTTTCTTCCTAATTTGTCAATGACCATGCCACCACTCAATTTGTTTGCAGACCCTAGGATATAGATTGTAATTACGCTTAAAGGACTATAATCGAGTTTTGTCTAGCCATAGGTATACATGGAGCAAAATTCGAGTAACAATCCTTTAAATCTAAGAGATTATGAAGATTTTATATCTAAAAAAAGAGATAATTTTCTTTTCAAAAGTGTAAATCAATTAAACAAGGAGATTATTTGGAATTTACCTAGTTCTAAAAGTCATTTTATCAGATGGTTATTTATTGCAGCTCAATCAGAAAAGAAAACCATAATCAAGACACCTATTAGTATAGGTAATGATATATTTTCTTGCGCAAATGTTTTAGAAAAACTAGGTGTTAAAATCATTAAAAATACAGAACAGTGGGATGTTTTTGGTTGTAAAAAAGGAAATTTTAACAAGAATCCAGGAGTATTAGATTGTGGAAATAGCGCCACAACTGTGAGATTTCTTTCAATTCTTTTGGCAAGAAATGCAATAAATGCTACGATTTGTGGCGATAAATCACTTTCTTGCAGGGACTTTTCTGAATTGATATTCTTGTTAGAGAATGGAGGAATTTCAATTAAAAGAGAAAATAATAATTATTTACCATTTACATTAGAAGGATCATTTAATTTGGAAAAAATAGAGGTCCCTGTAAAAAAAACATCACAATTAATTTCGGCATTATTAATCACAATGCCTAGTTCTATAGAAAAGTTAAAAATATATATTTCAAATGAAATAGTTTCAAAACCATATTTCGAACTTACGCTTGAATTATGTATTGGCACAGGTGCTAATATAGAAATTAATGAAGGAGAAATTGCAATTAATCCTTGGAATATCGAAATAAATAAAGAAATTCTTATTCCCGGGGAAGCTTCTTTGATTTTCTTTCCATTATTATTTTGTAAGTTACATAAATGTAGAGTTGTAATAAATAATTGGCCTGGAAAAAATGATAGTTTAGGTTTTGAAATGATTAAAGAACATTTGCCCTCCTTGGGATTAAGTTGGAAACATAGAAATAAATCTGTAATTATTGATGTAGATAATAGTGGAGGGAAATCATTTGATATTGATATCTCAAAGAATATTGATTCAATTACTCCATTAAGTATCCTTATGGCTATTTCACATGGAGGGAGAATTAATGGTATAGATCATGCAATAAATAAAGAATCTAATAGGGTAAATTCAACTATCGAATTATGCGAAAAATTTGGTTTTAAAATAAAATCAGATAATAATTTAATAATTTCCAAATCAAAAATAATTGCTCCAAAAAGTTTAATTTTTGCTAGAGGAGATCATAGATTACAAATGTGTGCAATCCTATTACTTACTGTTACTGGTGGTTTGACAGAATCATTTGAATGGTATGCAATTAGTGATTTAAATTTCATTAAAAGGCTTTATACACAAGGAGTAAGTATCTCCTAACCATGCCTTCCAAAGTGTTTATCCAATTCATCTATTGAAATTTTCAATGCTGTTGGTCTCCCGTGAACACAAGCCCAAGGGTTTGGAATATTTTTCATATCTGACAATAGGCGTCTCATTTCAGCTAAACTAAGGATTTGATTTGCTTTTACAGCACCTCTGCATGATTGCATAAATGCAACATGATCTTTTAATTTATCAACGGAATCTAATCTTCTTTGATCATCTCCAAGGTCTTGAATTATATCGCTAATAAAATCAATAATTTTCTCTGAAGGTAATGCTTCTGGTTGAGCTAATAATCTCCATTCTTGATTAAATTCATCTATTTTAAAGCCTATATCTTCAATTCTTTCTTTTTGTGACCTTAGTCTTTCTGACTCAATTGGTGTCAAATTTAAAACCAATGGTTCCAATCTTGATTGAGGTGCCCAAGATTGTTTAGAGTATCTTAGTCTTTCAAATCTAATTCTTTCATGCAATGCATGTTGATCTACCAAAAGTAATTCTTTACCCGTTTGAACAACAATATAAGTATCTGCAAATTGGCATAATGGCTCCATTTCTGGAAGATTATTTTTTTGAGAAAAATTCAATTCTGGTTCATCAATAGGGCTGATTGTTTTAATTTTACCAGAATACCTGTGTAAGTTTCTTTCTTCAATAGATAATGCTGGTGCAATTGGCTTACTATCTAATTCTGGTAAAGTTTGTTGTATTGAAGGAGATGTGCTAATTGGTATCTTTTCTTCTTTTATCTCTAATTGTTCTTCTACAATCTCATCATTTAATGAAAGTTGCTTGCCTGCAGATTCTACCCATGCAGGTTTTCTATATGTTGGTAATTTTTCATTAATTGTATCATTATTGGTTGTAATACCTGTCAATTTACTTTTATTCTCTGGTAGAGTTGGAATCATAGAAAGGGTATATTGAATACTTCGTTCTAATCTTTGAAGTACTCTCCATGAGTGTTTTAATCTTATTTCTCTTTTTGTAGGGTGTACATTAACATCTAATTCATTGGCAGGCAAATTTAGATTTAAAACAGCAACAGGGTGTCTTCCAACCATCAATCTAGTATGATAACCTCTACGAATTGATTCAGAAAATGGCTGACTTGTAACAACTCTATTATTTACGAGTACATGCACATCATCATTTCTACCTCTTGTTAATTCAGGAGGAGATATCCATCCAGACCAAACTTCATCTCCAGGGGCATTTTCATCATCTGGTGGTGATTGTAATTTTATCAACTTCGTTGCAGATAAGCCCAGTAAATCAAATAAGCGGTCTTGTAAATTTTCTACAGCAGGAACATTAAGCATCAATCTACCTTCATTTTTTAAATTAAATGATATATTTGGATGTGCCATGGCATGTTCTACTGTAATTTCTACAATTTTTGCAGATTCAGTAGCAGATCTTCTTTGAAAAGCAAGTCTTGCAGGAACATTAAAGAAAATATCATTAATTTTCACTATTGTTCCTTTATTCATTGCACAAGGAACTATTTTTCCTACCTCTCCGCCTAAAACACTTAATTGAAATCCATCAGATTGTTCCGTTTTACTGGAAATTTTTAATTTTGAAATAGATGCAATTGATGAAAGAGCTTCTCCTCTAAAACCAAGACTATATATTTCATGCAGGTCTTCAATTTTCGATAATTTGCTCGTAGCATGCCTTTCTATAGATAATGACAATTCATTTTTCCCAATTCCAGTCCCATTATCTGTAATTTTTATTGAATCAAATCCTCCATTTTCAATTTCAATATAGATGCTTGATGCTCCAGCATCAATACTGTTTTCAATTAATTCTTTAACAACTTGTGCAGGCCTTTCTACAACTTCTCCAGCTGCTATTTTAGAAATAGTATTATCATCTAATTTTTGAATTTTATTTTGCAATATTATTCCTCCATTAATTCATGTTTACCTTCTAATACTCTTTTTAATTGATATATGTGTTCTAAAGCATCCCTAGGGGATAGCAAATCAGGATCTATTAGTTCCAGTTGTTTTATTGTTGCAACCTCACAAGGATTCATAGCATTTTCCGATTGAGGAACTGTTTCAAAAGAACTTCCTTCGATATCATTTGCAGCAATTACATATCTCATTAGGCTTGATTGCCCAAGTTCTCTTTTTGCAGGTTGTCCAATACCTGCTTTAGCACCTGATGCCTGCATTTCTAAGAACGACAATAGTTCTATGGATCTTTCAACAACTTCTGGAGGAAGCCCTGCTAATGCGGCAACTTGTATACCGTAAGATTCATCACAAGCGCCATCAGTAACATTGTAAAGGAATTTTAAACCACTTTCTGCCTCTGCAATTCTAACATGTACATTTGTAAATCCCTCTAATTGTTCTTCTAGACCTACTAATTGATGATAATGAGTAGCAAAAAACGTCCTTGATTTTAATCTAGTGTCAATATCCTCACAAACAGCCCAGGCGATAGATAATCCATCAAATGTAGAAGTTCCTCTTCCTACTTCATCAAGTAAAATTAAACTTTTAGAGGTGGCTCTTCTCAAAATATGAGCTACTTCAATCATTTCCAACATAAATGTAGAACGCCCTCTTTTCAAATCATCACTTGCTCCAACCCTTGTGAATATACGATCAACAATGCCAATTCTAGCCTTATTTGCAGGTACAAAAGAACCCATTTGTGCAAGAATAACGATTAATGCATTTTGTCTTAAATATGTTGATTTACCGCCCATATTTGGTCCAGTAATCAGTAACAGTCTCCTTTTTTGATTCATTTTTGTGTCGTTACTGACATAACCTGCCATTTTTTCAAGAACTGGATGTCTTCCATTATTAATTTCAATTTTATTTTCTTCAATTAATTCTGGTTTACACCAATTCCTATTTCTTGCTGTTTCAGCAAGGCTAGATATAACATCAAGAGTTGAAATAGAATCTGCAATTTTAATTAAAATATCAGATTCCCCTCTACATTCATCTCTTAATGAGCAAAAAAGCTCATATTCTAATTTCTTGCCTTTTTCATCAGCATTGAATAATATCTCTTCTTTTTGCTTAAGTTCTTCAGTAATAAATCGTTCAGCATTAGTCATGGTTTGTTTTCTTCTATAATCTTCTGGCACTTTGCTAAGATGAGTTTTTGTAACTTCAATAAACCAGCCAAATTGGCGATTATGCCTCACTTTTAATGATGGAATGTCTAACCTTTCTCTTTCATTTATTTCTAATTCTTGAAGCCAATTAATGCCTTCAGCGACATTCTTTCTGAAATCATCTAGTTCGTTTGAAAAATTTTCTTTGAATATGTTCCCATCGCGAATTCCAATAGGTTGCTCTTCTAGTAGGGCATCATCTATTTTCATTTTCATCATATTCAAAGAGTCTAAGTCATTTACTATCTCAAATAGAAAATCATTTTTTGATCCAAGAAGTAATTGTTTAATCTCTGGCATTTTCCCTAATGATATTGAAATTGCAACTAAATCCCTACTTGTAATACGTCCATATGACAATTTTGTTGCTAACCGTTCTAAATCACGCATTCCTTTGAGAGAGTCCCTAATTTCATGCAGTATTCGATTTGATTTGACTAATTCCGCAATTGCAGATTGCCTTTTGTTAATAATTTCGATATTTTTCAATGGCCTCATAATCCAGTTTTTTAATCTTCGTCTACCCATCCATGTCCTCGTATTATCTATAGAATGAAATAATGAACCTTCTTTTTCATTAGATAATGTTTTTATCAGTTCCAAGTTTTTTAATGTAGTATTATCTAAATTAACAATGTCTTCTTCTTGTTGTAATTTTGGTTCTCTTAGTTGAATATTCTCATTTTTATATAAATTAGAGATGTATGATGCAGCTAAACCTAATGCATCTATCCAAATTTCAGAATCATCTAACCCTAATGATCCTAAATCTTTTAGTTTGAATTTTTCTTTAACGAATGCGATAGACTTTTTTGTAGAGATTTCATGTTGAGATATACTATTAATTTCACTTATTGAGATGATATTATTAATTTGGTCACTATTTGCGGTATTTCTCCTCATTACTAGTTCACTTAACTCCCAACGCATCAATTCATTACAGCATTGATTGATATTATCAATCCCATTAAATTCCATAGACCATACTTCACTTGTTGAAACATCAATAATTGCGATGCCAATTTTTTCCTTTTTTATTACGATTGAAGCAAGTCTTGATGATTTATCTTGTTCTAGTAAACCCTCTTCATATAAACTACCTGGAGTATATACTCTTGTAGCAATCCTCTCTAGTAATTTGGCACCTGGTCTAAGCTCTTGTTCCTGTTCGCATAATGTTATCTTGTAACCTTTTGTGACCATTTTTCTTAAGTTGTCTTCAAGCGCATGCCAAGGAAAACCTGCCATTGGAATGGGATTTTCAGAATTTTTATCTCTACTGGTTAAAGTCAATCCTAATTCTTTAGAAACAATTTCTGCATCATCATAAAACATCTCGTAAAAATCACCCATTCTAAAAAATAAGATTGTATCTTGATGACTCTCTTTAATCTCGAAAAACTGGTCCATCATACTACGACTCAACCTGCACAACTCCTCTCTTGGGTTTCTCACAGCCTACAGAGGGTAAATGAGATTGTCTATGGCAATAAGAACTTACCAAGCGCCCTTTCCTCTATTTTCATAAAATTGCCAAATTGTTGCACCAAATACAGATATTGCTATTATGAATACAATTAATTGACCAAGCATATCTAAACTTCTTAATACTGATTGGCTCGCTGTAGGATCTAATGTTGCTTTAACTTCATTACCCTCATCATCTGTGCCATAGAATTGTAATTCATCGCCGCTAATTTTTGCTAAACGTGAATTTATTTCATATTTTTCGGGCAATTGTAAGTTTTTAGTTACATATGAATCTTGATTCCCTGAACAACTTATTTTCTTAATTTCTAATGAATTTGCTGATGATGTTATCCAGAGATTTCCATCTAGATCTATTGCTCCAGAAGAACCCCCTCCCTCACATAATTCAGAAACTATGCCGTTAATATCGATAATTAAACAGTCAGTAGGTCCGATTACTACAGCTTCTTTTTCACCCCATGAATCATTTAAATTTATAATTTGAGATAATTCTACACCCGCTTTTGAATGAATTAATTGAATATTTGGATTTTCTGTTCCTGAAGCCCATACATCGTAAAGTGAACCTATTGTAAGTGCGTTTGTTGGATTTATTCCGAATACAGATGAAGATCCAATAACCAATGCTCTACCAGAATCAATCATTTCAACGTGTGTTAATTGTACATGATTTTGTTGATTTGCAGAATTACTTCCTATTTGTTGTAGTTCCCCTTCAGTTGAGTTTTCATCATTCATAGTAGAATCATAATCATTTGCCCCATCGTTACCTGTTGAAGGGGGAGATGTTCCACTTGAAACCTCAGTCCCCTCAAAATAATGAATCATTGAACCATCAGTAGACTGAGTGATTATAAAACCAGAAACTCCGCTACTACTGATGTCTATTACTCGATTATTGGTTGTATTTTCTGGCCAATTCATTGCCATTTGATTTGAAGCAGTTCCAATTCCAGTCCAAACCTCTACACCATCATTTGTGCCAATATACCAGTGTTGTAATGCAGGAGCCCAATCTACGGCATTAGGTTCAGAATCATATGTGAGAGATTTCCAACCATTTTCATTATCCCAACCCATCAAGTTTTTATCCCCAGCATTAGAAAAAATTGCCAATGCCTTAGATCCATCATCGTTCCAATCAATATCTATCATCGTTCCATGATCTTGTGCATCGGATTGAACCCAGCCAGAAAGTACATTTGCATGTTCAAAAAAGAACGCACCAGCGATAATTATCATAAAAAAAACACCAATTGATAACCATTGCATATCACTTTCTTCTCTAAGCCAATATCTTATTTTATCAAAAAATGATTTTTCATTACCCGGTTCATCGTACATCGTCGTCAGTCCTCGAGGATGGGTACACTTGAAGTATCTTGCCGAAACTAAGATGTGATTTCAAATCCAATTAGCGTTATATACGGCTCGCTAGTCGGCTTGTTCCGAGTTGGTTAGATATGGCACGTAAACCGGCAAAAATGTATCGTAGAATCTCTGGTCCAGCATATACTAGGAGACAGTATATGGGAGGGGTGCCAAACAATCGTATTTTGCAATACCATACAGGAAATAGAAGACTTGCAGAATTAGGTGGTTTTGAATTAGAATTACATTTAACAGCAAAAGAATCTTGTCAAATAAGACATACTGCATTAGAAGCTGCTAGAGTAATAGCAAATGCAACAATTAGAAATGCAGCAGGTGTAGATGGTTATTCATTAAAGATACACACTTATCCTCATCATGTATTAAGAGAAAACAAACAAGCTACAGGAGCAGGTGCAGATCGTGTTTCAATGGGTATGAGACAATCTTTTGGAAAGAATGTAGGTACAGCAGCAAGAGTTAAGAGAGGTCAAGTAGTAGTTTCTATAAAATGTACTCCAAAGGATTTCTTAGAAGCGAAAAACGCATTAAGAAAAGCTAGTATGAAGTTCCCAACACCTTGTAAAATTGCGTTAATTAGTGGTCATGAACATGTCAAGGGATTGGCTTAATCATTACTGTTTGATTACTCAAATCAGAGGGTGATTTAATGGATATTGAATCTATATTAAAACAAAGTCTTGAAGATTCTCCTATTGTTTGGAAAGGAGAATATGCTTATTTTGTTAATCCATTGTCTGATGGAGTGCCTAGAATTTCTCCAGAATTAATGGATGCCGTTGTAGATTCGGTAATGGAACTTGTAAATTGGGATAATGTAGATATTATACTTGGAATTGAAGCTATGGGGCTTCCAATGGCTACTTTACTTTCTTCAAAAACAAAAAAGCCAATGGTTGTAGCAAGAAAAAGAAGTTATGGATTAAAAGGAGAGGTTTGTGTAAATCAGAGCACAGGTTATTCTAAAGGAGAGATTTATATTAACGATTTAAAACCTGGTGAAAGAGTTTTGATATTGGACGATGTATTATCAACAGGTGGTACAATACTTTCAATTATTGAAGGAGTTGAGAAAAGTAATGCAATAATTGAAAGTATAATTGTAATTTTTGAAAAGGGTAATGGTTTACAAAAAGTAGTAGATAAAACTAATATTAATATCAAATCTTTAATAAGAGTTGATATGGATGGAGATAAAGTAGTATTTCAATAGGTGATTTTTTGGATTTAGAAAGGCATGATTTCGAAATTGATGATCTTGTTGAACTTATCAAGTCTAATGATAATAGATTAGTTGCTCTTCAAGTTCCTGAAGGTTTGAAAATGCAAGCATTAGAATTGATGGATAGATTGGAAAATGAATCCTCAGCACAAATCATTTTAGCAGCGGACCCTTGTTATGGTGCTTGTGATTTGGTACATAGTAAAATGAAGATGATGGGTGTTGAATTAGTTGCTCATATGGGGCATTCACAAATGAATATAGATTCTGGAATGCCAACACATTTTATTCCCGTGACATATGATTCTGAACCAGAATTAGAGCCAGTTATAGAATGGCTATTAAAACATAGGGAATCAGCAAAAAAGAAGTTACGTAGGCCAAGTAACGAAAAACTTACTGAGCAAGAAAAGCAAGAAATCTTTTTAGATGTTGTTGGCCGTGAAACAGCTTTAGATGATTATAAATTAGGTTTAGTAGGTAGTATTCAACATTTACATTTATTGGAAGAATATAAACAAAAATTGGAAAATTTAGGATTTAATGTGGTAATTCCAGAAGGAGGAGCTAGACTTTCATTTCCAGGGCAAGTACTTGGGTGCAATTATTCTGGAGACAGCTCTGAAATAGGGCACTATTTATTCTTAGGTTCTGGGGATTTTCATCCAATTGGTTTAGTATTACATACAGGAAAGCCATTAGCAATGTTAGATCCATATACTGGAGAGGCATCTGAAATGTCCGTAGAATCTATAGAACGTATATTAAGGCAGAGATTTGGCTTAATAGTCTCTGTTTCTGATTCACAGAAATTTGGAATATTAATTGGTGAAAAACCAGGTCAAATGAGGAGATCATTAGCAATTAGAGTTAAAAAAATGTTAGAAAAACATGGTAAGAAAGGATATTTGTTGGCATTAGAACATGTTGGTCCAGATTTGATAGACTTTTACCCTGTAGATGCATTTGTAAATACTGCATGCCCAAGAATAGCAATTGATGATTCTGTTCGTTATTCTAAACCATTAATAACGCCTTTTGAACTTGAAGTTGCATTAGGTGAGAAAAAATGGGAGCACGGTTATCAATTTGATGAGATCCCTTGATATTGTATTTAATTTCTTTTTATGATTCATAATCTCTAATAACGATAGGTATTAACGTTAATTGAATGGCTGGATATCTTGACCGAATTGGAGCAGGTTTGGTATTAAAGGATGTAGAGCCATTAAGTTTCGATTATATTCCGTTTGAATTAGTAGGGAGAGATGACAAAATATTGGATTTAGCCTCAATATTTAGTACTATTGTCTCCCCAGAAACAAGTTGTAATGCATTAATTACAGGCCCTGTTGGTTCTGGTAAAACAGCATTAGCAAAAGTTTTTGCAAAAGACATCAAAGATAACTATTCTAGGAAAAGAAAGATATCTTATTTGCACATTAATTGTAGAAATCACAATACTACTACTCAAGTGCTTCATCGAATAATAACGTCCTTAGAGCCAAGATATCCAGTAAGAGGTTTGTCATCTAGTGAAGTACTATCCAGTATTAGAACTATTTTAAGAAATTCAAATAAACATCTTTTGGTGATATTAGACGAAGTCAATTATATTCTTAGAAAAGAAGGAAACGATATACTTTACAATTTACTTAGAATCGATGAAGATAAAGATGGCCAAGGAACAATATCTCTAATTTTGATTAGTCAAGAAGAAATATTGAATTCATTAGAAGGTGCTGTGATTTCTAGATTGGGTGCTGGTAATCATTTGAGATTTAGTAGCTATAGTAGAGATGGATTATTTGAAATCGCTAAACAAAGGGCAGAATTATCATTGTTTGAAGATTCTTATAGTGATCAAATTTTGAATTTAATTGCTGATTCTGCATCAACAATGGGCGATGTACGTAATGTATTACATTTAATTGAAGGTGCAGCAAAAAATGCAGAAAAAGAAGGAAGAAAAAATATAATTCCTGAAGATGTACAAAGTATTTCTAGTAAGGAAGTAAAGGCTGTAGAACCTCATACTATAGATTCATTAAGACCACATACTCAATTGTTATTGTTGGCAATCTGTAGAAGATTGAAGAAAGAATCAGAAATGACTAGTGGTGATGCTGAACAATTGTATCAAGTTGTTTGTGAGGAATATAACCAATCTCCAAAAGGACATACAACCCTTTGGAAATATCTTAAAGACTTAGAATTGAAAGATTTGTTGACAAGTAAATATGGAGCAGTACCTCAAGGAAGAGGAAGGACACAAATCTTGTCAATGCCAAATATTCTGCCCTCAGACCTGATAAAAAGATTAGAATCTAGTCTAAATAGACAATATGGTATTTGATGTTAGACCCGATGAGGTAATAAATAGACCTAGAGTGGGCGAGTCGCAAGGAGATATAATATGGCTGATAACACATTTGTTGCTGTAGTAAATGATACAGATCCAAAAAACAAGGGAGAAAGTTACCCTTGTAGCATTTCAGGTAGTGATTACAACCAATTTATTGGTAAAAAAATAGGTGATGTTGTAGAAGGGCAATTTGTTAAGCACAAAGAAACCGAGGAACATCTTGATGGATATAAGTTAGAAATTACAGGAGGATGTGATAATGTCGGAACCCCAATGCGAAGAGATTTAGATGGTGGGTCTAAAAAACCATTATTAGTTACCTCTGGTACAGGATTTAAAGGTCATAAAATTGTGAATAAAAAAGGCCAAAGATATAGGACAAAACATGAAGGATTAAGAATGCGTAAAAAATTCCGTGGTTCTACTATTACAAATGAGACTAGGCAAATAAATCTTAAAGTTGTTGGAAAGGGAAAAAAATCTTTAGCTAAAATTTCTGGAAAAGAAAGTTCTGAAGAAGAATAAATCAGACCTTGAACAATAACTGCGGGGGATTAAAACTGTCGAAAAAATTACCAAAACAACCCGAAGTTAATATTGGATTGGTTGGACATGTTGATCATGGAAAAACAACACTTACTAAAGCACTATCTGGAGTTTGGACTGACACTCATTCAGAGGAATTAAAAAGAGGAATTAGTATTAAATTAGGATATGCTGATACTGCATTTTTCAAGACTAAAAAAGGAGATTACTATGTTTCTGGAAAGAATCCAGATGGTAAAAAGGATAATGTTGATGATTTACAGAGAGTAGTATCCTTTGTTGATGCGCCAGGGCATGAAACATTGATGGCCATAATGATTAGTGGAGCTAGTATAATGGATGGAGCGCTATTGATGGTTGCTGCTAATGAAAAATGCCCTCAACCACAAACTAGAGAACATCTTATGGCTTTGGAAATAGCTGGAATAAAAAATATTATTGTAGTTCAAAATAAAATAGATCTTGTAAGTAGGGAGAAAGCATTAGATAATTACAATCAAATAAAGGAATTTTTAAAAGATACGATTGCTGAAAAAGCACCAATAATTCCAATTTCAGCACATCACGATGTAAATTTAGATATGTTGATAAATTCTATTCAGGAAATTATACCAACTCCTAAAAGAGATGAAAAGGAAGATGCATTAATGTACGTAGCAAGATCTTTTGATGTTAATCGACCAGGAACTAGGCCAAACAAAATCCAAGGTGGAATAATAGGGGGAAGCATTGTTTCTGGAAAATTTAACATTGGTGATGAAATAGAAATTGGACCAGGCCGTAGAACTCAAGTTTCTGGCAAAGATACTTGGATTCCAATAGAATCTACAATATCTAGTATTAAAGGTGGAGGAATTGACTTAGATTCTATGAATGCAGGAGGGCTTTGTGGAATGGCTACTAAATTAGATCCTACTTTTTCAAAAAGTGATAATTTGTCAGGCCAAGTTGTTGCAATTAAAGGTAAATTACCTCCTGTTTTGTCTAAAGTACAGTTAGATGTTAAATTATTAGATGAAATGGTAGGTTCTGATGGAGAATCGACAGAAGTATATCCATTAAGGCATGGAGAGCCGCTTATGGTTACAGTTGCAACAGCAAAATCGATGGGTACAGTATCTAATAATCAAAAAGGAAAAGTATTTTTAAATTTAAAATTACCAATTTGTGCAAATCTTGGTAGTAGATTGAGTCTTTCTAGAAGGGTTGGAACTAGATGGAGACTGATTGGGCATGCAAGTATAATTGATTGAGGTGATTTCCTGCCAAAGGTTTTGGTTGATACTTGTGGGTGGATTGCATTAATAGATGCAGAGATTAATGTTGATTATGCATTTGCAGAAATTTTTGGAAAATATGAATTTATTGTAATTAACCCTGTATGGGAAGAATTGAATATATTTCAAAAGAATAATTCAAAAAATATACTATTGGATTTATTGAGGAAAAAATCATCAGACTTTAATGATAATGAATTAATTGAAAAACATACAGACAATCAATTATTATTCTTGTCTAAAAAAAATGGTTGGCCTGTTTTGACTGTAGATAAAAAATTAAAAGAAAGATTACATGATTCTAATTGTAAAGTTGTTCAAGTAGTTGGTAATAAAAAAATCGAATTAATTTCTTAAATTTATGGTAGTGTAAACAAAACATCATCTCCATGTCCGTCAAGTAAGCCAATCCTAACTCCTGCATCAATCCAAGCGTGGGAATAATTTATTGCCCCATATGCACGCAATAAATCACCATTACTTAGGAAATATTTAGCATCATTAAGGTAGTCCAAAGCCATTTCTAACATCGAGTTTAATTTTTTTTCATCTTCACTATCTTTTTCAGTTAATGGCGTTGCTTTATTGTATGCTTTTGTAGTTAAATCAATGTAATGATTAACTAGATTTTCATTTAATTCTAATTTATTCATTTTTCATACCTTCCGATCCTAATTTTATATTTTCTATTCCTAAAGATTCGTATAGTTTTCTAGCATTATCATAATCATTTATTGCTTCAGCATTTTTAGCTAACCTAAATGTATTTTGCCTATTTTCAGAATTCAATGAATATTTTATTTTTTCATGTTCAAAACTAATTTCGTCATTTTTTTCTTTAATTAATTCAGGAGAGCCAATAATTCTTAACAATCCTTTGTTATTTGCTACAGCAAGAAACTCTTTTGAATTACTGGCAATTAAATGCCCTAAATTTTCAAATTCCTGATTTGTTTTGAGATTGAACACTTTACTTTCCATATCCATAATCCACCAACCTTCATGAGAATATACCGAAATTAGCGGTTCTAGGCATTTTTCATTTACTTGATTAAGTTCATCCCATCCATTTGTATTTGGTTTTCCTTTCCAAATTTCACCTTCTAATGATTGCATCAATAATTCACCATTTTCTAACTTTGATGCCCAAGACCAAACTTTTTCTTCTATTTGACGTTGGGTTGTTTGTGCCATTAATCTCACACATCTTAATGTCCCATCACCATCATGAACTAACAAGTGTTCTCTATCTATCCAACCAATTAATTTACGTATTTTCCCAGAAAACAATCTTTTTATTCCATATCCTTGTTCATTGAAAAGGTGTAATTGTTCATGCCTATCGGATAATACCCATCCGCCACCTGGACGATTAATTATTTGTGAAAAACCACCTTGTGTCGATCTTCCTTCATGTAATTGCTCTCCTGTTTCTGAATTAATTACGATGAAACCATTACCCATTAAAATTCCAAATAATTCCCCATTACATTTTATTTGGTATGGCTTAAATGGCATTTGAATGCTCCATAGCCTATTGCCTTGAAAATCTAAATAATGGACTTTTTTATTATTTGAAATAGCTATTCCAGAACTATTAAATTCTATAGATGTTATTACTCCATCGAAATTATGGCTTGAGAGTATGCCCCATTTTTGCATATAATCAACTCACAATATTCCCCATGCAACTAGTTGTGATTTTGCACTATTTGATAAATAGAACATTCTTGACCTACCTACTTTTTTAACGCTTAAAATACCATTTTTATTGAGCCTGTTAAATATCTGTGAAGCTCTTGTTCTTCCAATTCCTCCGAGAATTTCTCTCATTTCACTATCTGAAGGTGAAATTTCTCTTTTTGAACTTAATTTTATTACTTTTATTTCATTTTCATCTAGGGCTCTTAATCTTTCAATGTTTAATTCAAATGAAGATTCAGGAGAAATAATTTTATTATTTTGTTGTTGCATCTCTCTTAGGGCACCTTCAAATGAACTTGATTGTTCTATTGTTTTATTTATTTCAATTTGATTATTATTGACTTGTTTTTCTTTACTAAGTACTTGATTGAATTGAGTAGTTGGAATAATTTCATTATTCACCCATAATGTAACTTCTTCATTGTCTTGTAAATTATTTTCTGTTGGAATTTTACTTTGAATCTTGTTCATGGCTTCAAAATCAGATGGAAACACAGCAAAACCATCTTTTCTCATTGATTCATTTGTATTTCTGGTTCTCCCGCTTAATTTTCCAAAACCTCCTGCAGGCAAAGGTGCTTGGATCTTTTCGGGTATTGTCTTTTCGTGTTCTATTTGGTTGTCATTTACTTCTTGCTCATAATCCTCATTAATATCTTCAGATTCAGTACTAATTGGTTCATATTCTTCATCTTCTTGAGGGTAATCATCTATGTAATCTTCTTCAGGAAGGTAATCTTCATTTTCCTCTTCAATTTCATTTTCCTCTTCAATTTCATAATTTTCTATTTCATCATCCTGGTTATCTTCTTCAAGTTTTGATTTAATATTTGAAAACATGTCTTTTAATTGATTATTCTCCAAATCATTGTTTTTAATTCCATGAATTATTTTTCTCATTAATTTAATTGATTCCGAGGGATGGCCTGATGACCTTTCTTCAATTTCTTCAACTAGACTTGAGGGTGGTTTCCAGTAATTTCTACTTGCAGATTTGACTCTTTTTGCAATCATGTCATGAATTTCAGTTCTATTGAATGAATTTATTCTTATTTCTTCATCAAACTCATCAATTAATTCTTGAGGCCATGTTGCTAATTGAGAGGGAGTCAGGGCCATTATTGAGACTGCATCTAATGATCTTATAATCTGAGTAATTTGTTTAAATACATCTGCAATTTCACTTCCAGAGATATTTGGGTAATCAAAGCTTAATATTGGTAAACGTCCAGTTTCAGGTAATGCTTTAATCAAATTATCTTGTAATTGGTTAGACATTCTAGGAACTTCAAAATCATTAACAATGGTGATGTATAATTCTTCTAAAAGGCGTTTCATAGGTTCCTTTGTGGGAAATATATTGAATTGGAAGTGCTTATATGCTTCTCCACCTAGTAAATTCAGTAAAGAAGTCCTTCCAGTCCCTCTATTACCCACTAATAGTATCATTCTAGAGGATCTATGTTTACACCATCCAATAATGTTGGAAATCAGCTCTTTTCTTCCAACTAGTAATTGTTTATCGTTTGTTGTTAGTGGTTTTATGTTAAAGGGGTTAATTCTCATGTTTGGTAAATCAAATGGAACTGAAATTGTATCTACCATAAGTCCAGAGAGTTATGTGGGGTTTAACAAGGTTGCGTTAATAACGCATGGTTAACGCATCATTAACACATAAAATAGCATTACCCGGAGGATGTTCTTGATTTCCAATTTTTTTTAATTGAGCCGGAAAATGCCCAATTAACGCTTGATTAACGCTTGATTAACGCTTGATTAACGCGTTAATTTGCGTTAATAATTTAATAAAAAGCGGAATGATTTAGGTATATCGTGATTAGCATGTCATGAACAACATGGCAGTAAACAACAGTAGGCTTCAAGGATTTTACAAATTAAGTGTATCTGAGAGGAGAGCATTATTAGGTGAAATAGCAAATTTAAATGAAGAACAGATTTCTGCTTGGTCTAAAACAGGTGAATTATCAGAATCAGCAGCAGATAAAATGATAGAAAATGTTGTAGGAACATATTCATTGCCTATTGGAGTTGCTACAAATTTTATTATAGACGATGAACATTACTTGATACCTTTTGTTTTAGAAGAGCCTTCAGTTGTAGCTGCGGCTAGTAATATGGCAAAAAGATGCCAGACAAAAGGAGGATTTGTATCTGAAAATGACGATCCAGTGATGATTGGGCAAATACAAATTGTTAATTGTCCAGATATAAATCAATCTAAAGCAGCAATTTTATCCGAAAAAGAGCATTTAATAGATTTATGTAATCAGGTAGATCCAATATTAGTTAAATTTGGAGGAGGGTGTAGAGATATTGAAGCGAGAATTATTCAAACTGAATCTGGTGAAATGTTAATTTTACATCTTTTAGTAGATTGTAGGGACGCAATGGGCGCTAATGCAGTAAATACAATGGCTGAAACGATAGCAAATAAAGTAGAATCAATTAGTGGTGGTATTGTTATCTTAAGGATTATTTCTAATCTTGCAGTACATAGATTAGCTAGAGTTAGTGCTACATTTACACGTGAGGAAATGTCTGAAAAGGGCAATGATGCTGATCGTGGAGAAGAAGTAATAGATGGCGTGATTCAAGCATACCATTTCGCAGCAGCAGACCCTTTCAGGGCTACAACCCATAATAAAGGAATAATGAATGCAATCTCACCAATAGCACTTGCTTGTGGCCAAGATTGGCGAGCAATAGAATCAGGAGCACATAGCTATGCAGCATATAATAAAGAATATACTTCAATGACTCATTGGGAAAAAAATGAAGATGGGGATTTAGTTGGTTCAATAGAATTACCTATGGCTGTTGGATTAGTTGGTGGGGCAGTTAGAGTGCATCCTGCAGCACAAACTAATGTAGCGTTGTTGGGGATTAACTCGGCAAATGACCTTGCAAAAGTCATGGCTGCAGCAGGACTAGCTCAAAATTTAGGTGCATTAAGGGCATTAGCAACGGTTGGTATCCAAGCAGGACACATGAAATTGCATGCAAGGAATATGGCAGTAACCGCAGGTGCAAATGATTCTGAAGTTGATGCAGTAGTTAGTTTGGCTCATTCTACTGGAGAAAGAATTACTGCTAAGTTAATAGAAGATTGTTTAGCAAAACATCGTAGTAATAATTAATCTCAAGAGTACTCTTTCCATTCATCTCCACTATTTGCTGTACGATACCACTGCTTGTTATTGTGTTTAGTCCATTCAAAACCATGTTCGTCAACAACTCCTACTGAATACACCCAGGGTGTAGGAGAATCTTTTTCAGATTCATTCGATTTTTTTGAATCAATTTGTTTATTTTGATTTGAATTATTTACTATTGCAGAAAATAATCCTGCTAATAATGAAGGAATAATTCTCCATGTAAATTCATTCCACTCAAGTACATGTGTATAATCAGCAACCCATAAACTTCCTAATACAATTCCCCAATTCATGTATAATAATAGCATAAAACCAATTGAAGCACTTATGGCCGCGGCAAAGCCAGAATCTGTTTTTCGCTTAATTAGATTAGATTGTTTAGATCCTATATAATAACAAAAAAATGGGAATGCTAACGTTAAAATATCTATAGAATGCTCTATATAAGACAATGTTTCTGATATGTTTCCTTTCAAATCATTACGTTGAATCTCTATAAAAAATGCAATACCTATGGCAAGAGAAACAAAAAAATATTGTTTGATTCCGTAAAAAATTGACTTGATAAAACTCATCTGTTTCGAATAGCCATAAAGAAAGTAATATAACATCTTTAGTGATATTATTCATCACTAGTATTTTCTATATTTGAATCTGAATCTATTTCATCTTCTATTGAAATGGGCATTAATTCACTTTCTGTCATTCCTAATTGTTCAGAACGATCTCTAAACCATTTTCTTACTTTTTTATGACTTGTATGTGGGCATCCAAATACTTCTGAGAACCTTCTGGTTGTAGTTAATCTTCTTGTATTTCCTGATCTTCTTCTATCAATTAATCCAGAATCAGATAATTCTTTAACATAACCATATGCTTTTTCACCAAGTAATTTTACTAAACTCGATTGTTCCATCGGTTGATGGTATGCAATTAGTGCCGCTGCCTTAAGTAACCTTGGAGAAATATCTGTTTTTGCTTCTTTAGGTAATTTATCAGCTATTGCAGGTTTAACTTCTAATGCCCATTTTCCTGAAATTTCTACAATTTGTAGTGCTCCACCTTTCCTTCGCTTTAATGATGATTGAAGGGCATGTAAGGCATCACTTACTAGTTCTGAATCTTGCTTTAATCCATGAGATAATTGTTCAACGCTCATTGATTTACCCGCTCCAAAAAGTGTTGCTTCAATTAATGTTTGAAGTTCATTGACCAATCTCATTCACCTCGTTATTTAATTCAATTTCATTTTTATTTTTATTTGCTCTATTCATAAGATTGTTTGAATCATAGTCATAGTTTTCATCTTCTAGTTTCCCTGAAACTTTATTTTTTATTGAATTCCAATTATCTATTTTAGGCCACAAATCTTTGATCGTAATTTTACCATTTGGAACACTATCCTGCTTAATATCAGTAAATCCTCTATGTGTTAAGAATAACATTGAAACAAGGCCAGTAACTTTAGCTTCTGCCGAAACATCAATGTCTTCATCTAAGTCTTTTTTCAGTTCATCAGCTATTCCATTTGATAGGGTTTGTAGATCTATTTCGCCTTTTTCGTTCATTTCTTTCATTAGGTTCCAACTTAATTCAATATCTCCTTCTAAGTTTTCATCATGCATTCTTGCTCCAACATTGCCTAATGCTTGTTCAACTTCTAATTTGTATTTGATTCTATTTTCTTCCCTAATCCTGGTTATTTCTGCATCATCACAGGCACCTCTTAATGCGCCTAATAAATCTCCTAAAGTCACAGGTCTTCCTTCTTCTCTACGTACACGTTCTTCAAATAAACCGTTTAGATCTGCTTCTATTTCTCCAGAAATGACATTATTTGTAAAATTAAATTCATCATCACTAAAGTCTGTCATCCATCCTTCATCAATAAAATATTCATCTTCTAAATCACCTTCCAAATCAGCATTATTTTGTCTTTCGAGTAAATCTTCTACTTGTCCTCTAAGGACTGCCCATGCTAATCTTAGTAATCTTCCACATGATGGTAAATCAATATTATCAGAATTTTTCTTTATTCTTTCACTGAATAATGATACGAATGCAGTTAAATCTATGTCCCATGGATCTAAGTCTGCATCTTTTACTAATTCAAATACTAATGCTACTGAACGATCAAATGGATCTTCCAATGATGAGTACTCTGCATTCTCCATTTCAGCAATTGTAACTAGTCTATCAGCATAATCAACGGCTTCTTCTCTAGTTTCTTCTCTATTTTCTAACAAATTGTTAATGATGTCTTCTCTAATAAAGTATGAATCAAGTCTAGATTGCATTCTTTAACCTCCAATCAGGAATCCTCTCTATTTTCTAAGGCTTCTGTGGTGATTTCTTCCGATTCTTCTTTTTCAACTTCTTTTATTGCATCTCTTAGTTCTTGAAGTTCTTCAATATCTTCTTTTGATTCACTAGCTCTTTCAGAAAGTGAGGATATAGAAACATCTTTTTCTAAAGGAACCTCTCCATCAATCTCAATATCTAATCCTCCAAGACTCTTTGGTGCAGACAATGGATCTGGTACTTGAGGCATATCATCTTCAGTAGGTAAGTGAGCAAGCTTTTCTGCTTTTTTAGCTGCTTCTTTTACTGCTTTTTCTCGGTGTTCTTCTTCTTTCTCACCAAGTTCAATGGCTCTTTCCCTATTGAAATCAGCAATTCTTCTACTACATCCGTCACCTGCGTGAGTGATTCCGATGTGGTGGTCTGCTAATTCTAAACTTACTTTTCTCAAAGTAACCATTAAGAATTGTGCACTATTTGCTCTTGCTTTACAAAGTCTAGCAATTCTTTCAGCATTGAATGCATCTAGGTTTTGATCAACTTCATCGAAATAATAGAAAGGAGAGGGGTCATGATCTTGTATGGCAAAAATAAGTGATAATGCAGCCATTGATTTTTCTCCACCCGAAAGTCCATTTAATTTCGCCCTTGAGCTCTTTCCTTTTGGTTGACACCACATTTCTAACCCTCCTTTGAAGGGATTATCTGTATTTTCTAATTTCAATTCTCCTCTTCCGCCATCGGAAAGTAAACGATATACGTTTTTGAAATTTTTATTAACTTCTTTGAAAACTGTCAATAAACGTTTTTTACGCTGCTTTTCTAGTTTTTCAGAAATCTCAATTAATGATTTACGTCTAGATTGACATAATTTATTGTCCGTTTTCAATTCATCAAGTCTGTTCTCAGTTTTATCATATTGCTCTATGGAAAGCATGTTTACATTGCCTATGAATTCCAATCTACGTTCAATTCCTCTAATCTTGTTTTCAGCCTGAGCAACAGTTGGTACGGTAATTCCTGGCTCTGGAGGATTTACGCCTTCATTTTCCATTTCTTCAACAAGTGAATTTAAAAATTCTCTTTTACTTTCCAGTGTTATTGTATGTTCAGATGCTCTTCTTCTTGCAGATTCAGATTGCTGGATTAATTGGTTTACTGTTGTTCTTAAACTACCTCTTTCTTCAACGAGTTTCACTCTTGAATCTTCAAGTTCTTTATTTTCTTCAGTAATTGTAGAATATTTGTCTTCAAGTTCCTTTAATTCTTCTTTGAGTGACTTTTGTTCTTTCTTCCATTGAATGATGTCTTCTTTCTTCTTTTTAGAATCTTTCTTGAATGAATCTATTTTTGAATTTAATTCTTCTACTCTATTCTTTAGAATATTTGTATGTTCTTCTCCACCTGCTAATTGTGCTTCTGCTTTTGCTTGTATGGCTTGAGCATCGACTCTTAGTTGCTGAACATCTCTCAATGTTTGTTGTAAATGTTCAGGGCTTGCTTTTTGTAATTCTAAATTTGCGTTTTGCCTGCTTTCTTCAGCATCAATGCATGCTTGGTTAGCGATTGATAACTTACTTTCTATAGATTCCCTTTCTTTTTCATTCGCTATCAATGAATTTTTGGCTGAGGAGATGGCTGTATTGATTTTTTGCAGTTTTTCTTCAGCTGCTTTTAATTCAATCTTCCATTGTTTTATTTTTGCCATCCCATCGTTTGTTGTAAGATTGTTTATTTTTTGATGAACTATTTGTTGTTGTTTTCTTGATTCAACTAATGCAGATTGAACCGTGTCAGAGAGTAATTGTAATCTATTGATTTCTGATTCTAATCTTTGAACTTCTCCACTACCTGCTATTTGGCCACCAAATAAAACTCTGTTTCTACGTAGATTTCCTCCAACCATTGCACCTCCTGGTTCAGTCAAATCACCTTTTAATGTGACCATTCTTACTCCTCCCATATGTTTTCTGGCAGTTGAAAGATTTGTTACAAGAAGAGTATCTTTTAATACATATTTTATTGCTAACTCAATTCTTGGATCATAATCTAATAATTCCCAAGCAAACCCTTCAATATTTTCTTCTTTGGTAAGCATTAATGCTTTTCCACTTGGCCTTCTAACTTGTAACTTATTTAATGGTAAGAATGTTGCTCTTCCAGCTTTATTCTCTCTAAGCCAAGCAATACATCTTGCAGCAACATCGTCATCTTCTACAATTATACTTTGCATTCCAGCACCTATTGCTGTAGCTAATGCACTTTCATGTGCTGAATCCTTTGGTTTTGCTAATTGACTTAATGTTCCAAGGACGCCTTTTATCTTCCCATCGTCCCTTTCATTAAGAATTGCAGAGACTGCCATGGCCATACCTCCTCTTATGCCACTTTTATTCTCCATTTCTGCACGTGCTTTGGCAAGGTCTCTTTCAAACGAGATCAACTTCCCATTTATCGCATCGTTTTCTTCTTTGAGTTTCGCCTCTTCCCTTTGCCTTTGAGTTAAATCGTTTGCAAGTGATCCTCTATCTTCTCCAGAATCCTCAGTTTTCATCTCTTCTCCCTGCATTACTAGGTCGTCTCTTGATAATCTTGCTTCATCTTCTTCATCTTGTAGCGAAGATAAATGTTTTAGTGAAATTTCATGAGTTTGATTTATCCTATCAAATTCTAGTTGAACCTTAGTAAGATTTGCAGCAGTATCGCTAACTTCTTGATTTGCTTTACTCAATTCTCTTGTAAGTGAATTTGTTTCTTTATCTCCTGCCATCAATGCATTTTTAGCATTATTTTCGTCCTTCTCTGCCTTTTCAAATGCATTTTGGGCTTCTTTTAATGCATTTTCTGCATTGTTTTGTTTTGTCAAATGATCATCAAGACTTTTCACAGCATCATTTAAATCCTCAGTATAATGATCCAAATTTTCAATATTTTCATCAATAACTTGTTCTGATTCAGAGATTTTATCACTTCTTCTGTCGATATCCAATCTTAATTGATTTAATTTATCCATAAGTGAACTACTTTCATCACCTAATAATTCTCTCATTTGTTTTTCAATTGCGATTACCTTTTCCTCTATTTCCATTAATTGTTTTTCACCATCTTGAGATTTCTTTGATGCTTCTTTAGATTCATTAATGCAGTTTGTTTGTTCTTGAGCAACATATTCTATTTCAGCCTTAGCGCTACAATATTTTGATTGATGTAATAGAATTCTTGCATTGTCCAATTCAGTTTTTAATTCCTTGTATTTTAGTGCTTGAGATCTTTCTGATTTCAAATCTTTAAGTCTTACTTTCAGTTCTTCCTCTAATAACTCAATCCTTTCAAGGTACTCCTCAACTCTTTTTCTTTGTCTTTCTGCTTTTCGTATTTCATCATCATAAGAGGTAACGCCAGCGACCTCTTCTAACACTTTTCTACGATTTGAACCAGTCATGGTTGCTAATTCTGTAACCATGCCTTGTAGTACGATATTATATCCATCTGCTCTAGCATTTGCACTTGAAAGTAGTAACTTGAATTGTCTTTGACTACTTGGTTCACCATTCAGGTAGTAATTTGATGATGCACTGCCTGATCTAGTTTTTCTTACTGCCCTGGTAAAGTGAACTTCATCAGCATCAATTTTTAATCTTCTAGATCCATCGGGATCTTCTGGATTATCAAATACTAATGTTACTTTACAATATTTTGCAGGTTTGTTATTTTTCCCACCATTGAATAGTAGGTCTAGTACATTGCTTGCACGTACGTCTTTTGCTGATTTATATCCAAGTACGAATTGTATAGCGTCACCACAATTACTTTTTCCAGATCCATTAGGTCCAGTAATTGCAGTAAATCCTCTTTCATAAGGTACTACCACTTCGCCTTTGAACGATTTAAAGTTCTCCATTTCGAGGCGTTTTAGATACATCTTTTCCCATCCTAATATGTTGTTACTTCTAATCCAACAAACACATTAATGGCTTGAGGTAAATTTGCCGACTATAAACAATGCCCTAAAACAAGCCCACTTGTTGCCTTTTTGAGGCCAAAAAGATTCAGCCAACTTAATCTAGCATTCCTGTTTGATTGCATCTTGCACAACCTTGACCATTACAAAGATGGCAAGTTCTACCAGTTACCATTCCACCAGTGCCATAATCGTCATATAAATTTCTTTCAAAATCATCTTCATATTCTCCCAAACCTAATTGTCCGTATAAATCAGAAACAGTTGCATTTGCTTTTCCGAGAGATTCTAAACCACCTTTGAATTTACTTCTACTACCACTTTCAAAGAATGAGTTATCAGCACCTCCGCTTTTACTTCTCGCTTGAGAAAACATGTCAGCAGCCTCGCTTGTTCTAGAAAGAAACCTCATTGATTTGTAAATGAAAAACGAACCATATGTTATGAGACTGAGATCCATAGAGATTGCAGGTACAGGATATCCTATTACGGCAGACCAATCTAATGATCCATTGGGAGTGGTAAGCCCATTTAAATCTGCAAAACCAAAGGATAGTAATCCTAGTCCGAATCCGAATTTTATTCTTGCATTTCGTCTTTTTCTTTTGAGTCTTCTTTCTGCAGAACCACTTCTGATTGTTCTTTTCACTCCACTTTTAAATTTACGCGAAATTAATAGTAAAACAATACCTACCCCTATTCCTAGGAAATCTGGAGTTTCCCAAACACCAACTGAACGAGCACAATCTACTGGGTTTCCTTTAGCAAATCCCGCAGAAACAGCTTCATCAGAACATTCTTCACTGGTAAGGAATGCAGGAATATCTAATTTGTATCTAGGTGTGTTTTCAGAATAAATATCTTTTACCATACCTACTTGAACATTGTAAATAGAAATAGCTAGAATGGACGCCCCCAGCAAGACAAAAGCGAGTGAAAGTGCCCTCCGCATAGACCGAGAGAACACAGTTTACAAATAGCAATATCGGAAGAATCTTAGTTACTCATTAAGAAAACGTTCAATTTGTAGAACTCAGCCGCCCCTTAATGTAAACATGCCTAGAGTTGTGCTTGCAGGTAGCGGAATCGCGGGATTATTTGCTGCTTTAACTTGTGCAAATGCAGGATGGGATGTCTGTGTAATTACAAAACAAAGTTTAGAAGAATCAAGTACAAATTACGCACAAGGAGGAATAGCAGGTATCTTGGATAAAACTAATCTTAGTGGAAAAGAGACACATATTCGGGATACATTAGAAGCAGGAGATGGATATTGTGATGAAGATATTGTTCGAGATGTAGTTGATGAGGCAGGAGATAGAATTAGAGATTTAATTAATGCAGGTGTTAATTTTCAAACAGATTTAGAAGGTAATTTTGATTATATTAAAGAAGGAGGGCATTCGCAAAATATAATTTTACATGCTAAGGATTCAACAGGGAAGGAAATTGAAACAGCACTGCTTTCAAAAGCAACACAACATCCAAATATTGAATTACTCTCAAATCATTTGGCTTTAGATTTAATATTACGTGATAGAAATTCCGTTGAAAAAGAAATAGTAGGATTATGGGTATTTAATATCGATAAAGGAATTGTAGAAACATTTGCATCAGATGCAGTGATTTTGGCCACAGGAGGAGGTGGACAATTATTTTCACGGACAACTAATCCAAGTGTTGCTACTGCAGATGGAATGGCAATGGCATTTAGAGCAGGTGCAAAATTAAGTGATATGGAATTTGTACAATTTCACCCTACTTCAGCAGCATTAGATAGTAATCAGACGTTTTTGATAAGTGAAGCAGTAAGAGGTTTTGGTGGAGTTTTAATGACAAAATCCAATTATAAATCATGGGAAAAAGCACATGAAAAAAATACTTCAAATACCATAGTAAAACCTGAAGATTTTTCATTCACAAAAAAATATTCTAAATTAGGTTCATTAGCTACAAGAGATATTGTTGCTAGAGCTATAGATCACGAATTAAATATCTCTGGAGATGACTATGTTTTGTTAATTACAGAACATTTAGATAAACAAGAGTTACAAACAAGGTTTCCCACAATAAACAATTTTTTATTAAAACACGGGATTAAATTAGGAATTGATCCTATTCCAGTGGTGCCAGCCGCCCATTATTTCGTAGGAGGAATATCTGTAAATAAAATTGGACAAGTGATGAACTTAGCCACTGGAAATATAATTACTGGGCTTTATGCAATAGGAGAGGTTGCTTGTACAGGGATGCATGGTGCAAATAGACTAGCATCTAATAGTCTACTTGAAGCAGTAGTCTACTCTTCTAGGGCATCATTAAATTTAACAGATAACATAAGAGTACCTTTTGATGATTCTAACGCATTACCTGAGTGGAGAGCAGATGGTTTAGAATCTTTAGTAGATCATTATTCATTAGTTGATGATTTAAAATCTCTTAAAATGACAATGTCTAGGGATGTAGGAGTAGTACGTTCAAATAGAAGACTTAATAGAGCTTTAAGAAGAGTAAATCTAATTGAAAATGAAGTAGAATTAGCCTGGGAATCAAGTATACCTACAAGGCCTTTGATTGAGTTGAGAAATATGGTTCAAATTTCTAAAATTATTATAGAATCAGCACTAAAGAGGAAAGAAAACCTCGGGCTACATTACAATGAAGATAATCTTAGTTAGTAATACCTGAAACTATGGCCATTAATATGGAATTAATTGGTGTTTGAATACCATGAACCTCAGCTTTTCTTATTACTTCTCCACAAATAGAATCAATTTCTGTAGTTTTTCCATTAATTATGTCTTGTAACATACTACATTTATTTTCACTAGTTGAGTTTAGAATATTTGATAATACTTCAATCATTTCAAAGTTATCTGGGATTTCAATACCTAACTCTCTTGCTACATTTAATACTTCAAACATTGCAGAACATGCAGATTCAAATAATGCTGGTTCAAGTAAAGCACCATTCTTTACACCACAGATAGAAGCTAAAGGATTTACAGCAGCATTTATTGCTAGTTTTAACCAAATTTTTGATCTTATGTCTTGAAAAAAAGATGCATTTAATTCTGCATCATTAAAAACTTCTATAATTTCATCTATTTTTTTATTTTTAATTTTAGTTAATGGCATACTTCCAAAAAACAATTCTCCAATTCCAGCCCAATTTATCGTTGTAGAGTTGATTCTATTTGCTCCATGTGTAATCACTCCCCCTAATACTGAATTAAACCCAATGATTGATGAGATAATATTTTCATTCCCAATTCCATTTTGAATACTAATACAATAACCGTTATCTGAAATTATTTCTTTTGTAATCTCAGCAGCATTTAGTGTAGAATTTGATTTTGTACAAATTAATACTAAATCACATTTCTTTGAGTTGTAATTAGAAATATCATCTTTAGAGTAAATAGAAAAAACATTTTGATTTAGTACCAATTCATTATTTTTTGAAGGTATTTTAATAGTTAAACCATTTGTAATTAGTTTTAATTTTTGTATTTCTGTATTTGTAAATAAGGCCAACTCATGCTTTTTTGTATTTGCTATTAAGCCAGCAATTAATCCTCCTATGGAACCAATTCCTACAATACCAATTTTCATTAATGAACACCAGACCAAGCTGTTAAATGTATTTCTATATTATTTGAATTAAAATCTAACCAAGCCATTAGGAAAACATCCTCATTTGAATCTATACTCCAAGAAATTGAGATATTACTTTCATTATTTGATGATAATGATGAATCATAATTAAGATCCCAAGGAATCATATCTCCATGGAATCTCGTTGAAATTGTAATGTTTTCTTCTAAACTAAACAATGAAATGTTCAAAATACCGTTTAATTTATCATTTGTACAGTTAATACATTTTGCTAAATCCCATAGGGGTACATTCCCCCAAGCAATACTAGATTGGGTGCCATTTACTAAAATCATTGGACCTTCTTTAATTGAATATCTTTGAGACTCAAACGGATTATCTCTATTGCAATTAATCATAAAACCTACATGAGGTAATTTTATTGTTAATGTTCTATTTATTTCTGCTGGCAATATTTTTCTTGAATAAGATGATGTAGCATTCCAAAGAATATTTTCTGAATTCCCCATTAATGGATGAGCAGTATTATTTGAACATAAAAAATTCTGTTCCTCAGAAATTTCTAATTCATTACTTGATTTAAAAGGAGAAATATTTGAAAATGAGTTTGTAAAATTCCAACCCTCTTGAGGAGATAATAGTAACTGATTATTTTGATGTGGAAGTAATTTTATTGTGTGATTAGTTCCATTTGAGTTATAATGAATTGAAGGGTTACTAATATTTTCATTTTCAGAAAGAACAAAACCAGCCTCCCCTAAAACACAAATCTTTTGTTGACCTGATTTAATTAAATTTTCAATTAAATCCCAATTGTTAGAAACATGAATCTCTATTTCTTCGCCATTGTTGCTTATATTTGTACAAAGTTCAGGTGAAATCAAATCATTATTGAATTCCCAACGTGGAGAAAGAGTTTGAATCAAAGTATTTGGTATTAAATTAATATGGTTATATTCCTTTAATCCTAAATATTCTATGGCATATATTACTTCGACACTTTGAGTTGGTGTTATATTATTTTTTGATTGAAAAATAATGTTAATTGAACTATGTGGGTTGATAATTAGATTATTACAATCTTCAATAATGTTTTTTTGAGTACAAGAGATATCAAATGTAATATTTTCAGGACTCATTAACCATATTTTTTGATTTATTTCTTTTCCGATTAGAGAGGGATTACTTATGGATAGTTGTATTGAACCATAATCATCAAAATAATATGTTTCTTCTAAGTTGATTTCCATTTCTGAATCCCAATCTTCTATTGGTTCAATTGGCATTTTTGCAGGTAAAAGAAGTAATAGAAAGATTACAAAAATTGATGCAAAATTTCTTGAAAACCCTTCATCAACAGTTTTTGTTTCATCAAGTATTATTGGTAACTTTTGATCAGTACCATGTAAAAATAGTAACATAAAACTCCCAATTACAATAAAAGTCCAAAGAGAATTTCCCTCAAGGAATCCATATGAGATACCTAGAATGAGGATTAGTGCCATTAATGAAATTTGAGTTCCTACTTTTGCCATGTCGTCTAAACCAAGTAACCCTGATAGAATTCTCCCACCTGCTAGTGTTGGAATTGGTAATAAATTAATCCATCCAATCAAAGTTAATGCCATTCCAGCTAGGCCAATTGGATGAATCCAATAAAGACCTAAATTTTCGTAATAATCATTTGGAATTAATGAAAAGAATAATTCAACCAAAAGAGGAGGGTTTATTTTTGATGGTTGTGAACTTAATTCACTTATTGAATTAGGTGAAATCATAATTCCTATTGTTAGGTATAAAGTTCCTAAAATAAGCATCACTGCAGGCCCACTTAAACAAATAGCTATCATTTTTTTAGTATTTGACCAACATATTGAATCCATTCTTGGATGACTTGGAATTGCTATAATTCCAAATGGCCAAAGAGATAATGGAATTGGAAATAATATAGGTATCATGTTTCCAATTCTCATGTTATTTCTTTTTGCAAGATATATTTGAGTTAAATTTGCGATAAATAATGCACCAATCAGAGGTAATGCATAGTATAAAAAGGATCTAAATAATGTATTTGAATCAAAAATAGAAGAATTATTTTGATAAGTATTAATCCATTCAATTCCCATTCCCCATGTTGATAAAAATGCTAATGACCAAAAAATAAAAAGTTGTTTTTTTCCAAGAATAAATAGCCCTCTTGGTTTAGGTAAGACTTTCAGAATAGAGGGATTATCTGGAAATATTTTAGCCATCCAGTCTAATTTTGTAAGGTGAAGGTTTAGTTCTTCGAGTGCAAAAGACATCTCTAAATCATCAATAGGCTCTACAGTCCATGCAGGCCAAATACTACTTACGGACTCAAAAATATTGAAATGTCTAGAAACTATTCGTTCCAATAGATCTTTTTGATTCCATCTTTTTTTATGCAAATTTAAAGGCAAGATGTCTATTTCATCTTCGTCTTTCATTGCCTCACCCAATCTTCCGAATTGTTCGGATGGTATAAGTTTCATTTATTCTTATTATTTATTTTTAAAGCGTTTTAATCTAAATGTTTCTTCACGTTCCATCTCTTCAAGACGCAATTGAATAAAATCTCTGGATTCTTCCATTTCAGGAATAACCTTGAATTCCAATGCATTAACTCTTCTTTTTGTGGATTCAATTTCAGCAAGTAAACGTTTTAGTGTTGCTTCCATTTCTGCAGCATTAACTACCTTTTCAATTAATTTTCCATATGAATCTGCGGCTTCATCAATATAGGGGCTAGATCCAATAAGTCCAATCCCTCTTTTTTCCATGTCTACTCTAAGGTTTGTTCCTTCAACTGAAGGGACAACTACACCCATGATGTTGCGTCTTTTTACCTCTACTTCTGGATGAGTAGAACTTGCTAATGCAGCACTCTTTACAGCTAAACCACCTTCTACTGCACTAGCTAGATTTATTCTTTGTAGCGCTAATTTATAGGTTCCAGTTAGTTCTTGTTTTGCACTAATCATTTCTGAAAGTAAAGTTCTGAATTCATGAAATAAACCATCTCTTTTCATTTTTAATAATTTATACCCATTCTGTGTTTGTTTAATACGTCTTTTCAGATTTATTAATTCTGAACGGGTTGGTTTAATATCTAAAGCCACAATTTCACCTTTTTAAAATTATTTTTTCTCAGTTGGATGGTATTTATCAATCCATTTCTGGTCTAGTCTAACAAGATATTTTGTATTTATTGAAGACAATAACTCCCATGCTAAATCAAGAGTACCTTCAATAGTACGGTCTTCATCTTTACTTTGTCTTAAGAATTTATTTTCAAATAAATCTGCAAATTTAAGCATTTGTAAGTCACGTTCATTTAACGCATCTTCACCAACAATTGCTACTAAACCTCTTAGTTCACGACCTTGAGCATAAGCCGCATAAAGTTGATCAGAAACAGATTTATGGTCTTCTCTAGTTTTACTAGGGCCAATTCCTGCATTCATTAATCTAGATAATGAGGGCAGTACATTAATTGGAGGATAGATACCTTTTTGATGTAATTCCCTAGAAATAACAATTTGTCCTTCAGTAATATAACCTGAAAGATCAGGAATTGGATGTGTTATATCATCCCCAGGCATGGTTAAAATTGGGAATTGAGTGATACTACCCTCTTTTCCTTTTACAATTCCTGCACGTTCGTATAACATTGCTAAATCAGTATACATATATCCAGGATAACCACGTCTACCAGGAACTTCTTCTCTAGCAGCACCTATTTGCCTTAATGATTCACAATAGTTTGTCATGTCTGTATAAATAACTAGTACGTGGTAATCATGCTCAAATGCAAGATATTCTGCAGCAGTAAGCGCCAACCTTGGAGTGATTAGCCTTTCAACAGCAGGATCATCAGCAAGGTTAACGAATAGTACTGCATTTTCCAAAGCACCAGTTCTTTCTAAGTCATACCTAAAGAAATTATATTCTTCAGCAGTAATACCCATTGCACAGAAAACTACTACGAAATCTTCATCACTATCTTTTAATTTAGCTTGCCTAGCAATTTGTAGGGCGATATCATTATGTGGTAATCCTGATGCACTAAAAATAGGTAGTTTTTGCCCTCTTACTAGTGAGGTACATGAATCTATAGCACTTATTCCAGTTTGAATAAATTCTTCTGGACTTCTTCTACTGTATGGATTAATTGCAGCTCCTATAATGTCGGCATTATGTTCAGCAACAATATCTGGTCCACCATCTCTTGGTTTTCCAGCACCGGTTAAAATTCTACCAACTAAATCTTTACTTACTGGTAATTTGAATACATCTCCCATGAATCTAATTCCTGTGTCAAGATCAACTCCTGCAGTACCTTCGAAAACTTGTACTACAACCATTTCATCACTTGTATCAAGAACTTGGCCATTTTTTGTACTTCCATCAGAAAGTCTTAGTGAAACGATTTCACCAAATGATACTGGTTCGGTCTTATTTAGGAACACTAGAGGTCCCTTTACGTCTGTAATTGTACGATATTCTTTTTCTGTCATTTAAAACACCTCTTTATTTTTCAGCCTCCACAGCAGAATTTATTTCTTTTTTCATAGAATCTACCAACCCATCAATTTTTTCTAGATATCCTGATTCAAATCTTGCACGCATTAGGTTTGTACGACTTTCAACATTGACAACATCTTCAAGTGCGGCACCTGCAGCAATTGCTTTCTTAGCTTCAGATTGGAATGTTAAGATTGCAAGAGCCATTTTGTATTGTTGTTCTAAAGCAGAAAATGTATCTACGTCATGGAATGCATTTTGTTGTAAGAAATATTCACGAATCATTCTTGCAACTTCAAGAGTCAATTGTTGATCAATTGGTAATGCATCAGATCCAACTAATTGTACAATCTCTTGTAGTTCAGATTCAACTTGAAGAAGACTTGAAATTTCAGTTCTAATGTCTGGGAAATCTTGTGCTACATTGTCTCTATACCATTGATCTAGTGATGCAGGATATAGACTATATGAATTCAACCAATTAATTGAGGGAAAATGTCTTTGTCTAGCAAGACCAGCATCTAATCCCCAAAACACTTTTACAATTCTTAATGTTCCTTGAGATACAGGTTCTGAAATATCTCCACCAGGAGGAGATACAGCACCAATTACAGTTACTGAACCATCATCTCCAGATAATGTTTCTACACGACCTGCACGTTCATAGAACTCAGCTAGTCTACTTGAAAGATAAGCAGGATAACCTTCTTCTCCAGGCATTTCTTCTAATCTTGAAGAAATTTCCCTCATTGCTTCAGCCCATCTACTTGTTGAGTCAGCCATCAATGCAACATCGTAACCCATGTCTCTAAAAT
>Ga0115011_10000408_pt1 | contig 35542 bp, 25 predicted proteins | sample TroAtlMetagenome_2_FD_88705 | JGI IMG/M metagenome (GOLD analysis project Ga0115011, IMG submission 88705) | Marine eukaryotic phytoplankton communities from Atlantic Ocean - Tropical Atlantic ANT8 Metagenome | ecosystem: Environmental > Aquatic > Marine > Oceanic | place: Tropical Atlantic... | reverse complement strand
GACGTTTTTGAGGCTGAAGGGTTAAAGATCTTTGGCCCAGCTAAACCGGCAGCGCAATTGGAAGCCTCGAAAGTCTTCTGTAAAGAGATTCTCAATGCTGGGAATGTACCTACAGCCGACTACTGGGAATTTCGCGATGCGGATTCAGCGATTGAAATGATTCATGATCGTTATCCCGGAGATTCTCCTAACACCGCATGTCCAATTGTGGTAAAAGCCGATGGCTTGGCAGCGGGTAAAGGGGTGACGGTATGCAGTAAAAAACATGAAGTATTGGAAGCGATTGAATTAATAGCTCGTGATAAAGTCTTTGGTGATGCTGGTGCTAAATTTATTCTCGAAGAAAAATTAGAGGGGCAAGAAGCCAGTGTTTTGGCTATCACGGATGGGAAGACGATCATTCCGTTACCGGCTTGTCAGGATCATAAGCCGGCTTATGACGGAGATACAGGGCCAAATACGGGTGGTATGGGGGCCTACTGCCCGACTCCCTTGGTAACAGAAGATGATATGTCCTGGGTGGAGGAGCATGTACTCGTTCCTACGGTCCATTCGTTAAAAGCTAATGGGACGCCCTTTAAAGGGGTACTTTATGCGGGACTTATGAAGGGGCCTCAGGGAATAGAGGTGCTGGAATACAATGTTCGCTTCGGCGATCCGGAGTGTCAGCCATTGTTAATGCGACTGAAATCTGACTTGGTGGATGTGTTGGAAGCTGTGGCTGATGGAGATCTGGGTCGGATTGACCCGCTGGAATGGGATCCCCGGCCAACCTGCTGTGTCGTGATGGCGAGTGAAGGATATCCGGGAAGCTACGAAAAAAATAGGGTAATACGTGGTTTAGATGAGGCCGCCAGAATAGAGAATGTCAAAGTCTTTCACGCGGGAACGATCGTTGGTAAGTCCGGAGCAATTCTTAACAGCGGGGGTCGCGTGTTAGGTGTGACGGCGATTGGCGATGACCTCAAATCAGCTCAGGCATCAGCTTATGAAGCTGCTGAATGTATTGCGTGGCGGGGTAGCTGGTATAGAACTGATATTGCGAACAAAGCACTCTAAAGAGTATCTCTTTAGAGTTTGTGACAAGTGTCACAGTTCCCCGGTTATATCAACGGTAAATTAGAGCAAAGATTTTTTGAAAATACGTAGTTTCCTCGGCGTAGGGTACTACGTTCACTTAACAACGGTTGATAAACTAAGGGAAATACGGTTAATAGAATGACAACACGGGTAGCTACTTGTGCGGGCCGAGGGCTTGTCGAGGCAGCCTTTACCTAGTTGGTTTTTTGTTCGATTTAATTGTGAAAAAATTCACAAAGTAGGCTTGGCGGTTAACGCATTGCGGTTCGTCTGGTCGAATTTGTGTTGTAGATGCACCGCCGTAATTCTATTGGGTATGGCCCGCCAACTCCCGAGGACCGCGGAGTGATTGAACGTGAATTACTCTTAGGGTGTGTTTGGATACTTAAGTAATTGTATATAAAGTAGACCATAGGCAAATTAACTTATGGCTGATAAAGACTTAACAGTTGAAGAGATTCTGCTTCGGTGCCGTCAGTTGGATGGAGAAGGTGGTTCCGCTCCTGCTCCTGAAGGGGGAACTCCTGTAGAAGTTCCGGCTGACGAAGTTGTAGCAGAAACGGCATCGGCGCCTGCGCCGATAGACCCTTCCAGTATGTCGGTGGCTGACATGTTGGCAGCTGCTCGTTCGAGTGCCTCCGGTGAAGAGGGTGCATCTGTAGAAGTTGCAGCCGATCCTGCTCCAATTGATCCTTCTAAGATGTCGGTGGCCGACATGTTGGCAGCTGCTCGCTCGAGTGCCTCCGGTGAATCAGCGGCAGCTCCTAAGGCTTCCGCAGCACCCAAGCCAGTCGCGCCAAAGGCTGCCGCACCAGCTGCGGCTAAAAAGGAATCGCCGGTTACTCAGACTGGCCCGCGTGACACAGCCAGTATTCTTGCGGCGGCTCGTAAGGGGGCTCAGCGTGGGCCACAACGGGTGGAAGACGCAGTCAAGACGGCCGAAGAGGAAGTTGTAAAGCCAGCGGGTAAGCCGCCGATCGAATTGCCTCCTGCCCCGCGGCGTGAAGATTTCCTGCCGCCAAAGCCAGTTCCGGTTGTAGCGGGTGCCACAGATCGGCGCAGTTTCTTTGGCGCCACGGTAGGTGTTCTTTTTGGTGCTCCTTTGGCAGTTGGTTTTACCTCAATGGCGATCACCAGCTTGCTTTGGTTGTTGGGGCTTGCTCGATTTATGTTCCCGAATGTGTTGACCGAGCCACCCACTAAATTCAAAGTTGGATTTCCTGATGCGTATGCCCCTGGTCAGGTTGAAGCGAAATATAAAGCACAGTTTGGTGTTTGGGTTGTGCGTTATGAATATGAAGGTGAGGCTCAGATTTATGCACTTAAATCGGTTTGTACTCACCTTGGATGTACACCTAACTGGTTGGAAGGTGAGCAGAAGTTTAAGTGCCCATGTCATGGTAGTGGTTTCTACAAGGATGGGGTTAACTTCGAAGGACCTGCTCCGCGACCGCTGGAGCGATATGCCATTCGCCTTTCAGATGACGGCCAGTTGGAAGTGGATAAGAGTACCAAGTTTAATGAAGAGTTGGGTCAGTGGGCTGACTCCAATTCTTATGTGAGCGTTTAGTAACTAGTTTGTGGCACCTTAGAGTTTGATACAGGTTAATTGATCAATGCCTTCACTCGGTGATATTATTCGGAACTCTCAGATCTGGAAGAGTATCTTTCGGCACCCGGCTCCCGTGGACCGACGTAACCGAATCGTCGTTATGCTGACGAACTTCTTCCTTCATCTTCACCCGGTTTCTGCCAAGAAGCAGGGGATTGCTCTTAGCTACACTTGGTGTATGGGTGGGGTTACGTTTTTTCTGTTTTTGGTGGAAACCATCACGGGTGTTTTGTTGATGTTTTACTATCGCCCAACGATTGAGTGGGCGTATACGGACATATTAACGCTCAGGGATGCGACTTCCTTAGGATTGCTGCGCGAATTGCATCGCTGGGGGGCCCATGCGATGGTGATTACCGTCTGGTTGCATATGTACCGGGTATTTCTCACGGGAAGCTACAAGCCGCCCCGGGAGTTTAACTGGGTGGTCGGGGTGATATTGCTGCTGCTTACCTTGCTGATGTCATTTACAGGCTATTTGCTGCCATGGGATCAGTTGGCTATTTGGGCTATTACGGTGGGGTCGAATATGGCTCGCGCGACTCCGTTCCTCGGGTATGAGGGGCCGGGAGCTCAACTGCTTACCGTGGGGGGCATTGATATGATTACGAATGCCTCCGACGCAAGATTCGGGCTACTTGGTGCTCGATTCGTGGGAGAAGAAACATTAAATCGTTTTTATGTGTTGCATTGTATCGCTATCCCGTTGGGTGTGGCATTGCTTCTGGCAATCCACTTCTGGCGAGTCCGTAAGGACGGTGGTATCAGTGGGCCAATGTAGTTGTGGAATTAACTTGATTTATTAATGCATGAATGATGCTGGTCTGATTTGTAGGGCTGGCAACTAGAAATAAAAAGCACGCCATGCACGGTATAACATACGAAGAATTTCTGTCCCAGTTGAGCGGGTTCCTTTGCGGGTACTACGTACTGATTGCTGCGATGAACGGACTGTTTGCTCTCTATAGATGGAAGCAAAAGGGGGAGTCCAAGCAGGCGTTGGCCTGGTCAGGACTTGCAGTCGTGACGTTAGTCCTGGCAGCGATGGTTGCCAGCGGTAATTCGAAAATCATTGAATACATTTCATTTAATGAAACGATCAAGGGGCTGGTTGATAGTCTGATGTCCCCAACGACCTACTCGTTAGGTTCGCTGGTTATCCTGTTGGTAATGTTCCAGTATCGGGAAGTTCTGGTTCGGCCAAATATTGCGTGGTTAGGGCTTAATGGGATGATGCTCTTTATGGGCCTTTCCATGGCGGATTCAGACTTCGCCGCGATTGTCACGAAGCCCGATAATGTGCCGATTGTTGGCTTGATCTTCCTGTTGGCATTTTTCACCTGGTTGGCAACTTCGAAGGCTGTGGAAAATGACAGGCGTATTGCTAATGGTGAATTACCTTTGGAAGCGACAGAAAATGAGCGGGAGAAAGTGCTCGTTTGGCCAGACTTGGTTTATACCGAATTGATTTGCATGGTGGCTTTGACAGCCGTCTTGTTGTTGTGGGCGATTGTGCTGCAGGCACCGCTTGAAGAACCTGCCAGTGCGGTCAAGACTCCTAATCCGTCGAAAGCCCCGTGGTACTTCCTTGGATTGCAGGAAATGCTTGTCTATTACGACCCGTGGATGGCTGGTGTGGTACTGCCAAGTATGATTGTTGCCGGTCTCATGGCGATTCCCTACATCGACTTTAATAAAAAAGGAAATGGTTACTACACCATTAATGAGCGTAAGTTTGCCTATCTGACCTTCCAGTTTGGATTTTTGGTCTTATGGGTCACGCTGATCATTATGGGGACGTTTCTTCGTGGTCCGAACTGGAATTTCTTTGGGTTCTATGAGTACTGGGACTCCCATGCTGTTGAAGCAATGAATAATGTCGATTTATCTCAGTATGTCTGGGTCGAAATGTTGGGCCAGCCATTACCGAAGCCAGATCCTGAAGCACCGTTCCTTACGAAGGTTTTCGTGATCGCTCAGCGAGAGTGTGTCGGAATTATCCTGTTGATTGGATACTTCGCCATTTTGCCACCCCTGCTCGCATTGTGGGATAAGAAACGCTTGTTTCAGCCGATGTACAAACGTATGGGATTGATTCGTTATATGGTGATGACGAATCTGATGCTCTGGATGGCCTTGCTGCCAATCAAGATGCTCGCCCGTTGGGTATTAAGTATGAAATACTTTATTTCGATTCCCGAGTATTTTATTAACTTCTAGTGAACCGAATTTCGGATTCGATTCGTAACTATATAAAGACTTAGCACTGTAAAAGAAAGCAGAAGTAGACTAACAATGCCTGCAACTGACAAAACAGTACGCGACATCAAGAAGATGCATGTGATTTTTGCCGTCACGTCAGTCATCTTGGTGCTCTCCACGGTTTGGATGTTCTGGAAAGACCACGATCGCCCGTGGAAAGAATACCAGAAGGAAGCTCGAGCTATTGATCTTACGGTTAGTCAGTGGCGATTGATGGAAAGTCAGACTGCGGATGTGCTGGGCCGTTTAGAAGTGGCTAAAATCGGACTTGAGAATGCGAAAGGGAGCACCACGGAAGGTGCGGAAGTTGTAGACGAGTTTTTAGAGTTTTTGGGCAAGACGGAATCTCTGGAAGCGGCCGAAGGTGATCCGGAAGCTAGTGGGGCGATGGAATTGGCAGCACTTATTACGGCTGATTTTGTAAAAGATTTGGAAGACGCCAAGTCAGTATGGCAGCGTGATGATGAAGATAGGCAGCCGGAAGAACAGATCGCAGCTCGTGAAGCGATGGCCTTTGCTTTAAGTGAAGCAGTTCGCTTACTGAAAGCCAAAGAGGATAAGATTCTTTCCGATACGAAGTTCAAAAGAGCTAACCGGGATGAAACAGCGTCGCAATTGGGTATTGCGTTCAACGCGAACGATAAAGATGAACAGACGCGTCTTGAAGAGAAATTGGCGGAGATTCTTGAAAATCCAACAGACGGCTTAAATGCCTATGAGTTGAAGTATGAAAAGGCAACATACTTTCGTCGTCAATTGGGAGCGATTGCCAACAAATTTCAGGCTTCGGTTCGTGAATCGCAAAAAACTCTGGATGAAGTTAATGCCGATAAAGTGCGTCTGAATGATGCCATCAGTAGTAGTCATTCAGCATTATGGGAAGGCAAGTGGCTGGGGAAAGCCTGGTTGGAACTTCCAATCCTTGATGCTTTCAATGGTCCTTTGGATATTGATAACCTTTGGAGCGATGATCTTGAACAGGATTATAACTTTCAGAAGGTTCGTCGTTTTGACCGTTGTACAACCTGTCATCAAATGATGGAAAAATCTGTCCCCGGGCAGGCTACAGAACCTGGTTTTGTATCAGAACGAATGATCGAGATTGTCCTGCAGGTTCCACCGACGGCACTCCAGGATAGGGTGGGCAGTGATGGTAGCGTCGAAGCTGATGATGAAGGCAATCCTACGCAGGAATTGCGACCGATTGGTGGAAAAGCCCAAGAACGTCAGCAGTCGTTGGCTGAGTACGGATATGGTTTGCGGTTCTCACCGAGAGGACTTTATAGTGCAGATGATGTCACCGTCTCTTATGTGGCTCCAAACTCGGTGGCTAAGAAAGCTGAGATTGTAGAAGCATCGAATTTGGATGAAGAATTCTCGGGAGAGCAGATTCTAAAGGCGTTGTTGCAGTCTGAAACCGATGCGAGCCCGATTAAGAACAGTACGCTTGCGCGGCACACTCGTGCGGGTCTGGAGGTTGGTGATGTCATCGTGAGTATTGATGGTGACCCTGTGGTTAATCCTGACGTGGTAGCGGCACGTCTGCTTGATGTCCAGCAGGATGCATCCAAAACAGAACTGAAACTTGTTGTGCGACGAGGTATTGGGCACCCCTTTGCCAGCCACCCTCGACTTGACCTTTTCGTCGGTTCGCTCAGCCCTCACAAAGTTTCGGATTTTGCATGTACGATCTGTCATGAAGGGCAGGGAAGTGCAACTGAGTTTAAATGGGCATCTCATATGCCTGACAACGAATTGGATCGCAAACGCTGGATGGAAGAACACGAATGGTTTGATAACCATCACTGGATTTACCCTCAGCAACCCAAACGATTTATAGAGTCGACTTGTTTGAAATGCCATCACAATGTTACTGAGCTTGAGCCGAGCCTCAAATTTCCCGAAGCTCCTGCTCCTAAGGTTGTTCGTGGTTATAACACGATTCGAAAGTTTGGTTGTTTTGGCTGCCACGAAATGAATGGTTATGCCGGCGCAGACAAACGTGTTGGCCCGGACCTGCGATTAGAGCCTAACTATTTTGCAGCGGCCCTGCAGTTGCAGGCACAGGATGGCTTTAGTGGGCTTGGTGAACAAGCTCAGGAGCTCGTTGGACAGTTGGCAGCTCACCCGGAAGATCGTCAGACACGCTATGACCTGGTCAGCGTTCTCAAAGCCGATGCTGCTTCGGAAGAACCAAAGCTAGACAGTGCTGAAAGCTCTCGTTTAGCTGGTGTACTTGCTGACATTGAAGCTCCCGGTGTTCTGCGAAAAGCGGGGCCAAGTTTGCGTTATGTAGCGAAGAAGAATAGTGATCAGTTTTTATACGACTGGATCTCTGATCCGCAGAACTTCCGCCCAAGTAGCCGCATGCCCAAGTTTTTCAATTTGCATTCTCATTTCGGTGACAATGAATCCGACGCTGCAGCTAAGGAATTCGAAAAAGTCGAAATCTTGGGTATGGTCGAATATCTTAAAGCCTACTCACAAGGGTTTGAGTATCTGATGCCTCAAGCTGATGTTGAAGGTGATGTTGCCCGCGGTAAAATCGCCTTTCAGGAACGAGGTTGTTTGGCATGTCATAGTCACAATGATCCTCAGTTGGCTGAGATAGAAAAGTTCCGAGCGCCAGATGAATTTGTACAAGGTCCGGATTTGTCTGACCTGGGTGGTAAATTTGCAGGTTTTGCCGACGCTGGTAAATGGTTGTATAGTTGGATCAAAGAGCCAACGAAGTATCATGCTCGTACGGTAATGCCGGACTTGTTTATCGATGTTGAAATTGTTAAAGATGCTGAGGGTAATGAAACCGTCGTCGATCCTGTTCTCGATATCGTGACTTATCTGCTAGGCGAAGGATTGGACTGGCATGTAGCTGATGAAGAATTCTCTTTAGCGGCTGTCCAGGAAGGTGGAAGTCTGAGTCAATCGATGGAAGACTTGCTTTTAGTAAATTTGTCTGATTCCTTCTATGAAGCAGTGGCTAAAGAATATGCTCAAAAGGGGATTCCAGCCGGTGCTTCAGGTATTAAAGTTGCCGAAGAAGAATTGCGACGCGATACTTCGACGGTTCTGGATGTTGATACCAAGCTGGTTTACATCGGCCGTAAGGCGTTAGGTAAATATGGATGTTATGGGTGCCATGACATCCCTGGGTTTGAAGACGCGAAGCCCATCGGTGCCGGTCTTGCTGACTGGGGACGAAAAGATCCATCCAAACTGGCATTTGAGCACATTGCTGAATATATTCACCCCGCTAAAGACGGTGGACATGCTGGTGATGGACATGCTGGTGATGGACATGCTGATGATGGACATGGCTCAGCTAATGATCATGAGCACGCGGAACGTGGCGTTCGGTTAAGTCGATATGATGATGAGCTGAGCGATTTCTATGATCAGCAGTTGCACTCTCATAATCGGACGGGCTTTATTTATCAAAAGCTTCGTGAACCGCGTTCCTATGATTATCACAAGACAGATGGTATTGAATATAACGCTCGTCTTCGTATGCCTCTCTTCCCGTTCAGCACGGAAGACCGTGAAGCTGTTATTACCTTTGTGCTTGGGTTAATAGCTGATCCACCTCGAACCAAGTATCTGTATCAGCCAAGTTCGCGTGCTAAAGCGTTGATTGAAGGTAAGCAGGTAATCGACAAGTATAATTGTGCCGGTTGTCATATTCTGGAAGCTGAGAAATGGACACTCGATATGACCGAAGATGAACTTGGAACTTTGTTGGCACAGCATGTGGATCTGACGAAAGAGTATCCCTTTATGGTTCCTCCCTATAGTCAGGACGAAATTGATGCGGCCAGTCAGCCCAACGATCGTGACCGAACCGTGGGGACAATCACTGGGATGCCAACGGTTGGTAATTCCGGCTTGGCCTCAGCAACGGATGCGGAATTTGGTGACCCGATTGATGAATATCTCGAAGATCCATTCCAGTTGAAGGGTGTTGGGGAGTTGCAGTTCCAGTTGTGGGCAGCCAGCCCATTAAAGGGTGGAATTGCCGCATCCGGTTCTAATGTTTCGAGGATTCAGCCAGCCGCTGTGGCAAATCGGTCCAATGCGTATGGAGGAGTCCTTTCGAGATATTTGTTACCCTATGTGACACAGCGTGAGAGGTTGTCAAATCCTCAGGCGAAAGGTTCGGAAAGCTGGGCCTGGGTCGCTCCGCCTTTAGTGGGCGAAGGGGCAAAAGTTCAGAACCAATGGTTCCATGACTTCCTGCTGGAACCTTATAATATTCGGCCGGCAGTTGTATTGCGAATGCCCAAATTCAATATGTCGAGTGACGAAGCAACTAAGATTGTTAATTACTTCGCCGCTCGTGATAACGCGATTTACCCCTATGAACACGATTATCGTGTGAATGGCGATCACTTAGCGGAAGCGGATGCAGCATACGTTAATCGCAATGAAGGTGCTCAGTCTGGTGATCGTCTTGCTGATGCGATGCGGATAGTCGTGAGTCAGGACTACTGCGTGAAATGTCATGCTGTCGCCGACTTTATGCCAAATGGAACGCCTAAAGGGCTCGCTCCAGATCTTGGTTTGGTGCACAAGCGGTTGCGAGCAGATTACGTAAAACGTTGGATCGCAAAACCGAATGCAATTTTACCTTATACCGCGATGCCGGTGATTGTACCCTACGATAGTACGCAAGAGCACTTGGGTGCGATTCAGACTTATAAACTGTTTCATGGCAATAGTCCGGAGACGGTAAATGCTTTGGTGGACCTACTAATGAATTTTGACAATTATGCAAAAGATCGTGCATCGGTTGCCAAGTTAGTGGAAGAAGCCAAAGCGGCTAAAGAAGCAGCAGCAGCGGCAGCCGCTGCTGCCTCGGAGGAGTAATAAGATACCTTTAATCGGGATGCAGGCCAAAACGATTCCGCTTGTATCCTCCCGCCTAATAAAAAATCCTGCCCTTTGGGGTAGGTGCTGGCTCAGGACGAGCTAGATTAAATTTGCGGCGTTACCAAAGAATGGTATATAGACCGTGGAATCGGAGAGAAAAATGAAGAACTTAAGAACCTTGATTTTAGCCCTGACGGGTATTGTGTTACTGTCCAGCTCAAGTATGGCTCAGGGGTGGGGTAACGTTAAATTTAAATTTACCTATGGTGGTGAATATACCGCTCCGCCAAAGATTGCGGTGACACGTGATGCTGCGATCTGTGGTAAATTTGGCCTGGTGGATGAGTCACTGGTAGTAAACCCTGAAAGTAAAGGGATTGCGAACGTGATCGTGTTCTATCGTGATCGTACCCCTGCTAAGATTCATCCCTCCTACAACGACACTCTTGAAGCACCGATTGTCGTGGACAATGTTAAATGTCGTTTCGAGCCTCGAGTGACTTCGGTCTGGACAAAGCGAAAGATCAATTTCAAGAACAGTGATCCAGTAGGGCATAATGTTAAGGTTGACACGTTTTTTAATCCGGTGATCAATCCGATTTTGCCGTCAGGCGCAAAAATAAGTCAGTCGTATTCCATGGAAGAGCGTCTGCCTACCAAGGTCAGTTGCTCCATTCACCCCTGGATGACGGGTTGGATTGTTGTTCGTAACGACCCATACATCGGTGTCAGTGACAAAGATGGAAATCTGGAAATCAAAAATCTTCCGGTGGGTGAATTTGAGTTTCAGATTTGGCAGGAAAAAGCCGGCTATATTCAGCAGGTTACGCAGGATGGCAAGACGGTTGAATGGGCTCGCGGTCGTGTGAAAATTAAAGTTGAAGATGGCAAGACTACTGACTTTGGAACCATTGTCATTGGTGCAGATCAGTTCAAATAATCATTGCTTTGAGAACAGCCGTTCTAAAGTGTTGGAAATTGAAAATGAAATCTAAAAGCAAAATTTTTGGTCTTACATTGCTAATTGCGATGTCTGTAGTTCCGGGATGCCGGCGTGGACTTCCGAGTAGCGTTGGTGAGTCGGACGAAGGTAACGTTAGTGAAGTTGCTTTGGCATTCAAGCTTGAAGTGACGGGTAGCGGTGCTGAGACGGCTGAATTGCCGGAGCCGACGGGATTTGCCAATATTACAGGGAAGGTCACCATCGAAGGTAGTATTGATACCGCAAAGTTCGTGAGCTATGCCGTCAACAAAGATGCCAATGTATGCAGTGCTGAAGTCAATCGCCGTGTGTTGGTAAATGATGGTGCCCTTCAATGGGGACTTCTGTTTTATGACGGTGATTTTGAAGTCGGTAATGAAAAATGGGATCACTCTGACTATCAGGCGCAGGGATCAGCTGTTTTAGATGGTGATTTGGCGTTTGACCAAAAGTCTTGTATTTTTCTCTCGCGTATCAAAGCCATGCGTACAGGGCAGACTCTTGAGATTCTTAATAGCGACAGCGTCGGCCACAACGCGAAGCTAGATGGTTTGACGTCTGCGAACTTGCAAATCGGTGCCGGAGCTTCGGTTAGTTACAAGCCTGGGTTTCAGGAGTCAAAGCCATTTGGTGTTTCATGCAGTGCTCACCCCTGGATGGGCTCTTATATCATCGTGCGTGATAATTCCTTGTATGCAGTGACTGGCAAAGATGGAAGTTTTGAAATTAAGAATGTCCCCACGGGGGTGGAACTACCATTCAAATTTTGGCATGAAGTAATTCCATCGGGATCGTTTTCGATGAAGGTCAACGGGGAGGATGTATCCGTGAGTCGTGGTGGTTTCACTTTAAAGACTCTGGAAGATGGGCAGGATATAGATCTTCAGATTACCATCAACGCTGACGACTTTAATAAAGCATTGTAGAACAATTAATTAAAACAATTAACCGCGGTTTCAAGTAAAGCAATAGCAGGAATGAAACTAAAACGATTAACACTAATGACAAGTTTGCAAGGCAAAGCCCCGATGGCTTCTTTGTTATTTGCATGTATGTTTGTGCTCACCGGTTGCAATTCGGAACCAGCATCGTTTCAAATAAACGAAGCTTACATTCGAGCCGTCGAGTACAAGGCGGATGTCACTAAGCCTCAATTGATAAGTGAGCAAACGGTCACGTTATCCGAAGCTCAGAAAAAGAACGTCAGTGAAATTCTTGAGGGTTTGTTTGGGACACCGGATGAGCCTCGCTTACCTGGCGGCGTCGGTCTGGACAACTTACTCAGCCTGCGAAAGCTTAGGGTTGCCGCCGGTCCTGTCACCTATACAGGAGAAGAAAATAGTGATAGTGGCCTCGAAAGTGGCTTGTATCGCAGGCATTGTGGACACTGCCACGGTGTTTCTGGTGACGGCCATGGGCCGACGGCAGAGTTTTTGAATCCATATCCTCGTGACTACAGGATGGGGCAGTTTAAGTTCAAACTTACTGATGGGGATGGTGCCTATAAAAAACCGTCCAAAGCAGACTTTCGCCACCTTCTACAGGAAGGTATTGCGGGTACTGCGATGCCAAGTTTTCGGGTGCTTCCTGAGCCTGAACGTGAAGCGATAATTGATTATGTCATTTATCTCTCGATTCGCGGGCAGATGGAGCGTGGGCTAATCGATGAGGCGTATTCAGCGGCAAGTGATCCGAATGAGCTGCCGGATAATCCCGAAAAGATTCTGGTCCGATTTGGTGAGGTTGTAGCTGGGGATGACCTTCAATTTGTTAAAGGGTTGCTCACGCCGATTGTGTTGCCCTGGGCCACCAATGATGGCACCGGGACCGTTCAGCGTACGATCGAAAAAGCTCCGGAGGAATGGGATTCGGACGAGAGTGTTGAGTTGGGGAGGAAGTTGTTCTACCAATCAAAGGCCAACTGTTACAGTTGTCACGGACGGACCGCTATAGGGGATGGGCAAACTAATCTGTTTGATAACTGGACACTCGAACATTTGGGGAATGAGCCTGGAGATGCTTCCGGTTCTGGTGAAGATGGTGTTTCCGCCGGAATTCCGGATTACTTCTATCGTGGACACCTCGCTCAGATAGGTGTAGTAAAACCAAGAAATATTAAACCTCGTAATCTACGTATCGGTAACTATCGTGGAGGCCGCCGGCCGATTGATATTTATCAGAGAATTACAGGTGGTATTGAAGGGAGTCCGATGCCTTCGAATACGAAGTTAACCAAGGCAGAGGCCTGGTCATTGGTGGCATATGTTTTGAGTTTGCCCTATGAACCAGCAAGTCGCCCTAAGACGGCACCGGTATTTCAGGGTGTTGGGTCAAGCAAATAGTAATTAACACATTACGTAACAAACGTTACATTATTTAAAATTTTTGGGAGAGTCACAGTGGGACGGTTTTGGAGCCTACTTTTCCTGTTGGTACCGGTTTTGGGAGTCGCAGTATTTGTTTTTGCTGTGGTGCCTGGAGGTGTCTTCGATAATCACTGGTTGCCTGAGGATATCAGTCAACATGGTAAGGTGATTGACGACTTGTTCATGTTCATCCTGTATTTAACAGGTGTGATCTTTATTGTGACAGGCGCCTTGATGTTCTGGTTCTGCTGGAAGTACGATGCTGAGAAAAATCCTGAGCCGGTAAAATTTACTCATGGTTCACACACACTAGAAATTGTGTGGTCGATTTTGCCAGCTGCCATATTGCTGTTTATTGCCATCTTCCAGATGGATGCATGGGCTGAAAATAAAATGGTCTATCCAATTAAAGATGGTAAGAAGAAGCCCCCCTTGGCTTTGGTGACCGGACGTCAGTTTGAATGGCGAATTCAGTATGCTGGTCCGGATGAGACGATTGGAACCGAGGATGATTTGCATGTGGTGAATGATTTACATGTTCCAGTGAACGACGAGGTTGTCCTGCGGGTTCAGAGTCAGGACGTACTTCATAGTTTCTTTCTCCCAAATGTTCGGATTAAGCATGATCTCGTACCAGGTATGCAGCAACACGTTTGGTTCCAAACCAAAAAAACGGGTTTGTATGATATCGTCTGTGCCGAACTTTGTGGTTGGGGGCATTATAAAATGAGGGGTCGCCTGATTGTTGAATCAGAGGAAGACTTTGAGGCCTGGTACGCTAACGCCGTTCAGGAACAAACTCGTACATCTCATAATGTTGAAAGCGACAACTAGGAAATACTTAAACAATGAACACTTCTTCTGCAGTATCACAAGGGCATGGACATGGTGACGGTATGACCGTTAGTCATTTCATCTCAACCTATGTGTTCTCTAAAGACCACAAAATGATTGGTTTGCAGTTTCTGTTTACGACTCTGCTGTGGTTTATCGTCGGTGGTTTGTTGGCTTTGGGTATTCGCTGGCAACTGGCTTATCCATGGAGTGATATGCCAATCATCGGAGGACGTTTGTTCTCAGCTGAAGGTGGCCAGATTTCACCTGAGTTTTACACAACGTTATTTACGATGCATGCCACGGTAATGATTTTCTTTGTGATCATTCCGATTTTGGCGGGTGCCTTTGGTAACTATCTGATTCCTTTGATGATCGGTGCTGATGATATGGCATTTCCGACATTGAATATGTTGAGTTATTGGTTCATGTGGCCAGCCTTCATTTGTATTGGAATCAGTTTTCTTACTCCGCCTTACGGAGCTGGTGGTGGGTGGACCAGTTATCCGCCTTTGTCGGCCGTTCGTGCCGCGGCGCCGGGGAGTCAGATGGCTCAGACGTGGTGGCTGATGGGAGTTACTCTCGTTGGTATTTCCTCCATGATGGGTTCCGTGAACTACATGACAACCATCATTCAGATGCGAGCTCCGGGGCTTTCTATGTTCCGCTTGCCTCTTACTATTTGGAGTATGTTCATCACCGCAGTATTGCAGGCTTTTGCCTTACCTGTTTTGACAGCAGGTGGTGTGATGCAGATCCTTGACCGAATGTTAGGTACAGGGTTCTTTGTTCCTGAAGGTCTGATCGTCAATAATGCGGACATGATAACCGGTGGTGGGCAGCCACTCTTGTGGCAGCATCTCTTTTGGTTCTATTCTCACCCGGCTGTTTACATTATGATTCTGCCAGCAATGGGGATGGTCTCCGATATACTGTCCTGTTTCGCTCGCAAGCCGATTTTTGGATATAAACCTATGGTTTACTCGATTTCGGGTATCGCTGGTTTAGGTTTTATCGTCTGGGGGCACCATATGTTTGTGTCGGGCATGAATCCAATGCTTGGAATGACCTTTATGGTTTCGACGATGATGATTGCATTGCCCTCGGCAGTTAAAGTCTTTAACTGGCTGGGAACGATTTGGGGTGGAAAAATCGAGTTCACGACGCCAATGTTGTTCTCGCTGTCATTCGTCTCGATGTTTGTTATTGGTGGTCTGTCAGGGATTTTTATGGCCGCCACCCCCGTGGATATTTTTATTCATGATACGTATTACATTGTGGCTCACTTCCATTACGTGCTGTTTTGTGGAACAGCGATGGCCGTGATGGGAGCGATTTACTTCTGGTTTCCAAAGATGTTTGGACGGGCTATGAACGAAACTGCCGGCAAATGGCACTTCTTCCTGACCTTTCTTTTCATGAACGGGACCTTTTATTTGATGCACATTCTTGGTGCGGTAGGTTTTCCTCGTCGATTGGCAGATCCCTATCACTACGAGACATTTAAGCATCTGTTACCCATGAACCGCTTTATTACCTGGTGTGCAATCGGTATGGTTGTCAGCCAAATTATTTTTGCGGTTAACTTTTTCTATAGTATTTTTAAGGGTCAGAAAGTTGGCCGTAACCCCTGGCGATGTAACTCGATTGAGTGGTTTTGTCCAAGCCCGCCAGTGGGACACGGAAACTTCGATGCACAACCGATCGTGTATCGTGGCCCCTACGAATATGGTTCTCCCGAAGTCGATACTGATCACTATCCTCAGACTCAGCCACCACCGGATGGTGTCAAGTCGTCAGAGGAGGTTCATTAATTGCCTCGGGATTACCACGATAAGGTAAGGAACAATGACTACGCATGTCGATTTATTCGATAAGCCGGTCAGCCAGGATGGACTTTCGAGTTCATGGCCGAAACGGTTTGCCTGGTTGGTGACTTGCCTGACATTCCCGCTAATCTTCGTTGGTGGACTTATCACGACGACAGATGCGGGTATGGCCGTACCAGATTGGCCAACTACCTTTGGTTACAACATGTTTTTGTATCCTTGGTATAGCTGGGTTTTTGGGCCGTGGGACTTGTTTATTGAACATGGTCACCGGCTCTTTGCCTCAGTGGTTGGTATGGTATCCATCGCGTTTGTTTTCGTTGCTTTCAAATGGGAGCAACGGTCATGGATGCGAAAACTAGTAGTGTTTGCATTATTGCTTGTCAGTGCTCAGGGTGTCCTGGGCGGTGTTCGGGTAACCGAAAACGAAGTACTGCTCGCCATGGTGCATGGATGTACTGCCCCATTGTTTTTCAGTTTGACAGTGTTTAACTCCACAACCTACACCAGGTTTTGGAGAGGACCGCTGGCAGATTGCCGGACGGCAAAAGGGCCGGAACTATCCCTGCTGGTTAAACCGTTGCGATTGGCGGCTATCACGACTGTGTTAGTTTATGTCCAGTTGGTTTTAGGTGCATCGATTCGTCACGTCCCCGTGACAGCTTCGACGCAGACTTTTTCCACGCTAGTGATTTTTCATTTAGTAATGGCACTGGTTGTGACGGTTCATGTCATTGCTTTAGCAGTGATTTTGTGGAAAAACAAAGAACTGGCGACAAGTATCCGTCGAACCGGAAAGTGGTTGGCGGGTATGGTTTTGCTTCAAGTTGGACTGGGAGCCAGTACGTGGGTGTTGAACTATGGATATCCCTTTGGTTGGGGTGAAAATAAGTTAACAGCCAATCATCTGGTGACAACATACGGATGGTGGCAGGCCCATATTACGACAGCTCATATGGCATTGGGCTCACTCCTTTTAGTCTTTTGTGTTGCAGTTGTAACCCGACTGCTTCGACTGAGGTTTGTAGTCAAGTCAGGAGCCGGCGAGCAAGACAACGCGACAACATAAAAGACGAAGTGAATTTAGTAATAATGGCCAACGAGATGTCGAAGAACATCGTTAGTTGACGAAGAGATAAATCAAATGAGTGCAAGTGTTCTTACATACGACGAGTCGACGGAGACCTCTCGTGCGCGCTTTTCTGATTATGTTGAGTTAACCAAGCCTCGCATCTCGCTGATGGTAATGGTAAGTGTTGCGATTACCGCGATTGTTGCGCGTCATGGGCAACCGGATTTCTTAGCCATCGTGCATGCATTGGTCGGTACGCTGTTAACTGCTGGCAGTGCCAGTGCGATGAATCAATGGATGGAACGTGATCTGGATAAGGTGATGCCACGGACGAAAAATCGTCCTTTGCCGGCCGGTCGTATTAGCAGTTTACAGGTAATGGTATTGGTGATTACTTCATTCGTAGTGGGGGCAGGCTATCTGGCGGTTATGGTGAATCCATTGACAGCGGGGTTGTCTATTCTCACCTGGGTTATCTACATCGCCTTTTACACTCCAATGAAGACCAAAACTCCATTGAATACAGCTGTAGGAGCTATTTCTGGTGCGTTGCCTATTTTGATGGGCTGGGCTGCGGTTGAAGGAAGTTGGACGGATGCTCGTTGGGCAGCACTGTTTTTAGTGATGTTCTTCTGGCAGTTTCCACACTTTATGGCAATCGCTTACCTATACCGCAAGCAGTATAGTGAAGCGGGTATGAAGATGTGGACGGTGGTTGATCCTAGTCAACGACGTTCCGGAATCGAAGCGGTGGTTGGTGCGTTAGCAGTATTGCCGGTTAGTCTGGCAACGATTGGTTCGATACCGGATAGCGGCGTTCAGTTAGTGATTGTTTTCGGACTTGGTGTATTCCAGTTGGTGTGTGCCATCCGTTATTGTATGAATGCAAATGATACAACGGCTCGCAAACTTTTGCGGGCCAGCCTTATCTACTTGCCTTTGGTTTTGTTTACTTTGTTAAGCATGCCGATGGCGGGTTAGTGACAGAAAATAATGACAGGAGTCTGGCTAGTTATCGGCTCCAACGATAAAAGACCTCACAGTCGAAAAAAGTAAAAATGAGCGAACACGAAGATCACCACGAAGAACATGGCCAAAATGATCAGGGTCATGACGATCATCATGGCCACCTTCAGTTAGAGTATGAAGATGCGTTGCCGATTAATAACGGTAAGGTATGCTTGTGGCTTTTCCTGTCGACCGAAATTATGTTCTTTGCTGGTCTGATAGGTACCTATATTGTATTGCGATTTGGTGCGCCGGCCGGTACCTGGCCTCGTCCTCACGATGTCCATGTTGACGAGATCTGGGGAACGATTAATACGTTTATTCTTATTTTCTCCAGCTTTACGGTCGTGTTGACTTATGAAGCTACAAAGAGAAATCTAGCGAAGAAGGCGAAATTCTATTTGGCAATCACTTTTCTTTGTGGTTGTGCCTTCTTGGGAATCAAAATGTTGGAATATGCCGGCAAATTTGAGCATGGCATTCACCCCAGACCCGGTAGTCGCAGCTTACTTTATGAACAGGCGGATGTGTATTACCTGCGTGACCTGAAAGCGGTCGTCACGGGTGTCCAGGGCGTGATCCCACTGGCAGCAAAAAGTGCAGATGCTGAAGCAGCCGCTGCTCAGGTACCGGATGCGGAAGTAGCAACTCCTTCTTCCTCAGATCCGGGACGCGAGACTTTAGAAGAATTTCTTCACCACTCGGTGCAATGGGCCGAATACGTGATCGGACAAGTTCCCAATACGGAGATGTCGCCAGACGGAAATGGATTAAACCATCGTGACGTCCTGATTGCGTTAGCTCAGGAAGTCTATCCTCTTGATAATCGTTATAAAGATCTGACTAAGTACACTCACAATACGGAAAAAACTTATATTGAAGCACGCTTAAAAGTGTTGCCTGACTTGGTAACGGCTGCTGGTGAAGACAATGATGTCCTCAGTATGCTTGCTTATGAAGAGACGATTCTGAAGGCGCGCCAAGAGTACTTGGACGAACATCATCACTCGGAAGGTGATGATGATGACCATAGTCATGGTGGCCTCAATGTAAAGCTGCATGATCAGGGTTCTGCTGTTATCCTGCCAATGCATATTCCAAGTGGCAATATGTTCGCCGCAACGTATTTCTTACTGACAGGCTTTCATGCTCTGCACGTCATTGTAGGTTTGATCTTGTTCGCCTTTCCAATGTTCTGGACATTAGAGAAGTCACGTGCTAATTACATCGAAAATGTCGGGCTATACTGGCACTTTGTTGACCTTGTTTGGATTTTTCTCTTCCCGCTGTTCTACCTGTTCTAATTCCCGGAGTTATTGACTCATATTCAATTTGCAAGAATTGCTGAGTGAAAGTAATACGATGAGTGACCATGACGTAAACACTGAAGATCATGAAGACCATGAAGATCATGATCATATGCCAACCTTTAAACGAGTTTTCGTTGGATTGATGGTTTGTACGGCTATTTCAACTTTGGTCGGTATCCTTATTTCCAAAGGTGTATTTGATGGCAATGAGTTGAGCGGTTGGGGGATTATGCTTACTGTTTCCTGTGTCAAGGCATTCCTTGTGATTACATTCTTTATGCACTTGAAGTGGGAAGTTGGAACATGGAAGTGGGTGCTGACAATCCCTGCCTCGATCATGAGTTTGTTTCTAATTCTAATGCTCGTGCCTGATGTCGGCATGCGAACGAATCACTATACGGATGAACGTACGGATCGCGCCGCATATAAAATTCCTGATCCGGATGCTTCCGCTGTTAACGCAACGGTTGGGGAAACAGCGGATGGTGAACATTCAGCAGGCGACGAGCCTCACTAGGCTCTAAGGTGCCTACGTGCCAGGGGATGGCTGAGGCTTCGGGGGTTTCCGTTATGTCGGAACAATTGGCGATTGAATTTCGAGGCCTGTCTTTTCACTATGGCGATCGTCAGGCATTGAAACAGGTCACTTTCGATGTGCAGGCGGGAGAACTCTTTAGCCTGCTTGGACCTAACGGAAGTGGAAAGACAACCCTTTTTCGTCTTCTCTCTACATTAATCGTGCCTCAGCAGGGTAGCCTGTCTGTGTTTGGAAATGATGTCCGGGCATCGGCTGACGCAGTTCGTCATGATTTGGGAGTTGTCTTTCAATCGCCAGGCCTAGATGGAAAATTAACGGTAGATGAGAATTTCGCAGTTCAAGCGGCTCTCTATGGTTTGTCTAAAGCAGATTCGCGAGCGAGGATTGCTGAAGTAAGTGACCAGTTAGGAGTAGCTGATCGCTTGCAGGATCATGTAGACGAGTTGTCCGGCGGCTTGCGTCGTCGTGTGGAATTGGCCAAGAGTCTCTTGCATCGCCCACGTCTTCTTATCATGGACGAGCCAACTACAGGGCTCGATCCATCTGCACGCAGTGACGTTTGGAATTATGTACATCAGCTTCAGCAGTCCACAGGTATGACGGTCTTTATGACAACCCACCTGCTTGAAGAAGCGGATCGAGCGGATCGCATCGCCATTTTGAATGAAGGTGAATTAGTCGCGTTGGATCAGCCAGATGCGCTTCGCTCAGAACTTGGTGGGGATGTTATTACGATCATGTCGCAGACGCCTGAGCAATTGATTGAGCAGTTAAAAGACGAGACGGAACTCGAACTTCAATTGGTTGATGGGACGATTCGTATTTTAGGTATGTCAGACGCTGCAGTGGTTTCTGAGTTGCATCAGAATTATAAAGCGCATATTCAGCAGATCTCGGTGGGAAAGCCGAGTTTGGAAGATGTGTTCATTGCCCGGACAGGACATCAGTTTTGGGGAACATCATAAATGAGGGGTGGATCTTCAAAAGTATCTTTTGTACGTGTTGTTCAAAGCCTGGCTTGGCGTGAATTAGCTCGGTTCTTTCGGCAACGTAATCGTGTGATTGGCGCCATTGGTACACCACTCTTTATGTGGTTGTTGTTTGGCCTCGGGTTGGATCGTAGTTTCTCAGTAGCAACTTCGGCAGACACTAATACGAGCTTTCTCGAATATTACTTTCCAGGTTCGCTGGTTTTGATCCTGATGTTTACCGCGATTTACACGACGATTTCGGTGATCGAAGATAGACAGGCGGGATTTTTACAGGGGGTGTTGGTGGCTCCGGTTTCTCGTCATGCCATGGTGGCTGGTAAAGTGCTCGGCGGCAGTTTTATCGCAATGCTGCAGGGAATCCTGTTTCTGGCGGCAGCTTTGTTTTTAGATGTCAGTTGGTCGCTTAGCCAATTTGCCAATTTGGTTGGTGTCTTGTTCATAGCATCGATGATGATGACTTGTGTTGGATTCTCGTTTGCCTGGAGGATGGAATCGACTCAAGGGTTTCATGCGATCATGAATTTGGTACTCATGCCGATGTGGTTGTTGTCTGGAGCATTCTTTCCTGTCCCGGTTCCGGGGACAGGCCAGTTGTCACAGGAGATTCTGCATTGGGTAATGAAAGTTAATCCTTTGACACATGTAGTTGCGCTGGTGCGGGATTTGATGTATGAAGACCGATTGTCGGAAGTGGACTTTTGGGTACCATCACTTACGATAAGCGTATTAGTAGTCATTGTGTCCACCGTTTTATTCTACGCGTGGGCCCTTAGAATTTGTCAACGACCTAATTCAGGTGATTTGAAATGAGTAAAGCAGCCGGTTTTTTTGTGGCATTAATGTTGGTCTTGGGTGGCGTGTTGCTACTGCTGAAGCTTTCTTCCAGTACCGAACAGCAGTCCGGCAAAAGCGAAATGACGATTGATTCCGACTGGCAACCTAAGATCAAACCTGCTGATTACGAGACAGGTGAAGGAGAACCTTGGGTGACAGAGTTTGAACTCGTTGACCAGCAAGGGGAAGCCTTTAGTTCAACGCAACTCAAGGGAGAAGTCTGGCTAGCCAGTTTCTTTTTTGCCTCGTGTCCGGCCACTTGTGTTCAGCAGAATCGTGAAAAGCAGGCCCTACATGAAGTTTGGGCTCGAAAGGGTGTAAAGTTTATCAGTATTACATGTGATGCTGAGAATGACACTCCGGAACGTCTACATGAATACTCGCAGAAGTTCACGACAGATAATGAGAATTGGAAGTTTCTGTCGGGAGACGGCGGCTTTATCAATCGAATAGGCTCGGAATTTTTCCGTGTGTCAGTCGGGCCTCGAACACACACAGATTCATTTGTCCTCTTAGATAAATGGGGGAACGTGCGGGGAACCTATAACTGGCTGGATAAGACTGAGTTGAAAAATATGAATCAGCAATTGGTGACACTTCTTACTGAAGAGAGTGAACCGGCGGAGTGGAGAGAAAAACGAACGCAGTTAGAAGAGCAAATTGCTGAATTTTCAAGCCAGCAGGAAAACAATGAAGAGGCGGCGGAAGATTCGTCCGATATGGCAGATAGTTCGGAATCTACAGAAGAATCAGATGTCATCGAGGAAACGGAAGAATAGGTATGGATTTCCCGGCTGTAAATGCATCACTCAACGCATTGGCTACTATTTTGTTGGTTGTCGGCTTCATCCTGATTAAGCAAAAGAAGGAAACGGCTCACAAGTGGACTATGCTGTCCTGTTTTCTCGTGTCTTCGATCTTTTTGGTTTGTTATCTTATCTATCATTACCAAAAAGGGGGGGGGACACCGTTCCCTCAATCACACCCGTCTTGGCTGAGAAATACATACTTTGCCATTTTGATTAGTCATATCATATTGGCTGTTTTTGTTCCGGTCGGGGCAATGGTTACCATTCGCCATGGTTTGAAAAACAATCGGATAAAACATCTGAGGTGGGCAAAGGTAACTTTTCCAATTTGGCTGTACGTCTCGGTGACGGGCGTGGTAGTGTATTGGCTGCTGTACCAAGTTCCTGTTCCGAGTTAGAATAGAGGCATCATGAATCTTTCACGGACCACAAAGCGACTGGCTTTAGCATTTACTTTGCTGTTGGCTCTTTTCGTTGTTGATTCCGTTCAGGCATGCCCCACATGTAAAGAGAGTTTATCCGAGAATAACAAAGAGCTTGTGCAGGGGTACTTCTGGAGCATTATGTTCATGATGGCGATGCCGTTCAGTATTTTGACTGGTATTGGTACGTACTTTTATGTGCTTATACGAAAGAACAAAAAGAACGTTGAGAAAGCGGTTAGTGATAAGCTTACAGAGGCAGATTCGTTGCCTGAAGTAGCCGACGAAGCCTAGTGTTCCCGTTCTCTGGGGTCCCACATCTGATCGAATCCTGCCCATAAGCTTCGGGCAAAAGGGTGAATAATTGCCGGCACAATAACGACGTAGAACAATGCCCAGACCAGAAGCGTATTATTGTCGGCCCACTTTAAGAAGTAAGCTAACATGTATAAGATTGTCATCGTGAGAGCGGTGAAAGTGTAATTTACATAGATGCTGCCAAGGAAGAAGCCAGCTTCTCGTTCGAAATGACAACCACATTCGGGACAGTCAGCATTCATGATGAGCCATCGACGGAACATCTTACCCTTTCCGCAAACACAGCACTTCAATCGTAAGCTTTGAATTATTATTTTTCGGAATCGCATATCTATCTTTAGAAGCTTGTGTTGGTGATTTGGATTGCCACCACCTAAAATAGAGTAAATAGTTGAGGCGGAAGCTCACTATAGATTAACTTGTCAAAAATAGCCAAATCATATGGAGATAATGTCGTGGTCAGAATCGTGGGCAAACTAATGCAGATTGCCGGTCTCATCATTCTTCCTGCGGCGATCATATTGCAATTGATTTTCGATGACCCCGATACCAATGAAAGTAGATTGGAACGTACGGGACAGGATGTTTTTGGCTTTGGCGTGGACGGTTTACTGGTGGCAATGATCTTTGGTATCTGTGTCTTTTATCTTGGACGGATGGTGGAAGGCTACGTTGGAAAACAGTAGTTGGGCGAATTGTGATATGGGCAGACGAGAATTAATGAATAGTCTTTGGCAGAGCAGCTTTTGCTTCGCCGTAGCTCTTCATTGGTGTGTGCCGGTAAGCCATGCTCAATCATCTTTGGCTCCGGTGATCAATCCAACTGGCCTCGAAGATCAACGTCTAAACCTACTTTCCCCCCAAGGGTATCAACTCATAGAACAGGCGAATCAAGCACTGGAATCCGGTTTGCGACGCCGCGCGGAAGATCGAATGACTCAGTTGCTCTATCAGCATACCGATTCTTTGGTGCCCTTACCGCGAAATCAGGAATCCCCGTTGCGGAACTTTGCTTCGGTACCGGAGTTTGTGAATGCCTGGTATTCTCAACTGCCTTATGACGTTTCTGCTCGTCAGCAGGATCGGTATAGACGTTCGGAGGCGGTTCGATTGGGGCTCATCCCATTATTGGAATTTGCTCGTTTTTTTCCACAGCATATTACGAGCTCTGATTGGGATCTTGTTGTTTGTGATGAGCTTATGAACCGTGCCGAATTAGAAGCCGCCCGAGTTTTCCTGCATCGGTATAAGTCTTCGCCAGTGATTGGTGTGAATAGGACCTATACCGGAAAGTGGCAGCCCGAGGCTGAGATGCCAAGGAACGCGAAGCTAAGAGTGGATGTAAGAAGTGTTGTGCTGGACGTCCTGGAAGGGCGTGAAGTGTCAGCTAAAGAATTGCTTGCAGGGTTGGCTCATCATGACATGGGAGATGTTCGGTCTCTTGGGGGGCTTAATGGAACATTGCAACGTTTGCTGGAAGGTTTTTTCCAGCAGCATTTTGGAGGGCCAGTGCCAGCCACGCAGTTTTTGCCGGAGGCATTGTTACCAGAAAACGGTGTTCGCATATTTGAGTCTGGAGAGCTGTGGCAATGTGATGTTTCGGAATTGGTTGATGGGCGAGGTTTAGAGCAAAATCTGGATGTGCGTTTTAAGGTTGTCGGTGAGCAACTCTTTGCCAATACCATGAATGGCATTCTGGCACTGGACCTGAACAGTGGTAAGCCGTTGTTTGGTGAAGGTGACGAAGCCTATTGGCTGCTTCGTGATGACCAGCAAGAAGTGGCGGGCTGGTTTGACTCGGAGATCCCTTATTGGGGCAAGAGCACACCTGTCGTTGACGTTGTGGGAGACTTGCTTGCGGCACGTCAGGGTGACCCAGCCCTAACTCATCATCAGAGTGTTGAGTCGGGAGACATGCGAGGCAATTCAATTGTGGTTTTAGATCTGGCGGAAGAGGGACGTATGCTCGACGGTTTCCCGCTTACGTTACCGGTGGCACAATCGGAGTCTTATCAGGTGTTTGCAACCGCTCCCAGAATTGTAGGCGAGCAAGTGTTGGTTGGCATACGAGAGAATCAGGCTTTCCAGTGCAGGCATTATCTGGCCAGTTATGATTTGTCCGGTGGAGTCTTAAATTGGAAATGCTTCGTCGGGGCGGCCCGCCCCATTGCTAATCGTACGATTACGGATTTGGTTGCATGTGGCCTTGATGTGATCGGGGCACAGGCCATCTTCACTACGAATACCGGGATGGTCGCATCCGTTGACCTTTCAGGCCAGCTGAATTGGGTCTGTTCCTATCCAAGGACATACCACTCGCTTACATCGGCTGAGTTGGAAAGCAGAGTTGTGCGGCGATCTACCGCCGGTTTTGACCGTAATGCGATGGCCGTTGTTGTCGCTCCTGCTGACTCTGCGATTGTGTTTTCGCTCGATCTGCGAACGGGCCTTCCCTTTAATTTATATAGAGACAACCCTCTGGCCTTGGCTGAAATTCATGTGACTCCCCGTGGACAAGTACTGTTTAACGGTGAGGGTCTTTGGCAAATGCACACCAAGGACGATTCGCAACGAGTTCCTCTGCTTTTGCTGGCTCCTGAGGTGAAATCGCGACATTCCATCTGCATTGATGGTGATCGGCTATATCGAGTGAATGGAAGTCAGGAGTTGTGCCAAGTGAGTTGGGATCGTGAGTCAGGTAAAGCTTTAGTGCACAAGTCTTCGCCAGGCATACCGAACACGTTTCAGATACAAATGAACCATCGGCTTGCGATCTTATTTGATGGTAAAATGTTGAAAGCAGTGAAGTCAGTTCCGATTGCTAAGGTAAACGAGAAATAGACAAATGGCGACAGATATCAAAAAGGCGGTTTCAGACGTGCAGCAACTATGTCGCAGTATACGCGAGCAGGTTGCCGTGGAGGTTGTCGGTCAATCCGAAGTGATTGAGCAGATGATGATTGCAATGCTATGCGAAGGGCATTGCCTGTTGGTTGGAGTACCCGGTCTGGCGAAAACCCTCATGGTTCAGACATTAGCCAATACGATGAATTTGTCCTTTGGCCGAATTCAATTTACTCCGGATTTAATGCCGACGGACATCACAGGTACAGAGATTATTCAGGAGAGTGGTGAAACCGGTCAACGCGAACTCGAATTTAAGCGTGGGCCACTTTTTACCAATGTATTGCTGGCTGACGAAATTAACCGCACGCCTCCTAAAACTCAGGCTGCCTTGCTCGAAGGGATGCAGGAACGACAGGTGACGGTAGGCGGGCAGACACGGGATCTGTCCAGCCCGTTCTTTGTCTTGGCAACTCAGAATCCAATTGAGCAGGAAGGCACCTATCCGCTTCCGGAAGCTCAATTGGATCGGTTTATGTTCCAGCTGATTATTGACTATCCGACGGAAGAGGAAGAGTTGGAGATTGTACAACGAACCACTGGCATGCTGCGTGAAACGGTTAAGCAGGTCGTAGGGGCCGCAGATATTGAGCGAGCTATCGCTTTGGTTCGTGAGATGCCTGTCGCCAGCCATGTCGCCCAATTTGCGATTCGTCTTGCTCGGTTTTCACGCCCAACTGATGGCGCTTCTGAATTTGTACGTGAACATGTTGCGTGGGGTGCAGGGCCTCGAAGTAGCCAGTTCCTCGTGCTGGGTGCCAAAGCCCATGCGTTGCTGCGTGGGAGATTATCAGTGGACTATGAAGATGTGGTCGCCGTGGCTCACAGTGTCCTGCGACACCGAATTCGACTTAATTATTCAGCCACTGCTAGTCAGATTACTACCGATGGTGTCATTGATCACATTATTCAGGAATTGAATTCATCGGGCTCAGCTGAAATTGATAACTATTCCACTTTGACTCGGGAGCAGCGTGACCAATCTTCCAAGGTCTTTAGATCCGAAGACGCTAGCAGTTCTTGATGGCCTTTCACTGAGATCTCGTCAGATAGTCGAAGGTCTGCTGGCGGGGAGTCACCGAAGTCCGTTTCGAGGGGTTAGTGTCGAATTTGCAGAACATCGTGAGTATGTTCCGGGTGATGACTTGCGCCATGTGGACTGGAAGGTTTACGGACGCACAGACAAACTCTATCTCAAACAGTTTGTCGACGAAGCGAATATGCACTGTAGCGTGCTGGTGGATTCGTCCGCCAGTATGAATTACGGAGCTGATGGTGGACTTAATAAATATGAATACGCTCAGTGTATTGCGATTGCATTGAGCTGGCTCGTTTTACGCAATGGGGATGCGGCAGGAGCAGGGCTTGGAAACACCAAACTGCAAAGTTGGCTGCCAGCGTCAACTCATCCGGACCAATTAAATAGACTGATCGAGCTTTTGCAAACAGTTCCTTCGTCACTCCGGTCGTCAGGAGACTGCAGCTTTAAGAGTGTACTGACTGAAACCGCAGAACGCTTGTCACAACGAAGCGTTGTTTATGTCATCAGCGATTTTTTAATGCAGCTTCCACCGGTCTTTCAGGGGATTGAACGATTGCGAGTGGAAGGTCACGATGTAACGCTGATACATATTCTGGATCGCGATGAACTAGATTTTCCATTTGATGGAGTCCTCCAGTTAACGGGGCTTGAAGATAACCAGAAAGTCCGAGTTGAAGCTGGAGTGATTGCCGATCGATATCAAGCATTAGTTAGCGAGTATTGCGAGGAATTTGAAGCCAAGAGCCGGAATTTGGGCGCTGATTATGAATTGTTCGTTACCGATGTGAACTTGCAAACAGCATTGTTGTCATATTTCCAACGCATTCAATCACGGAGACCCTCCTGATGTTTGCTTTGCTGTTTGAGTCTCCGGAACGTCTGTGGTGGAGTTTTGCTCTGCTGATTCCTCTATTTGTTCATTTGTTACGAAGACGCCGTTTTAAATCGCAGCCCTGGGGAGCAATGCAGTTTGTCTTGCAAGCGGTGCAGCAGGAATCACAAAAAGCCAAACTTCAGAATTTGCTTCTGATGATGTTGCGAGTTGCCGTCCTGGCGATGTTTTTGTTTGCTGTCAGTGCGCCTAGTACAGGTGTGCTCAGGCCAAACATGGGAGAAAAATCGAACGGTACTCATCATATACTCATCATCGATTCCACCTATTCGTCAGGCACAATCGATGGCAAAACAGGACTGACCGCTTTAGAAGAGGCAAAGCAAAAGGCAAGTGAATATGTGCGTTCACTTCCCGATGGAGATGTTGTTTCGGTTTTAACAATTGGTGATTTTCAGAATTGGGTTATTGAAGTTCCCGGTGACGATTTCCAGCAGGTGGCAACGGCAATTAATGAAATTCAGCCCCAGCCAATTGGCGGTAAGCTTGGCCGTGTATTTGAACTTGGAGCTGAGTTGGCTGCGAAATCTCGTGAGCAGGATCCAAAATTGTTCTTTACCCAGTTTGTTGTGTTCTCAGATATGGAGCGAGATGTTTGGGATGAAATACTACTTCAAGATAGCCTGTTGCAGTCCTCGATGGAAAAGATTAGAGAGTTGGGGCAATTGTCTGTTGTCGATTGCCGCGTTGATCCTGTTGCCAATATCGCTATTAAAGAGTTGACAATCAAATACCCTCAAGGTGCTTTCGCTTCGGAAGTTATCGTCTTTGCTGAACTTGATTGCTATTACAAGAACACCAATAGCAAGGTCGGTATCTCCTGGTTTTTGGATAACGAGTTTATTGTTCGTGATGAAGTTGTAATCGGTCCTGGTGAGACCACTACGATTGAAATGCCATTAAACAATCTTAGTTCTGGTAGCCACCAGATCGAGGCACGTTTAGACGAAGATTCATTACTCATAGACAACTGCCGATGGTTGGCCTTTGATACTCCTGCTCGTGTGCGGGTTCTTTGTGTAGATGGTGCTAAAAATGCATCGGTTGCCGTAAGTCTGGCATTTGCTCCGAGGAATTCACCGGACTGGCCGGTTTACGTTCACACCATCAATGAAGTTGAATTTGAACAACAGCACTTGGAAGAATTTGATGTGATTGCGCTTTGCGAACTTGAAGTACTTTCGGATTTCAATGCGCGGCGACTACTTGGGTTTGTCAAGCAAGGTGGAACTCTGTTGATAACTCCTGGGAATTCGACAGATCAGAGTTCTTACAATAGATTTTACGCTTCGATTTCCTTAGGCTCGGTAGCAAACAGGCCTGGTATTCGTTGGGGAAAGGTTGTCGGTAACCCGTCACTTGATCTGGCTCAGTCTGGTGTGCGAGTGACGAATCATCCGATAGCAGGTTTGTTTCGCAGAAATCCAAAGAGTGGGATCGGGGCACTCCCAGTTTACAAATATGTCGAGCTAGACGTTGCTTCGGACAGAACTTCTGAGATTGTTTTAGAGCTATCAAATGGTGCTCCGCTACTGATGTGCAGTGCGGTCGGAAAGGGGTATGTACTGACGCTAGGTACAGCGGTTGCCATTGGTCAGGAGGAAGATCGCTGGAGTGACTTGGGAGCCTGGCCTAGTTTTCTGCCGTTGATTCATGAAGCGATGAAGTACGTTGTAGAACAAGGGGTGCAGATTTCTAATATCAATGTCGGCGTATTCCCTGAACGCCGTGTTCCCATGCAATACGGCCCCGTTTCAATTGCTGTCCAGGGTCCGGATGGACAGACACATGAGTATGCGATGGAATTCTCGCGAGACTCCGACTCAGACGAAGTCTATGCATATTGGTGGCATACGGAATTTAAAACCCCGGGCGTGTATTATGTGAATCAACATTCAGATGACCAAGTGATAGATACATCGCTGGTGGTAGGAAATCTTGCTGTTACTGAGAGTGCCCATGATTTAATTGAATTCAGCACGCTCCCCCCCTTCTCGAATGTTCGTGTAGACACCCGTTCAGAGGGCTCATTAGAGTTCTCTAGTAATAGTCGAGGATTATCCAGGGAGCTTTTAATGGTCACCCTGATTTTGATGGTGTTGGAAACAATCTCGGTGACGTACAGGCGAAGGAAATATCGTCAAAGGAGAGGGCACGCATGATGGAATGCTCTTCTGCGATAACGATCTGGGGACAAATTCAGACGCGTCTTCAATCTAGCTGGCCCTTACCGTCGATATGGATGCTGGCTGTCGTCGCCCTGCTGATAATGACTCTGTGGTTGGTATTACGTAACCAGAACTTACCGTTGCGACAACGACTTTGGCTGGCCGCATTGAGGACTGCGGCCATGCTCGTACTCGTGGCGATGTTACCGGGTTGGACCTCATACGAAGAACAGACTGGAAAGTCTGATTTGATCGTGTTGGTTGATATTTCAAGCAGCATGCAATTTGAGGATAACTTTCGTCTCGAGGATCTCAATGATGCGACCAGACAGTGGCTGTTAGAACGTTATGGCAAAGAATTTGATGAGCGGCTTCCGGAGCGTGGCGATACGATTTCATTACCAAGAATCTGGTTGTCCAAAGCTTTTTTAGGAAACAGTGGTTCCGATTCTGAGTCAGTAGCAGATTTACTACCGGGAGTGTTGGCAGGGGCAGAGCAAGAATACGATATTCATGTGTATGAAATAGGAGAAAGCGCACCTCAAAGCCGTCAAAAGAAGTCAACTGCAGGCAGTCTGAGAGATCCAGAGCCCTCTGACGGCTCTGCGTTGGGGCGAGGAGTTGTCGAAGTTTTACAACGGCACCGAGGTAAGTCTGTCGCGGCGATTGTGTATCTCACCGACGGTCGGTCGAATATTGGAGTGTCCTTAAAGCGAGCCGGTGAAATGGCACGTAAGCTTTCCGTACCCATTATTGTCCCCGGGGTAATTGGCAGTTCCAAGGATGATCGTATTCGATTATTAAATCCCTCCGCACCGACCCGAGTCCAGGTTGATCAGCCAGCTTCGTTTGAAATTGATGTATTGCGTGATGGAGATGTCAGCCAGACGGCAGTGTTACCATTTCGTATTGTTAGTGAAGATGGCCAGCGCGATGTGGAGGTGTCATTTGTCGAAGGACAGAATCAGTCAACACTTTCCATACAACATTCGGCAGTAACCGTGGGCGAACAGGTATTACGAGTGGAGTATGTTCGTAGTGAGAACCTGGGTGAAGGAGAGCAACACCGGAATCGCCATCTGGAACAGCATGAATTTCACTTTCTGGCTGCGGACGATTCGATCAACGTTTTACTGATTGAGCAATTCCCCCGATTTGAATTCCGCACATTGGAAGATTTGCTAAGCCGAGCAACCAATAATTCGGGACGGTCTCGTTTTGAAGTGACCACCGTACTGGGAACAGCGGATCCGCAGTTGGCTCAGGAAGATAATCGACTGCATGCAAGTGTTATCGAAGATCGAGACTGGTTGTTTGCCTTTGACGTGATTGTTGTTGGAGATGTGCCTACCGATTTACTGACTTTTGATGCCCAGTCAATTTTGGTCGATTTCGTTCAGCAACGAGGCGGAGGCATTGTCTTTATCGCAGGAGACAGGTTTTTGCCGGAGCAATTTAATGACCAACCATTGGCAGAGTTGTTTCCGGCTGATGTTGACAGTTATGAGCCCCAGTTACAAAACGCTCAGCCAGCTTCTCTGCAACTTTCTCAGTTAGGTGAGCGAACGGCATTAACCTCCTTGCTTGAGACGTCAGAGGCAAATCGTACGGTTTGGAGAACGTTGCCTGGTCCATACTGGCTGGTTCAATCTCTATTGTTGCAGTCAGGCGTTCAGGTCTTGGTGTATGCTGATTCAGAAGCGGGAGTTAGAGTGCCTCTGGTGACCCAGCAATTCTCAGGCGCTGGCCGTGTGATCTTTCATGCTTTTGATTCGACTTGGCGATGGAAGCAACAGACTGACTTGAAAGGCGAGTATGATCTTTATTGGACTCAATTGATCAATTATTTGGCTGGGACAGGAGCAGGTGACGGGCGTACTGGGGTTGCATTTTCAGTCAGTACCGAGGAGGTGGCTTTTGGGGAAAGTGTCGAAGTGAAGGTGCGGTTTCTGAATCCAGCGGTCGCACCAGAGGAAGAGAGAGTCGTCGTCGAATTGTCGGAAGAAACGGGCAAGGCGGAGATTGTTCGTTTGACTCGTAGTGGTATTTCTCAGGGGGACTTCATGGCGATTCTAAGTGATTTAAGGGTTGGGCAATACACCTTACGCCTAGTTAGTCCGGTCGGGATTACTGCTACCCCCGCAACGTTGCGAATTGATGTTCAGAACCAATCGAAAGAACAATTAATTACCAGTGGTGATGTGGAAGCATTAAGAGACCTGACCGCAACCTCAGGCGGCGAATTTTATGAACTCAGCCAATGGGATAGGATTCAGAAAGAATTGCCGCCTGGTCAGCCCATGGTGATTCAGGAGTTGAATCGGCGGTTACTATGGAATGCTAACTGGCTGGTGTCTGTCTTTGTGTTATTAATTAGCGTTGAGTGGGGATTAAGACGACGGTGGTATAATTAAAACATGGCTCATGAATTACCGGACAAGTCCGAACTCTTAGTTGTACAAGATGTTGTTGAGCGAATGGCTCATCGATCACGACAACTGGTTTTTGTGCGCGCTGTCTGTGTATTTGTTTCCCTGCTGTTATCGGGGACCGCCCTGCTGGCAACCGTGGATTATCTGCTGCAACTACGGTCACCTTTTGTGGTGTGGTTCCAGTTTGCCTTGTTTATTGCCTTGTTGCTTGTCACAGTGGCTAAAATTATCGTCCCTGCAGAACGATATAGGCCCAGCTTGGTGGAAGTAGCCAGGCGTTTGGAAGTGGCATTTCCTCAACTTCATCAGCGACTTTCCACCGTTTGTGATTTGTACGAACGGAAATGTGAGTTGTCTCCGGTTCAGTTACAGTTCTTAAATGGCCTCGCAGTTGAAGTAAGCGATGATGTCTCCCGATTGGAGTTGGAACGCTGTTTTCGCCCTCATACTTTACTTCGGCCAGTTTTGAGTGTAACGATTGTCTTGCTGTTGATTGTCTCAATGCTCATTTCCAGCCCTCAGCAAGTCGCGACAGCGACTCAAAGAGTGGTCATGCCATGGAGTGGTCAATATTGGCCTCGCGAATTTGAGTTGAGAGTTATCGATTATCGCACGCAGGCTGCTGAAGGAGGCGACTACCTGATTGAAATCATCAACCTCAATGGATCGTTACCTGATGATTTGTCGTTGGAAATCCTTTGGGAGAGTGCTGAGACGAGTGAGGAAATCAGGCTATTTCAAACAGGACAAGTCACGGAATATCGACTTAATGATTTACTTGAATCGTTTAAGTTCCGACTTCATGGCGGTGACTTTCATGGCATTGGATGGAATAAAGTAGCAGTTGTCGCTGCGCCCGTTGTCAGTGACTTTCAACTCATGCTGAAGCCCCCGGAATATACCGGACTGGACCCGTACCTTGCCGATCATCAAGTGAATGCGTTACCTCAGAGTTCTTTGTCTTTCCGGGCTGTTTTGGATAATCCAATCGAGACGGCAAAGTTGATTTGGGATGTCGCTGGATATCATACGCGGCATTCACTCGTGGTGACACGCGAGGGGGAAGGAGTAGAGGTGACTATCGATGATCTCGAAGTGAAGACGTCAGCTCTGTTTTGGTTGGAATTTGAGGATGCGAACGGTGTCGTTTCCCAGACTCGTGAAGTTTGGCGAATAGATGTCTTGGAAGATCAATTGCCAAAATTACATGTGCGGAAACCTTCCGAAGATACCTTGTTAACTGTGACGGGAGTCGTTCCGGTGTCTGTCCATATTACAGATGACTTGAGAGTGGAGAGTCTGGAGGTGGTGATTCAAAACAAGGGAGCCGAAAACCAGAAGGAGCTTCGTATTCCTATTGATCTTGAGAAGGTGTTCGTCGGTGCGAGACCTGTCTTTGACACCAATCGGATTTTTGTCGTGCAACAACCGGATAGTATTCAGGTAGAGTGCGGTTTAGATGTAAGTTCGTTACCGAGCTTTTCTGTTGGTGCAGAATTGAGTCTTAGGTTTAGGGCGACGGATCAATTTGGTAATCAGGCAACAAGCGAAACAGTATATTTAAGTGTTTCGTCTGACCGTGAACTACGTGGCCGGCTGACGCGGGAATTGGAGGATGTGCAAATTCGATTTCGCATTCTGCAACGGCTTTTGGATGATTCCCTTAAGACATTGGGGTTGTTGCAGTCTCTTAGTGACTCTGACTTGGAAGTGTCAAAGTTATTGCAACAGCTGAGTTTAGAGGCCGCGAATATGAATGGCGTGTTGTCAGGTGGTAGTAACTCAATTTTAACCAGACTTGAAGTCATTGATGTAGGCCTTAGCCTTACTAAGGTTAAGGCTCCACTGGTAAGTGAGTCATTAGCAAGGCTTGAACAGTTGGCAGTGACGATTCAAAGTAAGCATCTACAACCTTTGCAAACCGGTATTTACCAGGTTAGGAATAATCGTCGGACTGATAATCAACAGTGGTTATCTGATATGGAAGTAATTCAAGGGTATGTGCAGTTGGCAGTGAAGTTAATTGATTCTGTTTTAGGAGCACAGTCGTCCGCCCAATCGCAGGCAGAGTTTGAATCTTCCTGGAAAGGTTTACTGGGAAAACAAATTGACCTGAGGAGCCAGACCTCCGGTAGATCGGCCTCGATCCTAACCAATGAAGGCTTCCAATTGGACACGACACTTAATGAATTGGCAGGCAGGCAACTTTCGCTGGCCTCTGATGTTTTCCAGTTAGTTGACCAAACGATCGCAGAAGAACAACTTGCAATCAGTTTACCTGTCCAGGAGTTAGCTGCTGTTGTGGTCTCAGAGATGAGGCAGGTTGCAGCAGAAATACGTAAACGTGAAATTACACGTGTATTGAATCAGCAAGAATATATTGTTCAAATCATGCAACGGGTATTAGTTGAATTGGGTATTGAGCTTGAAGAGGATTTGCAAACGACGGATCAACAGTATCGCGTATTTGTTGAGCGTCTCAAGAGTTTGCATCGTCAGCAAGTAGTTTTGATGGGAATGGATCTGACTAGCCAAGTGGCTTACTCACTGATGGAGCGGCAAAGACAATTGGCCGATGTTGCTGCTGAACTTTCACAGCAGGCCTTTGTCTCGCCTTTGCTTCAGATTGGTCTGCAAGATGTTGCAATCTCACAAAACAAAGCAGCAGAATTAATGGTTTCTGGAACTCGAGGTGGAGTTAAGTTTCAGCAGGAGGCTGTCGAAATGCTGGAAACGATGATAGGTGTCGCCGCCGATGGATCGGCGGCATTGCAGGACGATAAGGATGGTAATCGAAAGTCTGCAACGGTAAATTCAGAGCTGCTCTCGTTGCTTCGGATAATGCAAAAACGTCTTCATGCGAACGTGAATCCTCTTGTGAAGAAAACGGAGTTGAGCCAAGAGGAAAAACAACAGTTAAATTCTTTGATTCAACATCAAACCAGAATCATCGAGGCAATCAAACAGATG
>Ga0115011_10000407_pt1 | contig 35698 bp, 26 predicted proteins | sample TroAtlMetagenome_2_FD_88705 | JGI IMG/M metagenome (GOLD analysis project Ga0115011, IMG submission 88705) | Marine eukaryotic phytoplankton communities from Atlantic Ocean - Tropical Atlantic ANT8 Metagenome | ecosystem: Environmental > Aquatic > Marine > Oceanic | place: Tropical Atlantic... | reverse complement strand
CTCCTTAAGTGCCATTACTGCCAGTGTCATAGCTAGAAAAGTTTTACCCGTTCCGGCTGGACCAATACCAAAAGTTATATCATGTTTCTGTATAGCTTCCACATATCTTTTTTGACCAAGAGTTTTGGGATTAACTGGAGCCTTTCGGAAAGAAGTTTGCAAGGTAGTCGTATAAAGGCCATCTAGCGAATCACTTCCTTCAGTAGCCACAGTATTCAAAGCATAGTCAAAATCTCGATTTCTTATTACGACACCTGTCTTTATCGCGCTCTCAAGTGATTCAAACAAATTCTTTGCAGTTGTTACCCCAGCCTCAGCCCCTTCAAGCTTGATCCAACCGTCACGACATGTTGCTTTTACACCCAGACGATCATTCAAGGCTTGCAGATTCTTGGTATCGTTATTGAATAATTGTTGAGCAATCCGAGCATTCTCATAATGAAGCGTAAAATTTATTGAAGTCATTATATCAGGTGTTTAAAACGCCTATCCTTAGCAAGTTTTGAAACTAATTGCTTAATTTTTTGCGATTCAGATTTGGCTGCAATCATAGTTGCATCGTCACTTTGCACCACAATTGCGTCATTTATACCTACCAATGCAATTGGTGTATGATTACATGTACGGGCATCAAAAATAATATTGTTTGAAGAGTCGACTTGAACAATATCTGTAACGCTACAATTCCCATCTTTATCACTCTTGATATGGCGCGACAAAGCTGGCCAAGAACCAAGATCGTCCCAACCAAACCTCCCATCGGCACAAACAATGTTCTTAGCATTCTCCATGATCGCATAGTCAACTGAGATTTTATCAAGTTTTGGGTAATCCTTAGATAAAATTGCGTTAAGCTTGGATAAGCTACGAACCGATGACCAGCGTTTGACCGCCGAATATAACTTCGGCTGCTGACGTTTTAATTCCGCCGAAATTGCCGCGTAAGACCAAATAAACATACCAGCGTTCCAGCGATAATTCCCGTCCTTAAGATAACGCTTGGCCTTAGAAATATTTGGCTTCTCGACAAATCGTTTTACATTGAAGAAAGTAGATTTCAATGAGCGAGACCTACTACCTCCAATCCCTTCTCCAACTTGAATATAACCGTAACCAATAGCTGGCTCCTCTGGCTTAATCCCAATGGTCACTAACGCCATTTCACGTTTAGCAAATCGCATCGAATCTAATAGCACACTACGAAATTTAGCCTCAGAGGCAATAAAGTGATCAGCCGGAAGAACTGCCATCACTCCATTCTCTGAACGCGATCTAACAATCGCTGCGCTCAGAGCAACCGCTGCACATGTATCACGCCCACAAGGCTCACCAATTATGTTTTTTCGTGGCAAATTCGGTAATTGTTTTCGTACTCCAGATAACTGTAATTCATTTGTAATGATAATTATGTTTTCCAATGGCACAAGTGGTTTTACGCGATCAACGGTTTGCTGCAAAAATGATCGATCACTTAATAATCTAATAAGTTGCTTGGGTTGGCTTTCCCGGCTGACCGGCCAAAAACGTTCACCACGCCCTCCAGCCATGATTACTATGTATCGTTCCTTTTTTTTCATGCTCAACTAACGGATTCCAGTAATGAGCTCAGCTGTGAAAGCTTTGACATGTGACACGAGTTCCATCGACTGACCTTTTTCAGCAATTTGGTTTACAATCGCACTCCCTACCACTACAGCATCAGAATTCTGCGCAACCTGTGCAGCCTGTTCGGGATTTGAAATCCCAAAGCCGACGGCTATTGGAACATCCGTATTTTGACGAATGATAGCAGTCATTTCGCCTACTGTATTAGAGACCGTTCGTTGCATGCCTGTCACTCCCTCCCTCGAGACATAATAAATAAAACCCTTCCCTCGCTTAACAATCAGTCCCACACGATCCGGGGGAGTCGTTGGTGCTACTAGATATATCGGGCACATATCAACTTCCGCCATTAATTGTTCGTAATCCTCTGATTCCTCAGGTGGTAAATCGAGCACGAGTAATCCGTCTACACCTGCCTTAGCAGCATCCAAAACGAACTTCTGTAAGCCTCGTTTATGCAAAAGATTAAAATAGACATAAAGAACAATTGGCATCTTCGACTTCTCCCGAATCTTAGTCACCGTTTCGAGCACATTAGTCATAGTAGTTCCTGAATCCAGACCCCGTTGAGCTGCCAACTGGTTTACCAATCCATCCGCCAACGGATCACTGAAAGGAACACCAAGCTCCAAAACGTCGACGCCGATATCATCGAATGCAAGCGCGAGATCATGCGTCGCATCCAAATTGGGATCTCCAGCACCTATGTACACAACAAAGCCCTTTTGTCCCTTTTCTTTTAGGCGCCGAAACCGTTCTTCTATTCGGTTCATGTACACCCAAAATGCCAAACGATGACGACTGAAGCAAGAAACCTACTTGTATAAATACAAAATTTATAAAAACAAATTCAAGAATAGCTTTAACCAAACTAAATATATAATATGAACACGTAGCTGCAAACACTATCAATAATTCGAACAGCCTACTCCGTAATAGCCTAGCCAACGACCGTCTAGGACACGCCTATATGTTCGTTGGAGGTGACATGGAAAATCTCGAGTTACAAGCTACCGAGTTGGCCCGAACACTGAATTGCCAATCACCAAAAGCCAGCAGTAAAACAGGGATTCCACTTGATTCCTGCCGTGAATGCATAGCATGCCGCAAAGTAGACACTCATAATTTTCCAGATCTTGATATAATTCGACCTGAATCAAAATCCCGAGTAATTACAGTGGACCAAATCCGTAGGCTGATTCAAAAAATTTCGCTAAAACCAACTGAGGGCCGCTACAAAGTAGCTATCATATCCAGCGCCGAACGCATGCCTTCTGTCACCATTAACGCCTTCCTTAAGACGCTTGAAGAACCACCTGATTGTACGGTTTTCATGCTACTCACTCAACATCCAGAAAAAATCATCGACACAGTTCTGTCACGTTGCCTAAGGCTTAATTTTGAAGGGGAAACCGGCATCCAACTCGAAAACGAAGATAAAAATTGGTTATATTCTTTTGTAAGCATGTCTGTACAAACAAATGAAGGACTAATGGGCCGTTACCGCCTACTAAGCAATCTTTTAACTCACCTCTCTTCAAAGAGAGATACTATCGAAGAGATTCATCAAGAGGCCTCACCATTAAATCTGCATGAAGACATCGACCCAACACTACGAAAAAAATGGGAAAAAGAATTAGAGGCAACCATTGAATCGGAATACAGAGGGCAACGCAGTCAGTTCCTTGCAGGATTACAGTGGTGGATGCGCGACGTATGGATGATGGCAATGCAGCAAAGCAAAGAACTCTTGTACTTTCAAGATTGGGCCGACGATTCACAAGCAATAGCAAAACGTATTAACGCTGATCAGGCACTAGAAAACCTGAAATCCCTAGAAGCTACTCAGCGCCTTCTTGAGACAACAAATGTTCAAGAAACACTCGCACTAGAAGTTGGTCTACTTAAACTAAAACTATAATATCTACCATGTTTGCAGACACCACAGAGCAGAAAGATCGCGTCTTTTTGATTCTGATTGGTGTCTGGCTATTCACCGCACTTTTCCTATTCACCAACCCTGTCATTCTTGATTATCTGCATCCGCCAAAAAACATCGGACTACCGACTGAATCTCTCGGCGTGAAACCGGAGGATTATTCGAATGCTCAACCTTATATTGGAATTCTATCAGTGCTAGGATTAGCCTGCTTACTTGGAATTTCCCGAATAAAAAAACCTAAATTTCACTTATCAAACAAATGCCCAAAATGGATCGCTTGGTTACCTCTCATTTGGTTCGCTTGGCAGCTCATATCTACCACGCAAACTGTAGATCTTGAAATTTCCAAAGCCACTGTGATCCACTTTGGATCCTGCATTGCAGCATTTTATCTTGGGATTTTTGTACTTGCTCGAATGCGCTTAGCCAAACTGGCTCTATGGGGTGCAGCGCTCGGACTGATAATAAATTTGATCGATGCCAGCCAAGAACACTTTGGCGGACTAGAACAAACTCGAAACAATATTATCACTCAAATTGAATCAGGGGAGCTAGACCCATCTAAAATTTCACCTCATTTGCAGGAACAGGGGAAATCACTTCCTTTAGAAATAAGACAAAAGATCGATCAGCTCTCACCAGAAACAGCAGCTAAGTTAAAGCAATTCCCAGTAGAGATGGTCAAACGATGGTATAGCCCTAGAGTTTACGGGCATATGTTCTATCCGAATGCACTAGCTGGAATTATACTACTACTATTACCAGTTACACTGGCATTGCTAATTGATAAAGGCCGCTGGATTATTGCCCGACGCATACTAGCATTTGCATTGGCTGTAATAGGTTTAGCTTGCCTTTACTGGTCAGGATCAAAGGGAGGCTGGCTAATATCCCTAGTGCTGGTTGGATCATGGTTGCTTCATTTTCCTTTATCCAAAAAACTTAAAATTAGTTTAGCAAGCACTGCCATGCTGATAGGCTTAATAGGGTTTACAATTAAGTACGCTGATTATTTTGACAAAGGGGCTACAAGTGTTGGAGCCAGATTCGGGTATTGGAATGCAGCCATAAAAACAGCAATAGAAGAACCTTTACTAGGCACAGGCCCTGGGACATATAGAATAGCCTACCAAAGACATCGGCCGCCAAGATCCGAACCGACCCGTCTAGCACATAATGATTATCTTCAACAAGCAAGCGACTCGGGATGGCCAGGATTTGCATTGTATGGAGCATTTATCGGAAGCTCAATCTGGACATTGAGTCGACGACAGTTTACTGAGCCTGTGTTCATAGCAATAAGACTTGGTTTACTAGCATGGGCGCTACAAGGAGCGGTTGAGTTTGGTCTATACATACCAGCTTTAGCTTGGCCAGCTTGGTTGATGTTAGGCTGGCTACTAGCAACGCCCATAAATCAATTCGACAAAAGTCCGAAAAATAATTAATAATAGCTCCAGATATGAAGGTATTGTTCCTCAACGGCCCAAACTTAAACCTATTAGGCCAACGTGAGCCTGAGATTTACGGCAATCTCAAGCTGTCTGACATTGAGGATATGGTTCGCAATCGCGCAGCTGAACTGAATGTAGAGGTGGCGTTTTTTCAATCCAACCATGAAGGAGAACTAGTCAATCAGATCCAACAATCTGCTAATAATTACGACTACGTCGTAATCAATGCTGGGGCATATACTCATACCAGTATTGCTTTAAATGATGCGATTATTGGAGCTGGTATAAATGCGATTGAAATTCACCTTTCCAATATACATGCTCGTGAATCTTATCGTAAACAATCCATGATTGCGAAGGCATGCATCGGCTCTATTAACGGCTTTGGAGCCTCGTCTTATATTCTCGGGTTAGAAGCCTGTATGCTAAATAATAATAAGTCCAACGACTAAATAACCATGGAAAGATCTAATAATTATCTTCTTATGATCAAACTAAGTATACTTCTACTTGTTTGCGTCTGTACCGGCTGCGTAAACAAAATTCGCATGACTGAACCTACCAGAAGCTTGGCGGAAGAACTTCTTATGAGCACATCCATAGACCGCTCACTATCTTTACTAGATCCAGACGCAATAGGCAGACTTAAAGGATTCAAAGTATTCATATCTGACAAATATCTCAAAACACTGGATCAAGAATATCTAATTGCTTCGCTCCGTGATTTACTTTTGTCCAATGGCGCTTTGGTGGTAGATGAACTCAAGGACGCACAAATGATTGTGGAAGTCCGCAGTGGCGCGAACTCTCTAGATAATAGCACTGCTACACTCGGGATATCCGAAGATCAATCCCTGCCAAATCCAGTGACAGGCGCTCCCGTGGCACTTCCAGAAATCGCCTTTTATAAGAAAGAAAACAACTATGCTGCTACAAAAATTGCAATAATTGCCTATCAGGCAAAGTCTAGAGAGCATATTTTTTCTTCAGGAAGCCTTCTTGGCGGAGCATATGATAAACATTTTCAATTACTTGGGATATTGCGACTACGCTTTACTGATGTGCCCGAATTACGGGCATTAAAACAAATAAATCGTCGTTTTCGCTGAACTAAAAACGTAAACTCAAGTTAGCTAGAATGGCAATCTAATCAATAAATCGCATTGACGATTCCGTTAATATCGGTAGCATTCGCGCCCCGAATTTCTCGGGATAGAAGACTCAATTTCTTTTAATTATGTCAGTAAAAGTAGCAATCAATGGTTTCGGCCGCATTGGCCGATTAGCTTATCGTGCAATGGTGGAACAAGGACTTGTCGGAAACGAAGTCGAAGTTGTCGCAGTTGGAGATCTTGTCCCAGCAGACAATTTAGCTTACCTCCTGAAATATGACTCTACCCAAGGCGCATTCAATGGTGAAGTTAGCCACAAGGATGATGAAACACTCTTGGTTAATGGCGCAGAAATTAAGGTTGTTAAAGCACCCTCTCCAGCTGAACTACCTTGGAATGATCTTGGTGTAGATGTTGTAATCGAATCCACCGGATTATTCACTGATGGCGAAAAATCAAAAGGTCATATCGAAGCTGGCGCTAAGAAAGTTATCATTTCAGCTCCCGCCAAGAATGAAGATCTGACAGTAGTTATGGGTGTAAACGATAATCTCTATGATGCTTCCAACCATCATATTGTCTCAAATGCCTCCTGCACCACGAACTGCTTGGCTCCAGTCGTACATGTCTTACTTAAGGAAGGATTCGGTATCGCTGAAGGGTTAATGACAACTATACATGCATATACGGCAACACAAAAAACTGTTGATGGACCAAGCCGTAAAGCATGGCGTGACGGAAGAGCTGCTGCCACCAATATAATCCCTGCAAGCACCGGTGCTGCTAAAGCAGTCAGCCTAGTCTGCCCAGAAGTGAAAGGGAAACTAACCGGCATGGCGTTTCGCGTACCAACTCCAACCGCCTCTGTGGTAGATTTAACTTTCAAAACGGAAAAAAGTACTAGCTACGACGAAATATCAGCTGCAATGAAGGCCGCCAGCGAATCCTACTTGAAAGGAATTCTGGAATATACAGAAGATGCTGTAGTAAGCACCGACTTCATTCACTGCGCTAGTTCTAGTATATACGATCAAGGAGCTGGAATGGAATTGAACGAAAACTTTTTCAAACTTGTTAGCTGGTATGACAACGAATGGGGCTATTCAAATCGTGTAGGTGACTTACTTAAACTAATGATCGAAAAAGGACTTTGAGGTTTAATGACAAATCATACAGACGATATTTACGGTGATTTACCTCCAATTGGTGTAGGACAAGATGTTCCTGAGTTCCAAATGGAAACCTATGAACCAAGTACCGGTTTATTTGGAGAAGTTAATCTTACGAATATCAAAAAAGAAGGCAAATGGACTGTTCTTGTATTTTATCCAGCTGACTTCACTTTTGTCTGCCCAACTGAACTAGCTGATTTAGCAGCACAAGATGCTAAACTAACCGAACTCGGAGCAAAGATAATATCAGTTTCTACAGATACAAAATTCAGCCATTTAGCGTGGTGCCAGGCAGAGAAGCTCATGGCGGATGTGAAATATACAATGGCTGCTGATACTACCGGATTGGTTAGCAGCATATTCGGCGTATACGACGACGAAACTGGATTAACTCTTCGCGGCACCTTTGTAATAAACCCTGAAGGGAAACTAGTTAGCAGTCAGGTCAACTTCTATAACGTGGGCCGAAATATGGAAGAACTCGTTCGTATCATGGAAGCTAATGCACATTGCGCCACCAACCCTGAAGAAGCTTGCCCTGCAAAATGGTCACCAGGAGCAAAAACACTTACTCCAAGTGAAGGGATGGTGGGAAATGTCTACGAGGCACTTAACGAATAATAATAATATTCAATAAATAAAAAAGCGATGCACTTGTGTGTCGCTTTTTTTATTTCAATTGAGACCAAAGGATACGAGTTAGCTTATAATCATACCAGCAGCTACTGTATTATTAGCCTGTTCATCAATCAGAACAAAACTGCCAGTAACACGGTTCCGGCGGTAACGATCAAAATGTATGGGGGCGCTTGTTTGGAGTGAAACACGAGCAATATCGTTAAGCTTCACTTTACTATCATTCTCAACTTTATGAAGCGTATTAATATCCACCTTATACTTCATCTCCTTCAACAAACATTTCACCTCATTAGTTGTATGTCGCATGGTATAACGACCACGCTCCACAAGATCTGATTGAGAGCTAAACCACACTAGCATTGCTTCTATCTGCTGACTACTTTCAGGCGGGTTATTTTGCTTCACGATCATATTTCCTCGGCTAATATCAATTTCATCCTCAAGGGTAAATGTAACCGACATTGGAGCAAAAGCCTCTTTCAAATCTCCGTTGATATCATGCACTCTCTTAATTTTAGATTGAAATCCACTTGGCAGAACCGTTATTGGATCTCCCGGCTTAAAAACTCCACCTGCAACACGACCAGCATAACCACGAAAGTCATGATGCTCATCACTGTGCGGACGAATCACCCACTGCACAGGAAAACGAGCATCAACATGATTATGTTCATTTCCAATATAAACATTTTCCAAAGTATAAAGAAGAGGGCTACCCTTATACCAATTCATGTTTTCTGAACGATCGACAACGTTGTCACCAAGTAATGCACTAATTGGAATAAAATCGATGTGCGGCACATCAAGACGGGAAGCAAACTCCTTATATTGAGAAACAACCTTATTAAATTGACCCTCACTCCAATCAACCAAATCCATTTTATTAACACAAACCACAATATGCTGGATTTGCAATAAACTGGCTATGAATGAGTGCCGGCAAGTCTGTTCAATTACACCATTTCGAGCATCGATTAATATAATGGCCAAATTGGCAGTAGAGGCACCGGTAACCATATTACGCGTGTACTGAATATGCCCTGGCGTATCAGCAATAATGAATTTGCGTTTAGGGGTAGCAAAGTAGCGATAAGCAACATCAATAGTGATTCCCTGCTCACGTTCAGAACGCAATCCATCAGTCAGCAAGGCAAGATTTACATTTTCATCACCACGTTGCTTACTCGATTGCTCAACCGCTTCCCATTGATCTTCAAATATAGATTTACAGTCATATAGCAAACGCCCGATGAGTGTACTTTTCCCGTCGTCCACACTCCCTGCAGTTGTAAACCGCAACAAATCCATATCAAGATAACCTTTAGTATCAGTGCTCATCAAAAAATCTTTCTAGAAGTACCCTTCTTTCTTCCGGTCTTCCATTGCTGTCTCACTTCGCTTATCATCAGCTCTCCCCCCTCTTTCAGTTTGTCGAGCAGCGGCAACCTCTTCAATAATGTCATTAATATTATTCGCCACACTCTCAACCATTCCTGTACAAGTCATATCACCAACCGTTCTGCAGCGAACATTCCCATTTTCCCACTCTTCGTTATCAAGCAACGTTATGTGCTCGCATTTACCCAGTAAAATACTGTTTCGACGAACGAATTCACGATTATGTGAAAAGTAAATACTCGGCAAAGAAATATCTTCAAGTTTGATATATTGCCAAACATCCATCTCCGTCCAATTACTTAAAGGAAACACACGGAAGTGTTCACCAAAATCCATTTTACCATTAAATAAATTCCAGAGTTCGGGGCGCTGATTCTTTGGATCCCATTCACCAAATGAATTTCGATGGGAAAAGAATCGTTCCTTAGCTCGTGCTTTTTCTTCATCACGACGAGCCCCTCCAAGACAAGCGTCATAACAATTCTTCTCTATCACATTAAGTAGTGCTGGAATTTGTAATCGATTACGACTTGGGTTTAAGCCCGACTCCTCCTTAGCTCTACCTGCATCGATTTCTTCCTGAACACTAGCCACAACCAAATCGCCACCAACGACTTTAACTAGATCATCACGAAACTGAATAGTCTCATCAAAGTTATGCCCGGTATCGACATGCACCAATGGAAAAGGAAGTTTGGCAGGCCAAAACGCCTTCTGAGCCAAACGCACCATCACAATAGAATCCTTACCACCTGAAAATAATAATGCCGGCTTTCCAAATTGCGCAGCTACTTCCCTCATAATGAAAATTGATTCTGCCTCCAGCTGCTGCAAGTGGGTTAATTGATAATTATTATGCTCGCTCATTCTACTACTTTTCCAAAAATACTCTAGGCCTCACAGCCTCATAAAGCTGCTGGAAAGATTCGCACTCGGTTTGGGTATTGGTATTCAAAATTAGATCCGCCAAGGCGCGTGGTTCAGGCGGTTCAAAAGAAGAATCCATTCCTGTAAACTGTTTAACCTGTCCAGTCTTTGCCTTAGCGTACAATCCTTTCACATCTCTTTCCTTACAGGTTTTAAAACTGCATTCAACGTATACCTCAAAAAAATCCTCCTGCCCTATAATCTTTTTAGCCATGGCTCTTAGTTCATTTCGAGGGCATATGAAAGATGCTATAGTCACAATACCTGCTTGAACAAAAAGCTTAGCCACCTCAGAAATACGCCTAATATTCTCTAATCGATCGTCGTCCGAAAAACCTAGGTTTTTATTAAGTCCAACACGAATATTATCCCCATCAAGCACCTGCGTAAAAATTCGCTCCTCATGCAAACGCTGCTCCAGTGCAATTGCCAAAGTACTTTTTCCACTACCGGACAGCCCGTAAAGCCACACAACCAAACCATGCTGCCTAAGAAGAGATTCCTTGCCCTTACGACCAAGCAAATTCTGAAAAGTAGGATGAATGTTTTCCGGAATACTCATCAAATATTGAAATCAGTTGACACATTTTCATGTAATCCACATTCGCGTTTTAACCCAAAGAAACGCGTCTCTTCTTCACTCATTCCATCCTCTAGCCTTCGAGTCGTGTGAGTATCTCCTATGGAAATATAACCATCCTCCCAAAGAGGGTGATAAGGAAGATCATTCGCTTTCAAATAATCATGTACGTTTTTGTCTGTCCAATCGATTATGGGATGAATCTTAACTCTACCATTTGCCAAAGCGATTACAGGTAAAGCTTCACGCGAAGCACTCTGTTGGCGCCGAAGACCAGCAAGCCACGCTTTTGCTTTCAGCTCATCCAATGCACGATTCATCGGTTCGACTTTATTTTCATGATTATAGGATTCTAGCCCATCGATTCCCTGCTCCCAACGCTTGCCATTAATCGCCTCCTGCCATGCTGAGCTTCGCTTAGAGCGGTAAACATTCAAGTTCACTCCCAATCTCTCGACCAAACTTTCGGCAAATTTATAAGTCTCAGAAAACAGATACCCAGTATCGACAAAAATAACCGGAATATTAGGAGAAACGCGAGTAGCAAGGTGCAACATTACCGCCGCTTGCGCCCCAAAGCTGGATGACAAAACCAACCTATTTTCAAACTTCTCCACCCCCCATCGCAGACGCTCCTCTGCCTCAGATTTCGCCAAAAAATCATTAGCCTCAACTGGATCAAAGTCTAAATCCAAAGCAAAATCATTAATATCAGGAGCTGCCAAAACAATCCACCTATACCCGATAGGCTTGGTTGAGATTAAAAGAAAATAAGATTATGTCAAATTTTTATGTATTATTATTAAATAATAAACTTGAAATCCAGCTAACCCAATATTTTTGAATAATAGACTAAATAGCGGCAAGTATCATTGAAATAGTTTGCTCTATGGCACCTTCGTTCTCTCGAACGACTTTTTGAGCAGCTTTACCAAGCGCATTTCGCTTACTTTGATCCTTTATTAATAATTCGAATGCTTCCTCTAGCTCAAACTCATCAGCTACTTGAATCGCCGCTTCATTAGATAGAAATTTTGCTGTAATCTCTTCAAAGTTTCCCATATGCGGACCGAATATTATCGGTTTTGCTAAAGCCGCGGGCTCTACTGGACTTTGCCCTCCTCTAGCCGTAAGGCTTTTGCCCACAAAAACCAGAGTGGCCTTTTCATAAAAATATTTCAATTCACCTGTAGTATTCACCAAAAGACAATCCAAGTTACCAAATTCCATTGGTGCAATATTATCACCTATCTGATTACGAAATACGAAATTCACTTCTTGTTTATCTAAAATCTCACCGACTTCTTTTCCTCTCTCCTGATGACGAGGAACCAATATCAAAAATATGTCCGGATATTTTTTCTGTAAGCGTTTAAATAAACGCGCCAATATTTCCTCTTCACCATTGTGTGTACTTCCCGCAACAATAATTGAAGCTTGATCCTTAACTCCTAAGCGCCTCAATAAATTTGATATATCAATCCTATAATCACGCTTAATTCCTAAACCATCAAATTTACAACTACCAAAAACTTGAACTACCTTTTCGTCACACCCTAATTCAAATAATTTTTTAGCATCATCATCACTTTGAGCTCCAATACCTGTAAAGCCTCCGAAAAGACTACGGAAAATAAAACCAAAACGACGATAACCCCTGTACGACTTCTTTGAAATTCGTGTGTTTACCAAAAAATGCGGAATATTTCTGTTCTGAATTCCCCACAAAAAATTCGGCCAAATCTCTGCTTCGACCAAGATAATTGCCTTTGGCCGAATAGTAGCAAGCGCACGCCTCACACATGAACGAAGATCAATAGGGTAATAAATCTTACCGACTTCAGGTGGAGTCCTCTTGTGAAGCTCACTCATACCAGTCGATGTCGTAGTAGAAACAATCAACTTAGTATTAGGAACCTTCGGTTGAAGACACTTGATAAGCTGAACACAAATATTCACCTCGCCAACACTCACTGCATGTAACCAAATCACATCTCGGTTGGTAATGGACTGCTTGAATTTGTTTGAATACCTACCTAGTCGTTCCCCAAACCCTTGCTTCCATCCACCTCGGCGCCTCATCCGCAGATAATAATAAGGAGTCGATAGACTGAATAATAAATTGAATAATATATTATATATAAAACGCACTCGGGATTGTTAATATTTATTTATAATCCGCCCTCAAAAGGATCACAGGAACGTTGCCATGGGATATGATTAAATGCAATTTTTAGTACTTATACCATGACTTATATCCATAATTAAATATTCAAAATGAACAATTACTATTTTTCATGTAATCTTTCGAAACTTCATTCGATTTAATTTCTTGTAAGAAATTCTAACACTCATAAGTACTAGATAATCAAAAATAAATATTTTCAGAGGGACTTTAATTTCATTTATAGTAAATAAAACACGTTGACATCACCGTGTCCTTGCCAAACAGGGCAATTTTCCATTAGTTTCCGAAGCGCTTTCGGTATGAAGGTTTATATAAACGGCAAATTTTACAGTGAGAAGAACGCCAAGATTTCAGTATTCGATCATGGTTTGCTGTATGGCGATGGCGTATTCGAGGGTATTCGCGCCTATCACGGCCGAGTATTTAAGCTTAAAGAACATATTGATCGTCTTTTTTATTCGGCAAAAGCCATCCTGCTAGACATTCCAATGTCACATCAGGAATTAATGGATGCCACAATAGAGACATGTCGAAAGAACAATATAAAAGACGGCTATATTCGTCTGGTTGTAACCCGTGGAGCAGGCACTCTAGGCTTGAACCCGAATCGATGCTCCAATCCTGAAGTTATTATTATCGCGGATACAATTCAGCTTTATCCACCAAGCTTATATAAGAAGGGTATGGAAATCGTGACGGTGGCTACTACCCGCAATCATCATAATGCCGTCAATCCTGCGATTAAGTCGCTCAATTACTTAAACAACATACTTGCTAAAATTGAGGCTAACACCGCAGGTTATGAAGAAGCCATAATGTTAAACTCTGAAGGATTCGTAGCAGAGTGTACTGGCGATAATTTATTCATAATAAAAGACGATCAGATGTATACCCCCGCCCTCTCCTCAGGAGCATTGCACGGCATAACTCGGCAAACATCAATCGATTTAGTAGGCGAATTAGGTATTGCCACCTCGGAACCTAACCTAACTCGATACGACCTTTACAATGCTGACGAATGTTTCCTCACAGGAACTGGTGCAGAAATCGTACCAGTAGTTAAAATCGATGAGCGAATAATTGGGAACGGCAAACCTGGTTCGATCACAAAAAAATTGGTTAAAGCCTACCAAGAACTTACTAAGATTTCTGGCGAACCAATAATTAAAACTAAGTAATCCTATATAGCCATATATGGCTACTGCATCTAAAACAGTTCAAAAGATTGTTTGTCACTATGAGAATAATACGTCTCATATTTTACTTCATTAAGGATTGTATGACTCATTAGAAATTAAAGTTTTCATAAATAATATTTTATCATGGCAATCAAATATCGAGTTGGGGTTATCGGCAGCACTGCACGTGGCAATTACGGGCATGGACTAGACACTGTTTGGCGCGAATTTAAGGAAGCAAAAGTGGCTGCAGTAGCCGATGATAACTCAGAAGGATTGGCCAATGCAGTTAAACGATTAGGCAGCCCAAAAGCTTATAAAGATTATCGCAAAATGCTCGAAAATGAAAAACTAGATTTCGTGAGTATTTGCCCTCGATGGCTGGATCAACATCGTGACATGATGCTTGCAGCTGCCGAATCAGGCGTGCAAGGCATCTATCAAGAAAAACCACTATGCCAGACTTTACATCAAGCCGATGAAATGATCGCTGCTTGTGAAAAAAGAAATGTAAAAGTAGCCATTGCTCATCAGACACGTTACAGCCCAGTACTTAGACAGATTGAACAATTACTAGCCGATAAAAAAATTGGGCGCACTCTAGAGTATCAAATGCACGGAAAAGAAGATGCACGCGGTGGTGGAGAAGATTTATGGGTACTTGGTACGCATATTTTTGATCTCACTCAGCATCTTGCTGGAGCCCCTCTTTGGGTTCAGGGCTACTCGGGCCAGAACAATGTGCCTGTAGAAAGTAAACACGTAAAACAAGGCAACGAAGGCATAGGACTACTCGCAGGAGACTCAGCATTAGCTACGTATGCACTTCCCAACGAAGTCTTCGCAAATTTCCGATCAATCCGTAATGGTAACGGTAGCCCTAATAGATTCGGTCTAACAATTTTCGGTACAGACGGAATAATTAAAATGTCATTTGGCTATCTACCGAAAGCGGAATTATTGATTGATGGTTCTTGGGCACCAGGGCGAACGGGTAAAAAGTGGACCCCTATTTCATCTAACGGCGTTGGAAAAATAGAAACGTTGGAGGATGGAGGCCTTCATGCAGGCAATGTACTAGCCGTCCGCGATCTAATCGATGCAGTCGAAGAAGATCGAGATCCTGAAGCTAGCATTTATGACGCACTCACAGCCACAGAAATGATTGTAGGCCTCTTCGAATCACACCGTCAAAATGGAGCCCGCGTGACCTTTCCTTTAGGAGAGCGTAATAATCCACTAGCAAATTTATATAATTGAATTGAAATACAATTTGGCAAATTCACAAGAATTATTCTAACTAGCACAAACGTTTGGCTTTGACAGGTTTAAGGGTCATTGGCAATGTCTCGCCCCCTTTTTGGGGATAAACTCGAAGAACATGTCTGACACAGAAGATCAAAACCAATCATCAGGTGAACGCCTGATTTTCGACCTTAATGCGACCCCTGATTCATCCAATGAGTCTAGTAATGGTTTAGTGGGAAATCTTTTGGTAGCTCAATCCGGAGGCCCTACGGCAGTTATCAACGCAAGCATTGCCGGTGTTATTCAAGAAGCCGGAAAACATATGGACAACATCGAGGAAATTTATGGAGGGTTAAATGGCGTTTATGGAATCCTTCGTGAGAACCTAGTTGACTTAAATGAAGAGAAAGCTCGTTCCATAGAGGAACTCAAACACACACCCGGTGCTGCACTAGGCACTTGCCGCTACAAGATTCAATTTCAAAATAACCCTGACCAGGCTGCCAAAGATATGGATAGGTTATTTGAAGTCTTCGAAGCACACAATATTCGGTATTTTTTCTATGCAGGCGGTAACGATTCACAAGATACGAATAACAAAGTTCATCTTGAAGCTCAGAAACGTAATTATCAACTCCGCTGTATTGGTGTTCCAAAAACGATCGATAACGACCTTCCTCACACAGATCATACTCCAGGATTTGGTAGTGTTATAAAGTATAACGCGACAACTGTTATGGAAATTGCACAGGATGTTTCCGCTATGGCAACTGACGATGGTTCTTGCTGCATTATAGAAGTAATGGGGCGTGCAGCTGGCTGGATTGCAGCAGGCACCGTTCTTGCAAAAGGTAATGACAACGACAATGCACCACATATTATTTTGATTCCAGAGATTCCACTCGATGAAGCAGAATTTCTTGCCAAGGTTAAGGACACATCTGAACGTTTAGGGTATTGTATCGTGGTCACAGGAGAAGGCGTAAAGAACGTTGAAGGCCATGAAATTGGAGCGGATAAAACCAAGCTCGATTCCTTTGGCCATCCTGTTCTATCTGGCGCAGCTGACACACTAGCGGAAATTGTCCATGGTAAACTGAACCTTAAAACTCGGACGGTAAAACTAGGCTATGCACAGCGATGTGCTGCACATTATGCTAGTAAAACTGATATTGATGAGGCTGTCGCTTGCGGCAAATCAGCAGTAAAGGCTGCAATAGAAGGTAAAAGTGGATTTATGGTCACTCTCGAACGAAACTCCAGGAAGCCTTATGAATTTACCACAGGCCTCCACACACTAGGCGACATAGCTTTAGTAGAACGAACAATTCCTAGTGACTGGATTACGGAAGACGGATGGCTTCCAAACCAAAAATTTATAGATTATGCCTTACCACTTATCGAAGGGGAACCAAACGTCCCCACAGAAGGGGGGCTGCCAAAATTTGCCAAACTTAACAAGGTGCGAGTTGACAAAAAACTGCCTCCTCTTTCCTAATCAACGACGAAGTTAGTGGGAATTCCCACAAGTATATTCCCCTTCTTCCCAACCATCCCGGCTATGATAAGCCCACCAGTCATGCTCTTTAGCTGAACCGCTCATTCGTGCTGCATGTCCATCAACATAAGTGAGAACAATCCCTCGTTTATGAGGCATTTGATTATAATCCCAATAAGGCATTTCCCATGTAAGCACCGATAGTGTTGGATTGATACAATCTCCGGCCTTACGCCCACTGACGGGCCGCCTTATCTCGTAACTGCTCCTATTTTTATTGAGATAAATATGGTTCCAAACGTAAGTAACGTAGTCATTGTTTCTAAAACGGCTCGACATATTTTTGTCGTTAGTCTTGATCGCAACTGGACAGGCAAATACCGAGTGAGGTGTCTTGATTGCATTTCGGTTTTTTATATCAGGAGCGCCAGTATTCTTACCGATATATTTCTCAAGCAATTGAGGCATCCAAACAAGATCGTTCCGCAATGCATGATCTCCTCCCCATGCTTTCCCCCAATTTCGACAAAGCGGAATCCTGTCATCATAATCGGAAATATACATTGTTACGGCTAAACCCATTTGCTTACAATTATTAAGACAACTTGATTGGCCAGCCTTGGCTTTAGCTTTAGCTAGTGCTGGCAAAAGCAAGCCGGCCAAAATAGCAATAATTGCTATTACAACCAGTAGCTCTATCAGAGTAAAACCTTTGATTAAACCCTGTCTCAGAGAAAAAACGGCTCTCTTTGAACTCTTACACATAAATTTTAATTAAAATAGTGGCGGGATTCACCTTGGTCAAGGTGGGAACGATAGCTATTCTTAGGCCTATGACCGCAGTCCCCGAAACAGGTAAGGCGTCATCTAACGGAAAATATCTATTACTTCTCGTAATAGTTGTACTTGCCCCAGTGATCTTCACATGGCTCACAACAAGTCCAAATAATAATGGTGATTTCGACCGACTACTAAATGCCGGTAAAACTTATTACGATTCGGGAAACGCACAAAAAGCAATCGATGCTTTCACCCAAGCGCTACTTAATAAACCAACCGAAACCGATTTACTTCTTAATTTAGCAAACGCATATCGCTTATCTAATGAACCAGACAAAGTTATAAAATTTGCAAATGAAGCACTGGACATTGATCATAATCTTGGAGCTGGACACTTTCTCATAGGTTGTGCCTACCTACGGCTCAACCAAACTACAAACGCCATTCAATATCTACAACAAGCATATGATATCGACAATACTATAGGTGCCGTAGGATACCTACTTGGCAAAGCTAAACTCAAAGCTGGCAACATAGAAGATGCAATTCTTTATCTTGAAGAAGTTGCTACTTATGAAGAGGACCATCTTAGTGCTGCATACACATGGAGCCAAGCACTCATGCAGGCAGGAAAATCTGATGAAGCTAAGGCAGCACTTGAATTACATCAGGAACGCATCGCCAACAAACAAATACCTGATGGCCAAGGAGCATGGGAACAATGTGTCTACACCGAAGTCAAAATACCGTTCAAACTCGACCAACCTTTAGCCACCGGAATAGATGTCAAATTTACCGATGACACAGCGAAAGTTTTTGCCGGCCAGGCAACTCATTTTTCCGGGCCATTTGGCGTAATCGATTTTAATCATAACGGCAACAATAGCCTTTTTGTTCGCACCACTACAAATACATTCAGAACACTAATCAACTCGAACGGAGTTTTTGCAGCTTTCGGTAAGGAGTTTCAGTCAATCACGAATGCTAATTACTCTCGGTGCCTCGTTGGCGATCTAAACAACGACCGTTTTGATGACATATTAATGATCGGAGACCAAGGATCTCATGCTTATCGCTTTGCAACCAACGGCCTCGCCCGAGATATGTCTCGCTTCTCACGATTATCCTCTCTGAAAGCAATTGACGCAGTTATTGCTGATATTGACTTCACAGGCAAACTCGACCTTCTGGCTATCCAACCTAAAAACGCTGGATTAAAGGTTTTTCGGAATCTCGGAAGTCTTTATTTCAAAGATATCAGCAAAACTTCAGGAATCCCAACGGAGATTACTGGCGCACTTAAGCTGGTGATGGACGACTGGAATAACGATGACATGCTTGACATAATAATTCCTCGAGAAGAAGCCTCACCAATCTATTTGCAAAAGCTGCGAGGAACTAAACATTCTCAAACCAACTCACTACCAACCGATAATTTCGCCCGCGCCATAGCTACAGGCGATCTGAATAACGATCTTCGAGTCGATCTTGTGAGCCTTATCGAAGGTGAAATTCAAATTCACTATAACGGAATAGAGAAAATGCAATCCCTGAAGTTGACCCAGTCAAATGCTACCGATGTAAAACTATTCGACTACGACAACGACGGATGGCTCGATATTTTTTCAATCGGAAATGGACTAGAGTCTTTTCGAAACAAAGGCGTAACTGGTTTTGAGAACACCTCAATCAAACTTGGATTAAACACCATCAAGGGAACAACCATAAGCCAACTATCCACTGCCGACATCGATCGAGATGGTGATTCAGACCTCATACTGGCTACAGGAAACGGCCTTAAATATTTACGCAACGATGGCGGAAACAAGAACCTTCAGCTAAAGATTAGACTATTCGGGAATCGCTCAAATGCCAGTGGATTAGGCATTCAAGTCGAAGGAGTAACCGGTGGGTTACGATTCAAGCGCACAGCTCAAACTTTACCAGTGGAAATTGGCGTCGGTTCAAACACTATGCTCAACTCGTTGACAGCACGGTGGTTTGATCTCTCACTGAATAACATTGATGTCGAAGTTAAGAATGACAAAATAGTCACACTTACCGAACTTATTTTACCAACGGGGTCCTGCCCTTACCTTTACTGCTGGGATGGTCAGAAATTCCGTTTTATTACTGACCTACTTGGAGCATCGCCACTTGGACTACCGATAGGCGAAAAAACTTATATCAATGCTGATCCGAATGAAATTGTTTGGATAGGAGACGAAACCAATTTTAAACCCATCGACGATAATTATAGGCTACAAATCACCGAAGAACTCCGTGAGATTTTGTACCTTGACCAAGCCAAGCTGATCATGGTGGATATCCCAGCAGGAATGGAAATCCACCCTAACACAAAATTACTATCGAACGGTCCATATCCATCCGCCAGCCTAATCGCCTTGACCAAATATAAATCACTTCAACACGCCAAACGTAGTGACGGCCTTGACGTTACTTCAGCACTTCAAAACAACGATGATACTTGGCTTTCTCCTGTTGAACTCCGCGAACCTCAACTTCGAGGCTTAGCCAAGCCTTACTCAGTCGAATTGGATTTTGGAAAAATAGACAATTCATCACCGCTAGCATTGGTAATGACCGGCTGGCTACACTTTGGAGGGGGCATGGCAAATATTTCTGCTTCACATCGTTCTGAGCTGCCTTTTCCTTTCCCGGTTTTAGAAGCTCAAAATGGTAATGGCAAATGGCAGAAAGTTGATGTAGCGGTAGGAGCACCAGTAGGAAAAACTAAAACTATTGTAGTTGACCTCGAAAACAAACTCCCTTCCGATTTAAAACAACTTCGACTATCAATGGCATTTGAAATTCACTGGAACCGAATATCATTGATGAAAAAGGCCAAAATGCCAACAACCACCGATCTTCATGTTGCAGCCACCGATCTCCACTGGCACGGCTACGGTAAATATGAAGAACTTCCAAATCATTTACCACTTACACCTATTTACTCGCAAACTAGTGACAAACCAAACTGGCGCATCACACCATCAGGATGGGTAACCCGATACGGCGATGTAAATGAACTTATCGCTCGTAAAGACAACCAAATAGCACTAATTGCAGCCGGAGATGAGCTAACTCTCGACTTTGACGCCAAAATACTTCCCAAAAAAACAAACGGCAACATACGGAATTTTTTCCTATTTATCAGCGGATGGGACAAAGACGCTGATTTCCACGTCTCTCAAGGCTGGAACGTTGAACCTATTCCTTGGCATGGAATGGACTACCAAATTTACGGGCTTGAACCTCGCCCCAAACTCGATGATGCATGGATCAAAAAATATAATACCCGATGGATCGGGCCGCGTACATACAACAGAATTAGTAGAATCAACCAAACAACAAACAAGTGAGTACCTCCAAGTTTATAACATCCTTTTTCTCCTTACTATTTGCCTGTTCGATAAACGCAAAATCGACAGATCATGTAGCTAACATTTCCTTAATCGAAGGAAATAAATTGAAGCATCTTGATTTTACTGTTTCAAAAACCGAGATTATCCCGCACTACAAAGACTCAAAAAAAATTGATATCCAACAAGAAAAGTTCGGAGATAAACCCCAACTTGACGACGGCCGCATCCTATTAATGCCTACAAGTGACAATATCGATCAACTTTGGAAATACAACGCCTCAAGGCCTGGCAAATACTGGTTGGAACTAGTTTACAGTTTGGCTCATGGCAAAAGCACTGCATTGCCCAACGTAAGCTCCTATCGCGTTTCAACAAAACTCAATGCCACTGGATCTGAAAATCATTTTCGGAATATAAATCTTGGAAAGATTTATTTCACAAAATCAGGCACACAAAAAATTGAGCTTAAGTTTAAAGGGCAAAAACCCAAGGTGCGTGCGGTCATTCTTCGCCCTGCTCCCGAAGGAGAAAAGATTGAGCAAAATCTGGACCGTTCTATCCTACTTCACTCTCGGGATACAACCATTCACGGTACTAAGGTACAGTACGAAAACAAACCTCATAAAAACACCGTCGGATTCTGGGTTAACACAAGTGACCAAGTATATTGGGATTTCACTGTCGCAAATGGAGGCGAATTTTATATCGAGATTAATCAAGGCTGTGGAAGCAACCAAGGTGGCAGTCAGGTAGCACTAACGGTTAATGATCAAAAAATCGAATTTATAGTCATGGATACAGGACATTTTCAAAACTTCATTCCTAGAAAAGTCGGCAAAGTAAACTTGAATAGAGGTGAACACCGTTTCTGGATCAAGCCTATCAAAAAAGCACACGGAGCCATTATGGACGTTCGTCATATTAAACTAATTCCAACGAAGTAAATTTCATGAACGAAACTAACACTATAACAGCGACTAATACAATCAATAATGTAGTAGATTCGATCAATGACTCGGGCATTAGCGGACTGTTGGAATACTTTACAACTCTTGACTCAACTCATTATGTAACATTCTTAATCAATTTGTTTATCTTTATTTTTGGCAAGCCGATTATCAATAATCTAAGCGTACAATCGGCAGGATCCACTCAATCTCGACTTCGCCTGCTACGGATAATAAATACAATACTATTTCTAACCTATTTATTTGCAGTAGCATTTCAAATGCAATTCACATCTAATTTCAGTCACACCGGATTATTAATGCTACTGACATATCTGATGTCACAATTCACACATTCACTAATCCTCAAAAGATACGGACGGCAAAGAGACGTCGAAGGCACTTCAATTTATGTTGAATCACATACCTCAAATAGTTTGCAACTACTCTCTCTACTACTTCTTTCAGTAATAGCAGGGCTAATATTTCTCAATATTTGGGGCCTTGAAGACTGGCTGCAAACTACCAGTTTTTTGGGGGCTATTGCCGTCCTTGTATTTACCACCAAAGACTACTGGTTGAAGGATTTTATCAGTGGAATTATGATAATCAGCAATGGTAATATTGAACGTGGTAATGTTATTCGCATACCCAGTGAAAATATTCTAGCAATTGTCCTTGAGACAAGAGCCACTTTAACAAGTCTCCGCGACTTAATTCGCAATCACAACATCACAATTCCAAATTCGCTTTTACTCAACGCCAAGGTCGAAATCATGAATACGGAATCACGAAAAGGCGTTGACGATTTCGTGGATTTTAATATTGATTATGACACCCCATCCGAAACAGCTCAAGAATACTTAAAGGAAGTTTTGAAAAGTGCTTGCAAGATTACTAGCACTATCAACTCCGAAAGAGAAGGTTATGTAAAACTTGTCAATAATGGAGACCATGCTGTCACTTGGCGATTACTATATAACCTAAAAGCAGTACACGGACTAGTCGAAGCAAGAAATTCTATCAGTCTTGCTGCATTCGAATTACAAGAAGAACACAAAGTCAGACTAGCCACACCTCTCACTCATATATTTCCCACTGGATCTCCAAATACCCCTTAATAAATCTTCATTGCCTTGAGCACAGCGGCCACCCGAGGCACTTCGTGAGTGCGAATTAAATCTGTTTTCCCTAAAGAAGCTAACACTGAAAAAAAAGGTTCAGCGCTACGAACTTCTTCTCCAAAACATTCAAAAGCATGTGGTAGAGCATTGCAAACTGGCCAACCTAACTTCCTCAATCTAAAGGCATTCAAAAATGTCTTCATCTGATACCGGATTCGCACTGAGCTATCCTTTAGATTATCGTAGTAAAAGCCTAAGCCAGGATCAATGAACCCTTTCGAAAGGCCGCAAGAGTTAGCTAGATCAATCTCACGTTCAAAAAAACTAATCATTCTAGGAATAGGATCTTCATCTATCGGTATTTCTTTCACATCACGAACATTTTCACCTGCTATATAGCAAATAATCACAGCCGCGTCATGGGCAGCTGCTAAACGATACATTTCTTCATTTTGGCCAGTTCCAGTAATATTCAAAACTTTAGCCCCTGCTGTTAAACAAGATTCAGCAACATTCACATTATAAGTCTCGGTAGAAACCACAATCCCAGCAGAAGCTAACTGATGAATAACAGGCAATAAACGCTTCTGCTGTTCCTCTCCCGACACTCGTTGTGCTTGATCAACTGTAGATTCAGCACCTATGTCGACTATTGACGCACCCTGCTCAAACAAAACCCTACCTCTTTGTACAGCTGCATCAACTGACAGGCAAACACTCTCACGATACCAGGAATCAGGTGAAAGGTTAACCACTCCCATCAGGGCCGGACCATCATCAGGAATAACTAAATCAGCTGTAAGATTCACACTGGAAACTTGAGTTTCCAAAACCTCTCCATATTCCAGAGCAATTGAAGATAAATCTTTTATTTCAAGCATTGTATCAAGGCAAAGCAACTTTAGGCTTAACAGGTAAAATAGTTTTACTTTTAAGAGCATCCAATTTGACCTTCCATATTGGCATCTCTGGCAACTCCTTAGCTAAACGTTGATAAAGCCTCAATTCCTGCTCCGCTTGGCCAAGACGATTAGCCAAACGGCCAGCCATAAGACCAGCCTCCTTTACCCAGAACAGATCCAGCTTTTCATTAGCTGATCGAAGATTAGCTCCGAAAACAATCTCAAAACAATGATCAAGGGCCTGCTGCAATAATAGCTGGTTTTCTTCTATCTCATCAACAACTAAAGCCTGCTCACTAAGGACTCGGGCTAGACCAAACTTTGCCTGACTACGAATTGTTACATCTGCTCCTGGCAATTCGGTCACAGTTCGATAAGACACCAATGCCTGGCGCAGATCGTTCAGCTGAAAATAACAATCGCCCAAACGTCCCCAAGCAGCAGAATTAAGAGTACTATTGGTCATCTCACGAGCCACTCTTTGATAATGCACGACTGCTTCAATAAGATTTGTTGGCGTTCGGCTAGTTTGCTCAGCAAGCACGTCTCCGAAATAGAATTCTGCACGAGCGATATCATCAATTGGCGCATTTGTTGCGTTAATAACATCAGCAAGCAACGACTGAGCTGTGTCATATTCTTGTTTAAAGAAAGCAGAACGAGCAGCACTCAATCGAGCCTCCCAAATTAAATTTTCAGAAAAATTCAAATAATTAGTGTTTTCGAAAAGCTGACGATACCCTTGTTCCGCTAGGGTGAATTTTCCAGATTGAAAGTAAAAATCTGCAACCCATTTTTGCGCCAAAGGCGCAAGTCGATTCGTCTGAAATCGCTCAACATAGTTTGTAAACAATTGAAAAGCCTTAGCTGAATTTCCGGCCTGATAATTCAACCAAGCTCGGTCGAACTCAGCCTGCGACAATGACTTATGAACTGGATAATTTGTCACCCAACGATCGTACTCAAGAATCGACGAGACCCAACTGCCATCCATCACATGCGTCCTTGCAATTGCAAGCCGCGTTTCCGGCATCAGAGACGACTGAGGAAAAGCCTTAGCAAATGAAGTTAAAACATCACGTGCCTCAGTCGGTTTACCTTGCCGATTTAAAGATTGGCCATACAACAACATGCTACGATCACTGTAAAAGCTATTAGGAAACCACTCCAAAAGATTACTAACAGCCTGCCCTGCGCTTGGCAGATCAAGCCGGATCACTCCAGATCGAACAATCTGATACAATGCCTGATCAACGATACGATCATCACGTCCTACAGTATTTGTAGCAATATGAATCGATGCCCAATAATTGCTTATAGCTGAAGCATGCTCCGAATCACGAAATAAACAATCAGCCGTTTTGAAAAGCGCCACAGCCTGCTCTCGCGAACGAGGCAACTCGCGAACCGCATTTGTGAACGCATTCTTTGCCATTTTAATTTGTACTGCACGACCGGAGAGAATTCCCCATTCCCACAAAGCCCAACCACGACCACTCCATGATTTACCCAACAACTCCTTGTCTTGTTTAGATTGAAGCACAACGTCAAAATGCCCAATTGCCTGACTTAGTAAATTGGTATACTTCGATCGGGTTGACTCAGAAATCTGATAAAATTGTCTAAGCCGAAGTTCACCAAGCGTCATATGAGACAAACCATTCGCAGGATCATTGGGATGTTTAATAAAAAACCGTTCAAGCCTTTGAATAGCATTACTTAAACGCCCCTCACTTAAGTAAACATCTGATATTTTTAATAGGGCAGACCGTCGCCAATCCACAGGCACGTTAGTAACAAGATTCTGCTCATAAACGTTAATAGCCTCATCCGATTTCTCCATTCTCTTTAGCACATCACCATGAAAATCAATAGAGCGCGCCGTAAATACAGGATCTGCAATTCCTTTAGCAAACTGCACTAGATTCTTTGCCCCATTCAAGGCACGATTCAAACTAGCCTCAGCAAGATATACCGAGGCCAATAGATGATACTTTTGCCAAAAACGCTCCGAAGAAAGGCTAACATCGGAAAGGTTCTCCAATAACAATCGCGCAACCCCTAATTCTTCCAGTTCAAAATAGGCATTCGCCAAAAGCAGCCTTCCATCAATAATTAAATCAAGGGCAGGCGTTGCATTAGCCGACTTCTGAAATGGTCCGTCAGCAGGCTCTAGCGTAGCTATTAATTTCTTTAGTTCATTGAGTTGATAAAAGGACTGAGCACGAGCAAGCGCAGCCTCAAGAGCTCTATTGGACTCTGGATAATTTTCAATTAACGCACCATAAGTTTCAGACGCCTCAGTAAAATGGCCTAATGCAAACTGAGCTTCTCCAATCCAAAATAAATAACGATCTGACCATAATCCTGCTACTGACAAGCTAGTATTGAGCTCAGCTACAACCCCCTCAAATTGACCCAATTTAAATCGCGCCTGATTTTCAAGTAAGATAGCTTCAACCTTCAAAGGGGACTCAGGATATAATTTGGAAAATGCCTCTAACCTATCAATAGCTGATTTATAATTCTCAACGATAAAAAAACCCTTAGCCACATCGAATACTAAACGAGCACGAACCTCCTTCTGTAGCTTATCCTTATCTTCCGATTGACCAGCTACTTGTGGTAACAAAAAAAATAACGTCACCGCCAAAATGACAAGACTCCACAAACTCAATACTGTTTGATTGAACAACTTCATTCCTTAGCCAACAAATGATTCATATCCAGTGCATTTGCAAGAAAGCGGCCAGTATGACTACCAGGAGCAGCAGCAACTCGCTCTGGAGGGCCTTCAGCAATAATGCAACCGCCATCATTGCCTCCCTCGGGGCCCAAATCAATCACCCAATCAGCCGACTTTATAATATCTAAATTATGCTCAATCACAACGAGTGTATTATTCGCATCCCTCAAACGCATTAACACATCAATCAATCGAGCGACATCTTGAAAATGAAGACCTGTTGTAGGCTCGTCTAAAATGAATAAGGCGTGATCACGAGATTGCTTTGTCAATTCGGTCGCCAGTTTCACGCGTTGCGCCTCACCACCGCTTAAAGTAGTCCCCTGCTGCCCTAGTTTTAAATAACCTAAACCTACTTCGGAAAGCGTAGCACAAAAATCACAAATCTTTGGGATTGCTCGGAAAAACGTCATTGCCTCATCAACAGTCATATTCAGAACATCAGCAATATTCCTGCCCTTGTAGTGAATCTCCAGAGTTTCCCGATTATAGCGTGAGCCATCACACGACTCACATGTCACATATATTGGTGGTAAGAAATTCATCTCTATTTTCAATAATCCCCCGCCCTGACATTTCTCACATCTACCACCCTTGACGTTAAAACTAAAACGACTAGCACCATAACCTCGAATTTTCGATGTAGGTAAAGCAGCAAACAAATCTCGAATCTGGTTGAAAATCCCCGTGTATGTAGCAGGATTACTGCGAGGAGTCCTACCAATAGGAGATTGGTCCACCACAATTACTTTACCCAATGCTTCGTCTCCACGAAGTTCTCGATACGCACCAGGACGATCTTTTGAATTATAGAACTTTCGAAAGAGTGCACGCCTCAAAACATCATCAATTAGAGTGCTTTTACCCGAACCACTGACACCTGTTACACAGGTGATTGTCCCAAGAGGCACTTTTAGATGAACGTCCTTTAAATTATTCTCTGTCGCCCCAATAACCTCAATAAATCCACGCGCACTGTTTGGACCAATCCGATCCTTGGGCACATCAATTTGATAATCGCCACGCAAATATTTTGCAGTAAGAGACTTTTTATGTTTACAAAATTTATCTAATCCTCCGGATCCTACCACTTCACCACCATGCACACCGGCCCCAGGGCCCATATCTATAATATAATCAGCTCGACGTATTGTCTCTTCATCATGCTCAACAACCAAAACTGTATTACCCAATTCACGCAATCCTTCAAGTGTCTCAAGAAGCTGATTATTATCCCTTGCATGCAGCCCAATACTCGGCTCGTCAAGAATGTATAACACTCCTACCAGACCGGCACCAATTTGAGTTGCTAAGCGAATCCTCTGAGACTCTCCCCCACTTAGGGTTCCACTCGTACGGTTTAATGTTAAATAACCCAAACCAACATTTTGTAAGAATCTTAGTCTAGATGTAATTTCAGCAATAATATCAGTAGCTATTTTCTTGCCCAGCGAATCAAGTTGTAATCCTTCGAAAAACATCAAAGCATTATCAATCGACATCCGACAGACATCCATTATAGATAGTCCGCCATACCGGAATTCTCCAACAGGTTGATGATCACTCGAAAGAGTTACTGCCAACACCTCCTCACGAAGACGTCGCCCGTCACATACGTTACAAGATTGTGGACTCATAAATGAGCGCAACCGCCGTCGGGTAGTTTCACTGCTAGTCCCATCATACAACCGACTTAGATTTTCTAGAATACCCTCGAATGGCTTAATTGTTACTGATTCCTTACCGCTTCGCTTGAATGAAAATGAAATCACATCATTACCCGATCCATGAAAGAGAACCTCCTTAAAATGTTTTGCTAATTTCTTATAAGGTTTGGCAAGATCCTGACCATAATGCGACGCGATTGCCTTCAAAATAGTATTATAGTGCGCAACCATTCGGGCACCACCCTTAGTCCATGGCAAAATCACACCATCTTCCAAAGTTTTACCCTGATCACCAACCATTAATCCCTCGTCAAAAACCGACCGTTGACCAAGCCCGGAGCAAACTGGACAGGCTCCATAAGGTGAATTAAACGAAAAATGCTTCGGCGACATCGAAACATAACTTTTGCCAGTTGCCGGACTAGTCAATCGATTTGACAAACAATTCTCTCGCCAATTGCTTTTATCTAGATCCGAATCCTGGGACAAAGCTACAATCTTGCCATCGCCCCATTTTAAACAAGTTTCCACCGAATCCGCCAAGCGACCACGCGCTTTGTCACTCACTACTAAACGATCGACTACAACCTCAATCGAATGTTTCTTTTTGGGTTCGAGAGGAACTCGCACATTCGCCTCCAATTCGACGAATTGACCATCGATACGAGCCCTTACAAATCCTTCTCGTGCTAACTTCTCCAGAACATCACGAAACTCCCCTTTTTGGTTTTGGACCACTGGAGCAAGCAACATTAAACGAGCATCCTCCTTCAATCCAAGGAGCTGCTCAATAATATCGCTAGAACTTAGGCTGAAAATCGGCTCACCACTATCAGGACAATGTGCCTGCCCAACATTAGAAAATAGCAGGCGCATATAATCATAAATCTCAGTTGTGGTAGCAATAGTAGAACGCGGATTACCACCAGACGAACGTTGTTCAATCGCAATCGCAGGTGACAATCCCTCAATATGATCTACTTCAGGTTTTTGCAACTGATCCAAAAACTGACGTGCATAAGACGATAGTGTTTCGACATATCTACGCTGGCCTTCTGCAAACAAAGTATCAAACGCCAGAGACGATTTTCCCGATCCACTCGGACCAGTAATAACGACTAATTGATCCCGCGGAATCTCAAGAGACAAATTCTTAAGATTGTGCTCCCTTGCACCAGTAATTTTGATGAATCCTTTGGCCACCTAAAGTGATATCCTAAACCAAGCAGCTTCGTTCGAGCAATGACAACTCTAAGAAACATGAAAAATTAGCAGTAACCCTATATTATTTTAGAAAAAGGTTAATGCTTCTGCTTATTCAAATAGCGCTGAAGTATTGGCTCAAGCTTATCCATACCAACAGCAAGTATTATAACAATACCAATAATAATCTCCTGCATATAGTTTGGCCAATCCTTAATACTAGAACCATTTGCAAGACTTGCCATCATGAACGCACCAATCACTGAACCCGGAATACTTCCAGCGCCACCACTAAGACTGGCACCACCTATCACGACTGCAGCAATGATCTGGAGCTCCAACCCAATAGCTACCGAAGGGTCTCCTTGTGTCAGTCGCGAAAATTGCATAACCCCAGCAAATCCGAAAAATGCACCAGCTAAAGTGTATATAAGAATCTTATTAAGGTTAACTCGAATACCGCACAACCGTGCCGTATCCTCGTTGGACCCAATAGCAAACACATGTCGCCCAAATACACTTCTTCGCAACAGAATTGCCATGAAAACCGCCAAGGCTATTGCAAACCAAACACCATCAGGCAATGGAAAAAAAGTCAAAGGAGACTGGCTATTATCCATCAACTGATTAACAGAATCGAGCGGGGTTTCCGGATTAACGGTTTGATTATTCGCCAACCATTTAGAGAGGCCACGCGCAATACCCATCATCCCCAACGTCACAATAAACGGCATCATACGAAATGCAGTAATAACACCTCCGTTAACTAAACCAACCATAGCCCCCACAAAAATTGTCCCCAATGTGACAGTCAGAAAACCATAGTGATATTCAATTAACTTTGCAGCAACAACACTAGCTAGTGCAACCACTGAACCGGCACACAAATCAATACCTCCACTAACAATCACCAGCGTCATCCCCATTGCACCAATCGCCACAATGACAGTCTGTGTCAGGATAGTCTTGAAGTTACTGCCCTTAAAAAAAACCACACGCAATTCACTATCCAAAGCAAATAAAGCAAAAACCAAAAACAAACCAACAAATGGCCGTATTGCCTTCAGAAATTCCCTACTACCAAATCTTGACCAATTCATGCCGCAACTCCCTCTGTATTAACATGCCCAACAGCTGCCATTATAATTTCTGATTCAGACCATTCCTTAACTGGCCTAGTTTCAACAACAACTCCTCGGCTCATAACGCCGATACGATCACAAACACCCAGCAACTCCGGCAAATAGGAGCTGACAAAAACCACCGCTTTACCCTGTTTGGCCAGTTCATTCATTAAATGGTAAATGTGCGCCTTACTCCCGACATCAACTCCACGAGTCGGCTCATCCATAAGTAGAATCTCTGCTTGGTGATGAAGCAGCCGCCCAATCGCAATTTTCTGCTGATTGCCTCCTGACAGCTCACCAACAGGCTGGCTAGCACTCGAGGCTTTGACTTCAAGTTCACTTATCAGTTTTTCCGAAGTAGTTATTTGCAACTCATCATTCACAAATCCAAGATAAGAAACCGATTGAAAACTCGTTAATGTTAAATTATCAGCCAGACTGCGGTTAAGCAGCAACCCCTCCTCTTTCCTGTTTTCACTAAGCAATCCAATTCGCTTAGCCAAGCGCTTGGCTGGTGACGAATTCGTATCTTCTTGGCCAAACAACTTCACGCTACCTTTAACCAATCGATCAAGCCCAAAAACCGCACGCATCGTCTCCGTGCGACCTGCACCAACCAATCCGAACACGCCGAGAATCTCACCAGCACACAGCTTAAAATTCACATCCTTCGGATTTGCTAAACCGGCTAAATTAGACACTTCTAAAACCACTTTACCAATCTTACGACTCGTACGAGGATAAATCTCTGTAACCTCTCGACCGACCATCATTTGAATAATCTCATCAAGACTAGCGCCGGCCATTTCACCACTACCCACACTCTTACCATCCCTAAGTACCGTAAAACGACTAGCTACACGCTGGCACTCCTCGAGAAAATGGCTAATGTATATCACACTAACACCACGCTGGCTCATATGATCGATTACTCCAAAAAGATTTTCAGCATCCAAACGTGTTAAGCTACTAGTTGGTTCATCCATAATCAGAACTCGTGGTTTCCCAACAAGTGCACGCGCTATCTCTACAAGTTGCTGCTGAGCAATAGTAAGCGAATGAACTGGCACATCCATAGGCAAATCCGGCTGGCCAATTTCCTCAAGTGCATATTTAGCCAGACGACGACGCTCTTTGAGATTCAACCACCCTAATGTCTTCGGTTCTCTCCCAAGTAATATATTTTCCTCTACTGATAAGTCTGGAGCAAGATTGAGTTCCTGATAAATCATCGCTACACCTCTATTTCGAGCATAAAGCGGATCACTAGGAGTAAACGATTCCCCATTCAATTCAAGGATACCGCTGTCTGGTCGATGCGCCCCACTGAGAACCTTCATCAATGTGCTTTTACCGGCGCCATTTTCACCTATCAACGCGTGCACTTCTCCGGAAGCTATCTCCAAACTCACACCACCAAGAGCTAACGTTGACCCAAAACGTTTGAATACGTTTGAAATACGTAAGCGAGGCTGCTGGCTAGACTTATTAAGAGACATCCGAACGAATCAATTGCCGGATCCAAGGTATTTTTCTATAGGGGGATTAAGTAACTCCTGCATTTCCGACTCACTCATGTTGGCTTTAGTCACCATCGCAACCCCAGTATCAATACGCTTACCAACCACATCCCCCCCAAGATGACTAACAAGTGTCTTTACACCAAGATACCCCATCTTAACTGGATTCTGCACAACGAGCCCTTGAACATCGCCAGCTTCAAGATCTCGAAGCGATTGCACACTTGTATCAAATCCGACTACCTTAACCTTACCCTTTGCCTTGCCAAGGTCACGCAGTGCCTTCGTCATTGAGACAGTCACTGATTCGTTGGGACAAAAAATACCATTCACCTCAGTATTGTAACGGCTTAAAAGGTTTTGAGAAGCAGTATACGCTAACTCTCTTGTAGCTCCCGCATACTGGTCTGAAGATAATACTTTAATGCCTGGATATTTCTCTTTTATAGCATCCAGAAAACCTTGCTCACGGTTTGTAGTGCTCGCAGAACCTACTGCGTAGCGCAACATCAATACATTACCCTTTCCATCAAGTAGTTTACCCAGATAATCCCCACCCATTTTACCACCAACATAATTATCTGTGGAAACAAAGCTCGCGTACTTATCTGATTCCAATCCGGAATCAATAATCACTACCGGAATCTTTGCATTACTCGCTGTCTCTACCGGTCGCACTAATGCCTTGTTGTCCAGCGGCGCCAAAACCATTCCATCCACACCTGAAGAAATAAAATTCTCAACCACTTTAATCTGCTCGTCGCGATCGTCCTCCTTTAGTGGTCCTTTCCAAATTATTTCAACCGACTGCCCTTCTGCCTCAAGTTCCTGCTTAGCCTTGATTGCCCCAGCATGGATCGATTTCCAAAATTCATGGGTCGTACCTTTTGGGATGACTACAATTTTCAATCCATCTTCAACTGACTCCCCAGAATTCGATCCACAACCAGATATCAAAATCAGCGAGGTAAATATAGCCCCCAATAGCAATGATCTCATGCACTTCAGGCTAGGCTAACACTAGCACCTCATACAACCTTTTTGCCGCCAAAAAACTTACTTAATAAATAACAAATTAAACGATTGTATTTTTATTTTCATTTATCGCTCTCCTTCACGTCTTGGCCGAAAAGCCATCGAAGTTTGCAACGAGAAATGGCATACACATCCAGAACTAGCCTCTGGTATTAGAACCAAACCCTGTGCAGGTAAAATGTTTATCCAACAACCAGGCCGAGTCGGGGAAAGAGACTGGAACTGACCTATTTTCGATTTGCCAAGGTCTAAAACCGTTGGGTTGGCCGCACGAAAGAATAAGCAGTCACCAGCTCCGGTTAGTGTACCGCAACTATGTCCAGGTCGTTTTAGATTCCAACTTGTCGGTTCACCCATAGGACCAAGGCGCTTACCTGTAGCTAATTCGTAAATCGCAGGTTCCGCAATTAGTCGTTCACCAAGGATTACCGGGTGATGCACTTGCTCTCCGTGAGTGAACGCTCCTGGCAGCCCCTTTAGATGGCTCGCAGTCCAAAGCTCATGGCCCGTCTTAGCCGAGTAACAATGAACACGATACATCGTATCATTGCCGCTATCTAAATGGCTACCAGTAACCACCAAATTCCCACCAGAAGCCGCAACAAACAATATATTACGACTAAGCTCTAAACCATTTTCGAGCCTTCTTGACCATAGTCGCCCTCCGGTTTTCGAATCGAGACAAACGATCTGAAGATCATTTTTCCGGAGTATTTCAAGCGTGTGTTGCCCAGTTCCATTAACAGGCTTAGTTGTCTCAACAAAAAACACACATCCCTCAGAAAGTGTAATTGTTGGATTTAAAATAGTCCCCCCTTTGTATGTCCATTTGCCTTTCCCAAGACGGGTTCCTTTAAACGGAGCAGAGAACAGGTGAGTGCTAGTCACCAACGGTTGATTGTTATTATAGTCAGTACTAATCAATTCACGCCCCGGCTGTGTTCGTGATGCTGTTACTAACTGTGCTGTTCCATAAAGACGATTGCCCAATAATGCCGTGTATCCCCAGTAACGATTTTGCCCAGGAACAAAAGTCGACACAGGGTAAGTCTGCTTCACTTTACCGTTTTCAAGATTGATTATTTGCACACTGTCTTTCACTGACACGCATAATTGCCCATCATTCACAGACATGTAACCAGCATCGTATGGCATTGAGTAACGCTGCGAATCAGGTAAGGGTAATCTCCAAAGCTCTGCGCCGTTGTAGGCATCTAACACAATTAAAATATTCTCACCTGGGATAATCAATCTACCTTTTGCAGCTAAAGGCGCTGGAGCCCGTAAATGACGGTCTACCATCGGAGCAGCACCAGGCCCTCCGAACCATTGTAGTACAAGATCACTATGCACCAGCGTATCTCCACTATTACTTGTATTAGCAGGATTGCCGTACTGATGCGTCCACTCGCCAGCACCTACTAAACCTTTAGACATATAAGGTTTATCATCAGGATGAAGCCAAACCACTCCATTATAAGGCTGAAGCATCCGCTTCCATTCATTACTAGCTAAACGACTCCTATTTCCCCCAAGTAAAGCGCCCTCTGATATAATAAGATTCGCAAAATAATCGGTAAATGGAAACGTATCACCTGAAACAAAGCTAATAGATACCCGATTGCCATATAGCCCGCACTTGGCTAAGTATTTTCGCGCCAAAGTAACTTTTTTAAGATCACCGCTTACACCGATTATATTCAACTGCGTATTTTCTGCTAATTCAGCACAAAGACTTCCATCAACTAAGTCTGTCACTAACGCCCAACCATGTGTGGTCCGAGCCATCTGCATTAAGCGTTTAACCAAATTCACCGGCACTACCTTCTCTGGCTCATTTTTTTGGGGCACTCTTTTGACATCAGCAGGAATATTGGAGAAACAATAAAGAGAACCAGTATCAGTACTAACCAATAGCCGCCCTCCAGCATATGCCAATCCTCTAGCTGTGCCTTTAACCTTGGCCGACCAGCGCACTGAACCATCGACTAGCGAACGTGCCTCAACAACACCAACGCCACCTAGCACAATACCGTTATCCAAAGCGATAATCTGACTTCGATCTAACACTTTGATTGACCATTGAACTGCAGCAATTCTCTCTCGCTTAGCAGCATCAAGAGAATCACCAAGCCTTCCTAACTGGCGTTGTAAAAAAGCACGTCTGGTCAAAGAGAGACTCTTTTTATTCAATTCACGCTTAAGCAAATCAATCTGTTTAGTAGCCGAATCTGCATCCTTACCCGCCTTACGATATGCCAATCGATCGATCGATCGAACACCATTTTCGTCCAACAAAAAACTGTGACTCGGAGATGCT
>Ga0115011_10000406_pt1 | contig 35729 bp, 32 predicted proteins | sample TroAtlMetagenome_2_FD_88705 | JGI IMG/M metagenome (GOLD analysis project Ga0115011, IMG submission 88705) | Marine eukaryotic phytoplankton communities from Atlantic Ocean - Tropical Atlantic ANT8 Metagenome | ecosystem: Environmental > Aquatic > Marine > Oceanic | place: Tropical Atlantic... | reverse complement strand
AGTGTGCATAATAGAAGTGCATTCGCTTTGGACTTCATCGACCCATTGGGGTTATGCTCCATATTTAGTATCACCCCAAAAATACCCTTAAATGGCCTTTTAGAGGGGAGAACCGGGAGAAAAAAACAATTTTCTTCTCAAATCTTAATGGTGGACGTGCCGAGATTTGAACTCGGGGCCTCTTCCATGCCAAGGAAGCGCGCTTCCAAGCTGCGCCACACGCCCAGTAATTAGTCCGAGCCTTTGCGCCCATTTAAGGGGGATGGGGCATGAGTTATGTCATGGGAGTAAGGGGGGACGAGAAGACTGTCGAACCTGAGATTCCGCCTGGGCTAATTGATGCTCTTACTGATGCACTACAGGAAGAGGAGGCGCCTTTCTTGAGTCATTTGGAAGGGAGTCTTTCTTTGGAATGGCTCCCCACGAAGGAATCACGATTGGGTTTGACTCGTTTCGAATGCGATCATCATGAGCTGTATCGAAGGAAGAGACTGAATGCCCCCCCTGGTGAAATCGTTATTGCATTGAATCCGATTCTTTCCGAGGATGAGGCCCTTTTCAGGCACACGCTCGCGCATGAGCTACTTCATGCGGTTGGCCTCCTAGATCATGACGATGTGCACTCCGAAATTGTAAGGAGGATTGCTCCACCGCCAAAAATGAGGGACTCACCAGTACTAATGAGACTACGTGGCGAGGTGCTTTCCAAAATGCCCGAGGGACAGTGGATTTGTGGTAAATGTGGGTATTCCTGGGAAAGGAGGAGAGTCACTCGTCCTGATAGGTGCCCTAAGTGCGCTAGCAGGTTCGAATCAAAGTAGGGTTCATCTAACTGTGGCCCCCGGGACGGTACGGGCGATTGGTGTAGTCTGGATATCATGTCGGCCTTCTAAGCCGGTGACACGGGTTCGAATCCTGTATCGCCCACCACCAATTTCTAATTATAACACGAATCGCTCATATATACAAAGCAGGTCGGAAGGACTCGTAAACTGGGAGCTGATTATCCAATGAAGAGAGGTTCCCGAGCTTGGAAGAAGCGAGGGAACCAACGTTGGAAGTGGAGAAAGAAGAAGCTCCGAAGGCGAAAGGCGGCAAGAAAGAGAGCCAAGCAACGATGATAATCTGGGTCAGCGTGAATAGGGGCGGCCCTGTCTCAATGACGTGACTGGTCAGGACGCTGTAGATGCCGAATTGGTCATTGATTCCCCGGTGAGCAGAATTTTTGGATTTTCGAATCTGAAGAGAACACTAGTAGTTTCGGGGACTTGTCTCGTTACCTGCCTACTATTGGCTGCTGCTTATCACTCACTTGTTTCATCAACGAGTGCTGCCAAAACCGACAGCAAGGGTGCTGGAGCCATTTCCATCGAGTGGGGGGATCCGAAATACATGCCTAGGCATGAGGAGTGCATTGACGAGGAAAATGGGCAAGATTTACCAGAATTTGGAATCGGTTATGAGCCAAGCATCTCTATCACAGCCAATGGCAACATGTTCGTCACGGCTCATAAAGATCTAAGGTGGGGTGGTGAAGACTCCCCGATCCCGATAATCCTAGATCCGGACGACCCGGGACCTTGGTGGGCCTGTACGGATGGGCAAGAGACTAGCTGGGACTACTGGGCTTCTTGGTTCTGGGCGTCCTATGACAATGGATCCACATGGGGGCATGGAGAGAATTTCGGACCCACCCCCGGGAATATGCTCTTCGCCAACTATATTGCTGGAGGTTCGGAATGCCTTGGGGATGAGGGAGACATCTCAGTGGATGCAATGGGCACGGTATACTATCTTGACACGACCTTGGAAGATAATTGGTGGCACACACTAACTGATCAGGGTACTGAATACGCCACTGGTGTTTGTCAGAGAATGAATACAATGGCTGCGGATGACAGACCCTGGGTGGCAGCCCAGGGTGATGGCATAATTCACTACCTTGGAAACTCCGGGGCCTCGCCCCCGGAATGCACTGGGGACTCGGGCAGGTACTGGTACTATCACTCTGAGGACGGTGGGAATACTTTCTCCCAGTGCTACTCGGTTCCTGGTGGCTGGAGCACCATTGCAAGCCAACGGGATGGTTCGTTCGTTTACATTGCACAGGAAGACGCAGATACGCAGTCAGGGACGGTGATTGTCAGGATTAGCGATGACCATGGAAGGGGCACGGGATTCGGAGACGGGACATGGGCCCCCCCGATAGATGTTGGTCCGAGAGAGGGGAACTGCCCGGAGGGTTACCCAGTAGTGAATACCAATGAAAAAGGAACAGTGGCGGTAGTTTGGGCTGACTGTCCCTCGGGAGACACTGGCCCATGGGAAATAAGATTCGCGATCTCATACGACTACGGTGTGAACTGGTCGACTTGGAATGTTTCTCACATTAATGGTATCCAAATGTATCCTTTCGTTAGCATCGGCGATGATGACTTGGTAGTACTTGCATTCTATGGACTGGACTTCGATGATGGGGGTTTCGAGGGAGAGTATGTCGAAGGAGAGGAGTGGTTCCTATACTCTGGTGCGGTCCGTTCCCCTCAGGAAGGGGACAGTTGGCCATTCACTATTGCCGATCAAGAGCCGTTGCACGTAGTCACTTCATATGAGCAGCAGGAAGGTGATGTCCATGCCCTGCACGACTTCTTCGAAACCGTCCTAAGTCCGGATGAGGGTTGGGTGGGAATCGCATACCAGCAGAACATTGGTCAGCACCCATTTGAGGAGAATGAAGAGCAACGTTACATCAAATTCGTCAGGGGGAATGTCTCATCCACCTGATGAGACGACGATCAGAGTTACCTCCAGGTCATCGCTAACCACTGAAGTATGGGGCACTATGGTTTCGCCGTGTACTGCAAGTACTGTGGATGGGTGGATTCCGAGCCCCTCTAAGACCTTATTTATTGAAATTGGGACATCCGAGTCAACGTGGAGGCGTTTACCATCGTGCTCGACGCTTACCCTCATGACCCCTTGGGAGCGAGTCAGCCTTATGTCTGATTCGCAGGTGGCCATCTCGCTGCCGAGATCGCATAGCCCGGTATTGCGGTGGATTCGAAATCCACTGTCCATAGGACGCGGGGGTTCAAATCCCTCTCTCGGCGCCATAGTAATCCCGATTACACCCGGGCACTAGTTCTGCACAGTTGATGTAATTCGTGCAAAATGAGAGCCATGAGGCCTCAGAACTCTGGGTTGTCTTCGGAGTGCCTTAGTATCACCACTCGCGCACCCGGCCCGATCCGTACTTGAGGCCTACCTGCCCATTCCCCTACCTCTCCATTGAGGATAGCAACATCATCCCCCCTTGTGATGGCAGCTGCTGAAATTGGGATGAACTGCTTGAAGGCAACAGAAGCGGCAGAACCTGTTTTGTCCATTATGGTGATAGACCAACGGTTGACGCCCACCCCATTTGGGTAGGCGTCAATTGACCAGACCCTTCCAACAACTGAAACTCGAGTCTCGATTTCGACGATTTGATCCTCATCATCCTCATTGGCTATGGAGATGGATGACTTGGCATCTAAATCCAATTGAAGCTGGCCACGCCAAACCGAAGGCACTGCCCTGCTGACCTTGACCATTGATCCATCGGAAATGTACCGGGTAACTGACTTGGTTGATCCTTGTCTGGATGGTCTCACAGTGGCCCTATCATAACCGTCCTTCAGGATGAACTCCAAATCAATAGTTCCGTCATCATTTAGTTTTGGGCCCTTGAGGTCGACTACCTCTCCAGTGGCATCAGCCCTTGTGGCTATCTGGCGTATTGGCGTAATTGCCCATGAATGCCCAAATCTCTCTACCTTGGTTTCGAGAGGGAGCTCTGGATCATGGTCAGAGCCCTCGCAGACCCCCCTGTAATCGCAACGAATGCATCTAGCTCTGGGATCAGGATGTACTGGGGTTTTGGATGGCACACCTCCTCTTTCGTAGAACATCAGCGGCGATGGTTCTGCAGGGCAAACATCCGGACTCGGGTCCTGAGCGTGTATTCTCGAGTAAAGCTCCTCCAAAGATTTGGACATCTCCGACAGCTCTTTTTCACTGGGAATAGGCACTTCCTTAGCAGTTCCTGTCCCCAAGTACCAGATCTCCAAAGATTCGGGGATTTCTTTGCGCTCATGAGTTTCCCACCATAGCCAGCAATACATCCTAAGCTGTTGGATGTAACCCCCTGACCTGTCGCCTTTGCCTATCGAGGCCTTCAAATCCACGATTCTGGGAGACCCAGTCCACCGATATACCAGGTCATACTCCCCCTGGAACCATTCCCCTGGGTGGGAGCTTGTCTGCGTGAACCTCCTGGCGTCGGGATCAACGAACCAGGGTCGGGCTACCTCCCATGCCTCCGCCCAGGAAATATCCCCCTCCCCTACTGCTGGGTGAACTTCTGCCCATTTTCTAGGGAAACCATCAGGCGGTGGCCAGAAGTCTCGATATCCCCCCCTCCAATCCTCAAATCCAGGTCCCCCTCCCCTGTTGAGGCAATTCTCAACTTGGTCGAGGTGCAGTTCTATCGCCGACCTAGTCATTTCCAATCCCTCTTGAAAATCGATATCGGCGGAGTCGCCGACTCGATTCGCCTGAGACTCCCAATCAATTATTGCAGATTCCCAGCAAGACTCAAAATGGGCCTCAATCCTTCTAAGGGCCCATTTACGAAGTAAATCCCGGTTAGATGGCCATTCTGACTCTGGAATGGGCTCGAGCATTGGTGAAATCCATGATTCGCTGTCGTCCAGATTTGGTGAGCCGTCATCTGCTAACGGGGATTTCATTGATTCACTCGAGTTGGATGCAATTAAAACTGGGGATTCCCTTAGAACTCGGCAGACGCATTCTTCTACCGCATTTCCACGTAGAATCTGAGGGGGAAGAGGTGACTTCAGACGTTCCATCCACCCATAGTACCATATCCTTGGGCAGTTTTTCCAAGCTATGACCTGTGACGCAGAAAGTCGCCTGTAAGGGTTGACTTTTGGGTTATCCTGGTCTGTCCCCCTGACTGGCATGGGATAATTTGAGAGTGCCGTGCATATCAACTTGCGCGGAATGGGTGTTACTCTCGAGCGTCGTTCAATCTGACCATCGTTACCTCTATGCGCTCATGAGTAGGCAGAACTTCGACCATTGAAACGGGTGCGTCGACCTCTTCGGCGATTGACTCGGCGACAACAAGTGGCATCTCGATTCGAGAGTTGGTCGAGTCCCACAATAGGAACCTGCCTGGAAGCCCCGTCACCGATGTGAGCTCAGACATCCAATCATCTTTCGATTCCATATCAGCATGGATGGCGCCGAAAATCAGTGTGCCATCGTCCGTGAGTATCTCGTGAGGTGCGATATTTGCCTCGCCCCTCCTAAGGAATCTGCGTCTGAGCTGCCCCGCATCTTTGTAAACAGCAGTGCAGAACTTGAGGTGAAAGCCGTAAGGTTCACGGATTTCTCCGTCTATGGGATCTGGTTTACCCATTTCTGCAGCGAGAACCCTTTTTCTCATAGAAATTGCAATCTCAGAAGATCCGGTCGCCCCAGCAGTGATTTCTGTTGAGAGGTTGAATCCCCTTAGTTCCATGTTATCGTGATTGCCGACTGTGATCTCGAGCTCATTGAGGTTCAAGAATGAAATTTGTAAATCCCTGAGGCTCTCAAGAAGTTCAATTAGTTCCCACTCCCTGTCTGGTTCGCAAGGAATCTCCACTCCAGTAATTATCCCTGCATCATTGCAAGCCGAGATGGTATCTTTGTACCTATTTGCATCAAGATCGAGCAGGTGGAAGCGGATCTCATCCAAGCCCGCACTGGCAAATTCGCTGGCAATCTCTGGACGGAAAGGAATACTTGTGTACATATGAAGGTGGAAACTTTCGCCGAACTCTTGCTTCATACGCCTTATTCCCTCAATAGTTCTCTCCTTGGCCATCAATGGATCGCCACCAGTAATTCCCGCACCTGTGGCTTTCATCGCCCTAGCCTCCTCAATTACCTCATCGAATGTCTCACAACGTCTCTCATTGGCAAACATCCAGTCTACATCCCTACGAGTTTCCGAGAGAGGGCAGTAGTCACACATCCAATGGCAATTGCCGGTAATAAATAGAACTAATTTGCTACCCATCTGGCACTGAATGCAACCCTCAGTGTCATTCTCATCGGGGGCTTCGGGCAATTCAGAAACCTGTGGCAATTCTGGCATCTATTCACCTTCCTTGTGAGACATTGCCCTCTGCAATAGCCAGACATGGAAGCTGACATCGGTAGATAGTTCGGGGTGGAAGGTTAGGGCCATCCTATTCCCTGTCCTCACGCCCACAATCTCTTCACCCATGGTTGCCACTACCTTAGCAGAAGGGCCGATACTCTTGAACCTTGGAGCGCGGATGAAAATCCCGGGAATTTCCCTTCCAAACTCAGTAGCTTGAATTTCTGCTTGAAAGGAGTCGGACTGGTTGCCAAAGGCGTTCCTATCGATTGTGGCGTCGACCAGCGAAGCGGCTCCGTCGTCTGGTTCTGCGAGCAAGATTGCCCCTGCACAAGTCCCCAGCACCGGTCGCGAAGGATCGTTCCTGATCCACTCAAATAGGGCTGGTAAAAGGGAAGAAGCGGGATCATTGCCAATCAGCCTCATTGTAGTCGACTCCCCCCCTGGAAAAACAACAGCATGGGCATCGGACTCAATCAGGTCTGTTGACTTCCTTAATTCGTGCACCCCCACTTCAATGCCTGACTCCCTTGATGCCCTCATCAGAGCGGAAATGTGGGAATGTCGGGCACCTTGTAGCATGACTAAGCCTATGCGCAGCACATTATCCCGTCCCGACAATCCGAAATGAACCCTATGTGTGTCTCCGATGGTCTGAAAGACCGTCCGTTGCTCGTAGGCATGTGGGAGCGCACGGCCGCATTCATAACTTCGGAGCAGGTCCTGCTGTTCTACCGTTGGAAGTTGTGAACGAGTTCTCTGAGGCGCTTCCAAACTTGGGAGGGAGTGGCTTTGGTTTGCTAGAAGTATCTCACAGAAGTGGGACTTTCCAAGAGGTGATTGATTCAGCAGTAAGACGACTGCGTAAGATTCTCAGTGTTCCCGATGAGTACGAGGTCCTGTTTCTGCAAGGTGGTGCATCAACTCAATTCTACATGACGGCCTTGAATCTAATGGGAAAGATGGGAAAGGCCGATTTCTTAGTTACGGGAGGATGGTCTCAGAAGGCACTTGATGAGGCTGCTAAGGTCGGGGATGCTGTAGCAGCTTGGGATGACTCGAAGAACGGCTTCAAGTCTGTGCCGAAAAACGGTAGCTACTCTGTCAGGGAAGATTCTGACTACTTGCACTACACCTCAAACAACACACTTTTCGGTACACAGTTCCATAGTCTTCCAGATAGCCAAGGAAAGCCGAGGGTCGTTGATGCGAGCTCGGACATCTGCGGCATGCCTATCGACGTCTCGGAGCATGATGTGATTTATGCCGGGGCTCAAAAGAACCTCGGCCCGAGTGGGGTGACGGTCGTGATCCTCTCACCTTGGGCTGCTGGTAGACCTGAAGAGGGGATTCCCACCATGCTGGACTACCGCACCCACATCAACAAGGGTTCGATGTTCAATACTCCAAACACGTCTGGAATCTACGTTCTAGATAGGGTTCTAGCTTGGATGGAGAGGAACGGGGGTCTTGAGGGTGCGATTGAGAGGAACCAGAAGAAGGCGGATACACTCTACGGGCTGATGGACGGCAGCGATTTCTGGAGGCCTCATGCTTCGAAGGACTCGAGATCAATGATGAACGTCACATGGAGGCTGGCGGATGAGGGCTTGGAGGGATCTTTTCTAACAGAGGCAGAGGAGAATGGCATGGGTGGCCTCAGAGGCCACCGCAGTGTGGGTGGCATCAGAGCGAGCATATACAACGCCTGCCCATTGGAGAGCGTGGAAACGCTTGCATCATTCATGAGCGACTTCGAGAGTCGTCACGGCTGAGTGGTACCATGGATCCGAGGGGGATCCTGGACATCCTAGATTTGACCCTTCTTGATGAGGGGGCTTCCGAAAGTGAGCTGAGGCGGCTTTGCGAATTTGCGAACCAGCACCTTCCTGCCGCGGTTTGCGTATTTGCAGAACACGCCCCAATGGTTTCCAGTATGTTGGATGACAAAACCGCCCTGAGCGTGGTCGCAGGTGGTTTCCCAGTAGGGAGTTTCTCCCCCGAAGAAATAGTTTCCAGCATAGAAGATGCGATTAGACTTGGAGCCGAGGAAATTGACTGCGTATTGGAGCCAAGGCAGGAAGAGGATTTTCCCAACGAGAATGAGCTAGCCAAGCTAATAGCAATGAGAGAGGCTTCCCAGGGCCTCCCTTTGAAGGTCATAGTTGAGGCGCCATTGCTTGGTGAGAGGGGCCTGAGGGCAGTAACTAGGATGGTGCTTGCATCTGGTGCAGACTTTGTCAAAACATGCACAGGAAAGAGGGGGGCTTGCACTGAACGGGATGCGCGCTTGATTTCATTCGAGGTCAGAAGGCACTTCGTATCTTTCGGAGAGCTGCGTGGGGTGAAGCTATCGGGGGGACTTTCCTCAAAAGAGGCAGCAGAGGGGCTGATTGCAATTGTGCAATCTGTGGATGAATCCATTCTCGGGCCCAGTAGGCTCAGGATCGGGTCCTCATCGCTGATTGCACACTTGATTGGAGATGGTGGGCTCGGCAGGAATTGAACCTGCGATCTTCGCCGTGTGAAGGCGACGTCATAACCCCTAGACCACGAGCCCTTTTTCCGCCCAGCGGCCGAAGGCGGATAAGATTGATGCGGGGCGTGTCATACCTCCGCCGGAGTCAAAAGTATCCTTGTGGTCGGAAACGCGTGGCAGGAAGGATAGATGCGAGTGTCCTGCGGGAAAAGGAGACGTGGCAGGCATTCGCATTGGGGGCCGTGCTTTTCTGCATCATTGCATATACTTCTCTTGGGATATTCGGCTTTTCCTCATCACTATACGGCGTCTCCGAGGAAGTCAACGAAGTCCCCGACTTCGAAGTAGAGTCATTGAATCGCACGGGCATAGACGACGAATTGGCAGACGAAAATGGCAATGTAAGGCTCTCGGAACTCCGTGGAAAGACAGTGATCCTAGATTTCATGTCCATAGATTGTGCGAATTGCCACTACGTCCAGAAGCATATCGAGGACAACTACGATTCCTGGAAATCGATGAACAACTCGTACCAAGTGGTGGTTGTTTCTGTTGCGTCCTGGTACGGTTTCGACACGTTCGAGATGATCAACGAGACCTTCGGTGAGGCCGACTCGGATAGGCACATGCGGTGGCCAGTGGTTAATGGCGCTAATGATGCCATAATCCTTGGTGGTGGGACGAGGGGGGATTTGGTCGAGTACTACTCTGCACAGGTCCTGCCTCTCGCCCTAGTTATCGATCACGAGGGTTTTGTTGTTGCCAAGGAGGGAACTGGGACGCCGCTGGATAACTGGGGGTCCTTCGATAACGCCGTACTAAGGGCGAGTAATGGCGATGCGGAGGAACTGCGCTTTGGCGTCGAGAGGACGGATAGTTCATTCTTCGGAGTGTTCATTGTTGGACTTTTCCTTGGATTCCTAGTTTACTTCTCCCCCTGCGCATTCCCTGTACTCCCATCCTACATCAGCTACTACCTCAACCTGGGAATGAGGGGTGAAGAGCTTCTTGAATCGGGGGAAGTCGAAGTTGGCGTCCCTAGTTCCCTCGAGGCTGGATCCCTTGCCGCATTGGGCCAGTTGTCTTTCTTCGTATCAGTGGGACTAGTTATCCTTGTACTGGGGAGCTTGTTTGACCTTTCTGGGTTGCTAAACCAATTCGCTGTTGGAATCTCCCTTGTTCTTGTGCTTCTTGGGGCGATGCTGCTGCTGGGATGGACTTCGCAGATGCTGTCTTGGGTCCAAGACTCGCTTGACAGGTACCAGACAACTGATGGCAGTGAGAGGTACAGCCCTCGTTTTGACATGTTCCTTTGGGGAGTTGGCTACAGTGCGGCGTCTGTTGACTGCACAGCTGCTGCAGTCTTTCCATTCATCGCATGGCTGGCCCTATTGGGAGAAGGGGCTTTGGTCATGGGGATGTCGGGCCTGATCCTGTCAGCCTCCTTGCTAATGATTTCAGTGACAGTTTTGGTGGGAATGGGCAGAAGCGCCATGATCGATAGGCTGAGGAAATCCGCCGCGGTCGTTAAGGCCACTGGTGCGTGGATGATGATGTTCGCCGGACTCGGCTTGTTCGCTTACCTGACTCAACCAGACTTGGTATCCTCGATTCTGGGCTAGCCATCTGTAATCGGTTGTAGCATTTCCTCGACCACCGATTCCACGGCATTCCAGATTTTATCGTGAACCTGCTCGACGGTCAACCTAGTGGGGATCAACGTAGCTCCCAGCTTCTTCCCCTCTGTCTGGAAGGCCTGGCGAAGGGTCTTCTGGTACTGAAGAAAAGAAGAGGTGATGGAGTTGGAGAGGGCGAGGTCCATGCCCGCTTCAAAGTGGTTCAGTGCCTCGAGTCTCTCACCAAACATTATGCGATTGAGAAGTCGCCTTGGACCCGCATGAAGCACCACCAATGCGTCTGGTTCAGGGATGCCGGAATATAGGGAAGTGATCCATTTCCCATCTCTGCCCCGTACCTCCTCTCGAATTCTTGGCGTTAGTGTGTAGCGATCGGCAATCACGACAAAACCTGCGCTCAGAAGTGGCTCAGCTTCGTGCTTGATCTGGTCATGGAGGTCTGTGGCATAGAGAAGTGACCTTGTCCTCCAATTCAACTGGTGGATGTCAGCGGTGTGGGATTTTACTAGCGCGCCCATCAAATCGGACCTAGCTAGGCCGATTGTATGCGTGGCTATCCCATGGGCCTTGAGCCTAGCCGACAGCAATCTTGCGTGAATCGTCCTTCCAACGTGGTCCGGTCCTTCGATCACAATTAGCTTGCCCGGAAGTGTCATTCTTCCTCGCCCCCTCCAGAGTAGGTCAACCAGTCGATGTCTGACTCGCTAAGGTTCTGGGCAAAGCGGTCCGATTGGTCAATGACTTGGACCGATGAGAGGTCGATGTTATCCTCGAAGACCTCCCTGACCCTCGACTGCACCTCGGAGACCGTTCCAATTGCATCGAGACGGGTTATCCTTCCCATTTTCACGAGATCCGAGTAGATATCAGAAACCCTCCCTTGGAAGATTCGGTATGACTCGAATGGGTCTGTCGTCCATCCCATGTCCATTCCCGCCTCGTAGAACTTCAGCTTTGGCCTGCCCCGGGCGATCCTATCGAAACTCACGTCTACTGGGACATCGAAGTACAGTGTGAGGTCGGGTTCGCGTGCGAAGGCGTAGGTTGCTTCGATGGTCTCCAAGGGGACGTCGCGAGAGCCGTCCCTCGCCATTGCAGTGTACTTGTACCGATCGCAGATCACTATTCCACCTATCTCAAGGACCGGTTCAATCTGTCTGGCCCACCTATCTGCAAAGTCGGCTGCATGGACCATGTGGAATGTTATGGGGAGTAGTCTCCGTGAGCTCTTTCCTATCTTGGTGGCTTCTTTTACGATCTTGCTGGAGTTCCACTCCGTATGGTAGACTGGTAGTCCCTTTGCGCGGAGCCAGTGATAGAGGAGTTTCGCTTGTGTGCTCTTTCCTGAGCCATCCATCCCCTCCACGGCTATCAAAATCCCCTTCTTTGCCAGCCCATCACCTCCTCAATTAGCCATCCTGACTTGTTTTGGGTCAGGGTAGAGCGTATTAGGGTGTAGGTAATCTGATTTTGCCATTCCTCCATGAATGGAAGCTAAATTTTCCGAATAGTTATTGTAGATTCGAGATTTTATCACTCAAAAAGATACTTCGATCGATTCCCGGTGAGCCTGGATGTTTAGGAGGACTTCTGCCATATTGATGGAATAGGCGCAGATCCTCCTCATGGACTCTGAAACCCTATCCAGATAGAGTGCGTCATTGATCTCGATGCGACTGGACATTAGTTCCTGCTCATATTCCTCTAGCTGTTTTCTCGCGCTGATTAACATAGATTTTGCTTGGTGGATCTCTGAAATTCTTCTTCTCTTGAAGTTGGAAATTAGCAACTTAATCGCAGACTGCCAGATTTGGACGACTGACAGGGGTAGTTTTTGTGTGCTTAATCCACTGGGTATTTCGTGCTCCTTGGTAATTTGGCATATAGCGAAGGAATGGTCGCCCATCCTCTCAAGGGTTCGAACCACTTTGCTTATTTCTGCTGCTTCCCAACGGCTGGTTCCTAAATTGGACTCAATGCTCGCTGATTCCAAAATTTGCCCTACCTGCCTCTCAAGCAAGAGTCGGAGGGCATCAATCTCGCTTTCTCTTTCTTCGCTGTCTTCCAATATTTTCGAGTCACCCCCCAAGATGACCTCCACTGCATCCCTAATTTGGCTGGAGATTAGCAAATACATCCTATTCAATGAAGAATAAAGGGGCATCTCGGCCGGATTCATCAGACTGATCATTTCTAATTCGGTTTCTGACTCATTGGCAATCTCTATCCCCCTAGTGGATTTCACGAATGTTCGGAAAGTTTTCATATGCCCTCTTGAGAATCCAGAATTGGATGAAATACGAATTGATTGGTTGCCAGATAGATATGCTGCAATGAGGTGATCCAGGAGCATCTCATCTGGGACCGAGTCTAATTCGATCGAAACTTCTCTGCGTCTTGTGACTGCAGAAGCCTCGGGTATTACACGAAGGGCGCCAGATGGACGCCATTCTATTCTGACTTGATCTTTGGGAGATAAGCCATGCTCATTGACCCATTTTTTTGGCAGGCTTACGATGTATGTTGATCCACCCGTGAACTGGATCTTGCGCACTTCTGACTCGGGCTTCTGTGATTCGGTCACAATTAAGCGTAAAGGCATTAGAATATATACTTACATATTCTACTCAGTATCCCATATCTAATATCAACTATATAGAAAATATAATCAAAAATTCATATAGGAAATTGGGCCCGCAACAGAGTGATGGAACTATCCGGAATAATGTGGCTAGTGTTGATTCTATCACTGATTGTTTGCGCATATATGTCTTGGAATATTGGTGCCAACGATGTTGCAAATGCGATGGGCACATCTGTGGGGTCGAGGGCACTTACTCTGAAGCAGGCAGTAATTGTAGCTGCTATATTCGAGTTCTGCGGTGCATTCTTTGCAGGCGATGCAGTTACTGACACAGTCAGGAAGGGGATATTGTCTGTAGACTTCGATACGGTTACCGATAGCTTCGCGAACGACCTCATGTACGGTTTCATTGCAGCCATGATGGCGGCAGCGATCTGGTTGACTGTTGCGACCAGGCTGGGCCTTCCTGTGTCAACGACGCACAGCATTATCGGCGGGATAGTTGGCGTCGGGCTTGTTCTAGAGGTGCAGCATGACGTCTCACTGATCGATTGGTTGGTAGTACGGAAGGTCGTGATGTCATGGGTTGCTAGCCCACTGATGGGTGCGATTCTGGCTTTCGTGACGTTCTGGATTGTCAGAGAGACCATTCTTGAGTCAAATAACCCAGAGGAAAGGTCCCGCTGGCTAGCTCCGATACTAGCACTGCCGACATTCTTCGTCCTCGGTCTCGCATTGCAGTTCAAGGCCCTGAAGGGTTTCTTCTCCCGTGCTGACTCCAATGGTTGGATCGATAAGAATGACTGGTTGCCCGCTACAGAGAACGGTTCTTGGGACCCAATGTCGGACCAGGCTTGGTTCCCAATCAACAGCATAATCTTGGCACTTATGATTGCGATATTTGCTGCCTGTATTCTGGCATACGTCCTTAGGAACTACGAGTTCAAGGGCGAGGAGGACGGTTTTCACGGTGTCGAGAGGATCTTCGTCTGGCTTCAGGTGATTACTGCCGCCTATGTCGCATTTGCACACGGGGCCAATGACAGGTCGAATGCGATAGGGCCGATGGCCGCCGTTTACCAGGTTCTATCCAGTGGCGGGGAGCTGGCGTCAAAGGCCGATGTTCCCGTTTGGCTGGTCTTACTGGGGAGTGCTGGGATAGCAATTGGAGTGATGACTTGGGGTTGGAGGGTTATGGACACCATTGGAAGAAAGATTACCGACATCACCCCAACCCGTGGATTCGCTGCCGAATTTGGGGCGGCAACTACAATTCTAATCTTCTCAATGCCTTTCTTGGCAGTCCCGGTTTCGACCACCCACACCCTTGTTGGTGCAGTGGTGGGAGTGGGTTTGGCAGGAGGTGCGAAGGCGGTTGACTTCAGAGTCTTTGGAAAGATAGTGGCATCATGGGTTGCCAGCCTTCCCGCAGCTGGATTCGGGTCAATTGTGATCTTCGTAGCCAGTGGGTCCGATCCGATCAAACTGCTAATCGTCATCCCAATAGCCTTCGCTGGTGTGATCTACACAATGTGGGCAACCAGAGATGGTGAGATCTTCGTTGAGGAGGCACTCTCAGATGCAGGTAGTTCGACGAAGGGTGCCCCGACTCACTTCGAACTTTTCCATTCGCATGCACAGGCAGTGGAGGAAACCGTGGGGAACATGCTAGATGCGGTAAATACAGCAGCAGATGGGTCTGATCCTACGGAGAAGATCGAGTCCACTGTCAAATCAGAGCTTCGAGCAGATGAAATCAAGAACGACATCAGAAGGAGGCTAGGAACAGGGCAGATGTCTGTCTTACAAGGGAAAGACGATATTTTGCGCATGTTGGCTAGACAGGACAGGATTGCCGACTATGCACAGAACGTAGCGGAGCAGCTGTCTTTCAGGGAGTTATTCGTGGACGAAAAGGCAAGGGGTATGCTCAAGGAAATGGCATTGGCCGTTTCGAAGACCGCATCCCTGTATGAAGAAGCTGTATCACAGCTGAAGGATGTGGCATTGTCCGGATACACTAAGGCAGGCAGGGATCGGCTAGGGGAGTTGATTGACGATGTCAATCTAGCTGAGCACGAGGCTGACCTGGTGGAAAGCAGAGCTGCCGCATATGTATTCAGTCACGGTGAGGATGCCCCTCTTGCGGCTGTCCACATGTACCGTGTTCTTCAGAGGATGGATGACGTAGCTAACGCCTGCGAGAAGGCTGCAAATAGCCTGCTTACGATAGTATACAACTAGTCGGACCACCCGGCGAAACTGGCGAACTCATCTGGGCCCTTTGAGGCGATCCACGCTAGGTTCGGACTGCACAAGTGCCAAGCTAGATGACCCATTGCAATGCCTGTGACTAGGTCGAATAGGTAGTGTTGCTTGGTGGTCATGATGCTGATGCAAAGAAGAGTCCACTCAACCCACAGCAAAACTATGAATGCCCTAGGGAGGCCTTTCCCGGGATACTCTCGGAGCAGCCAGAATGTCATTAGTCGCGATAGGAAGTATGAGTGGACGATGTGCAGGCTGGGCCATGAGTTCCAGGGGTTATCTGCCGAATGCACTAGTTCGAAAAGGGCTGATTGCCACGCGTTCATCCCATTCCAGTCAATCTGGTCCCTCATGTCTATCTCGGCAGGCAGGATCAGGAAGATGATACAGCAGACGATATTGACTGTGATTAGTGAGTGCATAGCGACCCCTAGCTCCGCCCTGCCTCTGTCGTCCCTTGGGCAAATTACCAATGTGAGCGGGTAGAGGAGGTATAGGAGTGTGTAGGGAAGGATCATCCAGTAGACTACCGGAATTCTTCTATCCAAAGCAAGCTCTGGATCAATCACCGTTTCAAGGTACATGTGGGCAATGTTGTTGGTGATGAAGTAGGGTGCGACCAGTAGCAGGACTCCAACGAAGAGCACCTCGAAGTGGAACCTTAGCCCGCCCCAGCCTTTCCTGCGGGACCAGGGGGGCCCCCAAAGGTGCAAGAGGGGAGTCCCGTTTTCTTCCTCGGCATTACCTTCCATATGATCTACCCATGGGTATTCAGTCCTCGCCCATGAATGGGTATCTCCATTCCTGGGGGATTTCCAGGGCCCTCTTCACGGACCGGGGGGAAATCCAGCGAAGGAGGTTGAGTGGGCCGCCCGCCTTGTCATTGGTCCCACTGGCCCTAGCCCCGCCAAATGGCTGTTGGGCCACGACAGCTCCAGTTGGCTTGTCATTGATGTAGAAGTTACCGGCGGTGAACCTAAGCGCCTCGAAGGCTTTCTGTACGTCTTCTTCATTGCTAGCGAAGATCGATCCAGTAAGGGCGTATGGGGATGCTTTGTCACAAATTGCCAGAGTTCTCTCGAAATCAGCGTCATCGTAGACATAGACGGTCAGAACCGGACCAAAAATCTCCTCGACCATCGTCTCGGAGTTAGGGTCACTTGTGACGATGATCGTCGGCTCGATGAACCAGCCCTTGCTGTCGTCCGAGCCGCCGCCGACGATTATCTCGCTCGAGATAGATGCTTCTGCACGAGATATGTAACCGGTGATCTTGTCGAAGGCCCTTTGGTCTATCACAGCAGTCATGAAATTGGTGAAGTCGCAGGCATCCCCCATGGTGATCTTGCCCACCTCCTCACAGAGTTCGGATGAAATCGAGTCCCAGACCGAGCGAGGGATATATGCCCTGCTGGCCGCGCTGCATTTCTGTCCCTGATACTCGAATGCCCCCCTAAGAAGCGCGACTGTTAGGCCTCTATTGTCACATTCAGGGTGGGCCACTACGAAGTCCTTTCCACCAGTTTCACCCACTATCCTAGGGTATGACCTGAGACTGGGTAGTGAGTCACTGATCTCCTTCCAAAGTCCTTGGAATGTAGCCGTCGATCCGGTGAAGTGGAGTCCTGCGAAGTCGGGGTTAGCCAGTGCTACTTCTGTGATCTCAGCGCCACCCCCAGGGAGGAAATTGATTACACCCGGGGGTAGTCCTGCCTCCATCATCAGTTGCATAATCACGTAATTGGAGAAGTATGAGTTGCGGCTGGGCTTCCAGACCGATGTGCAACCCACCAAAGCCGGTGCACTAGGGAGATTACCTGCGATACTGGTGAAGTTGAATGGCGTTATGGCGAGGACGAATCCCTCTAGGGGCCTTACCTCCGTAGAATTTTGTACCCCAGGAGGGGACACTAATGGCTGTAAATTGTCATGGAAGCCTCTGGCATAGTGGCAATTGAATCGCCAGAAGTCGATTAGTTCGCAGGCTGAGTCAATCTCCGCTTGGAATGCCGTCTTGGACTGGTTTAGCATCGTGGAGGCGTTCACTCTCATCCTCCACTCTCCGGAAAGGAGATCGGCACATTTCTCAAAAATCTCGCATCTTGCTTCGAGGCCCATTTCGATCCATCCCCTCTGGGACTGTACGGCGGCTTGGAAGGAGGCCTCCATCTCCTCCCTTCCAGCAAGGTGGACATTGGCGAGGACGTGCCCGTGATCATGGGGCACCACTTGGGTTACCGTGTTGTTGGTGAAGACTTCCTTACCCCCAATGATGCAGGGAATCTCAACCACCTCTGCCATCTGACGGTCAAGCTCGTTTTGGAGGGAGGTTCTTTCGGGGCTGCCCGGCTCGTATCCTAGAATTGGTTCATTAGCGGGATGGTTCGACATGAGCCGTCGAGGAGAGTTTCGTCTAACATTGTTACGTTGGTGGTTTCTGCCCACTACTCCCATTCCCTTGGCTCACTCTTCTTCTCCTTCTTCCATTTTCTGTAACATGGCTTGCAAAGGGAAATTTTGCGGACCTTCCGAGAAATACCGGAGGAACCCCAGACATCCACAGCACGGTCATATGCCATTTTTCTGCCTCCGACCGCCTTATCAGCCCAGTTGTCACATCCCGAAATGTCGCACCGTATTTGTCCCTCGTAATCATCAGAGGACTCCTGACCCTTAGATGAGTCCGCAGACTTGGCACTTCCTCGCCTCTCACGAGCTCGCGACTTGAATCCCATAAGTCACGGGGGGCAGTGCCAGTTAGAAAGTTGCTTCGTTCAACTGAACATCAAAAGGGCCGTCAGATGATGCGATTGAGGCGAGTCGATCGGGGCCCACCCCGACACTGACAACTGGAATTCCAGTTAGTTCTTCGATGCGAGTCAGGTAACTCCTGATATCAGTGGAAAGGACCCCTAGACCACTGCCTTCCCTTGACTCGTTGGCTAGCTTTATCCAATCTTCGGCCGGAAGAGAAGGGAAGCCAGGATATGTTTCGTAAATCGGCTCGCATCGAGAAAGGTCCTCTGCTGAGGCGGGTAAATGTTCAATCCTCTTCCCATTCAGATCATATGCCACGCATATCTTGAGCTCGTCCATCCCCCCAAGAACGTCTAGCTTGGTGACAACAAGTCCAGAGTATCCATTCAGTCTCTGACTCTCTTTGAGTGCGACCAAATCGAGCCATCCCGTCCTCCTGGGGCGGCCGGTAGTGGTTCCAAACTCATGCCCGACCTCCGACATCTGCTTACCCGGTCCTTCTTCCAGTGTGAGTTCGCTAGGGAAGGGACCGTTGCCTACTCTGGTTGTATATGCCTTTGTTATCCCAAAACACTGCTTGATGTGGCCGGGATGTATTCCAGCGCCATGCGTGGCATTAGCTCTGCAGGTAACTGAAGATGTGACATAGGGGTAAGTTCCTTGATCGATATCTAGCATTGCACCCTGAGCCCCTTCTAGCAGTACTGATTCCCCACTTTCTAGTGCATTGGAAAGCATGGGTCCTGTAGCGGCGATAGCAGTAGAGAACCGGTTACTGATCCAAGACAGGTCTTCTCGCAAATCGCTCGGTTCTATTTTTTCTGACAAGCCGACCGTTTCGAGCTGCTTGTTCATCCTTTCAGACATTTCTGAAATGTAGCTGTCATCGCTCATGGCCCTTGACAAATCCACGAAGCGGATACCGACCCTTTCAGTCCGGTCCCTGTAAGCAGGCCCTATGCCCCTTCCAGTAGTTCCGACCAATTCATCGGCCGAGTCATAATATCTATGAAAGGGGAGGATGACGGCAGCCCTTTCACTAATGAAGAGCCGTTCTCCTTCGGGGGACTCGCCCGTTAGATCTGCCCACTGTTTTAGCTCTTGGTCCAAGACCCATGGGTCGATGACCATGCCACAGCCTAGCACTAGTTTGCAGTTCTGAGATGTGATTCCAGAAGGCAGAAGATGCATCTTCAGAGTCGTTTCTCCCACTACTATGGTGTGGCCGGCATTGTTCCCCCCCTGAAATCGGACGGCCCAGTCTGAGTGGGCCGCAAGTTGGTCTATGGCCTTGCCCTTACCCTCATCCCCCCATTGGGCCCCGAGCACTACGCTGGCAGGCAACGAGTCGGGAAAAAGGACGAAGGTGTTTGAATGCTTTGGCTATTTCTTGGATTCGGATAAATGGTTGGGAAGCGGTTATCAATAACTCTCTGGTCGGCTGGTCGTATGGCACAGAGGCACCCTGAGGCAGAAGCGAGGCTTCTAAAGAAGTGGATTTGCATGAGCTGCTCTGCCACTCATCGTGGCTCTAAGCCCAGGTCATGCAGAAAATGTGGCTACACTGGCTTGAGGAAGAAGGCCGCTGAGAAGAGACAGGCATGATTCTCGCGCAACGGAATTATCACTTATAGGATTTTTTTGTCGTTTTACGCCCTTTAATGTGGGCAAGTAAATAATGACTGGCTGACCTTTGCAAGCATGGACTTGTTCATTGGGGCCTTGTGCATTGCCCTGGGGGGCTACTTGTTCAAGGATGGAAGGACCAGGATATACAAGATCTTCATGCTCCTGGGCGCAGGTGCTGGTTACTTCCTATTCCCTATTGTTGCTTCAATTCTGGGGGGCGTTGTACCTGAGGAATATGCGGGACCACTAGGGGCGGCATTAGGTGCCATGTATGCATATAGCATCACAAAGACTGCTGAGAGGGCTCTGACAACAATGGGGCCACCTGTTGCCATCATTCTGGGTTACGAATACCTCAGGGTGAATAAGGGAATTGACCTACTGGAATACGTGACGGAAATTCCACAAATGCCACATCTCACCAATGAAATGATGCAGGGTTTCCTTTTCATGTTCAGCACATTTCTTACTCTGTGGCTCAGATCCTACCTTAGAAAGGCCGTTCCCATTGTCGTTTCTGGGGGAATGTCCGGCTTCCTCCTAGTGACGGGGGGAAACACCCTAAGAACTGGTGAAATGCCTGTTTCAACATTCGAACTGGAAATGGTGGCTTGCGTTGTAGTTTCATTCCTCAGCATTGCTACTCAAGTTTACTTCATGAGGAAAGATGCGGACGAGAAGCTGGAAGAAAGCATCTACAGAACCGATAGCAAGATCGCAGGAATGAGAGCGGCGAATGAGGTGACGAAGGGAGGAAGCGTGGCTATGATTAGGTGCCCTGCATGTGCAAAGGAGTCGAGTCACCAGATTATTAACCGGAAGGAGGGAATTGACAAGATCGAGGTTACCGTGAAGTGCTTAGGCAAGGATGATTTCGACTTCCCGTGCAATAAAGTCCACGTCGTCCATGAGGTCAAGAACGCTTGACCTCTGCTAGCATTGTCTCAAGAGCTGCTTGGATCTGTAGACAGAGGGGGCCGAAGTGACTTGGGAGGTTCGGATCATTGAATATCTCATCGAGGATGGAAGCAGTCATACCCAAGCGAATATCCAGATCTTTATCTTCATTGAGTAGCCACTTATCTACTGCATCCTTGGCTGAAGAACGGATGTTCCTTGGTATTTGACTATCGTCTAGCTGCGCAAGCACTTGTGCCAGTTGTTGAATACGCATATTGGTATCTGACACGGTGACATCTCCATGCCGTCCACTAATATCACCTCCTTAAGCGCATCCCCGACGTATAGGCTTAGCTGGAACCAATCCAAGATGCCCAAGGCATGTTGGCCCTATTTGAAAGTCCGGTGCCTGGGCCTTCGGCTCCAAGGCCTATTAGTCCGACTTCCGCACCTTCTTCAATCAATTCGGTAAGCGCCCACTGCATGGATTCCAGCATATCGAATCCGGACAGGAAGCGTTCAGCAGCCCTGTAGCTGATTAGGGCCCTTGTTATCTCCTCCCCTATGCCAGTGGCCCCCACTCCAACGCCCTCTTGAACCCAGAAACCACAACCCGGGAGGGGGACATCGCCCACTCTGCCCGGAGGCCTGTAGCTGCATCCACCTGTACTGGTAGCACAAACTATCAATCCTTGTGTGTCCCTTGTCACGACGCCCACGGTGTCACTGACTTCCTCATTGGGGGGCCTACCTTCGACGGGCCCCCTGGTGAGGCCTCTTTGATCGGCCCATAGCCTTGCACCTGGCCCTGCTAAACCGTTGATTTTTTCATCCAGTAAGTCAGCAGCCACCCTAATGGGGTTTGGCGTCTCCTCGACTGCTACGACAAACCCCATCCTTCCATCTGATGTCTGAATTGACGCATCAAGAAGAACCGAGCCGTCGGTTCTGAAGACTGATCCCGTTCCGGCATTGAATACAGGATCGTCCTCCAGGGCCACACAGGACTCGATGGCCGCCTCCAGAGCTGTGCCTCCTGACTCGAGGATAGTGGATGCAACGTCAACAGCGGCCTCTATGTTCGACTGTCGGTGAGGTCCCGCACCAGCACCACCATGTGCTACAACTGCTGGAGTGACCATCATGAGACCCCCGGGATTGCTGTGGGATTTCGATAGCTTATGGACAATTGCAATATTAATGCAAACAAAAGTACTACACCGGCCACCCTGAAGCAGGTATGGTGTGTCCATAAACCAGTGCCTTGAACCGTTTCAGACCAAATGTATGCAGATAGTAGGGGGCCGATTATCCTAGCAAGGGCACCTGATCCCTCCTGTGCACCCATCACCATTCCCAGCTCAAAGCCCCCGGATTGAGTCTCGAAGGTCAGAAGTGATGATTGAGTGGGTGAGAATAGCCCATTCCCGATCGCGAGGCCCGCAGCAGAGCCAAAAATTAGCCAGCTTGCATCGGCTGGGGCATATGGGATACTGGCTATTCCAATTGCGCATATTAGTGTACCAGTAATCATCATTGAAGAAAGTCTGAATCGGCTGGATAAAGGGCGTATCATAAATCCTTGAACCAAGACTCCTAGCAGTCCGATGAATGCGAAAACCCAGCCATTATCCATCTCATCCCACCCTAGTCCACCCATATCTTCGGGCATTGAAGTAAACAGGATGAATGTGCCATGCATCATTGTGAAGCCCAGTAAAAAAAGGAAGTTCACAATGACCAGCGGGGAGACCTTTGGGATTCTGAGAACTGTCGCCATTCCACTGAGGGTTGAAAGGAACGTCCCAAGGGGTGACTGAGCGGTCCTTGACCTGCTTTCCTCGGGTAGTGTTTCTGGTAGTCTGCCTAGTGCGAGCAGGAATGCTGAAAGGGACATTAGGCTTGAAAATAAGCAAGGCAGTAGGTAGGGGTAGTTTCTCCAAAATTCGGTATTGAATAACCCTCCAATGCTGTCTGCAGGGTCGGAAAGAACGCCCCCAATAAAAGGACCAAACATGAATCCGAGTCCGAATGCGGCCCCGATCATCCCCATTCTTGCGGGGATCTCCTCGGGTTCGCTTATGTCTCCGATGTATGCCTTGGTGACAGCGATGCTGCCATTTCCAGCACCTGCTAGGAAACGAGCCGTCAATGCCATGGCAAGGTTGCTTGAAAGTCCGAATACTACGAAAAAGACGGAGTTTGAGAGAAGACCGAACATCAGAATTGGCCTGCGACCTAGTCTGTCGCTAAGGGAACCGAGAACGGGCGTGAAGATGAACTGGGCAAGGGAGTATATTGCAATCGTTACACCAACCCAAAAGTCTCTGCTTCCAACGTCGGTGATTCCATCAGCTGCGGCAAGGTCTTGGACGAAATAGGTTAGGAACGGAATAACTAGGGTTAGTCCCAGCATGTCGACTAGAACGACGGTGAACAAAATTGTCATCGGGGTACGTTCATTCCTTGGCATGCGTAACGAGTTTCGTTAGCAGCATATGGATATGAAGAATTGGTACGCTCAGGCTGACGGTTGGGTGTCTGTGCCTGTTGAGATAGTATCGATAACCTTGGAAAGTCGGTCAACCAGAGTGACCTTCTCATCCTTGCCGACCAAAGAATGCTCAAGAACCTCGTCCAAAGAGTCGACTGGTAGAATCTCCACTTTGTCTCCGAACTTGTCATCAATCAGGACGTCGTTGAGATTTGAACGAGGTATAACGACCTTCCTAATCCCAGATTTCGCGGCAGCTTCGATCTTGCAGATACGCCACCTATTGGGAGAACCTCGCCCCTGACGCTCAGGGAGCCCGTCATTGCTAGGTTCTGCTCAATTGGAACTCCCTCAAACGCACTGATAATCGCAGTGGCCATGGTTATGGAGGCACTGTCCCCATCGACATTGTGAGTTCCCGGGAACTGAACGTGTAAATCGAAGTCCTTGATGTCCTTGCCTGTTAGCTTCTTGACTACGGCGCTAATATTTGTCACGCTTTCCTTTGCCAAGTCGGAGAGACCTCCTGTCGCGATGACCTGCCCTGACCTCCCCTGAGCTGGGGTGACCATGGCTTCGACGGGAAGTACTACACCGGAATAGTCTGACAAACCGCTATCAGCGCCTAGTACCGCCAATCCGTTTACTCTGCCAACCCTATGTCCTTTATTCACTAGCATGGAATACTCGGATTGCCTTTCCAAGTACCTATCTGCTACCTGCTGTTCTAGTGGTTTGGCTATTGTTCTGGCCCTAACTACATGTTTTGATTCGACCAGGGGGGCTTGATCCTCGGCAGCCAGATCTCCTGCAATCCTTACAAGTCCACCTAACTCCCTTAGACGTAGGGAGAGCTTGCCCCTTCGACCACTTCTCCTCTGTGCCTCCTTCAGTACGAGGGCTATTGCTTCCTTGTTGTAATGGGGGATTGATTTTCCGGAACTCTTCGATATCTCATTCCTGACTTCCTGTGCAATGAATCTGATAAGTCGGCGCCTATTCCTTTCCGTGTCCTTCATGTCTGTATTGACGTAGACCTCGTAACCGTAGCCACGGATACGGCTCCTCAAAGCTGGATGCATGTTTTGGATACTGTCTAGGTTTCCTGCAGCGACTAAAATAAAATCGGTGGGAACTGGTTCTGATCTGGTCAATGCTCCCGAGGACCTCTCTGAGCGCCCACTGATTGCAAGTTGCCTTTCTTGCATTGCAACGAGTAGTGCTTGCTGCTCCTCCATCCTGAGCATCCTAATCTCATCTATGTAGAGAACGCCTTTGTTGGCCCTATGTACCGCGCCCGGCTCGACCCTCTCATGGGCTGGTGTGGCTAAATCGGCCCCTGATTGGAATGGATCGTGCCTAACGTCACCTAACAGTGCGCCGGCTAAGTTTCCAGTGGCGTCGATGAATGGGGGCTCATCCCCCCTATCATGCTTGATCAAAAGCTTGGGGATGTTAGATTCATCCCCTGCATTCAACCGCGTCCTTAGAAAGAAATACCCAAAAATTAGAAGAAATGAGCCGAAGATAAAAGTCAAAATCTCCCCTGACGAGATTGTGGCTAGGAGTAGTGCTGCACCAATCACAAGTGCGATGAACAGAAGGGTTCTGTTTGTCCTCTCACGCTGCTGTCGAACGTGAGCCCTCCTCTCAGAAATTAATCTGGAGCCACGACCAGCTGGAACTGTTCGGATTCTAGGCTCGTTTTCATCGTCAGCGTTTCGGTAAACAAGAACATCCTCCATCTGCTCTTTGGGCAAGAATTCAGTCATGGATCGAGCCAACATGGATTTTCCCGTCCCTGGCTCTCCTACCATGATCATATGCCTGCGTTGCTCTGATGCCTTCCTTACAACTATGGATGCTGCTTCCTGGCCGATTACCTGATCCACTAGATTATTGGGGATGGGGACTTCCTCGGTGGAGCTAATTTCCAGGTTACCTACCCACTCCTCTACCGGGGTTTCACAAACTGGATCGCTATCGTCCGAAACTCCGAACGCGGCCCCATCCTCCCATGATTCTAGTGGGTCAGCCGGGCCTTCATCGCCCGTTTCAGTGGAAATAGGGTCCTCAGCCATAGTGCTTCCCAATAATGGTCTGCCAGACACACCTTCTTGAAGTTGCGTCTATTCCTTGAAGTGACTTTTAAGGGGCTATTGCCTCTTAAGATACTCCTCACCATAGTATTTCCACTGCTCGATCGTCCACCCATCTGGCAGACCACCCTCGGGGAGTGGCGGGTGGATTTCTGACTCTATTTTCTGTTCGATCGGGGTATCGAATGTTTGTTCGGGTTGGGGCTCAGGCTCAGGCTCATTCTGAGTTTCAGGGCTGCTAGGCGCGTCTGGATGGTTTTCTTGGTATGTGAAATCAATGAACGAGTCCTCTTGATTCTTGGAAGATGGGTTTTTATCCCTATTTTCTAGTATCACCCTTGACAGGTAGATTCCTGCAAAGCCTCCAGCGATAACAAGGATGATAGCAAGAATGACGTATGCAATTAGCTCCAGAGTACTACTCGATTCATCCCCTGCATCAGATTGTTGGCCCTCCGGTATTTCTTCCTCAGGAAGTACTTCTGGCAAATCATCCGAAGACTCTGTCAATTCGAGCTTGAGGTAGTCGTCGGTCTGAAGCTCCCAGCCATCTGAATCGAGCGCGGATACTGACAACGTTAGATAATCGCCCCTTGCCATTCCGTTTCCACTAGAAGGAGCGGCGACGAACTGTCCGAATCCGTCTACCGCTCCTGCAGTGTGGCATACACCAATGATGCTGTTGCAGATGGACCATTGGGTGGTTACTTCAAGGAGCTCTTGGTCGCCTGTGTTAGAAATTTCTATGGTTGCGTTTTGTCCGATATGCAATCCATCAACACTGACACCTAGATCGCCATTTTCTATTCCTGAAGACCAAGTTAGTGGTTTTGAATCAAAGACTTCGAAAGAAATTTGACCGGTGCTGGAGTCTGCAAACCTGTCACGGAGAGTGAATGACACCTGATGTGTTCCGGGCTCTTCCCATTGCAATGAGAGATGGTTGTTTGAGCGGTCAAAGAAAGCAGCCCCCGGAATTGCAGTATCGACTGTGAGCCAAATGTTCTCATATTCCCCATCTATATCAGAGACCATAGAGCTCAAGTCAATGACCAATTCCTCGCTGACCTTCATTGATCTGTCGGAATCAGGAATCTGACTGAGATCTATAGTTGGTGGGTCGTTCACGTTGACAATCAAAAGTGTGATTGTGGTGTCAGAGGACTTAGTGCCGTCGCTGGCCCTTATTACTACATCAACGATCCCTGTGGAGTCGCTGTCAACGGCGTTTGCCTCCAAAGTATGGCCAGAAATCGACGCATAGAGAATATCATCGTTATCATTTGACACCACGGAAAGCGACAATAATTCTGCTGGTTCGGATTCGCCTTCTTCATCCGTATCGCTTAGGAACGGGGTCAATACGATGCTCGTTGAGCCACCTTCAAGAAGTGGCTGTGGGGGCATGGGGGACCATCGAGGTGCTCCATTCTCGATGACATTGAATAGAAGCATGCCACTATTCTCATCCTCGCCATCGTCCATGGTAACGAAAATACCCTGAAGGATCGGATTGCCCGAAGAGTCAGTGGCGATAGAGTCAAACTTAACGGAGATAGACATTGAAAAGGGGTCCCATCCCTTGAATGCGGGGTCGTTGCTAGTGATGGAGAGCATGGAAAGCTGAGTTTCGGCATCGGAAACTAATCCCGTAAGTGGAATCGCCTCTAATTGCTCGACCTTCACAGTGGGGTGGCCGGCAAATCCAGAGTCGCTGGGCCCAAGGACCCTGGGGAGTGCATTTCGTAGCTCGAATGCCTCGGAGACGACAAGCCATTCGCTATCTTGTCCTGAGGCGTCGGTCCACATCACCCTGATGTCGAATGTGCCGGAGACCATTGAGCCGCCATTTGTTGGGGCATGTATCGGCAAAATGTAGAATGCCCCTTCACCGGTACCGACAAGCTGTGGGGTGCTGGTCCATGCGGATTCCCAGTCTGATTGTCCTGACTTTGAGTACTCTAATGTCGGAGTCATAGACGAAATTTCGTCGACCAAGTCATTCGGCATGGCAACGGCCTCGAATTGAATATCGTCTCCTCTTTCTATCGATGTTGTCCCAGTAGATGCAGGGAATAACGGGGTCGGCGGGAGGTCGTGCGGAGCGGAAAACTGACTTGCGTCGTTAGTGGGGTCCCTATCCCCCGTAAGATCTGAAATCCTAGCTCTGAAGATGGTCGTGCCAGAGTTGACCATCGCAATTTCAGAAGTCTCGAACTCCAACTCGAGGGACTGGGTTCCAGAAACGGCCATACTACCGAGTGACTGAATCCCGATCTCTACCTCATTCGAGCCACTGACCAAGTATACTCCGAATTGCCCTCCATCTGAATATGGCTCTTCGCCATTGTTAGTGACTTCGACATAAATGTCCAGCACATCCCCCGTGACAAAACCCTCCATTTGGTTCCGATTCTCAACAGTGAAGCTGGTGATGCCGACATCAATCAGTGGCCCCATTGCAGGATCAACTGCAGCGAGGACGTTGTTGTAAGAAGAGTGGGGGCCGTCCATGAGGGCGAAAACCGGCCAGAAATTCTCCCACTGAGAGTATCCAGCCGTTGCCCTGACTAGACTGAGGGGTGCAGTCCATGAATGGGTACTCTGAACGTCCTTGACTAGATTCAACTGCTCGAAGCCATCTGAGTTTGCATTCAACAGCCAACCCCTCCAGTTATGGTGTGGCTTTACACCATTGTCGTAGGCATCCTTCCCCACCTTCTCGGTTACTGCCCCGTAGACATAGACATCAACTGATGATTGTGATCCAGTGTATGTAACGCCCAGAGAAATGGAAACATCCTGTGATGAAGGATCCAGTGACATTGAGATCGCGAGCTCGAAATCGGAAGAGTCGCTGCTCATGCAACCCCCGTTTGTGAACTCGGAATCGTAGTAGTTGTTCCCGGCCGCCCCCACAAGCATGCAGGGGGATGACTGCTCATCTGCGAAAGAGAATACAGGGATGCCCGAGTTTGTTCCCATGACATGGGACCTCCTACTTAGTGGGGAGTCATCGGGATAGCCGGCGCTTGATGACTCGAAGAACGAGACAAAAGTGAACTCATCGGGATTTGAGGCCTTCAGGTTGGCAAGAGACGGGGAGGCGCTGTCCATGCAAGGAGGGCACCAATGGGCTCCGACATATTCGCCGAATACCGAGTGTCCTGGGCTTGGGGCGAACAGGGGCATTGGTTCCTGCTGCAGAACCTCTCTTAATTGAGTGTCATTTTCCTCATGAAAAGGCCCATACAAAGGCAGTGCAGATAGTACGAGGAAGGTCCAAGCGACGGCCAATACAGTGAGCCTAGAAGTCAGGGGCACAATAAATGAAAAGATAGATCCCGTATAATCATAATGCAAGTGTTGGGACTCCCCTCCCAATAAAGAGGTTAAATGAATTGAAACGTGCACTGCTTTCTCGGAGTGCATGGGAGGGAGGCCAAGTGGGGAGTGGGTCGCCCTCAGGGAAGACGATGGTAGGGCATATTTGCTCCAAAGATCGCCCGGTGAAGTTAAAATAAAGGGACTTGGAAGGTTTGATGCTGAGGAAATTCTAGATGGATACGCCCTCGGGGACAGGATAGTTGTAGGTCAGAAGTCCCTAACAATAGTCGATCCCGCCCTTCCAGAGGCTAGGAGAAATATGTCCAGGAGAGCCCAAGTCATTGGTGTGAAGGATTCTGGTTTCCTGATTTCTTGGATGGGAATAGGCGTTGGATCTAAGGTACTCGAAGGCGGTCATGGCTCGGCAGGTCTGGCGATGCACCTTGCAAACGTAATGGGGGCATCGGGAACTCTTGTCTCTGTTGAATCCAGGCCAGAGCACGCGGATGTTGGAAAGGGCAATATGGAGAGAATGAGGGGTTTCATGGGAGAATTCCCAGAGTGGCACCTGATTGAAGACGATCTTGCAGGGGTTGCAGAAAGAGTTAGGGGGTTTTGCAACAAACTCGATGCCGCCATTATTGACATTGCGGAACCTTGGGCGGTAGTTGGTGAGATATCACCCCTTCTTAGGGAAGGTGGAAGGCTGGCATGCTACTGCCCGACCACATCACAACTCGAGAGGTCGTGGGATGAATGCGAATCTCTCGGACTAATTGTGGAATGGGCGGGAGAGATGATTGAGCGTAGATGGGTCAAGGCCAGCAAGGGAGGTGTCAGGCCGGGAAACCAGCCAATGGGTCACACTGCATTCCTCCTAATCGCAGCAAAGGTCGCCCCCCACGAGGAAGAATGAGTTGTCATTAATGGGATTCCTCAGTGATTTCAAAATCAGGGTTTCAGAGGTCGGATGGACTTCTAGCACTGTTTTCAGAGAATTCATGAGGTTCAACGTCACCGGATGCTTCAACACCGCATTCGCTTTCACCTTGTACCAGATACTATACTGGATCAATATTTGGGATGCCCATACCGCTGTTTCTGCTTGGATAGTTTCCAACGTCATTGGAAACGTGGAAGCCCACTACATGCACTACAGGTTCACTTTCGACTCGTCATTCGCCTATGTTTATAGTCTGAATAGGGCATTTTGGTGCTATTCTGGGCAATTGGTGGTGACAACTTCTTTGGAGTTCATAATGATCGAGGTCTGGCTAATCAATCATAACATTGCTTGGCTGATCAACACTTGCGTCTTCGGCTTCCTGAATTTCGTACTAATCCGCTGGCTAGCATTCCCGCCGGATCTAGATCACTCATTCATAGGAGAATTGCCTGAAAATTGAGCATCTTGGCCCGATACCATTCAAAACCCTACGCCGCCACGACGGGGCATGAGGGACAGTAGCGAATGGAGACCAACCGCTTACAGATCGCACACCATTGGCCAGTTAGTGGCAAACGGCGAGTCACTGAATGGTGAGGAAGTGACGATAGCCGGTTACGCTGAGACTGTCAGAGGCAGGGGCGCGATATGTTTCCTTATGCTCAGGGATGGGACCGGGCAAATCCAAGCATTCCTGAAGAAGGACAATTTGGATGCAGATCTATTTGACGCCCTCCAGTCCGCGACAAGGGAGTCTACAATCAGGGTAACTGGGAATGTCGCCCAGAAGAGGCCCCCCAAGCTGGCCGAAGGGGAGAGTCCGCCACCCCCTGAATTCGAAGTGAACGTAACATCGGGGGAAATCTTGACCGAGGCTTCTACCCCGTTGCCACTGGGAGTAACTGATGAGGTTAATGTGGGGCTGGATGTCAGGCTAGACAACAGGCACTTGGATTTGAGGAGGGGGCATGTAAATGCAATGTTCCAACTCAGGGGAAAGGTGCTTGAATATGGTCGTGAGCACCTTATTTCCGAGGGATTCCATGAGATTAACACTCCGAAAATAATTGCTGCGGCTGCAGAGGGTGGGACGAATTTATTTCCGATGAAATACTTCGAAACCGACGCTTACCTCTCTCAGAGCCCACAGTTGTACAAGCAACTGGCTGTTCTAGGTGGCTTGGAGAGGGTTTTCGAGATTGGCCCTGCCTTCAGGGCGGAAAAACACGACACTTACAGGCATCTGAACGAATTCGTATCCTTCGATATAGAAGGGGCTTGGATGGATGACGAAGATGTCATGGCCGTCCAAGAGAGGATGATCAGCCACATTTGGAGTAAGATAGCTAGCAATGACCTTGGGCTGATTGACGTGATTAATGATTACAGGATTAGCCAGGGCAAAGAGCCGGTCCATGTTGAAATCCCAAGTGTACCATTCCCCCGGATACCCTATTGCGAAGCCATTGAGATAGTGAAGGAAGGTGGCGGAGAAATTGAGTGGGGTGATGACATTGAGAGTCACCATTGCGATATCATAGCGTCCAAATACCCCGGATTCCACTTCATCCCAAGGTGGCCGATGTCCATGAAGCCTTTCTACATCCATCACAAGGAGGATGAGAAAGGATCGACTGGTGGTCAGCTAAGTAGGGGTTTCGACCTCAACTTTGGAAGGGACGAGATGACGAGCGGGGGTGCTCGAGAGCATAGAGTCGAGGCCTTGGAGCAAAACCTCAAGGATGTGGGGCTTGACCCGGATGATTTCACATTCTACACGGATGGCTTCCGGTATGGTGCACCCCCTCATGCTGGGTGGGGCCTTGGAGTGGCTAGACTTCTGATGGTACTCACCGGAGCGGGTAACGTGCGAGAGGTTGTCCTATTCCCGAGAGATAGGAGCAGGGTTACTCCCTAGAAAGCCTCGATTTAAGGAGTACTATCCACCATCTTGGTGATCAGTGTCCGGTATTAGCAAACGCGTTTCGACCAGGCCCTGCGTCCGCCCGAAGTGATAAATCACTGCAAATAGCATGATAGCCGCAACGATTTCTAGGCCAAAGAAGGGTATCCAAGATTCACCCGAATCATTTAGATTACCTGTTTCTGGTCCTGTTTCTGGTTCTGGAACATCCCCGGCAGGGGCGGGCTCGACATTGATTGTTCCAATCATGCCCACTTCTTCGTGGGGCTCGCAGACATATGTGTGAGTCCCATTCGTCCCTAACTCGAAGGTGAATAAGTAATCAACTTCCCTTGAGGGGTCGCCAGAATCGAACAGTCCTTCTTCGGAGACCGCGTTGTGGGCGAGAAGCTCCCCGCTCCAGAAGAACCGGACCGCGTCCCCTTCTGTGATGGTAACCGTAGAGGGTGAGAATCTTAGATTCGTGCCATCCACGGTGACTACCACCTCCTCATTGATCGATTCTGCCCCCCCCATGGTTCCAAAGGCGGACACTGTAACCATGATGGCAAATGTTAGTGAAGCCCTGCGCATCAATAAATAGGAGGCGATGGGGTTTTTTTTCGTTTTTGGAACGATTGCCATTATTGCCGAAGTCCTAGAATTTCTATATTCGCTGCACTAAAATCGAGAAATGCCAGGGAGTCCCCTATTCCTCGGAAGTTCTTTCTGCGCTTCATCGTGCCAACTGCATTGTTTCCAGATCCTTCAAATGAAATGACCGGAATTTTACCGGGGCGTACCCGGGCAACGCAATCCACCAATTTCTTCCCACAGTAATTAGTCGTACAGAGGCTACGCTAGGCGATGTTCACCTAGCATAGCTAGTTTTTTTCGGAGCTAGATGCTCAGAAATCGCTGTCGCGGACGGTCTTGCGGCCGTTTGCGACTGCTCTTGCAACAGCGCCTGAGACTGCTGACTCGGCAACTGCATTCATGGCGCCCATAGCGTCGCCACCCGTGTTGCAGCCTGCAGCCTTGAAGGCCTCCTTGACCCTGCTTGCGACTACCATTCCTGAGTCCGAGCTGCTGCTTCCGATGTCGTATGAGCGGATGGTCTTGCGGCCGTTAGCCTTGCAGCGTGCTACTGCAGCTGACACAGCGTCTGCCACGCATCCGTTCAGGGCATCCCCTGCGCTGGATGCAGTGTTGCATCCTCCTGACTTTATTGCTTCCTTCATCTTGCTGTTGTATACCATTGACATAGCGAGCCATGCGAACAAAAGCCCCATTTTGAACATTGGGGCGGAAGGCTGACAAAATACTGGCCTAAAATGACCGAAAATGACGGGTATCAAAGCCCCCTCCGGTGAGATTAATGAGGAGTACAAATTTTGCCTACTTGCTGCTGAAAGAGCATCCTTATGGCCGGGAAATGCTACGGCAGATCGTTTCAGGTGGCTTCGTCCCGAAGATAATCATCGAAGAAGACTCCGAAATTGGCGATATGGAAAGGGAGAAGTTTCTGAAGAGGATCGATGGGCATGAAATTGCGCCAGAGATTTCTAAGCAGGCGGCTGAGCTAGGAATTCCTATTGTATCCGTCCCCATACACAACTCTGAGCAAGTGATGCCTCACCTGCAAGACTTGGGATTGGACCTAATTGTCTTTGGGGGGACCAGGATAATTCGGGGCGACATACTGGACTGCCCCAAAGATGGCGTGATCAACTCCCACCCTGGACTCCTCCCCGAATGTAGAGGTTCGGCATCACCTGCTTGGTCGGTTTTTCATGACATCCCCATTGGATCGTCGACTCACTTCTGTGACAATGGCGTAGACACTGGCGATATTCTCCTAAGGAGGGAGGTCGAAGTAATGAGGGGGGCGACGTACGAGGAGCTTTGCTACGAGACACTGGTTTTGGCAGGGATTCTAATGAAGGAGGCCCTGTTGGCCTACATTGAAGGGAGATGGAGTGAAATGAGGAGGCCACAGGGAAAAAGCGAGTTCCCCACTTTCCGTAATGCTCCTGAAGAGATTCTAGAAGTGGTCCATCAGAAGTTAGAGGACCAAACTTATGCGCATTATGTGGACTAGGTGGATTCATGGAAGGCGACCTGTTGGGCAAAGATTTCCCATTTGCAGAAGGTGTTCTGGCTGGGAAAACTGCTCTTGTTTGCGGTTCTTCAAGGGGTATTGGCAGGGCAAGTTCCCTCATTTTAGCACGTTCTGGTGCGAGGGTATACGCTTGCGCACGTTCCCCTAATGAGCTAGATTCCCTTGTTGAGGAGATGCACGGAGATGGGCATGAAGCATTCGTGCTCGATATGGAAGACACTGGTGCAATTGAGGATATGTTGTTGGAAGTAGGAGATGCTAACATATTGATCAACAACTCTGGAGGGCCACCAGGGGGGCCTCTGTTGGATAACAATCTGAAAGATTTCGAAGGGCCGTTCCAAAGACATCTGCATGCTTCTCATTTGATGGCGCAGGCATTAGTTCCAGAAATGGCCAGAAATGGCTACGGGCGAATTGTCAACGTGATTTCGACCTCTGTGCGTGAGCCAATAGACAACATAGGCTTGTCAAATACATTGCGTGGTGCAATGGCTTCTTGGTCGAAGTCGCTATCAAGGGAGCTTCCCGAATGTGTGACGATAAACAACATCCTCCCGGGTTTCACGGACACCGACAGACTGGGCTCACTGGCATCGTCAATCTCAGAGAGGACGGGTAAATCGATCGATGATGTCAGGAAGGGTTGGATGAACGGTGTACCAATAAAGAGGCTGATTGACCCTCTTGAGACTGCAGTGGCCATAGCTTGGCTGTGCTTGCCTAGCAGTGGCGCAGTGCGTGGCGTTAGTCTAGCTGTCGATGGCGGTAGAATGCGTTCCATATGAGGGATCAGATGGATTTCGATATTTTCTTCTCCATTTCACAGACCCCTGATTCGACTGGAAGAACCCCCTCAGAAGCTGAGATGTTCGAGAGCTTCTTCGACCAAGTGGAACTTGCGGACAAGCTGGGTTTTGGAGTAGCTTGGATAGCACAGGCACATCTATCGACAGAGATTCAGAAAAGGAATAAGTCTCCGGTAGTCCCCCATTACCCGGGCGAGGTTGGCCTATGCACGGATTTCTTCCAAGTAGCTAGAGAGGTTTTGGCACGTACAAATGGGATGGATGTTGGCAGTGCAGTAATGTCCATAATGGCCTCAGGAGGGCCGATTGCCCAAGCTGAAAGAGTGGGGGCTTTCCTGGCACTCCATGGAATTGACCCCAAAGAGGGGCGTCGTTTGCATGTCGGATTCTCTGCTGGCCGTTTCGAATTTATGGCTCGCCCGTATGGAATTGTGCCTCGTGATGAGATCGAGAAGGCAGCATGGCCAGCACTCAGGGGCCAGATTTTCGCAGAAGCTTCGGAAATTTTCCTTAGACTTCTGAATGGCGAGGTAGTCTCCAGTGAAGGTGTGCGGGCTACGAAGCTAACCAGGCAAAATTTCCGCTCGGATGAGGATTGGTTGGCGGTTCAGAACGCAACGGTGAATCTACGAGGGCTGGACTCAATGCCGGATGAGGTAGAGATACCCAGGCGCTACGAATTTGAGGAAATTAAGACCATACCACAAGATTGGAGGAGGGATCTTCTGAACCTAGTTATTGGCAGTCATGATGCTGAACTGCAAATTGAAGTCAATCGATTCAGTCCCGTCCAAGTATTCAACCTCAGCATTACACCCCCTAAAATCATCGAAGAGACGCATGAAAGGATGTCTGAACACTATCACTCTGACGGGGGGGCCTGGTCCCGGGGAATGATGCCCAGGACGGTCATGATTTTCATCAATGACGAGCATGGACTGTCCGCCGAGGAACAGGATGAGGCTGCGATGTTAGAGGCGAGAGATGCCCTTTCCACTTATTGGAGCGCCCTTGAGGGGACCATTGATCCGGATAAAATCGAGAAGGCTACTGCGAATGCTGTTATTGGCAGTGTAGGGAGTGTGGCTAGGCAGATCAAGGAACGTTTCCATTCCGATGATCGTCTGATGTGCTGGTTTGATTTCTTCAACCACGACAGTGATAGGGTGATGAGGAACATGGATGCATTCATGACCAAAGTACCTCCTTTGATGGATGAGGTGGAATGAGATGAAGGATGCGATTAGGCCGTCTAGCGTATCCCCGGGGCGGCCGGGATCTTCTGTTTACCCGACCAACCCACTAGGTGAGAAATTCGAAGGGATAGCGACTGGAAGAGACGTTGAATGGGAGCCATTGGTTGACTTCAGGAGATTGGACGTATCCGAGAACACCATTCACGGGGCAATATCTTGGGCGCATGGTACGGAGATAGTACACTCATTCGGTGGTAACGTCCTTGTATATGGGAGGTCGATGATGAAACCTCTGATGATGAAGACTTTTGCGAGGGAGCTGGAAGAAGAAGGACTGAGTTGGGAGCAGAAGGCGATCGCATGCT
>Ga0115011_10000403_pt1 | contig 35757 bp, 27 predicted proteins | sample TroAtlMetagenome_2_FD_88705 | JGI IMG/M metagenome (GOLD analysis project Ga0115011, IMG submission 88705) | Marine eukaryotic phytoplankton communities from Atlantic Ocean - Tropical Atlantic ANT8 Metagenome | ecosystem: Environmental > Aquatic > Marine > Oceanic | place: Tropical Atlantic... | reverse complement strand
GAGGGCCTGACCTGCCTGCAGCACCGCGACCTTCTCTCTCTTCAGGTCATCTTCAATCCGTTCAGACAGAAACTTCTTGATGAGTTACTCCCACGCGCGGAGGAGCTTGAAGTTGGGATCATTGCCCGTCTCCCCCTCGCGAGTGGCCTGCTCAGCGGTAAGTTTACGGCCGACACCACCTTCGGCGAAGCTGACCATCGCAATTTCAATCGCGATGGAGCATGCTTCAACGTTGGTGAGACATTTGCAGGAATTCCATTTGAGAAAGGCGTGGAGCTTGCCGACCATCTTCGCAGCCTCGTGCCGGAGGGAATGACGATGGCCCAAATGAGCCAGCGATGGATTTTGGACTTCCCCGCAGTTTCTGTAATCATTCCCGGGGCTAGCTCTCCCGCCCAAGCCTTCGAAAACGCTACCGTCACCAAGACCCCTTCCCTTTCCTCGGACCTTCACCAAGCCCTCCGCGACTTCTACAGAGAAGAGGTTCACCAACATATCAGGGGGGCTTACTGACATCCAAGGCAGGAATCTGAATCCTCGCCTAGCATCCGAAAGATCGATGAAAATTCTCGGAACTACTGTAGTCGCGCTGGCACACCTGCTGGTCTGCAACACGGGCACTACTCACGCAGACTCTAGAAAAGCCCTTACGGTCCGGGTTAACCCCGAAAAATTCAATGCCTCAAGAGCCGACATTGAAGCAGTGTGTCGATCAGCTGGAAATCAACTGATGAGACAGATGGAAGGGGTCCCAGAATTTACGGTGGAGGTCAGCAGGGGGCAGCATGGTCCCATCGCACTATTCCAGCGGGGCAAGGAAGGGCAGTATCTGGTGAGACTAGCGACCGAAAGAACCTTCTGGGCTCAGTATGCCTACCAGTTCGCGCATGAAGTCTGCCACGTGCTCTGCGGGTATGATAACGATTATCGCGGGAACTTATGGTTTGAAGAGACTCTCTGCGAGACCGCTTCGCTCTACTGCCTTCAGTCCATGTCACGGGAGTGGAGAACCACTCCCCCTTATGGCAACTGGAGGAGCTATTCTCCTGCTCTCTTGGACTACGCCGATAACATCCGAAAGGGACGGGAGGACTATCTCGAGATCCTGCATATTGGATTGCCCGCGTATTACCGAAAGCATGCAGCTCATCTTTCCGGAAATCCCACCGACCGAAAAAAAAATGGTGCGATGGCCCTTGTAATCCTGACTCTCCTTGAGCGGAATCCAGGGCATTGGGATGCCATTCGCTGGTTGAACTCTTCTCCCTCTCCTGAAGGGGAAACCTTTCTTCATTATCTAACCAAATGGCATCGTGCCGTTCCCCCGCAACATACGGAGTTCGTAGCCGCAATCGCGTCACTGTTTGGCCTTTCACTACCGGAACTGCCTGAGCCCGGGAAGCCCCTCAGGGAATGATCTGCCTCTCGAGCCCTTCCGAACGGATAGAGGGAGCATGAATAATCCGAATCTGCCCCGACCCCGCAAAGGGTGGAGTTCCTGCCACCAGAAAAGATCCATCAGGAGAAAACGCAAGATGAGCAAGGCCAGCCCCACCCTCTTCTAGAGACATTAGCTCTCGCCTTGATGCCACATTCCACAACCTGAGACTTCCATCCGCACTGGAAGACGCGAGCGTTCGGCCATCAGGCGAAAATGCTACCGACCAGATTGCCTGTTTGTGCCCCTGCAGGGTTCCCAGGTGCTTTCCGGTTGCAGTTTCCCAGAGGCTTACGGCATTTTCAAAGTCATCAATACCATAGGTGAGCGCCAGCACAGTCCCATCTGGCGATATTGCGACGCTTGATCCGAATGACTGCCCCCCATGCTCAATCCGGAGGCGCTCTGTCCTTGTAACTGTATCCCAGATAACACTACCCCCTCCCCTTTCAACGGTGGCAAGCGTGCTACCGTCAGATGAAAAAATCGCCTGCCGCCCGACAATTCGCATTATTGGCTCTGAAAGATCATTCAAATCCCACCACGCGAGGTCATCTCGCCACCCTACTGTTACCATAGTGCGTGCATCAGGAGCCATTACGATCTGATCAACGCGTGAACTGCCACTCTCGAATTCCTCTACAACCTGACCCTGATCCAAATCCCTGAGCCTCACTTTTCCCTCGGGCATTGCCTCCGCGAGGGAGACAAGATCGCCGGCCATTGCTGCCACAAAGCGAGAGTAGCGCTCATTCGACGAACCCACCTTCACTTGGTGAACAACCTCCCGGGTATTGAGATTAATAATAGCAAGCCCACCCTTGCGGTTGAGGGCGCCGACATAACGGCTATCACGGGTGAAACCCAGAGGTTTCCACTGACCTTCTAGGACGGCGGCCTCGGCAGGACCTGCCACGGGCCAGACCTTTACCTCACCATCCTTACTACCACTTGCAACTAGACTCCCCTCCGGCGACAGGGCTGTCGCCCATACTTCACCGCGGTGACCATGAAGAGACCTGAGGAGTCGCCTGTTCTCAACATCCCAGAGCCGTACGGAATGATCCCAGCTGCTCGAGGCGATAATCTGCGCACCCCAATCGGCCGCGAGAGAACTTATCATTCCCGAGTGCCCCTCATCTGCGGGACTACTAGGGAGAAACCCTAGCTCCTGCCCGGTATCAACATCCCAAATTCCAAGATAGAAAATCCCGAGTTCTGATTTTTCCACATGAGGCGCTACTACAAATTTACCACCTGGAGAAAAAAGAATCCTGCTACCCCCTGGAAACAAACCTCGCAGAGGAACTGCCGAGTCCTCCAGCACTGTCCTCCTCCCTTTGCCCATACCCCACAATACGATTCCCTCCGGCGACCCGGTCGCAAGAACCTCCTCGTTGCTGGAGAACGCAAGTGGACCACTCACGTTGGGGAACTGTCTGACCGATTGCCAGCCCTCGGTATCCCACAAAGTAACACCGCCCCCACCACTCGTCGCGAGTAGCCTCTGGCTCGGAGAAAGGGCGACTGCTCCCCCTCCAACCTGCCCGACTAACTCCCTCCTCACCTCGCCGCTATCAACATCGTGCACCAATACACCGCTGCGATTGGCTACCACAAATTCCTCATCTCCCCGGAGAAAAGCTACCGCCGAGGCGGGACCTGCTACCGAGATCTGAGGCTCTTCTGCTTCCAAGTCCCAGACTTGGACGGACTCTCTGGTCCCCACGGCCAGCAGGCTTCCATCTCCAGAAAACGAAAGAGTGCGAACCGGCCCGGACTGGCGAGACAGGGTCCGGTGCGGAGCTCCGAGGCAAAGTGACGCAAGGTAACGCCACTCGAATCCCCGCAACTCCCCTGAGGGGTCGGATTCCATTTGCCTTTCGAGAAGGCTGAGAGCCTTCGCCATATGCCCATCCTCCACTGCATGATAACCCACATTAATGTCTGCTACATACTCATGAAGTCTTGCCATCGACTCACTCCTCAGGGCTTCTTCCCTGTCCCGAAGAGCTCTCTCATAAGCAATGGATGTCTCCCTCTGAGCTTCTTTAGCCTCTTGTTCGGCGAGGGTTGCCCGCAGGGCCTGCCGTGCGCTGACAACCACTCCCCCGATCAGGATAAGAAGCAACGCAACCGATGCCACCACTGATGTCCGATGTCTTCTGACAAACTTTCCGATCCGGTCAGCGGCACGGGGCGGGCTAGCCAAGACCGGCAATCGCCGCATGAAGCGATCTAGATCAGCCGCAAGCTCATTCGCTCCGCCATAACGCCTCGATCTGTCCCTTTCCAAGGCCTTCATCACGATCCAGTCGAGGTCTCCCCGGATCTCAGCCCCTATTTTTGCTATGGTCGATGAGCGCTCGCTCCCAATCCGCTCCCTATCCTCAACCCGTGAGTGACGTAACCGAAGAGAGGGTCGATATGGCTCAGCCTCCGTCAAGGCTTGACGAATCTCGTCAATGCCCATTTTTCTCATTCGATCAGCGTCAAGGGGTGTATAGCCCGTCAGCAACTCGTATAATAAAACACCAAGAGAATACACATCGCTCCGGGTATCAATATCCACCTTATCGCGAAAAGCCTGCTCGGGACTCATATAGGTCGGAGTTCCCACCACCGTATCGTGAACGGTCACAGATATATCCGCACCTAATGAATCGACTGCTTTTGCCACCCCAAAATCGATGACCTTGGGAATCGGCTCACCGTCCCCCTCGACTATCAGAATATTTGAGGGTTTCAGATCCCTGTGGATAATCCCCTTCTGATGGGCATGCTCGACTGCTCGACACACCTTCAGCATGACAGTTATTCGAGCCCTTACAGAACATCGCTCAGCCTTACAGTATTTTGTGATACTTGTCCCTTCCACAAAATCCATGACGAAGTAGGGGCGACCATCAGGACTCGCCCCTGCATCGAGAACTTTCGCGATATGAGGGTGATCCATCACCGCGAGGGCCTGTCGCTCAACTTCGAAACGACGAATCACACTCCGAGTATCCATCCCTAACTTGAGAATCTTGAGCGCGACGGTTCTTTGAACCGGCTGCTGCTGCTCGGCCTTATAAACCCTACCCCCCCCTCCTTCACCAACCAGCTCCTGCAGAAGATATGGCCCGATCTTATCACCCAGGCCCTCCCCAGCGCCAAGATCGTTCGCATTGTTCAGACCTCTGGTTGGATCCTCAACTGCCGGCTGCTCCAGAAAATTCCCTGCCTTGGTTGACTCAAGAAGCAGCGACTCAACCGCTTCCAGCAGCACCTCATTCCCATCACACTCACGCTGGAGAAGCTCATTCCGGGTGCAGGCATCTTCACAGGACATCGCAGCGGTGAAAATCTCCCGCACCCTGTTGACAGGAAACATCTCCTCACCTTCGGTCTGAATCACTTTGAAGAACGATAGATTGTGGACGCAGAAGCCTGACCCTTTGACTGAATTTCAACCTCCAACGGGGCAGAGTCTACCACTTTCTCACGGCTTATGAATGCGTCAATTTCCTCAATTTGCCGCAGGGAAACTCTTCGCAAGCTGTCTAATTGACAGAACCAATACGATTTCGGAACCTGAAAGAACCTTGGACGACGTTACTCGTATCCTTTGCAGCCTCGAGGAAGGGACGTGTACAGCAGGAGATCTCCTTCCCGCCGTTTACGAGGAGCTCCGCCGTCTGGCCAGAAGTAAAATGGCCGGTGAACGCCCCGACCACACCCTTCAGGCAACCGCACTTGTCCATGAAGTGTGGATACGGCTGGAAAGATCCTCCGCAGGATCCTGGCAGAACAGGAATCATTTCTTTGGGGCTGCCGCCGAAGCGATGCGGCGCATTCTGGTCGACCACGCACGGAAGCACCTCAGCCAGAAGCGCGGATCAGGCGCACAGAAAGTTGAATTAGACTCGGCCTTGTCCTCGATTGTGGTCAAGGCGCCAAGGGAGGAGCTTATCGCGATACATGAAGCTCTCGATAAATTGGAGGAGGAGGACCCCCAAGTATCACAACTCGTGAAGCTCCGTTATTTTGTCGGAATGACCATGGCAGAGGCAGCCGATGCGATGGACCTCAAAAAGCGCTCTGCGGAAGCGCTCTGGACCTACGGTAAAGCCTGGCTGCACCGAGAAATTAAAAAAAACCCCTAGTTTCTTGGATTCCGAAAAATTCATGCGGATTTACCACTCCAAGCACGCTGGTATCAAGTAGAGCGTATTCCCAATGAACAAGCATCTCCTTCTAAACACTGCCTGGCTCGCTTTGGCACTGGGCGCATTTCTCTTCGGCCGCTCCACCTCTGGAGATTCGGCAGAACCGGCCGGAACTCTCATACGGAAAAGCACCGGAAACCCATCAATCTCCCGCAGCGGACCTCAGGCAAGGGTGACCGGCAGCACGGGGAATGCTAACCGGATCATCCCCGGCGCCGGACAAGGAGGGGCATCCGTGAGCGTCGGAGACTTCCTCAAGGAGCGTGACCCCTTGCTCGCTAACCGTATGTTTGCGGAACTCATCCTCTCCATGGACGCCACCTCTGCCGGAGGAATTTTTGAAGAACTCAAGAGCAGAAGAAACCAAGGGTCAGATGAGCAAATGACTCTATTCCTTCGGGCTTGGGGGCAAATCGATGGCTCTGCGGCGATGGAGGCAGTCGATGAATTCCGGAAAGATCCCCGCCGGCAGGCCCAGGCTGGGATAGCCGCAATATCGGGATGGGCAAGCAAAGACCCCGAGGGAGCAAAAGCCTATCTGGCTACCGTCGACAACGAGATGGCTCGAGGAGTTCTTACTCAGGGGATTGTCAGCGGAATGGCGAGTACCGATCCAGATGGCGCCACGGATTACGTGTTGGAGCTGGACCAGATACAGCGAACCCAAGTCGCAGAAGGAGATACCAGCGAGGAGCGAAGGCAATGGTTCGACCGGGGACGGGCCTACGCGTTCGATCGGCAACTTGACACCATCGCTACCGCACAGATTGCTCTCGGCATGCCTAATGCAACAGCTTGGGCAGAGAACCTTCCCGAGGGAACAATCAAGGCATCTGCATTCGACCGGATCGCGGATCGATTTGCCAGTGAAGACCCCGCCGCAGCGGCCGAGTGGGTGCGAAGCCATGCCGACCAAGAGTATGCTGAGCGCGCAGTCCGAGAGGTCGCAGAGGAACTAGGCAGAGAAGACCCGGAGCAGGCAGTCCGGTGGGTCGCAGACTTGCCTGAGACTACCCAGTCCGGCGCCATAAGCCAGTCAATGGAACGCTGGACCCGGGAAGATCCGGTAGCGGCCGGCAACTTTCTTCAGGACATGGCTCCCTCAAATTCTCGTGATGCTGCGGTAAAGAGCTATGCCAATGAACTCGATGGCTCAGACCCGCAAATGGCCGCGGAGTGGGCGGGATCGATTGCCGATGACCAGATGCGGTCTGAAACGCTCAATGGAGTTGCTCGCTCTTGGATCCGAAGGGACCCGGAAGGCGCGCGCGCATGGCTGCCAGGTAGTGGCCTTTCTGGAGATCAGCAGGAACGAATCGTCAGGGATGCTGATCGCAGACAGCAGTTTCGTGACCGTTTCCGCGAAGGAAATCAGGAGGATCGATAGGGCCAAGACCCTTCTCTACTCGACCTTAATACCCATATTCACATCGCAGTCCGAGACGGACTTTTTAAATTCCTCCACCGCTGCAGGACTCACCTTTGTCTGCCAGAGATAAAGCTTCTTAAGGTTTTTGAGACCCGCGAGTTTCTTGAGGCCCGCATCTGTGATCTCCGTCCCATATAAATTGAGATACTCCAGCTCCGTCAACGACTGCAGCGCCTCCAGTCCGGAATCCGTGATCCCGGTCCCATTCAGCCACAACTTGCGAAGACGGGTCATTTTAGCCAGGCTGACAGCACCCACATCCGTGATCGATGTGGCACTCAGATTCACATCAACCAGACCCGAGCTCACGGGGATGAGCTTGGCTAGATGTTCATCGTTGAAGTCCTGTCGCATACTTACCGCCGTGAAGGTGAGATCACTATCCTGCTGTGATACAAATCCTATAGAATTGGGAAAATGACCGGAGACCTCAGCCATGGGAGCCTCCATGGCATCCCGTGCAGCCGCCAGACGTGCCGCACTCTCTCCCGCTTCAGTGTATAACTGCGCAAGCGCCTTTTTTACTGCCTCATCGGTCGGAAGGCTTTCGACCGCTGCGATAATATCATCGGGCGCCCCGGCGTCCTTCATTGATTTATCCACCGGCAGCTCGGCCTTGATCCACCACTCCAGCACTTTCAGCTCATCGTCTTCAATCTGGGGCTTACCCTCTGGCGGCATGTGCTCCTCATCGTCATGAGGGAGCATGATCCGCATCAGGAGAATGCTCTCCTCAAGGTCACCTGCGACGACAGCAGGCGCTTCGTCACCCCCCTTCTTCATCAACTCAAGGGAGGTAAGTTCCAGCTTGCCTTTGATTTTCTTTTTCCCACTCGGGTTCTCTGAGACGTCAGCGTGGCACTGGTAGCATTTGGCCCGCAAAATTGGGACCACTACGTCTTTGTATACCTCACGCTCGGCGGCAGATTTTCCTGTCGCTCTATCTGAGCTGACGAAACACACCGCCAAGGCGGCAAAAACGAACTGGGAAAGACCTCTGTGACTCATGACAATTTTGATGGGACCTTGAAGCCAAGAAGAACCAAGCTCCTCCGGCAACATAGTAAACGGAGCACTTCTTCCGCCATCAAACAACGGAAAACTTAAAAGCCTATATCGCCTCTTCAAAGGAGGCCCCTGCCTGAGCCTAAAGCCCTTCTTTCTGACCGCTCCCGTAAGGCCCTCAAATCACTATTAATAACGCCTAAAAAGCGCTCTTTGGGCTCGCTAATCTAAATTCAAGCTCCGGGCTCTGCCTCCCCGTCGAGCTCTCCTCCATGACTCAGAATAAATTGTAGATCTTCGAGAGCCAGGTTGCTTGCAAAGCCCTCATCACCAAGGACATTGGTCACCAAGGCGGTCTTTTGGTGCTGCAGCACCCGGATCTTCTCCTCAACTGAATCCTTAGTGAGAAGCCGGTAGGCGATGACCTTATTCTTTTGCCCGATTCGGTGGGTCCGGTCGATCGCCTGGTTCTCCACTGCCGGGTTCCACCATGGATCATAGAGGATGACATACGAGGCCGAGGTCAGGTTAAGGCCCGAACCACCAGCCTTCAATGAGAGGAGGAATACAGAAGGGTCCTTGCTCGTCTGGAACTTCTCAATCTCTCCCTTCCGGTCCTTGGTCTGACCAGTCAGGTAGTTAAAGGGTCGGCTATCCACCTCAAGCTGCGTTCGGATAATCTCAAGCATGGACACGAATTGAGAGAAGACTAGGACCTTGTGCCCTTCTTCCCGGAGTTGGTCCAGGAGGTAGAAGAGCGCGGTCAGCTTGGAGCTTTCTTCCTTGAGATATTTGGGATCGATGAGGCCTGGGTGACAGCATATCTGCCGGAGACGCATCAAACCCTGCAGAATCGCGAAGCTGTTCTTTTTCACTGCCTCATCAGAATCAAGACCAAGCAATGCCTTTTGAATCCGTTTCAATTCCGCCTTATAGAGCTCCATCTGAATCCCATCCATATTGGCATAGACTTCCTCTTCAGTTCGAGGCGGCAGGTCCTTGGCAACCTGCCCTTTGGTCCGACGCAACAGAAACGGGCGCAATCTTGCAGCGAGCCTATTCTGAGAATGCGGATCCTTACGCTTGTCAAAACGCTTCTTGAAATACGCTCGCGACCCGAGAACTCCGGGCATGGCGAATGCCATTAACGACCACATGTCCATCAGGCGGTTCTCAATCGGCGTTCCGGTAAGAACCAGACGATTCTCAGCGTTCAGTTCCCTCGCAGATTTAGCTGCCTTGGAATCTGGGTTTTTGATTTGCTGACCTTCGTCGAGAATCACAACCAGCCATCTTATCTTGTTGAGCTCATCACCTCCGACTCTCAATTGCGCGTAGTTCAGAACAAGGACGTCGAGCTCAGTCTCCAACGCCTTCAGATCCAGCTGATCACGGCTGCGTAACACCTGCACCTTAAGGTCTGGAGCAAACCGCTCTGCCTCCATCGCCCATACATCCAGAACAGACTTCGGACAAACAACCAGAGCGGGCATATGCTTACCCTGATCTTTGGCGAGCTGCCGTAGCCATAGAACATACGCCAGACTCTGAACCGTCTTTCCGAGGCCCATGTCATCGGCCAGAATCCCTCCAAAGCGATTGGTGGCGAGATATGCCAGGAAGTTGAAACCGTCAACCTGGTAGGGCCGCAACTCGGCATTCAGCTCGGGAGGAAGTTCAGGTTCGACGTCTATGTTAATCTCCTTGGCGCTATCCTTGATGCGCTTCCAGGCCTTGGGATCGAATACTTCAGCCGCCTTGGGGTCCGCCAGCTGCATTGCGTGCATTCGATGAGTATCCCCAGACAAATCAAAGGGATCCAGGCCAAGACGCGTGACCGCGTCCCTCTGATCCGGATCCAGCTTGATCTCGAGTCGCATCCAGGACCCGTCATCCATCCGGACGTATCCACCGCGGGCGGCGACCAGCTGACGAATCTGAGCCTTGCTCAGGTTAACCCCCTGAACGTCGATCACTACCCTTAGATCAAACCAATCAATCTCCTGATTCACCACCTCGAATCTGATCGCAGCAGAAACCGGATCGGCAAGAATCGTACGCAGCTTGCCGTCCATCTCAATTTCAACGGAGTCCGGCATCTTCTCGTTCCACTCGGCAAATTTTTCGGGGAACTGCTTTGTGATCCGGGTCTTAAATGCATCGAGCTTCTCATCATACGAGAGGCCGAGTTCTGCAAGAATCCCAGGAATCGGGTAGAGCTTTTCCCGGGCGAAACGAAGAAGCTGTTTTCCTCGAACAGGCTTCTGCTCCACGAGCTCCCATCCTCCCTTGATCAGCTTTTCGCTTCGTCTCTCTTTCTTCTCCAAGGCCGCAACATCAATCACAAGATGCTCCGTCTCAGCAGCCGTAAGACCTTGAACGATCTTCATCTCGAACCTGGGATAGAGATCGAGGTCCACCACCCTTCGGCGCATTGAATCAGGAAGTCTCGCGCCAATCTTCCTGAGAAACTCAACCCCCTCAAGACTGTCAATGACAGTCTTGGGAATCAGATACCGTGGCATCACCTCCGTCTCCTCAAGCCAGCGTGGCGGCCCGGGAAAGACAGTTTCATCAGACTGATAAAGCTCCTCTCTCCCCGGGAGAAGACGAACGGAGTGAGAGACATCCTCGCCCCCTTTGGTTACCAGCTGGAGCGCAAAGCAATTGGGATTAGCCGGATCATCATCACACACCCATTTGAGAGGCTCATCAACAACCTTGAACTCTCGAACATCCAAGTTAACCAGCCGGCCCCTGACTGCTTCCTGGCAGAACATTCTGTTAAGGAATCGACAGGATTCCTCCTCATCGAGATCGAGCCCGGTTTCTCCATGCTCATTATAAAAACTGAGAAAGTGCTCCCATAGAATCTGGCTCGCCGCATCAATCCTCAATGCCGAATCCCGGTAGAGATCCAGAAGACGCTCAATCTCCTGCTTCTCCCGTAATGCATACCATTCCCCGCCTTCTTCCCTAGCCTCTACTCGGGCTTCGTTGATTGTTGAAACCAATCGAAACTCCGCATCGACGGGATTCATCTGAGGAGGCCGATCATTAACCCGCTCAATGCGGTCATACCATGCCGCGATTTCTCTTTCCTGCTCCCAGTCGCTCATCTTGCGCTGCACCTCACCGAGATCGGTGATCGCATTCATGAACTCCGGGTAATTCAACTTTCGCTTGTAAAAAGCGTAGGCGATGTAGTTCCAGAATTCGATGATATCACCCGGAGGAACAGGCCACAACTCGAGCGGCTCATAACTGCTGATCTCCCACCTGGGACTCAGCCTTACCATGTCATGATCGTGGATTTCGCCTTCGATCACATAACGCCGGTAACGCTTTTCCACCTTGCTAACAAAGTCTGCCTCCTGATCGTCAACTTCCCTATCAATCTTGTCTTCAATCAGGTCGATAACCGGCGTGTCATCGAACTCGTTCGGAGACTCCGGCAAGTCCTCTCCCCGATGCATCCGCTCAAGCATGGTGGCATACATTGCCGCACCTGCGACCTCCTCGTTCTCCTCCGTGCAGTTACCAAACCATCTATTACCCTGAAGTCGCAGGGTAGTCCGATGCACTCCATCTTTATCTTCAACTCTTCCCTGGATAAACAGATGGTTCCCGAAAATCTGGGTCACACCACCATCCTGCTGTGCCTTTTCGCCCCTCTTCCGAACCTTCTCAGGGAATCCATTCAGGAAGTTTAGGGTCGCTCGGTCCGGATTAAGCGCGGACATCGTTGATTCTGTCATGACGTGTGGTAGCTGGCGCCTCGGGGATTCGCTGCTAACGGAGCACCCGGCAGAATGCCATGATATCACAGCCCCCAGACTTCGTGCAACCATTGTTGCAAAGTATTGGGACCGTCGAAGGGCGGACCAGCACCCAAACTGTTAGGAGCCCTCGCCGGCAGTTGGGGGCAATGGCCTCCCAGCATGCTCCCTCCTCTCCCCGAGGCGGAGAAACAATCCCTGGCTCGGTGAAAAGAGCCAGGCAGACAAGAATAGAGCACCTGCAGCGACCGCCATCATCCCAGAGCTCACCGTAGCCTCGAGCCCGAATACCGGAGGGATTGCCATAGCTCCCAAATGACCTAGAAAAGCGGAAAGAAGCCCAACCACGGCGCTCAAAACAAGCATATGTGCGAGGTTTTTTGTGAGCAGAAAGGCCGTGGCCGGCGGCACAATCAACATTGCGATTACAATGATACTGCCCAGCGACTCGAAAGCAGCCACGGTCGTTACTGCTACCACCATCATGAGCAAATAATGGATCAGCCCGGAATTGAACCCGAGAGTATTGGCGAGAGATGGATCGAAAGACGACGCAGCCAACTCCTTGTAGAGAAACACAATAAAGAGAATATTGATGCACATTACTGACCCTATGCTGATCACTGCCCGGGGAACCTCGAGCGCTCCAATCTGCACTACATCGATAACGCTATACTCCAGCGATCCGTAAAGGACGCATCCGGGATCCAACTCCACATGCTTAGCGGACTGCCGAATAAGAATAAGACCGATCGCGAAGAGAGTCGTGAAAACAATGCCCATCGCGGCTCCCCGGTCTACCTTCCCATATTTACTGATGCACTGGGTAAATGCCGCGGTAAGAAGCCCAGCGCAAGCCGCCCCAATAAACATGATGGCGGTGATCCGGGTGTGGGTCAGCAAAAACGCCATCGCAATTCCAGGGAGAATTGCATGGCTGATGGCATCGCCCATCATGCTCATCCGGCGAAGGACTAAAAAGCACCCGGGCATAGCTGCCGCCACCGCACTGAGACCCCCGATCACCACGGTCCACGTATCCAAGCTATCCCAATTAAATTCCATTACTCACTATAATCACCCTGCTGATTGATCGATAAGGTGAGGGCTCGGTGGAACAAACATTCTCACTGGTCGACCCTTAAGCTCCAATTCAAGCTGGCGCACGATGTCAGCATCGAGAACATGCTCAACCAGATCAGCATCCCGGTCGACGTGAGACGGAGCAATATCTGCATAACGTATAAGGTAGAGCTCCCAAAGCCTGTGATTTCTGGTCACTCGCGATGCCTCCCCGAATCCTGACTCGGATAGCCGCACTCTTCCTGGCACCTCATCCTCAAGATGATCCTCTCCCCGGGCAGTGCGCAGGAGACTCTGGAGCTCCGCAGATGACCACGACCGGTGGACCGCGAGCGATTCAAAGTCTATTGCAAGATTACTAACCGGTTCGGCAGCATCCAGCTGATGCCTTTCAAGAAGCTCGTAGATTGCGCGTAGAAGATGCTGCCTTCCGACCTTCCGCCGAAGGCGAGCATGGCGAACAGCACGTGGCAAGATGCCCCGCGCTAAACCAAACATCATACTAATGATGAATATTGCCGCCGCTACCAGAACGATAACCGCCCCCGTTGGAAAATCCAAGAGAAGAGAGCTGAGCCCCGACCCAACCCATCCGCTAAAACCACCAATCATGACCGAAAGCAAAAGCATGACATGTAGCTTATGAGTCCAGAACCGTGCTGCCGCTGCGGGTATGATCAGGAAGGCGATGATCAGCACCAGTCCAACTGCCTGAAGCCCTACCACCGTCACTGCGGTTACCAAGGCGAGCATGGTCAGATCCAGTCGCAGCGCAGGCCAACCTTGGCTTGTCGCGAAAGCTTCATCAAAGCAGACCAGCGCAAACTCCTTTAAGAGAAGAATCGCAGCCCCGCAAACGACTCCTGTGACAACAAGGATCAGCAGGAAGTCGCTAAAAACAAGCGATGCAGCCGTCCCATAGACAAAACCATCCAAGCCAGCTGCATCAGCCCCCGGAAGATTGCTGACCATTTTCATGATAGCCGCGCCAGCCCCAAAAAACACTCCCAGAACGATCCCCATCGCTGCGTCATCCTTGAGCGGGGTGGTCCGCCTGATTGCTGAAACAATGACCACCCATAACACTCCACTTACCGATGCGCCCAGAAGAAGACCCGGCAACCATTTCCCTTCCCCCCCCAGAGATGTCATCAAGAGGAACGCCAAGCCAATACCTGGGTAGGTCGCATGAGAAAGCGCATCACCCATCAAGGAACGTTTTCGCAGCAGCAGGAACACCCCGATTAAACCCGAGGCAGCTCCCAGCAGGGTTGTTGATAGAATAACAAGTCGGGAGTTATACGATTGAAGAGTCACGAGTTTCCATACATCACCTTTTACTTCAGCCACCGGCCAAGCTGCTTCCGCCGCCCCCCCAGCGAGCGTCAAAATCACGAGCACCATAAGAACGGCAAGCCCCCTCTTTCTCCTATCTACCAACATTGCGTAACCGGTCTGCCACATCATCAAGTAGACTCAGCTTCCCCCCGTAGGTCTTCTGCAGATTTTCCCGTGTGAAAACTTCGTCGGTCGGACCCGAAGCCACTACCCGCATGTTCAGGAGCACCAACCAGTCAAAGTATTGAGTGACTGAGGCGAGGTCATGATGCACCACCAGACAGGTTTTCCCATCAGCGTTTAACCCCCTCAAAAGACTAACGATTGCCTGCTCAGTCGCCGCATCAACCGCAGCGAAGGGTTCATCCATAAAATAGAGCCTCGCATCCTGTGCGAGAGCACGCGCCAGAAACACTCGTTGTTGCTGGCCTCCTGAGAGTTGACTGATCTGACGATCAGCGAGGTGTGAAATTCCGACTCTTTCCAAACACTCCAACGATATTGCCTTCTGCTTTTTTCCTACTCTACGAAACCATCCAAGCGTCCCATAAGTTCCCATCGCTACGACATCCAGCGCACTCACAGGAAAATCCCAGTCCACACTCTCCCGCTGAGGAACATACCCGACCATTCTTCGCTGCTCCTTGTAGGGTTTCCCGTAGATCTGAACCTCCCCAGAGGTCTTAGGCACCAGGTCTTGGCAGGCCCGGAGCAGCGTGCTTTTCCCTGCGCCATTGGGACCAATCACTCCGACGAGCTTACCCTCCGGAATATTCAACTCCACATCCCAGATTACCGGCTTACGACCATAGGCTACCGTAAGGTCATGGATCGAAAGGGGAATATTATCCGGATGCTCCGGGCGTCCATCGGCGGGTGCCTCGCGGTCGTCGACAAAGGATTTCATGGCTTACTTTCTGACCACTCCCGGAATCCTCCATCTGGAACTGCGCCCCCTAGCGCACTGGCGATCGTGTTGACATTGTGATCCATCATTCCCACATAAGTTCCCTCATAGGTTCCTCCTGGTCCCATGGAATCTGAGAAAAGCTGTCCTCCAATCACCACCCTGTGTCCTTGAGCCCTGGCTCCCTCGATAAGGGCTTCCACGCTCTTGCGGGAGACCGAGCTCTCCACAAACACGGCAGGGATTTTACGCTCCACAAGGAAGTCGACCAGCACCTCAATGTCCTTCAGTCCAGGCTTAGCCTCTGTGCTTAGCCCCTGAACACCGCGGACCTCAAACCCGTAGGCACGAGCCATATATCCAAAGGCATCATGAGCTGTCACGAGCACCCGCTGCTCCAGCGGAATAGTCTGCACCACCTCTCTCACATACTCGTCAAGTCTCCCCAAAATCGCCAGATAGGAATCGGCCCTCTTAGCGTAATGAGACTCGAAAGAGGGATCGTAAGAATTGAGAGTTTTCACAACAGCACCCAACGCCCTCATCCAGCCAGATACATCCATCCATATATGGGGATCGATCTGATCACCCGTAGCCTTAATCGCATATTCATCGAAGCCCTCAAAGGCCTCCGCAACGGCGCAGACGGGTTTACCTTCGGCCATTTTCGCGATAACCGCGGTCATCTTCCCCTCAAGGTTCAATCCATTGTAGAATATCACATCTCCATTCCGCACGGCCTTAACGTCGCTCGTAGTGGCCGCATACAAGTGCGGGTCAACACCCTCGGCTATAATACCATCAACCTGCGCGCGCTCGCCCGCTACCTGCCGGACCAGATCGGCAACCATGCCTGTAGTGGCCGTAATTCGATATGAGCCAGACGCCGGTGGTTTCCCCGAAACATCCAGCGCTTCCTTACAACTCCCAAGAAAGAGAGATAAGATCAGGGCCAAACTTCGGTTCATCCAATGAGTCATCTCCTCTGATCGTGCGCCATACACCGGAAAAAGGCAAAGTGAAATTAGCCTAGGCTAATTTTTATATTGGAGGCTAATAACCTCCTCCTCGTGCGTCGATTAGACTCCTCAGGAACCTCCCGTCCGATACCTTGATCTGAAGATTCCGTGGAAGAATATCGGTTCTTTTTCTTGTATACCTTTTAATTCCCCGAATCTGAAGTAGACCCACAGGCAGAAAGTAGCCTCTCCAATTCTTAACTAGACGAAACAGGCCATGTCCGCACTCAAGTTCAGCCCAGTTGAGGAAATTGTAGCCGATATTGCCCTCGGCCGCCTTGTGATCGTATCTGACGATCCTGATCGGGAAAACGAGGCTGACCTGATAGGTGCAGCATCTCTCTCTACACCAGAAACCATTGCATTTATGGCCACTCATGGTCGTGGACTGATCTGCGCTCCCCTGACCCGGGAGCGTGTGGAAAGCCTCACTCTTCCGCCGATGTCCCGAAGAAACAGGGAAGAGCACCGAACTGCTTTCACTGTATCAGTGGATGCTGCGGATGGGATTACCACAGGAATTTCCGCTGCAGACCGATCGAGGACAATTTCCCTCTTGGCAGACGAAGGCGCAACCTCTGAGAGCTTTGTTCAACCGGGTCATGTCTTTCCGCTACAGGCGGCAGATGACGGCGTTCTCCGCCGGGCCGGCCATACCGAAGCTGCGGTCGATCTTGCTCGAATCGCAGAACTTCCACCTGCTGGACTACTCTGCGAGATCATGCACGAGGATGGCACGATGGCTCGGGTTGGTGACCTCGGGGAGTATCAGAACCAGCACGAGCTCAAAGCATGCACAATTGCCCAGATCATTGAGTATCGCCGCCGCACCGAACGCCTTGTCGAGTTTGAGGAAACGATCGACCTCCCCACAGACTACGGCAATTTTTCCTGCCATCTCTACCGCATCCTCACCGACGGATCTCATCATCTCGCACTTACCCGGGGAGAGATCGACCCCAGCAAATCCATTCTTGTCCGAGTGCACTCTGAGTGCCTTACCGGGGACGTCTTCACATCACGGCGCTGTGACTGCGGAAGCCAGCTCCACACCGCCCTTGCTCGCATAGCAGAGGAAGACGGTGTCCTGCTCTACCTCCGCCAGGAGGGACGAGGCATAGGACTGGGAGCGAAAATCCATGCCTACAAGCTCCAAGAAGAAGGATTGGACACCGTTGAGGCGAATGAAAAACTGGGCTTTGCTTCGGACCTCCGCCACTATGGAGTTGGTGCGCAGATCTTGCATCATCTTGGGATACGCAAGATGAGGCTGCTCACCAACAACCCCAAGAAGGTTGTGGGACTTGAAGGATACGGCCTAGAGATTACCGATCAGGTTCCCATTCGCTCCGAGGCGAATCCACATAACAAGCGCTATCTGGATACCAAGCGTGATAAGCTTGGACATCACCTGTAGAAGCAGCTTTCGTCGCACCTGAAAAGAGCTCCCAGCCGATACCAGATACAATGTCCCAAGCGCTTCCAAGAAAGCCCCGCATCCTCCAGACCAAGGCGGGAAAGCTCGCTATCGTTGCATCGAAATACAACGAGACATACAGCGACAGCTTGGTAGAGCATGTCATCAGTGAACTCAGCGAGTATCTTCCGCAAGCTCGAGTCGACCTGGTCAGAGTCCCCGGCGCCTTTGAAATCCCGGTAGCTATCAAAGCCCTCCTCGAACTTGAGAAACCCATCTGCGTGATCGCTCTTGGCGTCATTATCAGAGGCGACACCTCACATGCAGACCTTGTTGCCCGTAACGTCACGGACGCCCTACAGCAGCTCGCTCTCGAATACCGAACCCCGGTAATCCACGAAGTCCTCCTTGTTGAAGACGAAGCTCAGGCCCATATGCGCTGCATTGGAAATAAGATGAATCGCGGTATAGAAGCCGCTCGAACCGCAGCCTCGATGATCGATGTCTTCTCAGAACTCGACAGCAAGGGAGCCCTCCGATTCCAACCTAAGAATGCCTGATCCTCCACGGCGACGCATGCGCGAGGCAGTGGTACAATTTCTGTATGCGTTGCAACCCTCTGAGCCTCTCCCTGAGAGTCTCGATCCCTCAATCTTGCACCTGCTTCTCGAATCATTGCGGGACAAGTCCACCAAGGCTCGAGCGAAGGCGATCTTACATCTGCAGCAGGGACGGGACAAACACCTTGAGTCCTTCGACCACATCCTTGACCCCTTGGACCTCCTTGGGAGCCCGGACCCTTCAGACGACATTGAATCACACCTCAAGGAATGGAGAGAGGCTGAGGAGCGCCTGCAGGAGCATCTCGAGGGCATTCGCAGGGAACTCAATGGGAACAGGGAAAGCACTCGCTTACGCGAAAGCATGAGTGGGGCTCATCAAAGCAACCGCGCTTCAATTGCTGCAGCGGACGCCGCAACCGGATCAACACCTACTCTTCCAGCTTTGAGAGAGGCCCAAGAGCTGGCCGTGCAATTAAAGAACCGAATTGCCCCTCTTTTCAGTCGACTTTCGCTCGCCCTCGGCAACGAATTCACCGAATTACCCGAACTGAGGGCTGTCGCGAGGGCGGAAAAGGAGCTTGCTCAAACCTCAAGTTCCATTGAGCTCTACTACGGAAATCTCCGCGGCCATCTTGAAAAAGTCGATAAGGAACTAGCTACAGTCATCGACAACTATTCCCCCGACCGCCTCGATCGCGTCGACCGGGCGATCCTTCGACTTGGAGGCTATGAGCTCCTCTTTGATCCGAGTATCCCCAATGCTGTGGCCATTAATGAAGCGATTGAGTTAGCTCGCGCTTTTGGCACTACCGACTCCCCCAGCTTCATCAACGGAGTCCTAGATCAGGTCGCAAAAATAGAGCAAGACGTGAGTGGCGAGGAATGAGGCGTGGTATTTAGCAGGGAACACCTGCGCTTCTCTCTCGGAAGCAGGGCCCTTACTTTGCGAGCATCCCCTCCACGGTAAGATCCACGAATGACCCCGGCCCGCCGATGTATCTGATCTTTCTCTCCGCATCCAAAACATACACGATTGGGAGGTCCCTGACCCGAAACTGGGAATGAATTCGACCATCTTCATCGTTAAGGTTCCTCCACGGAATAGTGTTGTTTGCGCGGAGCCCCCGAAGGACTGCCCTTGAATCAGATGTTACTCCGATAAGATTCATCCCACGCTGGCTATGCTGCTCGTGAAGCTTGCGAAGGAGACTGAGGCCACGCTCGGCTTCTCTCATCCTGGTGTGCCAGAAAGCGACTACCGTCACCTTCCCTTTCAGCATACTCAGCTTGAAAGGCTCGCCTGATGAATCTCTCCCGATCGCATCCGGAGCCGTCCGCCCCTTGGTCAGGTTCTGGATGATGAAAATCTCATCCATTGCCAGCTTTGAAACCGAGGTGTCTCCAACCTCAACCTCATGAGCCTTGATGATTGCACTCCTAAGATGAGCAATCCTCTTTTCCATTACCTCAGGATCATCGCCCAAACCCTTGAGCATCATCGCAATTGCAAGGGACGCTTGGCCCTGAACTTCCTCACTAGGGTTTTCGCCCTCTACCTTTTCGACAACTTTCATGATGGCAGGATCCGATTGGCTCGTCAGAGCAAGACAAAGCATGCCAACTCTGGAACTTCGATAATGCACTGCGCGTAGAGCCTCAACAATCTGGCCTGCTCTGGAGACCGCACTCCCTTCCTCGCGACCGACTGCATACACGGGCGCTCGTTCCAGAAACCAGACACAGTAATCTATGGCCCACTCCTTATCGAGCGATCCTCGGATCTCATTCCACATCAACGCCCCATGATGTGATGAGGCTGGGCGATTCTCCCATACGTTTAATTGCTCTTCGGGCTGGGCGATAGCGAGTTTGCCAGCCCATTCCTCAAGAGCCTTTTCGTAGGCATTCCTGATTTGCAGCGCCCCCTCGGAGGTTCCTGCCCTCGCCGGGTAAGAAGGAATTACGCAAATCAGAAAAAGAAGCAGGGTCCAGCGGTTCACCGCCAAAGCATACCTCCTGAGAGCGATCTGCCAACAGGCAATCGTGCCAGTACCAGAGACAGACCAGCTCAAAAGGGTCTTTTGGAAACCAGAGCGCCCCTCTCCGGTAGAGTGGTTCGACCTGAGCTCAGCTCAGGACTTTTTCTCCGCCAGACGCTCCGCAAGTTCCTTCCAGAAATCCCGACCGACAATATAACCCACGCATTCATCACTGCCACATAAACAGGGATGATCCTCGTAGTTTTCAATGTCGAACCCGTAGTCAAAAGTCAACTCTTCGCCGTCGGCTATATCACGAAGGGAATAAAGAAAAATCTGCTTCTCCTCAATCCAAGCCTCACAATTTGGAGCGCAGGAATGATTTAGGAGACGGGCTGTATTCCACGGCATGTTCCCATCGATATCCCATTTCTTGTTCAGCGTGAAAATGTAAACGGCAGCATCACCGGTCTTTTCCGCAAGCTCCATCTGCTCGTTCGCACGCCTTTCGCTCTCTTCCTTGTCAATCCGCTCTCCGAGATATTCGATGATCTTCTTACCCACCGGGATATCCTTTATCGCATATACCCCTGTTCCATGAATTTCGGAGGATCGAGCCTCGCAGTATTCACTCTTTGCGCGCTCCTTCAGCTGCTCAAGCTGACGCCTTTTGCGGGCTCTTTCCTTGAGATTCCCTTTGGCACCCCCATGCCCACTGTCTTTATTCTTCGCTGACTTACCCATGAGCTACCTGAAGCTTTATCGCTTTTCGATTTGAGTTGAGCTGACTACACCATCCCTCGCACTCATCGGCCACGCCCAACCTCGCTACCTCCAACTTTTGGCATTCCAAGAAGACCCAGGTCCTCCGGAAGCCCAGGGAAAAAGCTTCGAAGGTCTGCAATGCTGCAATTCCGCCCATCGATAAAATACCAGTCTGCAGTCCCCTTCCTGCTCACTGCCACTTGAAACCCTTTGGTTTCGATCCGACGTGCCAATCGAGTTTCAGGATCAATGATGCGATATTCTGCCCTCGTTGGAACAAAGACCAACCACTCTAAATACATGTTTATCTCTTTCCCTTTCCCGTCCTTGCCTCGCAGAAGAACCACTTCGTGGGCCCCGGTTGGCTCCCCAACTTCATATTTGAGCATCGAAATTCCCTGCTTTGCCATTTTAGCAGGCATCTCCCCCAAGCGCCTTGCCAGCTCCGCCTGACCTCCCACCAGCCTCTTGGCTGCCCGTTTTTTCCAACGAGGATACATGCGATTCAGCGCAACACTGTAGTCCCCTTTTAAAACCTCCTGCCCCATTGCCCGGGTGGCCACCACCGCCTGATTAAGGACCCCCTTAGGCACCTTCCCAGCTTGCTTCTGCTGGGCTGAGACACTTTCACTCCCAAGCAACGCCACAATCAGCAGCATCAAAAAGGTCCGACTCACTGGAGGGTTCTGGGGCAAGCGAGACTCCCCGTCAAGCACCGCGAATCTGTCGAGACCAACGCCGAACTCCACCACTTGTCACGCCTCGACGAACAAGGAACTCCGGTCTCCTTAAATAACGAAATGATATTTGATCTTACGATCTGGTCTGTCCTAATAGTGAACGACATGGCGAAACAGGCGCTTGGAAAGGGACTAGGAGCTCTCATCAAAAAACCGACCGCGAAAAAAAACGCGCCGGCCGCGAAGAAAAAACAGACAGGTTCAGCGAGTAAAAAACGCGCCAAGTCTAAAGACATTCAGGGCTCCGAGTCTGAAGTTGCTGAAGTCCCGATCAAGGAGGTAGTGACCAGCCCTCTGCAACCGAGGGGTGAAATCCCAGAAGCCAATCTCGAGGAACTAGTTGAATCCATTCGGGCTCATGGCGTGATCCAGCCTCTGATCACCCGTCGTGTACGCGGAAAATACGAGCTCATCGCTGGAGAACGGCGGTGGCGGGCCTCCCAGAAGCTGGGTCTTGCGACCGTTCCGGTAATCCTGCGCAAGGCCACAGACCGCGAGGTTCTCGAGATGGCTCTCGTAGAAAACCTCCAGCGCCAGGACCTCAATGCGATCGAAGAAGCCAATGGCTATGTCAAGCTAGCGAGAGAGTTCGACATGAAGCAGGACGAAATCGCGAAGCGTGTTGGAAAGTCCCGAGCCACCGTAGCCAACTCCATGCGACTGCTCGACCTTCAGAAGGATATCCAGAAATTTGTAGCAGACGGGCTGATTACCGTCGGGCACGCAAAAGCCATTCTGGGCATCAAGGTAAAGCGTGACCAGCGAACAGTCGCTGATCAGGTAATGCGTCAGCGACTCACCGTCCGAGCAACCGAAAAGCTCGTCCAAAAACTTCAAGCTGGTGAGAGGACAAATTCCAGCAGAGAGAAGAGCGGTGTTTCTGACCCCGAAACCGAAGCCATGCTCCGCTCTCTCACCTCGCGCCTGAGAGAACATTTTACCACCCATGTCTCGATATCCCATTCGGCCAAAAAGGGCCGTATCGAGCTCGAATATTACGGGAACGATGATCTTGGCAGACTTCTCGAGCTTCTTGGAGTCCCTGCCGAAGAGCTGTAACCACAGCCTTGGACCTCTCCATGTGCGGCAACTTCAGCAACCGTGGTATTGTTCCGCGATTTAGCTGTGGCTGGCTAGCTCTCTTCCTGTTCCTTCAAGGCTGCTCGAAAGAGGCCAGCAACCTTCCCCCGGAGCGGGAGCGCACCGGGGCACGCGCAGCCTATGCGCACACAAGAGCAATTGTCTCCCTCGGACCACGACCACCCGGCTCAGCTGCACTCAAAAACACGCGGGAATATATTACTTCACAATTACAACTTTCCGGTTGGGAAACATTTTCTCAACCCTTCACCAAGTCGGTTCTCCCTATCGGGAAGCGCGTAACCTTCACCAACCTGATCGCCCGTTATGGCGGATCTACTGAGTCTCAGATTACGGTCCTACTCGGCGCACACATCGACTCCAAGTATTATCCGGATCGCCGTTTCGTTGGCGCAGACGATGCAGCCTCTGCGGTAGGAGTCATCCTGGAACTTGCCCGGAGGATGAGCAATGAACCTGAGAAGGCCTCCAGAGTAGAACTAGTTTTTTTCGATGGCGAAGAGGCCTTTGGACAAAACATCAGCCCTCAAGATGGACTTTACGGAAGCAAGCATTACGCAGGCAACTGGCGCATGTCTGAGAAGAAGCCGGCCGCCGGCATCATTCTTGATATGGTGGGCCATCGGAATCTCTCTATTCGTTACCCCTCCGACACCCCACCTTTCCTTGAGCAGGCACTGCTCAAGGCGGCGCGAAATGCAGATGCCGAGCATAGGTTTAAAAAGGCTCTCAACCCAATTCTCGACGACCACGTTCCTCTTAATAATGCAGGAATCCCAACCTTGGACATAATTGGTGATTTCTCGCAATTTGGCTGGTGGCATACGGAGGGCGATAACCTTAAACGCATATCACCCGAAAGCCTCGACATCAGCCTCCGTGTTGCCTCTGAGATTCTTGATGATCTCCTCAAAGAGTAAAAAATTCACCTGCTCACCTAACCTGCGCTATTTTACTCCTTCTTCAGGTTGAGAGATTCTTATCCATCTCTACACTGTCCGCTTATGCCCGGTCCATGCCACAGCCTCGCCCCCACTCTTGCCCTTGCGCTTGCTGCCGCTCTTATCATCCACAAGACTCCCGCAGCAGCATCGCCACCCCTTGACGAGGTGATGGGGCTTGAGCCACGAGGCTCCATTAAATTCGATCCCGACGACCCCAACCATGAATCCGTGGCTCGTTTGGAATACCTCGGAAATACGATCTCAGATGACGGAGACTATCAATATTGGTATGACATCGTCAGCGGTAATCGGGCATGGACAAGAGATGTCTCATTCTGGATCAGCAATGCTGACACAGTAACTAATCTCACCGAGGATAATTATAGTGAAAACGGGGCTGAATATGTCCTGCAGCACTGGTGGGGGGCTCCCATGGCCTCGAGAGGGCTGGATATCTGGGGCGGGCACCGTGACTCCCAAAACAGCCCATCCCACGGCATTGGAAATTCGTGGACTCTTACGGCAAGCCATCCAGACCCTCTCATCAACCAGTTCCACCAACCGAATGATTACGCTGTACCCGGATTTTTCAGCGGACAGCCCTCAGCCTTTTACTGGGGTCCTCCCTCTCGCGTCGAAGACTCTCTGTCTCTTTCCGACGGAACTCGGGTATGGAAATTTGAAAAGAACCACTACGCCCCACTGGTGAATAACAGTGTCCTCTACCCCTTTGCAGGCCTCTGTGGCACCTTCATCATCGAGAGCACCAACCCGCCTGCAGAAAACGCCTTTGGCTGGTCTACCTACCACAATACCACCATGGATGGATCCCGCTCACAAACAACAGCATACGGACATCTACCGGGACCAGGAAACGGATTACCGCTCAAAGAGCTCACTCTTGCAGTAAGTCAAAGAGGACAACTCCTCAACTTTTCGTGGAACGGCGAGAACGGCAAGCAGTATGATCTGGTCAGCAGCACGAGTCTCGACACACCCCCTTTTAGCTGGGAGCCATACAATGACGGAGTGAATCTCTTCGCTAACATTCCTAATTCGGCGTCGGGAATGAACACTCTCAGCGGAGTAAACATGGCTGGCGCAAGACGGTTTTTTGCGATTGTAGAAGAAGACCTTGGAACCCTACTTAACGAGAATTTTGACAGCGCCGAAGAACTTCCCCGGGGATGGACGGTCCAAGGTTCTGGTTCAGTGGAGTGGGAAATTGGCGTCCCCGGCGAGACTCTCTTCGGCCCGATAACCGCTTACAGTACCCCTCACTGCGCAGGCACCAATCTCTCAGGAGACTACACGGGGTCTTTGGACATATCCCTGATTACCCCCGCAGTTCAAATCCCACCCACTGGAGCCACCCTTAGGTATCGACAGTGGATCGACACCGAGGGCGATGGCGATGCCGGTTCCATCCGGATCCTCGATGCCGAAGCTGACAATCTCCTCCTTGAGGAGATTGTCAGTAATATTGACTGGAATGACACTGCCTGGGACACTCCTCAACCTGTAATCCTGCCAAATTCAGCCCGGGGCAGGAGCATCAGGCTTGAATTCCGATTTATTAGCAATGAATCCGATCCCCAGAGCTTTGCAGGCTTTTACCTCGACGATATTATTCTGCAATCAAACTGACTACCTCCCCCTCAAAAAACGGAACAACGATTCAACCCTCATCTGAGCAACATCCCATTTTATAGCCATGTCATCACCGGTTCTTTTTTTATCACTCTGTCTCAGCACTGGCCTCCTGACTGCAACGCTTTTACCAGGCGCAATCGCCAGCGAAGCCGACCTGAAAGACGACTTCTCTTTCTTCAAGGACCCCACCTGCGTAGAACTGAAAGCAGAAGTGGGGCAAGAGGATCTTCGCCGATTCAAAAGTAATCTTTTACGGAATGTTGCACGCAGACTACTTGAGGGAAGCTATGACACGCGTCATCGAGCCGCTTCCTACCAGGCCTACCCATCACCCGCTGCGCTTCAGCGCATGATCAAGCTCGGGGACGGGTTCAGTCGTTATGAGAATATAACCGGCATCTACCTCGAGGCCGGCAGCCATGTGGTTCTTGCTGGCGACACGGGCGGGCGGAAGATTTCTCTTCTGATTCCAGACTGGATGCGGAAGCCTCCGGAGGGAATTGAACCATCAAAGGATCCCGCAGGATGGGGACTTAAACGTCAGGAAATCGGCATCGATACCGGACTCAATACCATTGACGTCAAAAAGCCCGGATTAGTCTACCTGAACTACTACCACCAAGAGCCCGATCAGGCTCCTCGGGTCGTAGTTCATTTCCTAACCGGGAAGATCAATGGTTACTTTGATAGCAGTCGGCACGACAATAAGGACTGGAACAGGCTTCTCGATAATGCAGTAGCCCCAATCCTTGATGCCCGCGGCAAACATATCCAGGTCGCCTACCCGGTGGAGTGGTTCAATATTCACACCCGCGGCAAGGGAGAAGAGCTCATGCAAAACTATGACACAATGCTGCTCCACCACTACACGATCCTCGGCCTAGTCAAATACAACAAGATTCCGCCGAATCGAATTCTGGCACGGGTAAATTATAACTATTACATGTTCCGGGACCGCGATGGGGTAGCGTATTTCGGGAACAAAGGAACCATGCGAATGGTTGCAGATCCGGCTGTTGTCATCAAGGGGGACCCGTGCTGGGGTTTCTGTCACGAGGCGGGGCACGTCCTTCAATTGCGTCCCCAGATCACATGGGGTGGAATGACTGAAGTAAGCTGCAACATCTTCTCCATGTACACCCGTGGCAAGATGGGTAACGCGAGCCGCCTCGCCAGTCAGAAGAACTATAGCAAAGCGCGAGAATCGATCATCAACTCCGACCCAAAGATCTCCTACCTGCAAGACCCCGATGTCTTCAACCGTCTGGTGCCTTTCTGGCAATTGCACCTGTTCTTCACAAAGCGTGGCAATCCTGACTTCTACGCGGACGTCATGGAGGAAATGCGCAAACAACCCGACGCAGGACGGGGAAACGACTCCATTCGTAATCAGTTCCAGTTCATTCGTATTTGCTGCGATATCGGCAAACTCGACCTCACAGAGTTCTTTGAGAAGTGGGGTTTCTTTCGAGTCGGAGAAATTAAACTAAAGGATTATCGTAACTACCATTTCGTGGTGACACCCGAAATGGCCAATGAAACCCGGTCATATATTGCCCGGAAAAACTACAAGAAACCCTCTGAGGATCTGACCCTTCTTAAAGATTAATTCATTCTACGGAAGAACGACCTCCAGCGGTCGCTACGTCTTTCGATTTTCCGGACGCCCGATCGATTGCTGGGCATTTGGACTGGAATTCAGTTGGAATAGAATTGCTCTGCCGCGTAGATTTCCAAGATGCCCATCCTAGTCCAGTACTGTCTCGGCCTCGGGATCACCACGATTGCCTCGATCGGCGCCGTGCTCTCAGCGGAATCTGGCACGGGTCACCTCGACTCCCTTTCTCCCGCGCAGTTTCAGGATCTACTAGCGGACCACTGCTACAAGTGTCACGGAGACGGAAAGACCAAGGGAGATCTTGATCTCGTAGCGCTTGAAAGTAACGACAGCCCTGGCCTCCATCCTGGTTTAATGGAGGACCTCGTAGCTGTTCTCTCGGATGGCGAAATGCCGCCCAAGAAATCCAAGCCTTTGCCAGATCCGGATAGAATAAGGCTAATAGCTCACCTCAAGAAGGAACTCGACCGTTCACTCGGAAAGATTCCCTTTGAGCCTACTCCCATCGGGAGAATGACCCGGTTTCAGTACAACAATGCGGTCAAAGACCTTCTGGGACTACAGCGCGACATCTTCTGGATGCCTGAGCGACTGATGCGCAGACGCTCTGACTACTTTAAACCCGCATCAGGAAAGATGCCGGCTTCGGTTCGGGTCCAGAACCGACCACTAGGCAAGGATCATGATGGCGAGCGCCCCGAGGGATTCCGGGGGGTAGCGGCCTATCCGCAGGATCGGCGCGCCGAGCACGGATTCGACAATCGTGCCGACCACCTCACCCTGTCTCCCCTTCTTATGGAGCAATTCCTCCAGCTCTCCTACTCGATTGTGGACAGCAAAGATCTCAATCCCCGGGAATGCCGCACATGGGACGCGATCTTTGCTTCGCCACCAGAGAACCAGGAGGAAGTCGTCCCAATTATTCGGGACCGCTTAAATACCCTCTTGCTTCGAGCCTTTCGGCGTCCGGTTGCCAGTGAAACCCTCGACCGGTACACCAAATTTGCAGAAAGAGAGCTGCAGAACGGGGCGGGCTTTACCGAAACCATGAAAGCACTGGTCAGCGCTACCATCGCCTCACCCGAATTCCTGTATCTTTATAACGTGGAAGACCAGGATCATGACCGGGACGCAAACAATGGCAGAGAGCCCATTGACGCGTTCGAACTCGCCTCACGACTCTCTTTTTTCCTTTGGATCAGCATTCCTGACGAGCGCCTGCTAGACCTCGCCGCCACAGGAGAATTGAGCAATCCAGATATTCTCGATCAGGAGATTGAACGAATGCTTATCGACCCTCGGTCCTCGAGATTCTGTGACATTTTTCCAGCGCAGTGGCTCCAGCTGGATCGCCTGGTCTCATCGATTCCAGACCCCAAAAAGCACCCATACTTTTACTTCAGCGCCTATCGCTCCAGCATGCATATGATGATGGAGCCTTTGCTGCTGTTCGAGACGCTCTACGTCGAAGATCGATCCGTGATTGAACTTCTGAATCCAGCGTTCACATGGAACAGCCCGCATTTAGAATCGATATATAGCCGCGAACAGAAGCGCAAACGAGGATCCGTGCAAACCGTCACCTTTAAAAGGCGCCCTCTAACTGATCCCCGCTGGGGAGGAGTAATTACGAATGCCGCGGTGATGACGATGACTTCCAATCCTGATCGAAGCCTCCCCATTACTCGTGGAGCGTGGATCAACGGAGTCATCTTTAATGACCCCCCCGAACCCCCACCAGCAGACATTCCGCCTCTTCCAGCAGCGAACGAGGAGACGCTGAGCAAGATGACCATCAGGGAAGAATTTGCGGAGCATCGAGTGCGTGAAGATTGCGCAGGATGCCATGAGAAGATCGACCCCTTGGGCTTTGCACTGGAGAACTATGGCCCCACTGGAGAGTGGCGGGCGCATTATGAGAATGGTCGGGAAATTGACTCCAGCGGGGAGCTCTACAACCGTCACAAATTCAGCAACCCGGTGGAATTCAAGGAGACCCTCCTAAAAGAGCGTCAAAGATTCATACGAGGGTTCGCAGCCCATCTCCTCTCATTTGCACTCGGCCGCGAACTTGGACCAGCGGACTCCCCAGCCCTCAACACGATTACGAAGCGAGCCCTCGCAGGAGACGATTCTCTGCGGAAGATCATGAAGATGATCGCTATGAGTGAGCCCTTCAGCTATAAAAACACGCAACCTATAGGAACGGAAAAGACCCCATGAGGAAAAAATCAGATGCGTCGGGAGCTCTCTCTCGAAGAAAGTTCCTGACTGGCATTGGCGGAGCCGCCCTGAGCCTTCCCCATCTCGAAAGTGTCGCCGCATCCCCCGCGGCAACTTCGGGCGGAGCACCGGCGACACGACTCGCCTTCTTTTACATGCCTAACGGAATGACTCGCAGGGGATTCTTCCCGGGGGAGTCCGACCGGAACCTCCCTAACTTTGCAGGACAGAACAATGTTTGGCGCTTCGAGGGCCAGCAGACTCCGGTCGGCCAGCATGAGATGACTTTTACGCCGACACTCAAGGCTCTTCATCCCTTCCGCGAACAGGTCTCGCTGATTACCGGACTGGATCGCACTTTCCAGCACGGAACCGACTCGCACGCACAGGCAGCCTCCTGTTTCCTTTCCGAAGCTGCCCCTTTCGGAGTAGAAGGTTCAGCCTATCCTATTGCTCGAACGCTTGATCACGTTGCATCGGATGCCATCGGCCAAGCAAGCCCCTTCCCCACCCTTGAACTGAGCTGCAACGACTCCAAGGATAACATTGAATCAATATATTTTGACAATATGTCATGGTATGGGCCGGGGCACGTCGCTCCCTCAATGAGGAATCCGCGCAAGGTCTATGACCGACTCTTCGGAACACGTAACAACGTCCGCTCGCGCAACATCACAGATCTGGTTCTCGGGAACGCCAAAAGCTTCCAGAAACACCTTGGGACTGCTGACAGGGATAAGTTTAACGAGTATTTTGAGTCAGTTCGATCGATCGAACAGCGCCTCGATAGAGTCGACTCCATGCGGGCCGATATGAAACCGGTCAGCATTGCGCGGCCAGGCGAGGGACTCCTCCCCCGCAAGGAGTATATCTACCTGATGGGCGACCTGATGATTGCCGCCCTGCAGACAGGCCTAACCAACGTGAGCACCCTGATGATCGGGGCAGAGCGCTGGGGAACCACTCTCAAATACGAAGGAATTCTCGAGCAACCTCGAAGTCACCACGGCATGACTCACAATCCGAAAAAGCATGTTGACGACCTACTCAAGCTAGACGCCTTCCACGTGGAAGCATATGCGAGAATGATCGAGAAAATGAGTCATATCCAGGAAGGAGATGGATCGACACTCCTTGACAATACGATTTTCACCCTCGGGGCGGGCCTTGGAGATGGCACAACTCACCAATACAACGACCTTCCCATTGTTGTTGCCGGTGGCGGCCGAGGAGCACTTCAACTTGGTAAACATATCCACTGCCCCAAAGGAACCCCTCTTGCCAACCTTTGGCTTACTCAGTTGGACATTCTCGGAGTAGAGCGCGAGCGATTTGCTGACAGCACTGGCCAACTTTCCTCCGTCCGGGCCTGAATCGAGCATCAATAGGGAATTACTGCGGCGAGGATCCAACCCACATGCAAGTAATCGCTCTCTGGACATTTACTTCTCATGACCATCAGAAACTCCGTCCTCCTATTGCTCATGACGCTTCTTTCCTTGGGTTGCGACCCACACGTAGATTCAGTTTATCTGGGCCGTGCTGAAGCGCAAATGCTGGCCAATGTCTCAGCCGGGGATATTGCCGCAGTGGAACTCTATCTGGACAAGGGGGGGGATGTAAATCTTCAGGATGAGCCCGGCATGACTCCATTACATCATGCTGCAAACAGCGGACGGAAAGGGAGCCATCTCAAGATGGCGGAACTCCTCATTGACCGGGGAGCTGAAGTCAATGCGACCGACGACACCCACCACACTCCACTGCATCTGGCCAGTATGGCCGCTAACATGCAAATCGCCAAATTACTCATCGACGCGGGAGCCGATGTAAACGCCAGAACCAGACGCTCGGGAGAGACTGCTTTATTCTCGGCAACACATGGCGCAGCTCAAGGCGGCACCAGAAGTTACCTGAATCTGACGAAATTACTTATCGCCAGGGGCGCTGATGTAAATGTGAAGCTTAAATCGGACGGAGAGACAGCTCTGCATCAAGTCTCTCGAAGTTACTCAGAAAAGCATGCTTCTGAGGTATGCGCCCTTCTCATTGCCAACGGAGCTCACGTCAATGAGCGCAACGCAAAAGGCCATACAGCACTGGACGAGGCCTTGGCCAACGGGCGCAATAAGACTTCTGAATTTCTCCGTAAACATGACGCCAAAATCGACGACGAGTTAAAAGCTGAGGAGGAATAAAACTCATCGAACCTTTCATGCCATAGGGCCACGGGCCGGAATCTTCTTACCTATGAAAGCACTAACAACCCTTTTGGCAGGCATTATGATTACAGGGTGCGGTCCGGCAGAAGAGTCTCTGGAAGCGGGAGACGAGACTACCGCGAAATTACAAGTTATGGCCTCCTACGAAGGGCGGCTGACACTAGATCCCAATGAGCAATCTCCCGAGCCATCTGAGCTAATTATCCGCAACCAGGCCGACTACGAAGCCTTTGTGGTGAGGATCCCGAAGCGCAAAATCACCAGAACAAGGCCAGCCCCTCCCAGTGATGACCCCCTACTCGGGAAGCCGGCCATCGATTTCGAGAACAACATGATACTGGCAGCTATCCGGTCCGACAGCATGTACGTCTCGCCCCAGTTTGAGTCTATTGTCGCTGATAAGAACGCCCTGATTGTCCGTATTTCGGATCCCGACCTCGGCGAAACCGGATCCGCGAACCAACAGGGGGGCATAGGCACCTATCAGGCTGTCGTCGTGCCCAAGCGCAAGGGCCCCATCCAATTTATCAGGTAAATCCAGGAGATGCGGGTCCTTGGACTGACCTGCACAAGCAGTGCTTCCCATGCCTGTTTCTGCAGCAAGGCCTGCGGGTGCTCCCCGCCCCAATATCACCGTCTGCCAGATCTGGTCATGGCTTGTGACGCTTCGCTTTCCTTGTAATAGAGAGAACCTAAAATGAAAAAAATCCTCTCCCCCCGACGGGACTTCATTCGCACTACCGGTGTCGTGGCGACCTCAGTCATCCTGCCCCGCCAGGTCATGGCCTCTCTGGCGAAGATAAAGACTCCCATCAAGCTCGGCATGATCGCCGACCTGCACCAGGACGTGATGCACGATGGACCGGCGAGACTGCAGGCCTTCCTCGATGCCATGAAGGAAGAAAAGCCCGATGCCCTTCTCCAACTCGGTGACTTCGCTTATCCTACGAAGAAAAACGAGGTCGTCAGCAGGGCCTTTGAGGAGGCCCACCCCAGGACCCTGCACGTTCTCGGCAACCACGAGATTGATGATGGGCACTCTTTTGATGAGGTCGCGAAGCTCTGGGGCATGAAGGGACGCTACTACACTGAGAACGTGAACGGACTGGAACTGATTGTCCTCGATGGCAACGAGAAACCAGAAAAACACAAGGGTGGTTACCCCGCGCACATCGGGGAGAAACAGCTTGCGTGGCTCGCAAAACAGCTGAAAACCCTCAAGGGACCGATTCTCGTCATCTCCCATCAGCCCTTGGCGGGTCCATCGACTATCGATAACGCGGAAGAGGTCCAGAAGTTGCTGAACTCCGCCGCCGACAAGGTCCTGCTGGCGGTCAACGGGCACACCCACATTGACCACGTGGCCCGCGTGGGCAGGATTTCCTATCTGCACGTTAACTCGGCCTCTTACAAATGGGTCGGCGGCTCCTACCGGAACAAGAGCTATCCGCCCGAGGTCCACTCCAAGTTCCGCTACGTTGAATACACCTGTCCTTATCGCGACAGCCTCTTCACCACCCTTACCATCGACCCTTCAAGAGGACGCATCGACGTCAAGGGTCGCGAGAGCCAATGGGTCGGCAAATCTCCTTCGCAACTTGGGATCGCGGACAAACCCAACCTCACCGACGGCAAGGAGATCTGCCCGAAAATCCGCAGTCGGCAGCTCAAGATAGCCGACAAATAATCGCAAGACCCGCTGGCCGGTAAATTCAATCAAGCGAATCACTTTCTATTCCTGATGAAAATACCAGTGCCTCTTTTTGCGGTCTTGCTCGTCGCAGGATGTGCAGAGAAGAATGCACCGGAACCACAAGAGAACACTACTGCTGCTCCAGATTTGGAAGCAGGCGCAACAGTCGAACCGGTCCTGTTTGTCGCTGATGGGCTGAATGCCGATGGTTCGCTGGTCAGGAATTATCAACGTGGACTGCGATACGCCATCGACTACTTCGGAAATTATGGTCCGTATTACGTCTATTTGCTGGGACCTGACAGCGAGCAAAGTGTCCGCGAGATCTATCGCCAGCGGGCCATGACCCGGGCCAGTCTGGACTCCCGCTTCCCCACTGCGGAAGAACAAGTTGAAGATTTTCTCAAGCGCCCGAACGTCGTTACTGAAATCAAGTCCGTTTTAGCGGGCAAGGCTGAAGGCGGACTGACCTGGACCCAGGATCCGCCCATTCTCTACGAGGACGTCACGACGAACGCCAAAGGGCGGGAGAAGGACCCGGTTGAAAATACATGGGGAGCTCTCCACGAATACCACCATGTGTTCCAGATGGCACACTGTGACACCAAACAGGACCGAGCCTCTGAGAAAAACATCAACTCCTGGATGTCGGAGGGCATGGCCTCCTACAGCTCCGCCAGATTCATGGATAACTTGGGACTCATCGATTTCGAGGACTACATGCTCCAATTAAGAACCTCGGGAGCCAACATTGGACGCCCCAGCATCAACGAATTCTTGAATCAAACGCAGGACTGGCAACTGAACAATGAGAGCTACTGGGACAGCAATCACTTCGCTCAAGTCTATTATATGCTCGGCGCGTGGGCCACGGCATACCTCGTTCATGTTCTTGCACTCGACGAAACAACCGTACTGAGGGACTGGTATCACGATATTCCCCGCATGGGGAAATCCGCTGCATTCAGGAAACACATGGGTTTATCCCTTGCTGAGTTCTACGGAAAGTTCGACGCTTTTATCCGACAGCCAGATGATATGGTCATGCAAATTTTTCAAGACCACTCAGGCGACAACTGAAGCCCGTTCCAACCGCAGTAAAAGAAAATGACTCCGCGTTACCTGCTCCTCATCCCCTTCTTGTTTTCGTGCTTTCAACTAAGTGCTTCCACTCCCTTTCACATTTACTCCCCAAGCTCCAAGGAAAACACGCTCTGGATTGTTAAGGCCACACCCCGAGGAGACCGCCTCGACCTCAAGGTCGCCACGAAAGTGAATTTCGATTTTCCCGGCCGCGTTATCACCGCGCATCCAAGCAAACCCCTGCTTTATGTCACGGCGACAGGTGGGGACCCCGGCAAGGTGCCTGGGGCAGTAGTGCGCCTCAAGAAAGATGGCTCCTACCATAGTCACCACAACGTCAATTTCAACGATGGGTCCTGCTATCTCGCCCTCGACAAGGAAAACAAGCACCTGCTTGGAGTCAGCTACGGGAACGGCCGACTCAACGTCTATCCACTTGATGACAAGGGCATACCCGGGACGGCCGTCACTACGGTCGACGAAGGCAAGCGGGAAGCCCACTGCGTCCTCTTGCCGCCAGACGGCAAGAACATCTACATACCTTACGTAAAGGGAAACCTCGCCCTTCTGCAGTATGCCTATGACAGCAAGACGGGGAAGGTCACCCCCCTCGAGCCCAAGGACGCCAAGCCTCCCCTCGGCTCAGGGCCCCGCCACATGGCCTACCACCCCACCCTGCCCATGGTCTATTTCAGCAACGAACAGGGCATCGGCCTATCCTCCTACCGACGGGAAGCCAACGGCCAGCTCAAGGTAGAGCAAGACCTCAGCATTCTGCCCCCTGGGATGTCCAAAATCGGCCTGAGCGCCTCCGACTTACTGATCACCCCGGATGGTAAATTCCTTTTTGCCGGTCTGCGTGGACACCGTCAGGATTTTGACCGCATCTCCAGCTACCGTATTCTTGAGGACGGCAGGGCCGAACTTATCGGCCTGACCGAAGCCGATAAGATTCCCTGGGGACTAAGCCTTTCCCCGGACAGCAACTTTCTCCTCGTGTCAGCTACCTCTGGAGCAAGCCTCACTGCCTACCGAATCCTCCCGGACGGCAAGCTAAAGAAAGTAGCATCGCTGCCCTGGGACTCGATGATGTCCGACCTGGTCACCCGATAACCGGAGGTTAAACTCTCTCAAACAGGAGGTCTTCCTGCCCACGAACAGGCCGTTCCGAGCTCGATGCCCTAGTCCTTCTTTCCCTTTAGCTCTCCCCCAAGGACCATGCCAAGTTCTTCCGCTCGTCCAGCCGGCAACTCCATGATGCTGACCTTGCGGAAATGGATCTCAGCTCCTTCCGCCTCGAGACAGAGAAAACCCTTCCGGCCATCTGCTTCCCGGATACCGTTTACAAATTTCCCGTTTATGGAGAGCTTTACCGTTCCGTCGACCGCCACCACCACGTAGCGATTCCATTCCCCCTTCCCCTTGCAGCGCATCTCATAGGACATACTTCGACTACCACGCGGATTCTCGGGGACCGCCTTCATCCCGCCCGCGCCGAACAGCTCTCCGCTGACGTAGCCCAGATGACGCGGCTTCCCGTTTCGGTG
>Ga0115011_10000402_pt1 | contig 35805 bp, 22 predicted proteins | sample TroAtlMetagenome_2_FD_88705 | JGI IMG/M metagenome (GOLD analysis project Ga0115011, IMG submission 88705) | Marine eukaryotic phytoplankton communities from Atlantic Ocean - Tropical Atlantic ANT8 Metagenome | ecosystem: Environmental > Aquatic > Marine > Oceanic | place: Tropical Atlantic... | reverse complement strand
TTGTTCACCGTAGGAGCTTGCTAGGTCTAGCCATAGGAGCGTTGATATCTGCTCCAATGTTGGGCCCATTAATAGAGGAGATCTTCCGTTCGGCGACCCTTGCACAGCACGGCTCAAACAGCCTAGAAATTTCCCAGTTAATAGACCTCATATGGCCTTTTATTAACGGGCACCCTACGCTCGGTGGCTACACTGGTGAGGGGGTCTGGGCCGACGGCGTTATTGGTCCTGGGGTTGGGGTCTGGATCTGTCTGTTGTTTGGTCTTCGCTCAAAGTTTGTACAGCGGTGTCTGTTGGCCTGGGCTCTCTGTGTCGCCATCGCCCTGTTTGTTGAGGTTGGGCCGCTGAACAACGCTAGGCTCGCTGGTATTGGCGCGATCTGGCTGGCGCTAGCTACAGGCGCATCTATTAGAAGAGAGCGGTTCAGCCTCCTCGCAATACCTCTGCTGATGCTCTCTTGGCACCACGCCCGAGCTCTGGACCACCACACCATTCCAGCAGCCCAGCACGCCCCACCACCAAGCCAGTGGGCTACTGAGCTAGATTCACTAGCAGGTGATAGCCGAGTAACAGGCTTAGGCTGGGTCCTTGCACCAAACACAGGCGCATTAGCTGGGCTTAGAGACATCCGGGGTTACGATCTTCCAGTATCCAAAGATTGGGAGAGGTTCGCCAGAAGGTTAGACCCTCGACTACTAAGGCCAAACTTTCCCATAGAGCGGGTCACCGTCCAAAATAGTCGACTTCTGAGCTTCTCTGGAGTCAGGTATGTGGTGTCAGAGGATATCTTAGATCTGCCTTATTTGACCGAGGTAGCAGTTGGAGAGTCACCAGTCAGCGTGTATGAGCTAGGCTCCTTAGCCCTCGATGAGCCAGCTCCTCGGGCCTGGTTGACTGCTGCTGCTGGTTCAGTGGCCTCACCAGAGGAGGCAATAGATGGTCTGGCAGTTGGCCGTTATAATCACGGATACCCCCCTGTTGAGAGGCTAGGTCAACCTCTTGATGGAGCTAGAGGGTTTGTTTCACTTGAGGTCATAGAGCACCGCCCAGAGCAGATAGAGTTGGTGGTCTCGCCTGAGGGCAGATCTATAGCGGTCTTGGCGGACGCATGGCACCCTGGTTGGGTTGCAGAGGTCGATGGTGAGCCCAGAGATATCTTGAGAGTGGGCGGTTATTTCAAAGGTGTAGTCGTTGAACCTACTGACTCTAGTGTGGTATTTGTTTATGAACCGTCAGGTTGGCTTTGGGGCAGGCTGCTGAGCTTTGTAGGCTTGATTTCACTGTTGTTATTGTCGCGCTTGAGGTTCAGTGAGGCTATTTTATCTCTGCGTGGGGAGCGAAGCTCCCAAACATCTTAGGACTAGGATTATTGATGAAGCATATAACTCTAACTATTTTTGGACTTGTTGTTACAGGCGAGGTTGTAGCCGCCCCATTAGCATCAACGACAATAGCGCATGTGGCGCCACCTCTGCGATTAGCTGCCGATAGCCTTGACTCAACTCGAGCAGAGCTACTTGGGATGTTTCCTCAGACGACTACAATCGCAGAGACTAAGCTAACGATCCTCTGTGAAGGCGGCACCGTAGAAGATGTCGTTAACGACATCGAGATGTTGGGCGCAGATGTTCAGATAGTACTAGGCAGTGAGGTTCAGGTCTTGGCGACTTGGGACCAGATAGATGCGATAGCTGCGGTTGATGGTGTTCTAAGGTTGAGTGTCCCTAGGGTTGCTACAGCAAAGGAGACAGTGTCTGAGGGCGTTGATGCCATGTTCGCCAACTCTGACTGGCATGAACAGGGGCTGACAGGTCAAGGAGTACGAGTAGGAATCGTTGATATAGGTTTTCAGGGTTACAAAGATATGCTTGGAGACGAGCTCCCAGACAGCGTAAGCGTTGATGGCCTTGTCGATGGCTGGGATGCCGATAATCATGGCACAGCGGTTGCTGAGATTATTCACGATGTTGCACCAGAGGCGGAACTTTTCTTCTATTCCTTTGAAACTGAGATGGAGTATCGCAACCTAATCTTGGGTCTCGCTTCCTCTGGAGAGGTTGATGTCGTTAACGCGTCGATCGGTTTTGATAACGTCTGGCATGCTGACGGAACCTCTCCGTACGCACAGGTGGTAGACGAGCTGGAAGAGTCAGGCGTCTTTTACGTAGCCGCATCTGGTAACGAAGGGGGCAGCTACGTATCGGGTAATTTGACTGACGTGGATGGAAACGGTTGGATTGAGATCAACGGTGATGAGGGGATCTGGATAGCTACATCTGGATGGGGCGATGAGCTTTGGGCGGATGTCACCTTTAGGTGGTCAGAGCCGATAGGTGCCGCCGAGGTTGATCTGGACCTAACTGTTACTGATGACGCGCAAGAGTATACCTGTGGGGTCTCTGAGGACCCGCAATCTGGTAACCAACCTCCTATTGAGTGGGTTTCGTGCCAGGCTAATGAAGATTGGATGTTGGTCTGGATTAGTGTCTGGGAGAACGCCTCTGTGGAAGGTTTGAGGGGCTGGCTTTATTCGGGCCCAGGTGTTGACGAGGAACAGGCCACCTATTCTGAGACCGTGACCCTTTCAGCAGATGCAGAGGGTGCGTTCTCAGTAGGGGCCTATTACCCATCATCCGAGGAGCTAGCGTGGTACTCTTCACAGGGTCCTACAAACGACGGTCGCCTGAAGCCCGAGGTGGTCGCTCCAGCAGGGATATCGACCGTTACATACGGGCCTATGTCGGCAGAGGGCACATCGTTTGCAGCCCCTCATGTTGCTGGAATGGCGGCCCTTATTTTGGAGCAGAGGCCGAGCTACTCGCCTGAAAAGATTCGTAACTATTTAATTGATAACGCTAGTGATCTTGGAGTAGATGGTCCGGATAATGAATTTGGAAACGGAGCGGTCTTAGCTGCAGGCAAGCCACAGGGCTGTGGCTGTAGTTCATCACAATCACCTAGAGGTAGTGGCGCTGCTTGGATGTCACTAATGATATTGGCGACGATGGTACGCAGGAACCCAAAGTCTAATGCCCATGACTCTGCCCTCATCAGGAATTCTCTATGAACAGACTCTTACTGCTGCCACTAATCTTCCTCATGTCTTGTGTTCCTCCCACTCGAGGTTGGGTCATTGAGCTATCAGGCGTTGTAGCGGGTAGTGATGGTGGCGTTTTGGAGGGGGTCGCTGTTGAGATGCTGGACGTGGACGGTAGCCTCATATCCTTGTCTACTACCAACACGGATGGTGTCTGGCGGATGCCAATCATGGTTGAAGAGGGCCAAGAGGAGCTACCCTGGCAACTACATCTTCAGGCTAGAAAGTTAGGCTATAATGTCAGTGACCTGTTCTGGCACTTCTCGTGGTTAGATGATTCATGGCTAGCAGTTCCGTTATCTTTTGGGCCTGGTCAGATAGTTGCCGTAGGTGAACAGACTCTGCCGAGCATATTAATGTTTGAAAAGGGCGCGGGCGTTGGAACTGGGGTTTTAAAAAGCGCCATTACAGGTAACCCCCGCGCGGGAGTTGATATAGAGTTGCGGCGAGGCTCTGGAGCTCCTTTGTCAGAGAATGTAGTGGCAATCTATACATCTGGAAATGATGGTAGCTTCGCTTTTGATGGCATAGACTCTGGAATCTACACTGCGACGGCTCATAGCCAGGGAGATTTAGGTCTCTCAAGTTTTCCTGTCCGGATAGAAGCTGGTGGAGGTGACGAGCAAGTAGCTTTGGTTACTCCGCAACTACTAGATGGAGAGCTTCTAGCTGCCGTTACATGGAGCGGTGAAGTGGATCTAGATCTGCATCTGTCTGGTCCTTTGGCAAATTATCACGGTAGGTATCAGGTCTACTCTGGTGATGATGTTCATCCTGTTAGAGGTGACCCAGTCGCAGAGATGCTGATAAACTCAGAGGGCTTAGAGTCTGCAATTGTTTATGACACTATAGATGGTGAGTACAGGAGCTCAGCTTTTGATGTCACTAACAGCGCCTCATCTGACAGTGCTGCTATGTCGAAGAGTGAAGTAGTCCTCTATTTATGGACATCTGATTCTTCCAGATACGAGACTATAGGCCTGGGAGAGTCAGGCATCAGTTGGATGGGGCTGATATATGACTGGGATAAAGGGATTCTCCATCGTCCTCAACGGTTTAGCTCGGAAGTAGACCCAGCCGAAGTTGATGAATTCTAGCACAATAAATGCTAGTCCTAATATTTGTTACTTGAATTTGTTGCATAAGTGACCTTGACCCTCTATTTACGCCGGCAACAGGGCGATGATGTGGGCACATCAGGCCTGTAATTTATTATACGGTGCGTGTATTGGTCGCTATATCCCCTCAAAAGTTGATGAATTTAGAGATGCTCTCGGCAATCGAACCTGCCTTTAGCTCTATGGATGCTCCTCTGTGTGATGCGCTCCGTGAACGCGTGACAACTGATAACGACTACAGGTTCTTTCAAGGCTTTTCAGAGCTGTCAGTAGCGTACTTACTATCTAAATCAGGTTGGAAGATCCGCTCACTCTCTTTATCTAATGGGATGCTTTCTGGGATCAGACCAGATGGGTCACCAATGAATATACTAGTGAGGGGCTTTATTCAGTCTCACTCACCAAAGATCGATGAGAACACAGCAGCAGCCCTAGAGGCAGCCTTGATGCGTGTATACACCAACAGGCGTTTCTCCGTATTTGTCCGTAGGTTACTTCCAGATGATTTTGACCCAGAGCCAGTTCGGCAAGCTGTGCAATTGTGGCTAGGGCAGGTGGCAAGAGACGAATGGGACGGTGAGTTTGCCACATATGAAGATGAGGGCGTTACCTTGGAGTTCAGTCTTAACCCTCGGAAATTGGCTGGCGATAGAGCGCCTCTCCAGATGGTTTTAGGCCCTTTTCTTGCTGGCCGCAGCGTCCGTGTTCTAGAGCACCGAGCAGTACAAGCTCTAGACCAATATTTTGCTAGTGACTTCGCAAATGAGCCCGTTATGGTGGCTGGAGTGGCTAACAGACCTTGGGGGCTTTCGTGTGGGTATGTCCGAGAGCTCTTCTACGGTAAGCCAAGGTGGGTTGAGAGCGGTGAAGTCTGGCGAGCATGCGTCTCTAGGATGAAAGACCCTTGTCTATATAAGGATGAGTTGTTTCATCAGATAACAGGAACTATGCTCTTGGAGCGCGATGAGAGTGACGGTTTACTACTTAGTGGGAGAGCCTTCTCCAACCCTCACTCTAGACATCCGATAAAACCAGGAGAGATGCCTGTCGATACCTACCACTCTGTAGATACCGATGAAAAGGGCCGCGCCGTAATGTCCTGGGGTCCTAAGGTTGAGTCAGGTGTGAGGCTTGGAGAGTAGAATCTGGCTCTTGTTCAGCTAGGTTCTCACCAAACATCAGTTCACCCTGCGCCACATCGAAATTGGTAGGGTCCCAGTGGAGCCTACAACGCGCCTCATAAGCATCTTTTTCGCCAACTAAAACCTGTGCCGATCTGTTTACTATCCGCTGTGAGCGGTCTGCAGGGTTCCCACAGACGACGCAGATAGCGAGCATTTTTTGGATATACTCCGCTGATGCCAATAGCTGAGGCATAGGCCCGAAAGGCTTTCCTCTGTAGTCTAGGTCCAGGCCAGCCAAAATAACTCGCTTGCCTTTCATGGCTAAGTTGTCTACGACCTTGATTAAATCATCATCTAAGAACTGAGCCTCATCGATGCCAACGACCATTGCGTCTTGAACGAGCTCAGTAATCTGGTGAGAGTGTTCAATCTGGAAGGATCTAAACTTCTGACCTGAGTGGGAGCCAACGCTGTCTATAGCGTATCGTTTGTCAATACTCGGCTTAAAAACCGCGACTGACTGTTTAGCGTACTGTGCGCGACGTACGCGCCTGATTAGCTCTTCGGTCTTGCCGCTGAACATACAGCCTGCAATGACCTCGACCCAACCAACATTCTGTGGAAGTAAACGGGGGTGCATGTGTTTCGACTAACCGAAAGTCAAGGTTTCGACCATTAGAGAGTTCGACGGTGGCAAAAACCTTGCTGGTGAAATACGAAACCAGCTATTCAAATAGGATTTATTATGACGTCTCTTCTGTTTTTGTTTGCCCTCGTACAACCAGCAGACGCGGCTGCGCGAGGTAGCGCAAGCGCATCATCGACCCACAGTGACGATGATGGTGGTAATTTTCGGGCATCTAACACTCTAGATGGTCTCCTTGGAAGCAGCTGGGCTGCCGAGGATAGGGGCGAAGGTGGATGGATCGAGATCGATCTCGGTAAGAATCATGACATATCCGAATTCTCTATCTGGCCAGGAAACCTAGAAGAGGGAGCAAAGTCTTTCAATGAGTATGGTAGACCTCGTGCAGTGACAGTGACCCTTATGGTACGAGGGGAGCCCGTTGAGAGAGAGATCGTTATCGAGGATCGTATGTATCGGGTGGACATTCCACTTGAGGGAAGAGCACGAAGGGTTCGAGTCGATGTGACAGACGTCTATGAGGGAGGGGTCTTTTCCCAGCTTCATATCGCTGAGTTTGCAATAAATTTCAACTCTAGTCGACAAGCTATCGACCCGTTGGTGACCTGGGTTCAGTCTGACAGCGCTGACCGCTCACATCAGGCCCATATCGCCGAGGTTGAGGCCGCTGAATCAGCTATTGAAGGTGCGGAATTCGGGGATATGGAAACTCTAAGATACCTTATGGGCCAAGCTGGTGATGGCGCGGACTATGTCAGGGAGCAGGCTCGAAGGCGAATAGATGCTGGATACCTTGCAGCGGCAATCCGCCCAGACCTGGATTCACGAGACGCTTTAAGAAGGATCAAGGATCCAAACAGTATCTCTGCGTTTGAGATCGCAGCGTTGCGATCTACTGGGGATAGGGCGACAGAGATGTGGGACCTTGTTGAGTACTTTTACGCATATCGGGATCTAATCGGTGGGGCTCGTCGAAACCTTGCCTATTGGGGAACTTCGGGATGGGAGCTAGGCGCGATCAGATCTCTCGGTGAGCCAGTGCCTGTAGAGATCGACGAAGCTGGGAACATATATGTGTCAGATATCGGGAATCACAGGATCCAGCGATTCTCTCCAGATGGTCGAGCCGAGCGTCAGTGGGGCCCAGAGGCAGGAATAACATCGGAGTGGTTCAGTAATGGCAGAGACTATTATGTGGCAGGAGCTGTCGCTGGTGATGCAGCGGGGAGCTTTTTGACCCCTCTTGATGTCGAGCTAATACCAGAGGGCGACCTCGGTGGAGATGGTGACTCATATGGGTTTGCTGCCCTTGACTCACAAGGCAGGGTTCAGATCTTTGATGCCGAAGGTAATGGAGTGATTGGCTGGACAGTAGATTTCGCATCTAGGATAGATGAGTCGGTAGGTGGTGAGGGGTATCTCGCATACATCCCATCAATAGAGCGACTTTATGTGATCTTGGGTAGAGATATGGTGGGCTTCTCACTAGATGGCGAGGAGATCGTTCGTGCTGAACTAGAAGATGGTACTCCAAACGCCGTAGAGGTGGCTCCAAAGCGTCTGTTCCGCTCACAATATCTTATCATGGCTTACGGTCGAGACTTGGTCCGTTACGATGTTGATGGGTTCAGGCATGGCGTGGTCCTCGACGACTCCGACCTCGACCCAGGCTATGAGGATATGGACTTGACCGTAGATGAGAACGGTTTCATATGGATTGTGACTGACAAGGGTTGGGCTTACAAGTACAACTCAAACCTATCTGAGATGGTCTATAAGGTGCGCTTCTCTGATGTTGATTTGATACACCCTAGAGTTGCGGTCTCACAGGATTACATCTTCTGTGTAGACAGAGACAGGATCATCCGACTTGACGCTGAGCAGGCTCGTCTTGATGCTGAAGCAGAGGGTCAGCAGTGATAATATCTGCCTCGCTTCTGTTTATAGGTTGTGGGGGTAGCGGTGAGTCACCGGAGTTGCCCACAGAAGCAACCCAGATTGAGGAAAGCCCCAGAAGAACAGTCGCTGAACCTGATATTAGGCCAGAAACTCAAGCTAGAACGTCACTGCCTACACCAGCACTACCAGAGAACCTAGATAAGGTTTCATTCCCGCTTGATATTACTAGCGATATTTCTATGGCTAGACAGGCTTTGCTTGAGGTAGTCCAGTCTGAGACAACCGATCCGACCAACCCTTGGGCCATAGCTCATGGACTCTTGGCCTTAGGGGCAGAAATGGAGTTGGCTAATGGGCTGTCTGCGGTGGACTATCTTTTTAGTGAGTACGCTCAGGAGGTGGTTCACGATGGTAGGACTATGATCTCCTTTCCATCATCAGGTGAAACAGAGGCTGGGGATTTAATACGAATAGAGCCTCATACTGACTTGATCGTAAAGGCGCTGATGGAGGTGGATGTCCGTCTTGACCGCGAGGTCTTGGTAGAGGGTAACCCGCACCAAGTTGGTGAACTGTGGTTCGACACTGTATTAACTAGCCACCTCAACATGACAGATGGCTCCTCTTCATGGGAAGGGACTGATGATATGGCTTGGGGTTTACAGGCTATCGCCTCTCTGGCTCCAGAGGGGATGGTCTGGACTTCTGATGGTGTCCAGATGTCGCTAGATCAGATGAGTCAGTTCACAAGCCATGTGTTGACCAGTGAGAGCGCCTTCCTAATTAACGCAATGCAGACCAATAGCGGCTTCACAAAAGAGGGCCAAGGTATCTTTGCCTACACCTGTGGAGGAGCCCACCTTCTTCAAACCGCAGCTTTTTTAGCCTCACGGGGATTTGGAGGTTCGGAGGCTCAGGTGAAGCTTAGTCAGCAGGTAGACCTGTTGTTCTACCGTTTCCCAAGAGAGCTCGCTATCTATGAAGCAGCTGTGGCAGCAGCACCAACTCAGGAGCTAATAATAACCGTTCAGAGGCTTAAGTTTATTGGCCACTGGATAGAGAGTTCCTACAAGATGGCTGTGATGGGCTTGTTCACTCCCACGGTAGAGCAGCAGTCAGCTATGGCCGAGGCAGTCGGGCTTCTTGTGGAGACAGTTGCTAACCTCAAACGGCTCGGGGCCCTTGATAACTTGGGGGAAATTCGCGATGAAAATGAGCAACTCTACCTAGATATTGTAGGGGATTCATCACACGCTATTAGAGGTCTTGATTTAGCTTTGGGATTGGGCGAAGTACGCTACTAGCCCCTCTTTTTCGCCAGATTAATTGCCTGCATAACTGTGAGGGCTGTGATGTTTACGATGTCTTTAACGTCGCTCCCTAACGCCAGAACATTGAGGGGCTTGTTTAGGCCTACTAGCAGAGGCCCAATGGCTGTCGCTCCCCCTAGGTGTGACAGTAACTTGTAAGAGATATTCCCAGCGGCAAGATTGGGGAATATTAGAACATTGGCGCTACCCTGGAGCTTGGAGAAAGGAAAGAGCTCCTCCGCTCTGTCGGCATTAACCGCTGTGTCAGCCTGAACCTCACCATCTACGATCAGGTGTGGCTCCGCTAGGTTGATTAACTCTAAGGCCTTACTTACTCTCTGTACCTCTTCTAGCCCCCTGTGCTCACCGAAGTCAGAGAAAGAGAGCATCGCCACCTTTGGTTTGTAGCCAAATGACTGAGCGACCTTAGCTGTATTGATAGCTATCTGTGCAAGCTCCTGGGAGTTTGGCTCAACATTCACTGTGCAGTCACCAAAGAACATGTGGCGGCCCTTGAATATCATTACATATACCCCTGACACGGTCGTTACCCAGGGGTTCTTGCCTACCGCTTGTAAGGCTGGCTTCATGGTGTCGGCATATGGGTGCATAAGCCCCCCAACAAAGCCGTCAGCTAGATCTTGATCTACCATCATGCTGCCAAACCAAACAGGATTGCGTAATAATTGTCTAGCTCGTTGCTCAGTGCAGCCTTTGCGAGCCCTCTTTTTCCAAAGGGCCATCACTAATTTGTCGAACACCTCTCCATTTTCGATCTCTTGGATCTCTACCCCATTTAGGTCTACGTTGTTGGCCTCAGCTCTGGATATTATTTTCCACTCTGGTCCTATTAGTATCGGGGTGCATATACCCTCATCAGCAATGACCCTTGCCGCCCTGAGAACTTTTATGTTCGTACCGTCTGAGAAAACAACCCGCTTTTGGCTATGTCTAGTTCGGTTTATCAGTGGCCTTAAGAATTCACGACTGGTCTCTACAAATTTCTCGAGTCTCTCCCTATATGCGCCTAAATCGGCTATCGGTTGTCTTGCGACGCCTGATTCTGCGGCCGCCTCCGCTACCGCAGGCGCTACCCATGTTAGAACTCTGGAGTCGAAAGGCTTGGGGATAATATAGTTTTCCCCGAAGCTCAATTCGTCGACTTTGTATGCCTTGAGGACACTGTCAGGTATTTCCTCCTTAGCTAGAGCGGCTATGGCTTTAACGGCTGCTACCTTCATCTCCTCGGTGACTCGCCTAGCCCTACAGTCTAGGGCACCCCTAAAGATAAAAGGGAAGCCTAATACGTTATTGATTTGGTTAGGGAAATCTGACCTACCAGTTGCGATTATTGCGTCAGGTGCTGCAGATCTAGCGTCCTCTGGTAAGATCTCTGGGTCTGGGTTCGCCATAGCAAATATTATTGGTCGAGGGGCCATACTCTTAACCATATCGCTCTTTAGGACCCCTCCTACCGACAGCCCAACAAATACGTCAGATCCCGCTATTATGTCTTTTAAAGTACAGAGGTCTGTGTTTTTTGCAAAAGGGAGCGCTGCTTCAGTTATTTTAGCTTCACGGCCGTGTCTAAGCACACCGTCGACATCAGACATCCAGATATTCTCGGTCGGCATTCCGAGTGAGTGGAACATTTTAGCCGTAGATATCGCAGCCGCTCCTGCTCCTGAGAATACAGCCTTTACGGTGGTTATGTCACGATCAGACACCTCCAAGGCATTTAGTAGTGCTGCCGTTGCGATTATTGCGGTGCCGTGCTGATCGTCGTGGAAAACGGGGATATCGAGCTCTTCACGTAGTCTTCGCTCAACCTCAAAGCACTCTGGGGATTTTATGTCTTCGAGGTTTATCCCACCGAACGTAGGAGCAATTGCTTTGACAGCAGCCACGATTTCGTCGGGGGTCTTGGCGTTTAATTCGATGTCAAACACATCTATATCAGCGAATTTCTTGAAGAGATTGGCCTTACCTTCCATCACTGGTTTGGAGGCCTCTGGGCCAATGTCTCCGAGGCCAAGTACTGCGGTCCCGTTTGTTACTACGGCGACTAGGTTTCCTTTGGCAGTGTAGTCGAACACGGCGTCGGGATTGTTGTAGATCTCCATACACGGGACAGCGACCCCAGGGGTGTAGGCCATAGATAGATCCCGCTGTGTAAGTAGCGGTTTTGTTGGTACTACCTCTAGTTTTCCAGGGCGGCCATGTGAATGGTAGTGCTTTGGATCTAACTTTCCTGCCATGGTGAACTCTCCGCGATCTTGGTCAACTCTTCACTATGGCTATCAGAAGAGGGGCTTGAACGCCACATGTCACGGGCATAGACACCATAAAAGTAGGCTGGAGAGGTCCGTAAGCCGGGTTTTGTACGATAACTAGGTTACCCTTATTGCTATCGTGATGTTCATTCGTCTAGGGCTGCTGTTACCAACAGCCTCGAGCAGTCTACCCAGGATTAAGGACGGGTAGCCCTCTCCCAATTCGACCTTGCACCAAAGTGGGGTTTACCCAGCCGACCCTGTTACCAGAGCCGCCGGTGGTCTCTTACACCACCGGTTCGACCTTACCTGAGATTACTCCCACCAGCCTTTGTTGGCGCCATGCCCCTGAAACAGGGGGTTGCTCCAACCAGTTACTGGACTAAGGTTGCCCTTAGTGGCGGTATGCTTTCTGTTGCGCTTTCCTCCACGTTACCGTGACCGGGAGTTACCCGGCACTCTACCCTACGGTGCCCGGACTTTCCTCTCGTGATGCATGAAGCTTCACCAGCGAACACCCTGACCTCTCCAGCCTAAAATTATGCTCTGCGACGACGTCCCATAAAGACGGCGCCCATCGCTGCGAATAGCCAATTTGCCTTAGATGAAGGTGTTGATGAGCAGCCGCAACCAGCACTTGTGTCGTCGCCGTCATCTCCTACATTATCCCCCGTGTCCACTATGCCAGAGTCCAGATCACCCGTATCTTGGGCTCCAGTGTCAGTATATGGGTCGGTACTAAAGTCATCGTATTCTGGCCTGATGAGTGTCACATTATCGATAGACACTCCTGATGAACGATTTATCGTGTCGTACCACTCGAATGCTGCTGAGATGTCTAAGGAGGTCATAACGAATGGTTCGTCTACCTTTACCTGACTGACTAAGAAATACTCGTGGTAGGCACTCTCGTGGCGCGTTTGACGAGTGTTAAGCCACATGTCCCACGAAACCTCTGCAGGTGTACCGCGTACATTGACCTCCCAGTTATAGAGAGTCACTTGATATTGGCTCTTTACTCTGTATTCAGTGTTGAAGAAACCTTTAGTCTGTATCTCTCCTTCGCTCTTAACACCATTCTCGTCGACTGTCTCAGCAGCTAGGACTGACCCCTCACCGCCAGCACTTAGCCCGTATTCAGTTGATAATGTCGCCTCTCCGTATGAGTCTATCCCGTAGTTCTCAAATGGTATTGACCAGTCCCAACGAAAGCCGCCAACCTCTTCTGTGATGTCTGTGGTAGCTGACACTGTTAGTACTGGGTGATCATGCTCAAGAAGGTTGTAGTGGTCCTCCACGTTAGGTGTCGCTCGGACTTTTATAACGGAGACGTAGAAGTCTGAGCCTCGATCAAGAGAGGACTCAAACCAGAAGAATTCGATAATACCGTCTACCGTGTTTCCGTGTTCATCTTCCGCTCCAGCATATAGCGTGTTGCCGACAAAGTAGGCGTACCTTGAGTCCACTTCATCATCATCCATTCCAATGGCGTTATCTCCTCGCTCACCAGGGCTGTAGCCGTCAAATGTGATGTCTATGTCGCCCTGGAGCATGATCGCTCCAGCGAAAGAGGTCTCTGTGTCAGATATGCCTGCACCAGTATCATCAGCGATTGTAGGGCTGCTAAAGGATAGGGTGGCTAGGGCTATAATTGATGATGCCGTTTTCTTCATGAACAACTCCAGTAGTTATTCCGCCCTTATTACTACATAAATTCGATTTCCGCACCATAAAATCTTCCGCATGACTTACACCAGTGCACTACACTCCCTCTCCTGTGCTCGGCAAGAGTTACCGAAGTTACCTTCATGTTGCAGAGGCTACAAGCCCCTTGGTAGATAGGTGATACGGCGGTGAGACCCTTTTTCTTTATAGAATCGTATCGGGAAATGTGGTGGTTTGGCACGTTACCTTTTGCTTTGTCGCGCGCTTCTCGAGCTGTTTTCACCTCTGATTTTAGGCTTGGAAGGCGGGAGTCTAAGCTGGCTTTTCTGTTCTCTACTTGGAGCTTTCGATGTGCCGCCAGCTTCTCTGCAGATTCTAGCTCGACGCTCTTTTTTTCGATTAGTTCGAACAGCTCTAGTAACGCTGTCTCTTCGTCATCCACTATCCCTTTACAAAGGGCTAGCTGGCTCATCGCGGCATCGTAGTCGCCAGCAGTCCCGCTTTCAATAAGCTTTTTAGTGTTGGCGACTCTCTTCAGGTAGCTGTTGTAGCGCCTGTTGTGCTCTTTCTCTTTATCTCGAAGGCTCGCTAATTCATTTAGCTCTGAGTCTCGATTTTTGGTGGCCTCTGTCAGTTGGTTTTCAGAGGCCTTTATTGCTTTTACTAGCTCTCGATACTCAGCTTCTAGTGCCTCTACTTCGCTGTCGCGTTCTGAGAGGGCAATAAGTGCTTCGGTATCTGGGTGCATGCATCTACAAAATTGAGGGGTGGGCCCACCAGGACTTGAACCTGGGACCGACCGGTTATGAGCCGGGCGCTCTAACCAACTGAGCTATAGGCCCTCGCCGAGGTGATTAACACAGGTCATTTGATTCGCACAGTCAGAGCCTTAGATTAGTGCAAATATTGACTGTTCGGGGTAGGTATTAGGGCATAGTAATTAGGGAGTTGTAGTGTCGTATTTTTCTGAATTATCAAGGTTTGCACTGGGTTTTTCTGCCATAACCGTGCTTTTTTCGTGCGGTGGAGCGGATCCAGAAGGGTCAGAACAATCTACTCAAGCAAATGAGAATCTTTCTGAGATCTCTACCCCTGCTGATCACAGCGAGGCTAGCGCCACAGATGGGGAGGGGGGAGAAAACAGCGATTTTTCATCTGAATCAGTAGATTCACCGACTGTCTTTTTGGGAATCATGCCCCAGACATCTGGTCCGCTCCAGCGAAGCTCATGGGGCGATCTGATAATGTCTGGCGACATCCTCCTCAGTGTGGTTGATGTAGGTGCCGAGCCTAGGCGAGCACTAGTGCTCAACGCAGATGTTGGTCAGGTCGAGATGTTACAATTTGAGATGGATATGACCATGGGTATGAGTATGGGTGGGGAGGATTTAGTGATGATGGATACCCCGAAGGTCACCTTTACCATTGAGAGTGAGTTGACCTCTATCGCCGAAGATGGCTCGTTGGATATTCGGTGGCTGTATAAATCTGTAGATGTAGCAGAAGGTGTCGGCATGATGGCTGGTCAGGGTGAGCTAATGGAGGCGGAGATGAGAGGTCTTGTCGGCATGGGAGGGCAACAGACCCTTAATGCCCTAGGCTACCCTATGGTGAGTACTCTGTCGGGCACAGGCGGGTTGTCTCCGAGAATGCAAGAACAGATGAGGTCAGTTGAGTCAATGCTGGAGTCGGCAGCGTTTGTGCTGCCAGCCGTCTCTGTGGGTGTCGGGGCCTCTTGGGAGACATTGAGAGAATTGGAAAACAATGGCTTCTCTTTCCTAGTTCACCAGGTTGTGCAGTTGACTGAGCTTACCGACACAGAGGCTAGCTTCTCTGTTAGTACCACTCAGGTAATTGGGGACTCGGCACCTCAAGTCCCCAACCTTCCCGAAGGGGCAGAGGTGGATGTAACGAGCCTTGAATCTAGCGGTTCAGGTCAAATCACCATGGTCGAGGGGATGATTAATAGTAAGAGCGTTCGTTCCGAGCTTGATCTAGCCATCGAAATGACTGTTTCAGGAATAGCCCCAGACCCAGTCGCTATGGCGCTGCAAAATCAGACGGGACTTATCATGACCTCCGAATTAGCATCAGAGTAAGGGAGCTTTATTAGAGCTCTAAGAAGCTCTGCAGTCTCTTTGAGCGGCTAGGATGACGAAGCTTTCTTAGGGCTTTCGCTTCAATCTGCCTTATCCTCTCACGAGTAACCTCAAAGTCTTGACCTACCTGCTCTAGAGTGTGGTCATTCTCTTTTCCGATACCGAACCTAAGCCTAAGCACCCTCTCTTCTCTTGGGGTTAGCGTAGCAAGAACTCTCTGTGTCTGCTCTTTTAGGTTTTGGCTTATGAATGATTCGCTAGGGTCTAGGATGTTTTCGTCCTTAATAAAGTCGCCTAGGTGAGAATCATCATCTTCACCAATAGGAGTTTCAAGGGAGATAGGCTCTTTCGAAATCTTTAGGATTTTACGTACCCTCTCAACAGGTATCTCCATCTTTTCAGCGATCTCTTCGGGTGTAGGATCGCGGTCGAGCTCTTGGACAAGATAACGACCAGTACGAACAACCTTATTGATTGTCTCGATCATGTGGACTGGGATCCTGATTGTTCTAGCCTGATCAGCGATAGCACGGGTTATTGCTTGTCGGATCCACCATGTCGCATAAGTAGAGAACTTGTACCCACGCCTGTACTCAAACTTCTCAACAGCCTTCATTAGCCCAATATTTCCCTCTTGGATGAGGTCTAAGAACTGAAGTCCGCGGTTGGTGTATTTCTTTGCTATCGATACGACTAGTCTTAGGTTTGCCTCTACCAGTTCGCCCTTTGCAGCTTCTGCGGTGTGTTCGCCGACCTTGGCGTCTTTAGCCACTTTTTTAATCTGTTCGCTCTCCATTCCTATGCTGAGCTCAACCTTTCGGATTCGCCTCAATTCTCTCCGAACTCTAGAGTCGAATTCTGCCCACTTTTCCATCGGAATACCGGTCTCTTCAACTACCTTGTTCCCACCTTTATCAGGTGTTCTTCTTACTCGTCTAATAGAGCGCCTTAGCTCCTTTACTGGCACTCGAGCCTCCTGCGCGACTCGGGATATCCTGCCCTCATAGGTAGCGATCTCTTTCCATGCGATTCGGATTGAGTGGCTCCAGGTAGACACGCGCTTATTCGAGATGTCTAGGCGCTTCATCTCCCTTAGGATTTCCTTTTCATTAATGTCCAGAAGCCTGGTGAATTCTTTCTGTTTCTTCTTAGACTTTGCTCGCTGAAGCGCTTTTATGAGTTCAGCCCTTTCACTCTGCATTGCCTTTGAATTAGAGTGGACCTCGCTGATCAGCTTAGCTCTAGCGCTTTTAGATGTCTTATTGGTTTTGCCGTTCTTTAGAGCTCTAGTTGCTCGTTCATTTTCTTCATTCAGCATTACAAGCAGTCCAGCTAGGGCAACTGGGCATGTAAGTACAGCGCTTCTAACTATCTGTTCACCAGCCTCTATTTTCTTTGCGACTACGACTTCGCCCTTTCTTGAGATCAGCGAAACACCACCCATCTTCTTGAGGTATGTTCGAACTGGATCGCTAGCTGGAACAGTTCCCGTTTGAGTTGGTGTCTTGGCACCATCGCTGTTGTCACCTTTGGTACTAGCTTGCTTATTGGCCGATGTTGTTTTTGGGGCTACTTTTAGGGTAGGGGCGTCATTCTTTGGCGCGGTTACTAACTCGATGTCCATGCTTGAGAACATGATCATTACATTCTCAAGATCCGAGGGGTCGACCATTTCCATTGGGAGAATACCGTTTAGTTCGTCGTAGGTTACGAATCCTCGTTTTTTGCCCTCACTAATTAAAGTCTGTATTTCTGCGAGTTCCTTCTCTTTCAACATTCGGCGACCTCTTGGAGATTTTTGCACCCAACTACATTTTTTATTCGTTCTTAGAGTCAAACAAACAAGAGTTTGCGTTCTTAGATTTGATTAAGTGGCAAGTAGTTTGTGTTAAGTGTGAGGTAGTCTGTCCTGCTGAGAATAACTGTGCAAGAAATAATACTTGACATAGGTCTAAAAAATAGGCATTTAGAGCGTTTTTTGTTGTTTGCGCCGCTTTAATTGCTTTATTTTCTCTTTCAGAGACTCGCTTTCCCTCTGTAATGCGCTTCTCTGTCCGATTAGCTCTGTGATTCTTTCGTGGTTGTTTGTGTTGGCTAGTTTCTCTAATTCGATAGCGATAGGGTAGATCTGTTCTCCACGCCTCTCTATAGCTAATTCTGTCACCGCTATAGCGGCTTCCATCTGCGCCGTATCTTGCTTCACTAGTTCGCGATTATTCGAACATTTGTTTAGCAGGTTTATCATCCCTGTAGTCGGCACTTCATCGATTATATTGTTTAGTGGCACCTCATTGACCAGCTCGGTGATTAGCCAGTGAATCCGACTATCCGTTGATATGTCATCCGATGTGATCGCAGGGAAGTCCGGATCTGTCTCTGCGCATGAGGGGAGGGCGTTCAGCGTCTCTCTTGGGCAGTGTAGTGCCAAATTGATAAGTCTATTTAGAAATATGCTCCCGCTCCATTTTTCGGGCGCTGGGGGTTTGCGCCGTCCGTCACCCGTGTTTTGGGGAATTTCAGGTAATGGTGGTGGGTGACCCGCAATAGGCTGAAATCTCCCTATAGCTAATTTTAGCTCCGTCTCGTCTACCTTTAGGATGTTTGAGGTCCTCTGTATCATTTCGGCCTTAAGTACACCCTTTAGGCTGCGCAATATGGGCAACATCTCTTTAACGGCCCTCTGACGCCCTTCTGGTGTTGGTCCGCAGCGCTTAGCCGTCTCTAGCATTACTAACTCAAGAAGCGGGCTAGCGTTGTTGATCAGTGACTGGAAAGAATCGACCCCGTGGGTGTTTATGTAGTCGTCGGGGTCCATTTTTTCGGGTAGTGAAACGTGCAAGGCCTCTACCTCGGCTTGGATGAACTTTGGTAGTGACTTTTCTGCGGCTTCAATACCAGCTCGATCACCATCAAAAAGGGCGTAGAATCGTTGAGATAGACCCCTTATCGCCTTGATATGGTCTTCAGTTAGGGCTGTTCCACAGGTTGCGACAGTCTCTTTAATTCCTGCCTGGTAAAGGGCTAGGACGTCGAAGTACCCCTCTACCAACAGGACTCGGTTATTTTTGGTGATCGATGGACGCGCCCAGCTAAGCCCATAAAGAGTGCTGCTCTTGTTGTAGATTGGCGAAGCCGAAGAGTTTATATATTTTCCTCGTTTCTCCTCTTCAGGGGTCATTGCCCTAGCTCCAAACGCGATTACACGCTTACGGCGATCAAAGATAGGGAATATCAGCCTGTTTCTAAATGCTGAATATGTCCTACCTTTGTCACTGCGTCTTGCTATCGCGGCTTCGACCATCATCTTTTCGCTATAGCCTTGTTTGTGAAGTGCAGATGTCATCGCTTGAAAGCTGTCAGGAGCGAAACCCAGCCGGCACTCTTTTATTGTTTCCTGAGTTATCCCACGGCTTTTCAGGTATTCGCGTGCTCCGCTAGCTTCAGGAGAGGTCATGAGGTTTGAGTGAAACCACGCCTCAGCCTCGGCGCAAACCTCATATAGAGTCGCCCGTTTTTTTGCTCTAACCCTCTCCTCTGGGGTCTGGTCTCTACTCTCGACCTTAACTCCCACTCTTTTCCCTAATTCTCTTACCGCTTCACCAAAAGCTAGGCCTTCGAGGTGCTGTAGAATATTGTAGCAGTCACCGTGAGCTCCGCACCCAAAGCAGTGGTATCGGTTCGTGTCAGGGCTAACAGTAAAGCTAGGTGATTTTTCCTGATGAAATGGGCATAGTCCCCACCATTTCCCACCCTTTCTAACTAAGCGCACGTGTTCTTGGACCAACTGGATAAGATCCACCCTCTCTCTTATGGCCTGAATTGTGCTTTTAGGAATCTGCATGCTTATTGTCTATTCTGGGACTCGAGTGACGTCGGCCCCTATAGCCAGTAATTTTTCAACTAGGCGCTCGTAACCTCGGTCTAGGTGATAGAGGCGAAGAACTGTTGTTGTACTGGGTGAAGATAGCCCAGCTAGAACCAATGACGCGGAAGCCCTAAGGTCAGTAGCCATAACAGTGGCGCCTGCAAGCTGCTCTACTCCGCACACAACTGCAGTGTTGCCGCTTACTTCAATATCCGCGCCCATCCGCGACAGCTCTGGGACGTGCATGAACCTGTTCTCAAAAATGGTCTCCTTGATAGTGGCGGTTCCTCCAGATAGGCTCATTAGAGCCATAAATTGAGCCTGCATGTCTGTGGGGAAGCCAGGGTGTGGCTGGGTAGAGACATCTACTGGAGTTAGCACTCCTTCTCGTCTAAGGCGAACAGTAGTGTCAGTGGAGGTCACCTCACAACCAGCGCTTTCAAGTTTTGATATTAAGGCTGAGAGGTCGGAGGGATTAACCCCAGTTACAGTGACGTCACCGCCTGTTATTGCGCCTGCTATTAGGTATGTTCCTGCTTCTATTCTGTCTGGAAGAATCGACCACGGATCTGACGGTGGGGCTAACCGTTCTTTACCTTGAACTATAATCGTCGCTGTTCCGTCTCCTGTGATATCGGCCCCAAGGCTTCTTAAGAAAGAAGCTAAGGCTACTATCTCTGGCTCCCTGGCTGCATTTTCGATTCGAGTCTCGCCGTCGGCTAGTGTGGCAGCCATTAGGATGTTTTCTGTGCCTGTTACAGTTGGAACGTCTAGCATTACCAGTCCGCCCTTGAGCCGGTCACACTTGCCGTGGATGTATCCGTTTGTAAGCTCGAATGTTGCGCCGAGTGACTCTAACCCTTTTAGGTGCTGGTCTATTGGTCTTACGCCAATAGCGCACCCGCCAGGAAGCGATACCTTGGCTTCGCCGCAGCGCGCCAGCAGGGGCCCTAGAGCTAGAACTGAAGCTCTCATTTTTCTAACTAGGTCATATGGTGCTTCATGAAAGCTAACTCGGCTAGTGTCTAGGTCGGCACTGCCAGGGCCTACTAATGATGGGCAACCTAGTCGCCCCAGCAGGCTTAGCGTAGTGGAGACATCGACTAAGTCTGGCACGTTGCTAAGCCTGTGTAGGCCAGGTGCTAACAAGGTAGCCATTAAGATGGGTAGCGCTGCATTCTTCGCTCCCGCTATAGGCACTTCGCCTCTGAGCGGTTTACCGCCAGTAATTACTATTTTATCCATTAATTTGGCTCCAGAAAACTTTGGGTAAGGGTGAGACGACAGGGGATTCGCCCGCCCAAAAGTATGAAGAGGGGTGAAGTCTATTATATCTATTAGTAGATTACGCAAGGTCTATGCCAGCCAAATCCGATATCATGAATACATGATGAAATTATGGGGAAAAATATCTGAGGAAAGTCTCGCATGATCGCACGCATTCGAGAGATGCTTTTGGGTCAGCGAAGACGAAAGAGCGCGGAGATAAAAGAGGCCATTTCCATGATCGCACCTAACGCAGATCTGTCAGGTCGCGATCTTAGAGGTGCAAAACTGGCGGGCCGTGATCTTCGTGGCGTGAATTTCTCAAGAGCTGACATGTCGTCAGTTGATCTGTCTAGATGTGACCTTACGGGGGCTAATCTTACTGGCACTAAGTTGCTAGGAGCGAAGCTTTTAGACGCCGAGATTATAGGTGTTGAGGCAGATGGTGTCTGCCTGGTAGACGCCAATATCCGCGGTGCAAAGATTATAGATTTTAGGGCTAATGGCGGGCTGTTTGAGGGGGCTGACCTCAGAGGTGTGACGCTATCAAAAGTAGACCTAACAGGTAGTGATTTTACGATGGCTAGACTCTGCGATATAGATTTTGCAGACACAAATCTATCAAAGGTAACCTTTGAGCAGGCTGATCTAGTAGGGGCAAGGCTCGAGGCAGTATTGGCTCACGACGCTGACTTCGAGGGTGCCATCGGGGTCGACAGGGATGCTAGAGAGCTACTCAGGGACAAAGGGGCAGCTGTGGGTGGTGGCTCATGGAGTCGCGCCTTCTCTGGTGGGCGGGGCGCTCAAGCTGTGGCATTGGTGTTGGTTCTTGTTCTCGGTGGCTATTTGGTGGCTAAGTTCGTGGGTAGCGGGAGTTTATCTGTTGATGAAATAGAGGGCCGAGCTCAGAGAGATGCTGTTGATGGTGACGTAGAGGGTGCGTTGGTCCGGTACGAAGGACTACTTGAAAGGGCTTCTTTGCCAAGTGATAAGCTCCTATATTTGTTCGAGATGTCCAATCTTGTTCTCAACGCTGGTCGGTTTGATGACGCGATGGGCTATCTTCAAGAGGCAAGAGAGTTCGCAACAACCCCAGAAGAGGAGGCAGAGCTCCTGCTTAGAGATGCGGAGATTATGGGAATCCAGGGTTCTCTACAGTCACAAATGGAGATTTATGAGGCACTTACAGCTCGAACTGATATTCCAGCTGAAATGCTCGCCAGGGCCTATATAGGTATCTCTGATGGTTGGAGGCTTATGGGCTTTCCCGATAGAGCTTTAGCTCTCCACGAGGAGCTGCTAGTAAGATTTAGTCAGCACCCCACCGTTGTTTTGGAGGTCAATCGCTCCATGGCTGAGATGTTTTCATCTCGCGGTGACTATGAAGAAGCGCTAGCTGTATTGGACAGGATCTCTGGTTTTCCTTTGGATGATAGACAGTCTGGTGACCTTCTCGTTCTCCGTGGCCGACTCTATTCAGAACAGGGGGATAAGGAGCAGGCACTAAATAGCTATCAGGAGCTAAGACACAGGTTCCCAGAATATCCTGATACCGACGGCGCCGTCAGGCTAGCAGTAGCATCGCTGGCCTTCGAATCTGGTGATGTTCAGAGCTCTGAGGAGATGTTAGAGGCACTTGCTGAAGGTAGTGTTTCTAGAGCAGTGGGCGCAAGCGCGGCGCTCTTGCTTGGTAGAATAAGAGCTCATAATGGTGAAGCATTAGCTGCTCAGGCGGTCTGGCGAAGCGTTATTGATAGATATCCAGATAATGCTGCGGCGGTAGAGTCAGCGCGGGTATCCCTAGCTACCAGCCTTTTAGCTGACTCAGTAGAAGCATCCGAGAGTGTAATAGCCGAACTGTTGGAGCGAGGTGATGCTGAGCTGGCCTCAAACCTTCTGTTAGGCCAGGCCCAGACCTTTTCAAATTCTGGTGATTATGATGAGGCAAAGGCTCTGGTGACAAGGATCATAGAGCAATTCCCAGAAGAGACTCACAAAGCTGCTAAACGTCAACTCGCTGGGATACTAGTTGAAGAGGGGGCCTACCCAGAGGCTGTCAGGGCCTATCGTGAACTTATGGAGACGGCGGAGTCCATTGAGGAGCGGGTGATGCTAGAGGCAGCGGTGGCGGAAACCCTATTACAAGGGGGGCGGCAGCAGGAGGCCACCCTTGGGTTTGAGTCACTAAGAGACAACAACGATTCATCCACAGAGGCTTATGCTCTAGGAATATTGGGTCTGGCTCGCGTCGCGGAGTCTCGAGGTGATGTGGTCTTATCTAGAAGCCTATACGAGAACGTCGCAGATACATCGTTAGACCCTGGGCTGTTGGCATTGGCTTACGAGGGGCTGGCTCAGAGTTGGCTGGATGAGGGCAGTGACGATCAGGCGATGCGGGCATATCAAAGGTTTCTTAGTAAGGTGCCCCCTAACCACGAGAGCGCTATCAGCGCTAGGGCAGAGATGGCGGGGATCCTATTGCGTCGCGGTGAGCTAGAAGCTGCGACTAATGCCTACCAAGAGCTTTATGACATCTCTCCTGCTGGAGAGAGAAGGGTCGACCTGCTTTTTTCAGTTGCGGAGTTGCATGAGGAGAGGGGGCTTCTTGAGCAGGCACTAGATGGTTACCTAGAGGTTGTTAGTAGCCCATTTGTTACAGATGTAAGAGTCTCAGAGGCTGTCTCAGGAGCAGCTAGGTCGCTTATGGCGCAGGGAAAAGCCCAAGAGGCGCTAGATATGGTCGAAGCCAATATTTCTGGTGTTGAGGAGGGAGCTTTAAGAGTCTCCTTGCTACAGATCAAAGTCGACGCTCTAAGAGTCCTTAATAGGTCGGACGAGGCAGATATTGTTGGTGAGCAGCTAATGGGTCAGGCGGGCGATGATGAGCTGGCAATCCTCATGGCTAGCATTGAGCAGGCACAAGGTCTTGCCACGGCAGGAGACTATTCTGGAGCGATCTCGGCTTACCAAGATCTCTATAGGCAGATAGAGGACCCTTCAACTAAAGCCTCTATGCAGTTAGCGATAGCACAAGTACACAGTATGGCTGGTAATCTCGACCAAGCCAGAGAGTACTATGAGGGAATCTCTAGAGAATTCCCTGACATGGGTGAGGCTATCTTTGACGCTCAGATGGGTATATCTTTTATGGAGCGTCAGACAGGCGATAATGCTGCCGCATTGGTGCGCTACAACTCCCTCAGCGCCCCTGATGTCGGATCTCAGGTGTGGAGGTTAGAGCAGATAGCACAGACCCTTGAGGCTATGGGCCGAGATGAAGAGGCTCTCGAAGGATACGAGTCAATTTTAGTAGAGTACCCAGGGAGGGTGGAGGCAGTAATTGCTTCTAAGAATGGAGTCGCGAGGCTACGCCGCGCTATGGGTGAGTTAGAGTTGGCTAGGACTTTGTATTTGGAGGTGTCCGCCCTTTCTGTTGAGTCATTTCAGAGGGATTGGGCTCGACTGAATGCTGCGACAATACTCTTGGACCAAGGGCTTCTAGACGATGCGTTCTTTGCATTAAGAGAGGTCGAGGCAGCTACAACAGACCCAGAGGTCGTCCTGCAAGCACGCTTGGGAATGGTCGGTATTTATCAAGAAAAAGAGCGGTTTGATCTCGCGCTTGAGATAATAAACGAGACGAGTGTAGATGGGCTGGGCCCCGATTGGGCCTCCTCGTTGGCTCAGAGCAAGGCGTCTACGGAGTTGGCCATGGAGAGCTACGATGCTGCCCAAGCAACATGGGAGGAGTTGATCGCGTCCCATCCTGACAATGAAGAGGCCAACATTGTAGCTAAGTTAGGCTTGGTTGAGGTAGCGCTGAGGCTCGAGGATTTCGATCTCGCTGACAGTATCGCTAGAGAAGTGATTGAGGAGTCTCAGGATTCAGCTTGGATAGCAATGGCAACACTAGCTCTTGGCAGGTCTAAGCTAGCTAGTGGAGACTCAGATGGTGCTGAGCGTCTGTTTGACCAGGTCGTCACTGAGTTCTCAGAACACCCAGAACTAGTCGCTATAGCTGTAAGCGCCGTCGATGGTATAAACGAAGACGAGGAGTAACTGATGATGTTATTCGTCGTCGCTATTACCGTTATCTATTGACCAATTCACCTTGCGGAACATCCCCCTGAGTATCTTTAGATCTATCTCTGTTGGGTCTAGCCTCTGCAGCATGTTGGTTAATTGAACCAGCAACTGCTCTTCGTTTCGGCCTCGCATGTAAGATGTCTTGAAGAGTAGCTCTAGTGCCTCCTTGGCTACTGTAGTCTGGCTGTCTAGTGTAGCTAAAGGACTTGGCTTAAAGGGTGTCTTTACCCCCTTTGTGACACCCCCTGATCGGCGGCCCTGTCTAGGAGGTTCCTCACAATCCCAGCCCCTAAAACGCGCCTCGTTGAGGATGGCATTACATACAAGCAGAACTGCCTGGCTTAAGTTTAGTGATGGTTCACCATCAGTGGGTATCCTTAGTAATTTTTGGCAGCGTCCCAGTGAGTCATTGTCTAGGCCAGTGTCTTCCTTTCCAAACAGGATAGCTACGGGCCCTTTGGCGTCGAGCGTGTTTTTCGCTAACTCTGGTGGTTCAACAACTGGCCAAGTCCACCGCCTAGCTCTAGTCGTACACCCAAAAGCGAGGGTGCAGTCAGCGACAGCCTCGGCAACAGTTGATACGAACCTTGTGTTCTCCAAGAGGTCCTTAGCACCGCCAGCCATCCATCTCGCCCTCTCCATGTCAAAGGAGGGAGGGGCGACGACCACTAGGTGACGTAGCCCCATGTTTTTCATAGCCCTAGCAGTTGAGCCAACATTGCCTGGTTGTAGGGGGTGAACAAGCACGATCTTTATCTCTTCTCTCAGGCGCTTCCTTAGACTATCCACCGAAAAGACCCTTGAAGAATTCTCGCATCCACTTCATGGGATTATTGGCATTCACACCAACCCTGTTTGGCTTAGTGTGAATGCCAGGGATTGGTCGGGGAAGTAATTGTGCTGATGGGCTAGGCTCGCTCGGCCAGTCTCCCTCCCAGTCGAGTAGCTCTTGAGTCTCCTCTGTCTCATCCCATGGTAGGCTTTCCTTTATAGGCGGTGAGTCGAAGCTCTCTAGATCTATTTGGGAGTATTCTTCTGTGTTTAGTCGCTCATTGTCCTCATCGTTAAAATCAAGAGAGTGTTCTACAGTGTCAGCATCTAGAGTGCTTTCCTCGACTGTGTTCTCATCAGAGGTGTCTTCAAGCACCTCTTCTGCTGTATCTTTCTCGATCTGATCATCGCGACTTCCCAATAGGTCACCTAGGCCTTCAATAGAGAGCTCTCCTCCTCTATTGAGCACAAAGATCAATTCGTGGACCACCTCACCTGCAGGTAGCTTTTCCAGTGGTCCAATAGAGACCTCTTTCAAAGAAACTATCTCTCCATCTGAGGTCTGAACCAACGATAATTCGATAGATGTTTGGTTATCCATGTGGGTCGTAAGAGCCAGGGGCTGCCTTGCTGGTAGCTGTGTACCAACAGGGAATAGTGCGAAAAGGGCTCCAGATGGCTGCTTGATCGATATCTCTTGACTAACTATTTCAGCGACCTTTTTAGGGCTTGTTGATAAGTGTGATAGCGCCTCTGCAAGTATAGCAGCACCAGCACAAACAGTGCGTGTTGGGTCTATTTGAGGTGTTTCACACTCTGGCAGCACACCCTTTGCACGCTCCACAATCAAGGGCATCTGGCTTTGTCCACCTACCATCAAGAGGGTGTCTATGGGTCTACTTGACTCCGCTATATCGGCCACCCTTTTTAGCGACTTCATAGACTCTTGCACTAGTGAGAAAGTTACTCTTTCTAGATCAGATCTCTCTATGACTAGTTCGAGATCAGAGATGCTATTGTCGTTACCAACACCTAGTATTGTAAGGGGATAAGTGTCATCGTTAGAGAGGCTGATCTTAGCCTGTTCGGCGCCTTTTCTTATGCGCTCTACTGACAAGGGCCCCAGGCTATCACTCGATAAGCTTACTTTATCGCACTGGTGTCGCTCTGTGATCCAATTGGATAAAGATTGGTCGAAGTCGATCCCTCCTAAAAACGTATCACCACCAGATGCGACTATTTGGTATTCGTCGCCCTTTATATCTACAACTGAGATATCTAGTGTTCCTCCGCCTAGATCAAAAACAGCGACTCTCTCGTCTTTTTCTTTGTTGTGTCCAAAGGCTAAAGCTGTAGCAGTCGGTTCGTTTATAAATTCTAGAAGCTCAATACCAGATGCCTCAACGGCTGCTCTTAGAGCTGAGCGTTGTGTGGCTGTAAAGTTAGTAGGCGTTGCTATTACAGCAGCCCTAATAGGTTCATCTAGTTTTTCACCAGCGATCCTGATTACCTCTTTTAGAATAGATGTAGTGACTCTCTTTAAGCTTACGGTGTGGTTACACAGCCTAAGAGCTATCTCACTGTCATCGCCATCGACCACATCGTATGTAAAAAGCTGCCTGACCTCATCGATCACTTTCTGAGTCTGACCAAGGAGCCGCTTAGACCCCCAGAGTCCAGCTAGTGGATCTGAGTTCAAACGATTAGCTGCCGCCGCGCCTACCTCTAATTCACCCGCTTCTCCAACTGTGACAATTGAGGGTATACCTTCAGCAGGTGTTAGGTGTACGACCTCTCCATCTTTTATGACTGCAGCGTATGACGAAACACTGCCGAGATCTATTCCTATACATGCGCCCACTTTACCCCTCTGTCGCTGACTTATCTAGGCCTCGTACCAACATGATTTTTCCATCGGTGCGAGTGCAGCTTTGATTTAGGGCGGGCATAACGTCACTGTATGGGAGCCTCGAAGTTATCATTGGCCTAACAGTTAGTCGTTCTGATTCCAGTAGACGGATAATATGAGGGAAGCAGCCCATGCCAGCATGCCCTCTAGAGCCAGTTATTTTTGCTGCCTGTGTAACGAGAACATCTAGTAAGACGGGGGCGTGCTCACCAGTTCTTCCGAGGTAGATCATTTTTCCCCCTGGCGCAAAGGAGCGCTCAATCTCAGGCATGGTGTGGAGAGCGGCCCCAGCACATTCAATGTGAATTTCAGCGCCTTTGCCTCTCGTCGCCTCAAGAACTATTTGAGAGGGTGAGGATCCGTTCGCCTTTAGTGTGTTTGAGTTCCACACAGAGTCAGCTCCACAGGCTAACGCGACCTTTAGTCTCTCCTCTGAAATATCGAACGCTGTTACTGTTGCGGCCCCAGCCGCACGAGCCAGTGCTATAGCCCCCAACCCAATCGGCCCACAACCATAAATGACGACGTGGTCTCCTGGCCGCATACCTCCAGCGGCGACAAAAATTCCGTTGAAGGAGCAGGATATTGGCTCTACAAGGGCGCCTAGCTCCAACGCATCTTGTGCGCTGCCTAGTTTTTCTGCCAACCCATTAAGGCTCCAGCAGAATTGTTCCTTTACAACAATGTAGTCAGCATATGCGCCAGGACTCGAGAATCCTACCATCTCTAGGTGAGGGCATTGGTTTTGGTGACCAGTACGGCAAGCCTCGCAGACCCCACAGTAAAGCATGCCTTCTGCCGCAACAAGATCTCCAATTTTTAGATTTTTGACCCCCGGTCCAACTGCGACAACCTCGCCTGAGTATTCGTGTCCAGGGATCACGGGGAGCTTTACTGGCCCAGAGAAGAGTATGTACCCATCTTGGTCTGTCTCTAAACAGTGAGTGTCAGAGCCGCACACCCCGCATGCTATTGGGGCAACCACAACCTCACCGAAACCAGGTGTGGGGTCGTCCATAGTTACGGCCGAAAACCTAGGGTTTTGCCAAACCATCGATGCCATCGTAGCCTTTCCTGAGGAGGTCTCGTGGGGCATTACACGGTAGTTGGCTTTGGGGTTCCAGTCAGCTTCTAGTAGTATTGCATCCATACCTATTGTTTACCTTGGTTTTGATCTTTTTGTTGGAGCTTCACCTCAAGTATTGCACGATCATTCGCCTTGTGAACCTCATAAACCCAACCAAGTTCAACAACCCGCTCACCGACGCATGGTATGTGCCCTAATTTTGTTAAAATAAATCCAGCTAGTGTCTCGAAGTCACCTTCTGGAAGATGTAGGCCTGTTGCTTCGAGTAGAACATCTTCCTCCACTCTGGCATTAACTATCCACTCTGAAGGCCCCACCTGCCTAATAAGAGAGGCTGTTGCGTCGTGTTCGTCGTTGATTTCTCCAACAATCTCCTCGAGAATATCTTCAGCAGTTATTAGTCCGACAGTGCCACCGTACTCATCAACAACAATAGCTATACGTTGGCTTTCTTTTCTGAATTCCCTAAAAAGGTCATCGACTGGCTTGGATTCGGGAACAAACCTAACCTCTCGCTGTATCGAGGATGTAGGCCTAGTCATGTCCTTAACAAATGTAAGATCTGAGTGGTGTATTATGCCAGTGACCCTGTCTACCCGCTCAGAGAATACAGGTAACCAAGAATGGCTGTAGGTTATGAATTGCTCTAGAGCCGCTGAGAGAGGCTCCCCGGCGTCTACAGCTTTCATGTCAATAAGAGGAACCATCACCTCTTCAACCGTAGCCTCAGAGAGTTTGAATACCTTGTTAATTATGGTGCGGTCATCTTCATCAATCTCAAGGGCGTTAGATCGGAAAAGTGCCTGTATATCTGACCTTGAGGTTGATTCGGCGTCAGAAGATGTGTCACCAAAGATCCTCTTTAACGAATCTGTAAACCACTCAAGGGCCGTTAGCATCGGTGAGAGGAGCAAGGAGAAGATCCATAAAGGGAATATTATGTGTGGGACGATTGCATCAGCGTGTTTTCTATAGACTGTTTTTGGTATGAGCTCACCGAACAGGAGTACTATCGGAAAAAGCATGAATGCTACGATAATTTCTCCGCCTGTCCCAAAATTGTTTGCTAACCCAATAGTAGCAACGGTCGATATTGCGACCACAGAGAGGTTTGTACCGATAAGGCACGAGCCCAACAGAAATTCAGGCCTTTCCAGCATCTTCAGTGCTAAGGCTGATCCCTTGTCTCCGTTTGATGCTCTAGTCTTTAAGTTAAGCTTGTTGGCTGAGATCACAGCTATCTCGCTTCCAGAGAAGAAGCCTTCTGCTAATAATAAGATGGCTATTGTGAGGTATAGGTTCACTCTTCACCCTCATTTGTCTCGACCAATAGCTCGCTAATGGCATTGTCATTGGTCTCTGTGACTCTAATTACGAGCCCTCCAATATGTACCTCGGCTCCAACTTCTATGGGTCCTTTTAGTTGCTCGACCACCAATTCTCCTACTGTCGGGGCCGTGACGTCGATTCCTGTCTGGCTCTCAAAGTCCTCGCCGCTCATATTAGCAGAGATTTTCCAAGAATCTGGGATGGTCCTGGTAAGCTCAGAGGTTTCTGGCTCCTCCTGCTCGATTGCGTCACCAATTAGCTCACCTAATAGGTCATCCATAGTTATTAGGCCCAGCAGTGTACCGTGTTCATTAACCACAAATGCTAGGTGGATTCTGTATCTCTGGAAGTCACTTAATAGGTCGTCGGCCGTCTTACTTGCTGGCACAAAATAGGGTTCTCGCCAGAGCCCTTTCAGCTCTCTACGGCTTGCGGGCCTTTCCTGAAACCTGAGCATATCTTTGGAAAATAAAACGCCAACCATGTTGTGTGGGCTGCCCCTGTAAACAGGTATGCGCGAAAAATTACTCAGGTTTATGAGCTTCATTATATCTGCGTGATTTGCCGTGTGTGGAACAGAGACAATATTTCGCATGGAGGTCATCAGAGAGGATATCGGTAGTGCGTTGAACTCGAAGACCCTGTTAATAATGTCGGCCTCAGTGTCGTGAATTTCACCGGACTCGTTCCCCTCGTCGATGAGGGTCTTTAGTTGGTTCTGGGAGATCGTGCTGACCAGTTCCTCATTCTTAGCTTTGAACAGGCTTACGATTACCTGTGAAATAGAGATAAGAACCCATCGAATAGGAGAGGTTATCGTAGCCCAAAAAATTAATGGTGGGGCTACTTTTTGCGATAGCTTGATGCGGTGCCTAAGTGCGAACACTTTTGGTGTAATCTCGCCCATTATAACTAGAAGAGGTGTGGCTATAAGGAGGTTAATCCAGCTCTTTGTTGGGAACTGAGAGATAACTAAACCAGCGCATATTGCTGAGAGCGAGATGTTTACGAGCTCATTCCCCATCAACACTGATGCCAGGGTCTTATGGGGCTGACTTAGGAGGCTAATTACTCGCTTACCGCTTTTGCCCTTTTCCTTTAAGCCCTCATGTTCTGCTGGCTGTAGAGAGAACAGGGCTGCCTCGGAGCTGGAGAAGAATGCTGAAAGCATCAGGAGAGCTATAACTATAGGAATGCCGACATTCGGTGGTATAGGGGATGCGCCCACTGCCCCAGGTATTGTTGTTGAACTTATCAAGCCCCTTCTCCAAAATGATGCCATGTCATTGGCCACTTACTACCCACTAGCACCACTTCGCTGCTAACTGTTGTATGGCCTATTGGTGTTAGTTTTATATTTAGCTCTGTTGAGATTTTGCGAACCTCTTCCTCTGCGCCCTTAGGAGTTACAAAGAGGAGCCCGTAGTCCTCTCCAAACCCAAGCTGATGTTTGAGTCTGTCACTCCCAGCCAGCGTCTCTAGGTCTTCTGATATAGGTAGGAGTTCGGGATAGATTTGAGCGCCACATTCTGAGGCTTTGCAGAGCCTGTGAATGTCTCGAGACAGACCATCGGACAGGTCCATTGCGGCGCTGGCAATGCCCACCAGTCTTGGACCGAGAGCTGTAGGGGGCGAGGGGTCTCGGTGCGCCCTAGTTAGGGCAGGCGTCGCCCCAGGGAGATTGAAACCGCCAGATGCGTCGCCAAGATTTCCGCTCACCCAGATGGTCTCACCTGGTGAAGCTCCTGTTCTTAACAGCGGAGTTCCAGTGAGTTGCCCTCCAACCGTCAATGATAGGGAAATGCCCCCGTTTGAGCGCGTAGTATCTCCGCCAACTAGGGCTAAGTTGTGCTCACAAAGGGCCTCGTTTAAGCCATCGCTGAAACGACTAATCCACTCACGGTCGATTGGATCAGGTGCGCATATTGTGAGAACGGACCACACTGGAGTAGCTCCACAGGCAGCTATATCAGAAACGTTGACCGCCACCAATTTTCTACCTATCTCTTCAGGCTCCGAGGATTGGTCGAAGTGTACTCCCTCTACCATTGCGTCAACGGTTATGACTAGTCCATCATTTAGTATGGCTGCGTCGTCACCTGGGCCCGTAGTAACCCATTCAGGCGAGCACCTATTCTTTGTAAGTGTCTGGATAACGAATGATTCGCCCTCGTCATCTGGATCGGTCATTTGGTGTGCTGATTTCACTCTGTCGAGACTTCTTCTGAAGGGGGAACTTCGGCATCAGGGTCAACCCAAGGGACTAAACCTTCACCCGTAATAGTAAGAACTCTCATTGTTCTTACGACCTCGCCGTCGTCAGAGAAGCCTCCCCCTCCAGCTATGGATTCTGACAATTGGCTAGTAGTTATAGCCTCCCGCATCTCTGTATGGTTTGAAGGGCTGGTGTCTATGGCAGCACTTAATATTCGACCGACGTCATAGGCTAAGGCCTCGAAAAGAACAGGGCTCCTGTCGTTTCGTTCTGAAAAATCGGCAACAAACTCAACGGTCGCTTCATTCTCGTCCCCAAAGTTGGTAAAAGCGTCGACGAATGCACTATTTCTAACATACAGCCCACCATTTTCAGCCACCCTTGGATTATTCCAGCCATTTAGCCCCAGTAGAGGAAGAGCCGTCATATCTCTTTTGGGCTTAAACCCGCCAATAGCGAACTCTTCGTATGCGAGCGCAGCTGCTACCATAGGTACTCTTGCAGCGTTGTCAGGGACAAATATGGCGTCAAAGTCGATGATAGGTGGGAGCATAACGTTATCGGGATCTCCTCCGTCCTCAACAACGTCCCTGCGTAGTCTCCACAGTTCGGTTCTTCTTGTTTCGAGGTCTTTTTGACCCAGCACCTGTACGGCTTCTCGCATATCACTATCAGGATCGTAGAACGCTACCCTGGCTACCTCTCCCCCCAATTCAATAACTTGATGGCTAAATTCTGATGCTGCATCTTGGCCATACGGTGTTTCTGGCGCCAGTATCGCAAACCTTGAGATTTCTCGCTCTACAAACACATGTTCTAGTAGTGAACTTATCTGTTGGGATTTGGTTACCATGCCTCTGAATACGAAAGGACCCAGTTCGGTTAGTCCGCTAGCCTGACTAAAGGATATTAGCGGGATCTCTGCCACTTCGGCTAACTCGGCTATGGCGGCTGAGCTCTCTCTCAGCATTGGACCCACTATAGCGGATACACCTTCGGTCAGAACCATCTGCTCAAAGGCGGATGTGGCTATCTCTAGGTCGCCCTCTGTGTCTACAGATATAAGCTCTATACCGCTCCCCTCTAGAGCGAGCTCCAGCCCAGATTGAATTTGAAGGCCAGCTGGCCCAACTCGACCTGTAAGGGGTAGCAGAACACCTATTTTTCTCGGAGAGAACGGTGTGTTTACAGCCGCTCTTCGGCTGATCCAGTCTGCTCGTTCAGCTAATCTGGTCTCTGGGAAGGTGGCTAGCAAAGAGGCAACAAGCTCTTCGGCTTCCAGTGGGTGGTTGTTGTATAGCGCCTCTCTCGCTGCTTGTAGGAGGCTGTCTTCCATAGACTGATCTGATAAAGTTTCGCCATCAGGGGGATCAATGGTCTCAAATATTGGTGATAACTGACGGCGAACTCTATGCTCCACATCAGCGTTAGCCTGCGCGAAATCTAGAGATGTTTCGGCGAAAGCGGTGGCCTCTGGTGTTTCACCGCCGTTAGCTCTGTAGGCTGACATTGCCACTATGCGGTATCTGTCCGCATTCATTGTGTCTGGTAGTCCCGCGTCTGGTATCATCCGTAGGGTAGGGTTGGATTGTGAGCCTTCTCCGCTGTCGGCATCAATTATAGCTATACCAAGTATCCCTCCATCCCTAGCTTCACCGCCAGCCAATTGATTGGCTAAAACCTGGAAGTGCTCTACCGCTCTATCATCACTGCCCATAAGCCTAAGGATCTCACCAGCGTGCAGTCTAGAGAGGGCTATCAGCTGTTCGTCTTCCCCTGAATCAATGTACTGCTCTAGCATTGCCACTGCACCGAGTTGGTCTTCCTGAGACAGGCTCTCTGCTCTTTCTATCAGCGCTGGCTCCCTCTCAGGGGCGCCAAAGAAACCCGCTTGGGCTGTGGCGGGCAGCATTAGAGCAATACAGATGGACAGCAATTTAGATCTCATAGAAGTTTTCTCTCAGAGAGCAGCCTAATTCAGTTCTTTACTTGGCTTTTCTGTTACTAATAACCCACCTGTCGAAGGCGAGTCGTGTTGGGTAGTTTTCGGGGGATAGTGAGGATTCAAGAGCCACGATAGCATCTACATTTGAGCTGTTGAGTTCTTTGGGGGCTTGGGGGGTTACAAGGTAGTGTAGGTCTCCTCGTTTCTTTGGAGCATCGTGGTGGGGAAGTCCACGTTGCTTTAAGGATATCATCGTCCCAGCTGTTGTCCCAGCTTCTACCTGAATTGTTTCGGTTCCCTCTAGTGTAGGTGTATTAATTACCCCACCAAGACACGCCTCCGAGAGTGTTAGAGGTATTTCGCATATAATATCAGCTCCTCTGCGTTTGAAAAGCGCGTGTGGTGCTATCTCCACTACAACGAATAGATCTCCTGAAGGCCCTCTCCCAGCACCGTGGTTTCCTCTACCGGCCAACCTAAGTCTTAGGCCAGATATAGCACCTTTGGGAACCTTGACCTTTAGACGTTCTTCAGTCCCGTGATGGCCCTCTCCCCCGCATAAAGGGCATGCCCTGGTGACAATATAGCCAACTCCGTAGCACTGAGCGCACTGCTGCCTAAATACACGCCTAGTGTTCGCTCTACCGCTACCATCACATGTCTTACAGTGTTGTTTTCCCCCGTTGGGGTCAGCGCCGCTCATATCACAATTATCGCAGCGAACCTGCCTTGGTACGCATATTGTCTTCGAGGTTCCTTTTGCGACCTCTTCTAAGGTTACTGAGAGTGAGAATCTCAGGTCATCGCCTCGAGAGCTTTTACTCTTTTTGCCAAAGATCCCTCCCACGATGTCTGCCAGGACCTCTCCCAATTCATCTGGATTTGGTGGCCTACCGCTCTCAGTGTAGAAGGGCCCTAGGCGATCGTATCGGAGTCGATTTTCTTGATTAGAGAGCGCCTGGTAGGCCTTTGTAGCTTCTTGAAATTTATTTTCCGCCTGGAGATCCTCAGGGTTTCTATCAGGGTGGTACCTCAACGCTAACTTTCTGTAGGCGCGCTTGATCTCATCAGAGGAGGCGTTCTTCTTTACACCAAGAACATTGTAATAGTCATGTCGAGCCAAAATCTCTCCAGAGGCGCTTTCGCCTCTACTCTGTCATTGCGGCTTCTTCGGAGGGCTCTTCTGTGAAATCACCCTCATCTAAATTAGTGGCTGCTGTCTGGTAGATGCTCTCGGCGAGCCTCTCCGTCGCTACGCCAAGGGTGTCCTTTGCGTCTAGAATGTTTTCGATATCTTGGGAGTTTAGAGCCTCCTCAGCCATCCTTATCGCATCGTCGATAATGTCGAAATCACGCTCAGATAGACCAGCGCCATACTCGTCGAGAGATCGACTAGAGGTGTAAATTAGGCCGTCTAACTGGTTTCTCGCCTCTGCGAGATCCCTGCGGGCAGCGTCTTGTTGGCGATATAGGTCGGCCTCTTCCAACATCGACTCCACCTCGTCACCCTCTAGCCCAGAGTGTCCGACTATTCGCATGGCCTGAGCTTTACCAGTACCGAGGTCTTTTGCCGTGACATTCATTATTCCGTTGGCGTCTAGCTCAAAGCTAACTTCGATCTCTGGTATTCCGCGGGGTGCTGGAGGCAGCCCGTGCATTTCGAATCGTCCGAGAGACTTGTTGTCCGAACACATCTCCCTCTCTCCCTGGAGTACGTGAACTCGAACCAATTCCTGGTTGTCTATTGACGTTGTGAAGATGTTGCTCTTCTTGCAAGGGATAGTGGTGTTTCTTGGTATTAGAGGCTCGAATATCCCCCCAGCAGTCTCTATTCCAAGAGAGAGAGGTGTGACGTCTAGGAGTAGGACATCTTTGACATCACCACTCAAGACCGCACCTTGAATAGCAGCCCCAACAGCCACCACCTCATCTGGGTTTATGTTCTCATATGAGGCCTTTCCGAAGATCTCCTTTACCCTTGCGCGGACACTGGGCATCCGCGTCATTCCACCAACGAGAAGGACGTTGGTTAAATCGGATGGCGTCGCGTTGGCGTCATCCATCGCTGCTTTACACGGAGCCGCTAGGTGCCCAATAAGGC
>Ga0115011_10000401_pt1 | contig 35954 bp, 29 predicted proteins | sample TroAtlMetagenome_2_FD_88705 | JGI IMG/M metagenome (GOLD analysis project Ga0115011, IMG submission 88705) | Marine eukaryotic phytoplankton communities from Atlantic Ocean - Tropical Atlantic ANT8 Metagenome | ecosystem: Environmental > Aquatic > Marine > Oceanic | place: Tropical Atlantic... | reverse complement strand
TACCCTCGCCCGCTTGCGGGAGAGGGGGGACCGCTCGCGGCTGCGAGCGGTGGGTGAGGGGAACGGCCATGCCGCAGCAGATTCATTCTGCCGGGTGCCACTCGCGGCATGGCCGTTAACGTGGGTGCTTTTTTGTCACCTCCAAGTCCATGAAAATAATGGATTCATGGCGTGTTCAGTCGCTTCTAGGCTGAATTGAGGGCACTTGACCGATTCATGACGGCCTTATGGGGCCGGATCGAAGCAGGTCGACGAGCCGTGCTTTCGCAGCTGCTGCCTCGGTGCAGCGGAATCGTGGAAGAACGCGGACAGGGAGTTGTCCGGCGCCGCCTGGCGGCGAAACATGAAAAAGGGGGGCACCGTGCCCAAGATGCTGATCGTCGGCGTAGATGCCGGCAGTGTGGACCTGTTCGAGCGCTGGATGTCGACAGGCGATATGCCCAACCTCGCCGCGATGAAGCAGAGCGGTTGCTGGGGTCGGGTCGTCAATCCCTACGCTTTGGAGGCCGGTGCCGTCTGGCCGGTATTCCATGCCGGGCTCCGACCCGGAAATTTCAGACAGTACGACGGGCGCCGCTATTTCGACCCCGGCGACTACGAGACCCGCTGGTACGAGGCGGAGCAGACGCCTCCGCCGTTCTGGCGTCAGCTGTCCGACCAGGGATTGGACTGCCTTCTCCTGGACCCTCCGTACATGCACGCGGATCCGGCGATTCGTGGGCGCATGGTCGTTGACTGGGGCGGCCACGTGCCTGCGAACGGGCAGCAGTTCCGCCTTCGAACGGTGCCCGAGTCGCTACGCGACGAGGTACTGGCACAGGTCGGGCCGGATCCTGTCGGTGGGGTGATGTGCGATGACCTGTCACCCGAGTCCATCGAGGACTATCGTGAATTCCTGGGACGCTATCTGACGCGCATCGAAAAGCGCGGCGAGCTGGCCAGTCGTCTGCTGAGCGAGGGCGACTGGCAGTTCGCCCTGATCGCGTCGATGGACCTGCATTGCACCGGCCATCATCTGTGGCACGTCAACGATCGCTCCCATCCCGACTATCGGCCTGAGCTGGAGGCGGCGCTCGGTGAACCACTGCGCGATTGCTATCGAGCCTTCGACCGCAGCCTTGGACGAATGCTGGAAGCGGTGGACGACGACACCACCGTGTTGCTGTTCGGCAGCCACGGTATGGGTCCGCAATACACCGGAACAGGCCTGCTCGACCGAATTCTGCTCGCGCTGGATCGAGGCCGTCCGGCGATGCGTGCGCGTTCCCTGAAGACCAAGCTGCGTACCTTCTGGCGACGTATGCCGGTGGAATGGCGGGCGCGGCTGCGTCATGTGCGCAAGCCCTTCTCCGGCAAGCTGCACGCGCCGCGTTTTCTGGGAGATCACGCCAATCGTCGCTTCTTTGAAGTCTATGCGAACAATGCCAGCGGCGGCATCCGCATCAATCTGAAAGGCCGAGAGTGCCACGGGCAGGTCGAACCGCAGGACTACGAGGCGTTGGTAAAGCAGATCTGCGAGCAGTTGCGCGAGGTCGTCAACGTGGACACCGGCGAGCCACTGGTCGACGACGTGATCGTGACCCGCGAGCACTACCATGGCGATCACGTCCATGCGCTGCCGGACGTGCTGGTGCGCTGGAATCGGCGGGCGCCAATCCGCCTGGTTCGCTCCGAGCGGATCGGAACCATCGCACAGGAAGCCGTCGACAACCGCACCGGAGACCATACGCCGGACGGAATTTTCTATGCCTGCGGACCTGGCGTGTCTGCGACGGGGCCGCAGCCGGACGTGCGTGCCGAGGACTTCGCGCCGACCGTCGCCCGGTTCCTGGGGTTCGATGAGGTGGTGACGGACGGTGTCCCGATTGCGGTCTTCGAGCCGCAGACGTCGCAACCGGAGCAGCAATGGCCGCGCTATGTGGGCGACGCTCAGGCCGAACCGGTCGCGATGTCGGCCTAGTTCGGCCGTTGTTGCGTCAACCAGGGCAGTTGATCCAGATCGACGTTGCCGCCGCTGAGAATCACACCGACGCGGCGGCCGGCGAAGTGCTCGCGGTGCCGCAGAATCGCCGCCAGTGCGACCGCGGACGAAGGTTCGATCACCAGCTTCAGGCGTGACCAGGCGAGCTTCATTGCCGCGATGATCTCGTGTTCGTCCACGCACAGCACGGCTGCGAGCCCGCCGCGCAGGATCTCGAAGTTGCGTACGCCGACCGTGGTACGCAGCCCGTCGGCGATCGTGGCGGGCACCTGCTCGGTGACGCGCACACCACTGCTGAGCGAACGCCAGGTGTCGTCGGCGCCCCTTGGCTCGGCCGCGTAGACCAGCGGCGTCGGTGAGCCGAGGCCGGCGGCAAGTACGGTTCCGGCCGCCAGGCCGCCGCCGCCGACGGGCGCGACCAGGCATTCGAGCCCTGGAACGTCCTGCATCAATTCAAGTGCCGCGGTGCCTTGGCCGGCGATCACCCGCGCATCATCGAACGGTGGAATTGGCACCGCGCCGGTCTGCGCCAGTACCAGTGCCAGGCCCGCTTCGCGCGCCTGCTGGTTGGCCGCGCAGCGATGAATCGTGGCGCCGTTCGCGGCGATGTTGTCGAGCTTGCTGCGCACCGCGCCTTCCGGCACCACCGCATGACAGGCGATGCCACGGGAGCGCGCGGCCAGCGCCAGGGCGGCGCCATGATTGCCCGACGAATGGGTCGCCACGCCGGCGGATGCCTCGGTCTCGCTCAGGGACCACACCGCATTCATCGCGCCGCGCAACTTGAACGCGCCACCGTACTGCAGGTTCTCGCACTTGAAGTGCAGCCGCGCGCCGCTCAGCTGATCCAGACCGGCATCGTCGAGCACCGGTGTGCGTCGCACGCGATTCTCGATGCGCCGCGCCGCGTCGAGCACATCTTGTGCGGCCGGGATGTCCAGTGGGTTCACTGCCTGAAGTGCAGACGTTGTCCGCGCGCGTGCGTTGCGAGCTGATTCAGATGATAAGCGGCCTCGCCGTTGACCCAGGTGGTGACGACGCGATGCGAGAACGCCTGGCCTTCCAGCGGCGACCAGCCACACTTGTAATAGAGCTTGTCGACCTCGACGTGCGTCTGCACGTCAGGATCGACCAAGACCAGGTCGGCGTACTGGCCTTCGGCGATATGACCGCGATCGATCACGCCGTAGCGTGCCGCTGGCGCATGGCTCATGCGTTCGACCGCTGTGGGCAGATCGAACACCCCCTGCTTGACGAGTTCCAGCACGATCAGCACCGCATGCTGAACCAGCGGCAAGCCGGCCGGCGCCGCGAAATACTTGCGCGCCTTTTCGTCGGCAGTATGCGGTGCATGATCGGTGGCAATGATGTTGAGCCGGCCGTCGACCACCGCCTCACGCAACGCCGCGCGGTCCGCGGCGGTCTTGACGGCCGGATTGCACTTGAGCTGCGCGCCGAGCGCATCGTAGTCCTCATCCGAAAACCACAGATGGTGCACACAGGCCTCGCCGGTGATCTGCTTGCCGGCGACCGGGCCGGGTTCGAAGAACTCCAGTTCGCGCGCCGTGGTCATGTGCAGCACGTGCAGTTTGCTGCCGTACTGGCGCGCCAGGCCGACCGCGAGTTCGGTGGACTTGTAGCAGGCCTCGGCCGAGCGGATCAGCGGGTGCGCGGAGAACGGCACATCGTCGCCGTAGCGTTCACGGTATTCCTGTTCCAGGGCGAGGATCGTCGGCGTGTCCTCACAGTGCGTGGCGATCAGATACGGGCACTGCGAGAAGATCGAGGCGAGAATCTTGGGATTGTCGACCAGCATGTTGCCGGTGGAGGCGCCCATGAACACCTTGACGCCGCAGGCCTCGTCCGGCTGCAGGCGCAGCACTTCCTCAAGGTTGTCATTGGCGGCGCCGAAATAGAACGCGTAGTTGGCATGCGCGCGCCCGGCCGCCAGATCGTACTTGGCGGCCAGCCCTTCGCGGGTGGTCGCGGCCGGTTTGGTGTTCGGCATTTCCATGAAGCTGGTGATGCCGCCGGCGACCGCGGCGCTCGATTCGGTGGCGAGGTCGCCCTTGTGGGTCAGTCCCGGTTCGCGGAAATGAACCTGATCATCGATCATCCCCGGCAGCAGCCACTTGCCGCGCGCGTCCACCACCTTGGCGCCGTCCGGCGCCGACAGCCCGCTGCCGACTTTCTGGATGCGTTCACCGGAAATCAGTACATCGCCGTGGCTGGCGCGTCCGTCGCTGACGACGAGGGCATTGCTGATCAGAATCTGGGACATGAACTCGAGCTCGGAGGGCGGGCTGGTGAGGCAGTTTAGTACGGACTGGGTGAATCATGGCCGCACGGTCGCGCGCAAAAGCCGGCCGTGCGCTCAGAGATCACCGAATCGGGCCTGCAATACGGCGATGGCAGTCAGCGCGGCGGTTTCGGTTCGCAGTACGCGTGGACCGAGCTTCAGCCGGTCGAATCCGGCCTGTGCGGCGAGTGCCACTTCCTGGTCGGACAAGCCGCCTTCCGGGCCGATCAGCAGCTCCGCCGCTGGCGGCTCGCCGACGAATGAGTCCAGTGTCCGTTCGGCTATGGGGTCCAGCACCAGAGCCAAAGGCCGCCGGGGCCGGCTCAGCCAGTCGCGCAGCGGCATGACGCCGTCCAGCTCGGGCACCCGTGCCCGCCCGGACTGTTCGCAGGCCGAAATGACGACGCCGCGCCAGTGATCCAGCTTCCTGTCCCAGCGCTCGGCATCGAGCTTGACGTTGCAGCGCTCCGTGATCACCGGCGCGATGCGCGCGACCCCCAGTTCCACGGCTTTCTGGATCGCCCAGTCCATGCGTTCGCCCTTGGACACACCCTGCACCAGCGTGAGGCTGAGCTTGGATTCGTTGTTGCGCGGAATCGATTCCAGGATTTCGGCCTGCGCCGCGCGTTTGGTAACGTTGCTGAGTCGCGCCAGATAGTCTTGACCGTCTCCGTTGAACAGGGTCAGCGGATCGGCTTCGCGCAGGCGCAGTACCTGCACCGCGTGGCGGAAGGCGGACGCGGGCAGGTCCACGCGCACGCCGGAGGCTAGCGGTATGTCAGCGAAGAATCGGGTCATCCCCGTATTGTGCCGATTGGCCGGTCGCGCCGTCAGCCTGGCTCAGCGGCCTACTTGAAGTCACCACGCAAGCGGAGGACCGGATGGCGAAACAGCGAATGCAGGAGGCGCAGCGCGAGCAGCGAATCGATATGGAAATTGTCGTCGACGCCTACGGTGCGCAGGAGCAGGCGATGAGCTGGTACTACTACCTCGAAGAGAATCTGGAATTTCCCTTTGCCGCAAAATGCATAGCGGTACGCGCCATTTCACCATTGGAAATCGGTGACGAGGTCGAGGTCATCGGAATGCCGCCGGAAGCCGAATGCGAACACGAGATGTTTGTGAGCATCGCTCAGGGCCGAAAAGGCTTGGCGGTACCATTGTCCCAGCTCGAAGTGGCGAAATCGGTTTCGAATGAAACCCTGCAAGCGGTCGAGGACTGGCACTACTGGTTGGCGCAGGGATACGAGTTCGGATGAGATGAACCCCGGCGCCGTCGGCGTTTGCGGAGTCCTCCGAAGCGTTACGCCAAGGCCAGATCGTCGATCAGCGCCTCGACCACCGTCTCCTCATCAAGCGCATAGCCGTGCCCCAGCATGGCTTCGCCCAGGCCGGCATCCCAGTCGGCGGTGACCGCCGGTGCTTCCAGTGTTCGGCCTTGTCGCGGTGCGTATTGCAGGTAGTCCGGCGCGCAGAAGCGCCAGGGTACGGCGCCGAAGCGGCGCATCACGAAGTTGCCGATGCGCAGACCGGCCCAGTCGAAATCGCCGTGGTAGCGCAGCCGCGCGCCGGCGCGGGCGAGCTGGTCGAGCAAGGTGCGCTGCGCGGCGGCCGGCATGCCGTCGGTGCAGACCATGGACGGGCAGGCTGCGCCCAGGCGTTCGGCGGCGAGCGCGACGATGGTCGGGTTTTCGCAGACGTGGATGGACAGCTTGTCGGCGCACCAGCGCGGCGGTTGACGCAGCAGTGTGCGCAGCGTCAGATGCAGCGGTTCGCCGGATTCGCCGGCCAGGGCTGCGAGGCGGCCGCCGGGAGTGTCCGCATGCGCCGGCAGGTTGAGCACCAGGGCCGGCGCGGACAGTTCGCCGAGGCTGACGCCGAGTTGCGCCCAGCGGTTGCGCAGCCGCGTTTCTTCGGAATCCACGGGCGTGTCGCTCTCGCTAGCGCAGGCCGCCAGCACCAGGCTGCCGAGGGCACGCCCGGCATCCAGGCCATGGGCGTCGCCGCAGGTCTCGGCCGCAAGCCGGGGTAGCGGTATGCCGCCGCCCGGTAGTCGCTGCAGCACGCAGGCCGCTTGCGACAGCAGTTGTGCCGCCTGTTGCGGATCCGAACCCGACAGCCGCTTGAGCAAGCCTTGGCCGGTAGCACTCGCCAGCAAGGCCTGCAAACGGCCATCGGCTGCGTTCGCGAAGCTCGCCGCCCATTCGCGATCGCGCGCCAGCCGTTCGCGCTTGCGTCTCGGAATCGGCCCATCCAGCGCTTCGAGCGCACGTTCCAGGTCGGGCGCGACCTCGGCGCGTGCCAGCGCGGCATCGAGTTCGGTCTGCGAGACGCGCATGGAATCGCCACGCGCGGCGCGGCGGCCGAGCAGGCCTTCGAGCGCGGCGCGCTCGGCGGGCGTCAGGCGCGCGAGTGTGAACGCATCCCCGCCGGTTTCGCGTGCATAGCGTTCGCGCAGACGCTGCCTCAAGGCGGCGAGGGCTTCGCCGCCGAGCAGCCGCTGCAGGCGCGCGCTGTCGATTTCAATCGGCATGGCGAAGGCTGCGGCGAATTACGGCGGTGGCGGCGGCGCTGCATTCCAGCCGCTTCGCGAGCGCTACCCACTGCGCGGCGATGGTCTGACGCAGTTGTTCGATGCGCGCGCTGGCGCGGCGGCGGTCGAGCCCGAATTCGGCGCAGACCGACAGTGCCGCCGACACATCGCCGATCAGACTGTCCAGAGTGATGCGCATCTGGTGGCGGTGCTCGTCGCGCCCCCCGCAGGCTTCGAGATCGAATGCGGGCATCAGCCTCAGGCGCTGACCATCCCAACCGAAGAGGTGATTCAGGGGGTGATCGTCGGTGTTGCCGATAAGGATGTTGAAGACCATGCGGTCGAACCAGCGGTGGCTGTCGGCAGCATCCTGCGAGTGTCGGCGCAGCGTTTCCGCCAGCGCGGGATAGCTACCGTCCAGGTCGATGCGGTTTTCGGGGATGGACAGCAGGGTTCTTGCGGACAGCAGATGTTCGCGGCGGCCGTCCGCACGGCGGTCGAAACGCTTCAGCAGCAGCACCGGGCGCCCGGCGACGGATAAGAGCTCGAACTCCGGCACGGCGATGCCGCAGGCATCGGCAAGCGCCAGCCCGAAGGCTTCCAGGCGTGGGTGGTCGGGAATGTGGTCCTTGTGGCTGCTGAACTTGGCGATCCAGAGTTGTCCCTGTGCGTCGTGGAAATCGGCCTTCGGACGCTGGCCGCCGACGCTGGGCCCGCGCTCCAGCGCGAAGCGATAGCGCTGCGGAATGTCATCCGCGGTTTCGAGGCTTGCCACGGCGTTCGCGATGTCCGCTAGCCGTTCCAGCGGCAGGGTGTCACCAATGCCCAGGTCCGGTGGGCTGTTCGGACTCTCGCTGAACAGCAGCGCGCCGAGCCGCGCGGAACCGGTGGCGAGCAGCCCTTCGATCGGCTTCGCCGGCCGGCCGAACCGTTTCTCCAGCAGGTATTCGCCCCAGCGGCCGGGACCGACGTCGGCAATGGCGGCCGGCAGGGCATCGCCGGGCAGCGGTTCCAGCCATTGCCCGCGCAGCGCGGTGTCGAGCGGGAAGTCCGGAGACAGCGAGATGGCATTGCGGCGCGCGGCATAACGACGCCCGTAGGCGAAACGCCAACGCCGCCCCATCGAAGCTTCGAGCAGGCCGCAGGGAATGGCCGCGGTTTCATTGGGGAGAACGATCCAGACGTAGCGGCGTTCGCCGGGCATCAGAAGTCCAGATCCGCTTCGTCGCGTCGCGGCCCCGAACGGCGTACACGGCCTTGATGGGGGCGGCCTTGATGTGTGGCAACAGCGGGCGCCGCATCCAGCAGGGGTAGTTCGAGCAGCCAGGCGATATGCGCTGCCGTTCCCCAGGCGACGCCGCCGCCACCGCGTTCGAACTCCGCGACGGTGCGTTGCGATACGCCGCCGCGCTGCGCCAGTTGTGCCTGCGTCCAGCCGCGTTCGGCGCGCGCGAGCGCGCAGGCGCGGCCGATGTCACGCAGGCGCTGCTGAACGCTGTTGGGTAGGGCGGGTTTGTTCATTGATGCGGGATTCTGCGTTTATCGGCGCATAAATGCAAAATGCCGCACTATTTATGGTCTATCAGCTGAGGTTTGATGCGCCGTCAGCCGGTGTCGCTTCGGGGAATCGCCGCCCCGGATCATCCTGCGCGCGGCGCACGCGGCCGTCCCAGCTCCAGCGCGAGACGAAGATTGCGTCGATGCCTTCGCGGCGCACGATCTGGCAGATCGACAGGCCCGGCAGTTCGGCGTAGCAGCCCCATTCGCGTTCGCTGGTCATGACGAAGTCGAGGTCGAATTCGCGGATCAGCGCCATGCAGTTGGCGCGCGCCTCGTCATCGATGCCGGCGAAGGCCTCGTCGAGCAGCACCAGACGCGGCGCCAGCGGATCGGCGCTTTCGTAGTGGCTGCTGGCGGCCGCGAACAAGGGCACCGTCAGCCCGAGCGCGCGCTCGCCGCTGGAAGCCGGGCCGGACAGCGGCTTCCAGGCGCCGTCCTGCTGGCGCTGCACGCGGAAGCGGTGCCAGCGGCGATAGTCCAGCGCGCGCGACAGCGATTCGAACAGGCTGGCGCGCTCGTCGCGCTGGCGTTCCTCGCGTATGCGGGTTTGCAGGAAATCGCCGACGGTGCGGCGGTCATCCGGCGACCAGGCGTCGGCGTGGGTCTTGAGCAGGCGCTTGCGTGCTTCGGCGAGGCCGGAGGGTGCGTCCGGAGTGTCGTCCGGCAGGTTCTGCCAGTCCAGGCGGTAGCGCACGCCGGTGGAAGTCGGGCGCTTGTGCAGTTCGCCGTTGATGCTGGCGACGCGGCGCTCGGTGTCCTGAATCAGGCGTTGCAGGTTGACGGCGATGTCCTGCTGCAGATGGTTTTCGAGTACCTCGCGTTCGCGCGCCGACAGCAGCATGCGGCGCTCGCCGATTTCGGCTTCCAGCCGCGCGCCGAGCAGGTCCGGCCGTTCCGGCCGCGACTGGTAGACGATGCGTACGATCAGGCCGTGGTCGCTGGATTCCAGCGTGGCGCTGTGGCCTTGTGCCGACAGCGCGCGCTGCAGTTCGGTGAAGTCCTCGCCGATGCGCCGCGAGATCGCATGCCAGTGCTCGTCCTCGGCGGCGACCTGGCCGAGCGCCTGTTCGGTGCGCCGCGCCGTCGTCAGGCCGGCTTCGACGCCCCAGCTTTGCGTGGCGTCCGGCAGTTCGAGTTCGGGCACGGCGATCGCGAGCAGGCCAGTGGCGGCGAACAGGCGCAGGCCGTCGATGGCGGCGAGGCGCTCGCCGCCGCGCTCGTTGAGCGTGCGCTGCGCGTCGCTGCGTTTCTGTTCGGCCGCGGCGGCGTGTGCGTTGGCCGTGAGCTGGGCCTTGTGCGCGGCGCCGAGCCCCTCGTTTTCGCGGGTCTCGGCGGATTCGGCATCGGCGATGCGCTGCTGCAGTTCGTGGACCTTGACGCCGACGCTGTCGCGCAGGGTCTGCAATTCGGTCGCGGTTTCGAGCTGGCGCCGCGTCTGTTCGCCGTATTCGCCTTCGGCGGTGGCGAGGTCGCTATGGCTGCGGGCCTCGCGGGCCTGTTGTTCCTGCCATTCCAGCAGCGCGCCGCGGTGGGCGCGCAGCGCCGCGGCGAATTCGGTGACGGCCAGGCGGTAGTCCGACAGGGTTTGCGCCAGTGATTCCAGCGCGGCGCCGTCGGCCGGCAGGCGCAGGTCCTCGGCGTCCAGGCGCAGCGCGTCGAGGCTGCGCTGGCTGGCGTGCTCGGCCTGGGCGAGACGGCCGTCGGCTTCGCCGAGGCGGCGCTGGGCGTCGCGGCGCTGGCGCTCGGCCTGCGAGGCCGTGGCGTGTGCCGTGCGCAGGGCGTCGTCGCCCGGTGCGGCGGCCAGTTCCTGACGCAGCCGCTGCCGTGTGTCGGCGAGCGCGACGCTCTGGGCGTCGAGCGTCTGCGCCTGCGCGCCGAGCTCGGCCAGGCGCGCGCCGATCTCGTCCAGGCGCTGACGGCGTGCGGCTTCGCGCGCGGCGTAGCCGATGTAGCGCGCCGCCGGTTTGGACCAATGGCCGGCGAGCGGGCCGAGGCGATAGCTGCCGGCGGTCGAAACCCAGGCTTCGGCGTCGCCCGGGTCCTGTGCATCGCAGGCGATGGCCGCCAGAATCGATTCGATGATCGCGGGCGCGATCGAGGTGTCCGCGGCCGGCCGCAGGCGGCTCGCCAGCGAATCCGCCAGCGAATGCGCCTGCGTGCCGCGCGGCAGCAGGCGCGCGTCCAGGCTGTCCGGGTCCAGCACCTCGCCGCCCGGCGTGATCCAGGCGTCGAGCAGGCCGGCGGCTTCGAGCGCGGCTTCCAGGCCGGCGCGCTGTGCCGGTTCCAGACTGGGATCGAAGTCCACGAGCTGCCACAGCGGCGCGCCGCTGCGCCGGTCGCGTGTCGCGGCGTCGCGGTAGTACAGCGCGGGCGGCGGCGCGTCGGTACCGGCTTCCAGCGCGTCGCGTTCCTGATGCAGGGCTGCGCGCTCCTCGGCCAGCGCCTGCCGGTGCTGTTCGAGCGCGGCTTCGCTGGCGGCGAGCTGACCTTGCTGTGCGTCGCGGGCCTGGTCGAGCAGGGCGCGCATCGGCTGCTCGCCGGCCAGGGTCTCGGCCCAGGTTTCGAGCGCGGCCAGCGCGTCCTCGCTGTCCGGCAGGCGCAGCGTGTGCAGACCGCCGAGGTAATGGCGCCAGGCTGCCAGCAGCGCGTCGATGTCGGCCTGCAGCTGCCGCGCCGCCGCTTCGTGCTGGGCTTCGGCGGCGGCGAAGTCGTCGGCGCGGGCATTGCGTTCGCTGTGCGCCAGCTCGCGTTTGCGCAGGGCGTCCTGGTGCTCGCGCAGACGTTTGCGGACCAGCTCGATCTGTTCCTGTCGGGCTTTCACAGCGGCGTGCAGGCGGCCGCGCAGCGTGTCGGCGAAGCGCTCGTCGGTGCCCACGACGCCATCGGGCAGTTCGACGGATTCGAGCGCGCGGTCCTGTTCGGTTTCGAGCGCCAGCGGGGCGGCCAGGCTCGTGGCGCTGTGCAGGGTCTCGATCTGCACGCGCCGCGTCGCCTCGGCGACCGCATGGCGACGCACGCTGGTGGCCTGTTCCTCCTGCAGGCGGCGCTGCGCGGTGTGCAGGCGCTGCTGCGCCCGATCGAGGCTTTGCCGCGCCTGCGCGGCTTCGGTTTCGGCGCTTTGCAGGCGCTGCGCGTCGCGCATCACCGGGTCGGCGCGCAAGACCTTGAGCCGCGCCCGCGCTTCGTCGAGCACGCGTTCGTGGCGGGCGATCGCCTCGCGCGCCTCGCTCTCGGCCTGTTGCGCGGCGCTGCGTTCGCTGTCGGCGGCGTTGAGTTCGCGGCTGGCCTGGTCGTAGCGCGTTTGCGCGGCGCGCAGCTCGGCGGCTCGGCGGCGCGCGGCGATCTGCGCGTAGCGGCCGTAGCGTTCGGCGAAGCCGCTGACGGCCTTGCGCATGGCGTCGAGTTCGTCGAGTTCGCGGCGGTAGTCGTCGAGCTGGTTCATCGCCTCGGCCACGTCTTCGAGCGCGCCGCGCTCCAGTGGCGGCAGGGCGTCGCTGAGCGCGTCGGACAGACGCTGCTCGTTGGGCTGCTTCGACAGCTGCGGCTGGCGCAACTGGATCAGGGTGTCGATCAGCGCGTCGTAGCGTTCGCTGCCCAGGCGGAACAAGGCCTCGTCGACCGCGCGCCGGTAGTGCATGGCGGTGTCGAAGACCTGCCCGTGCGTGCCGATGGCCTCGGCCAGACGGTCCTTGGCGATGGCGGTGCGATGGGGCGTGGTCAGCCACAGGTCCTCGCCGACGCGCTGCGAGCTGGTGAAGTACCAGGCGTCGACCGAAGCCCGGCCGCCAACCGCGCGCAGGCCGGCGCCCAGGGTCAGGAAGCGTGGCTGGCCGTCGTCGCCGACGCGGCCGAACTCGATCCAGGTATAGCCGATGCGGCGCTCGTGACGGCCGCCCATCAGCAGGTTCCAATCCATGCGCTTGCCGCGGTCGCCGTCCGGCTCGACGCGCGAAGCGGACAGGTTGGCGTCGAACAGGAACGGCAGCGTCAGCGACAGCACCTTGGATTTGCCGGTGCCGTTGTTGCCGCGCAGCATGATGTGGCCGTCGCGGAAATGGAATTCCTCGGAATCGTAGTGGTAGAGCTCGATCAGACCCAGGCGCAGCGGCTGCCAGCGACGCAGCGCCGGCTCGGGCAAGGGTGGACGTTCGGGAGCGTTCATCGGTTCAGACCTGGACGACCGCAAGCCCCAGCCCTCTGGCGGCGGTGCATTGCCGCAGGTCCGAAGACACGAAGGTATCCGCCCGGCTGCGTAGTGCGGCCGCCACGTGCAAGGCATCCATGGCGCGCAGCGGATGCGCTTCGAGTGTGTGAATGCTGTCCCCCAGAACTTCCGGAGCCAGCTCGCAGATCTGTGCGTCGGCGATGTCCAGCAGCAGATCCTGTTTCAAGCGTCGATATTGTCCCGTGTCGAGGCGGCCCTCCCGCTGCAGCCGGCAGAACGCCGAGATCAGCTCCGGCAAGGCGATCACGCAGAGCAGCAGCACGTCGGCACGCTCGCACCAGTCGAGGACGGCATCGCTGCCGTCCTCGCGCACGTAACGCTTGACGAAGGCGGAACTGTCGAAAAACACGCGCATCAAAGACCGCGGTCTTGCAGGATCAGGCGCCCGGCCTCGACGCCGGGGATCAGCAGAGGATCGGCGCGCCGACGTTTCCAGGACGGGATTTCCGCCACAGGCTCGACGATCGGCTGGATCTCCGCGACCGGACGACCATGGCGCAGCACACGCACGGTTTCCCCGGCCTCCACCAGATCGAAATAGCGTTTGGCGTGATTACGCAATTCGGTGAATGTGGTTTCCCGCATGACGATGTCTCGATATGTACGCTGATCTGTACATCGTAAGGGAAAGGAGGCCACTATATCCAGCATGTGAAAGCTGGCCTGAGTTCACAACAGCGCTTGTTGCTTCCCGCGAATCTCCGCCTCGCCCAGCGCGAAGCGCAGCAGCGCCGGCCGCGCGCGCACGCCGCCGCTGCGGAACTCCACCAGCTTGAGGCGGGCGAGGCGCTGCAAGGCCTGATCCGCGAGTGCATTTTCGGCGCCGGGTTCGCGTGCGGCCTTGCGCCAGTAGCGGCCGAATTCGCCGGCGGCGTCGGCCACGTAGTCGGCGACCTCGCGCGGGCCGAACAGGCGCTCCGGATGTTTGCGCGCCGCCTCGCCGAGGAATTCGGCGACCAGCAGGGTGACGTGGGATTCGGTGCCCTGCGCCGGCAGACGTTCGTCGGAGAGTTCTCCGTCCTCGTCCACCAGGGCGAAGCCCTCGGCGCGCAATTCCGCCGTGAGCCCGCTGGCGGCGGCGAGGCGCGCGCTCATCGTGCCGCGCTGGGTCGCGAGATACTCGCGTTCGCTGTCGTCGAGTTCGTCGTGATAGACCACCGGGTCGTCGAGCAGGCGTCTGGACAGGCGATGACGCGTGGCGGTGCGGCGGCCTTCGGGACTGTCGGGCACGTAGTCCTCGACCAGGGCGGCAAGGCGTGATTCGAATTCGGCCTGCGGCAGCAGGGCTTCGATCAGGCTGGCGCCGCGGCTGCTGCCCGGCAGCGCGGCGAGCGCGCGGCGCTGCACGTCGTAGAGCACGTCGCCGGCCTGATTGACGTAGGCCTCCTCATCGCCGGCGACGCGGGCGAGCACGCCGAGGTCGAGCAGAAAACGGCAGACCAGCACCAGGTCGCGGCGCTCGCGCAGGGTCTCCAGCGTGTACTGGTAGCCGAGGGCCGCAAGCTCGGGATCGCGTGCGGCGTCGAGCAGGCGCTCGCCCAATGCGCGCAGGGTGATCTGCGGCTCGGCGCGTTCGAGCACGGCGCAGACCAGACACAGCAGCACGTAACGGTCGCGATCGAATTCGCGCTTGTCGCGGTCGTGCGCGCCGCGGGTGCTGTCGCCGAGCTCGGCCGGGCGCTTGTAGAGTCGTGCGCAGTCGCGTTCGATCAGCAGCGGCCAGCCGCATTCGCGGCCGAACCAGTCGCGCAGCCAGTCGGCGTGTGCGCGCACGTGGACGAAATCGGGCGCGTCGGCCGGCAGCAGCGGGCGCATCAGCAGCGCACGCAGGGCACGTTCGCGCGATTCCGCCTGCTGGCGGTCGAGAACGTCGGAAAGCCTGGAGCGGTCTTCCGCCATCAGACGATCGGCCGAATCAGCAGGCGATGGTCGCGGCCGCGGAAGTGGCCGAGTTCGGTGTCGATCTCGGCGCGGCTGTCTGCGTCCAGCGGTTCCAGGCGGATCGTCAGCGAGCCGTCGCCGGTGCTGCGTTCGACCGCCTGGTCGGGGTGGCGCTGCGCCGCCAGCGCGTCGCCGAGCAGCGACAGGAACAGGCGGAAGGCGTGGCGGTCCAGCGTGCCGAGTTCGGACAGGCGCGTTTCCTGGCCGGTGGCGAGGCGTTGTCGCGCGGCTTCGGTCTGCGCCGATTCCTCGGCCAGACGGTGCGCGAGCTGCGCGCGCTCGGCGCTGCGTTCGCGAATCCTGGGTGGGCCGCCGCGCGTGGCGAGCTGGCCGGTCTCGCGCAGGCGCGGGTGGATTCTGACCGGCGGCGCCTCGCCCCAGGGACTCGTCGCCGCGGCGGTTTCGGCGGGGCTCAGTGCAAGATGTCGTGCCGGCGACAGCGCGAAGGCGGCGCGCCACAGACGGTGCGTCTGCGCCGGCTCCGGACAGGCCGCGAACCACAGCGCCAGCCGCCGGAAATCGGCGGCGCGGTCGCTGCGGCCGGCGCGGCGTTCATTGAGCGTGGTCACGGCCTGCAGCAGGCGCGGGATCGCGGCACGCGCGCTGGCGCGCAGCAGCTCGGCCTGCGGTTTGTCGCGGCCGTCGGCGACGAACCAGCGGCTCAACCCACGCCAGCGTTCGCGCCAGACGGAGAGGCGCTGCGCGTAGGCATCGGATTCGGCCTGGGCGTCGCCCGGTGCGGCGTCGCCGGCCTCGCGTTCGGCGGCGAGCGCCAGCAGGGCTTCGGCCTGGTCTTGCAGGTCGCGCAGGCGCTGGGCGATGCGTCCGGACTTGGTCACCAGTTCGCCGATGAAGCGTTCGAGGTAGTCGATCAGCCGTTTCTTGAAGGCCATCACCGCGTCCTGCTCGGCGCGCTGCAATTCGATGGTGCGCGCCAGCCCGGTCATGAAGGCTTCGGCATTGTCGGCGAGGCTGCCGAACACATGCACCAGGTCGCGCAGGATTTCGTGGACCTTGGCGGCGTCCGGCGCATCCGCTTGCGCCAGTACTGCAAGACTGTTGAGCCGCGCGAGGATGTCGTCCAGTGCCACCGACTGCAGTTCACCATGGCGCGACAGGGTTTCGGCGAAGGTGGCGAGCCCGGCCTCCACCGCCTCGCCGCCACGCGTCAGCCGGTACAGCAGGCGCTTGCGGTAGAAGTCCTCGATGGTGGCGACGCGCGCCGTATCCGGCTGCGCTTCGAGATTGCCCCAGTCCACGAGTTGCGCGAGCAGGCCGTCGAGTTCCTCGGCCGCCGGCATGCGCTCGCGCCAGCGCGTTTCATGCAGGATTTCGTCGCTGCGCAAATGCAGCCGGAACTGCCGCCGCGCGGCGGCGAAGCAGTCCATGATCGCGCGGTAGGCGTCGGCGCGTTCGGCACTGACGTGGCGGAACAGCCGGGCGGATTCCGGGTGTTGCATCAGGCTTAGGCTGCGATCAGCGGGTTGACGATCTTGATTCCGGCGAATCGGCTGAAGTCGCGATCGGCCGACCAGAGTTCTCGTACGCCGTGAAACTGGCACAGTGCCGCGATTCGTGCATCGTGGATCAGTGCGCCGCGAACGCGGCCCGATTTGGCGATTGCGTCCAGTACCTTGAAATAGCCATCCCCCTCGGGCAATAGCAGTAGCGTTTCGCAGCTCAACAGCGTTTGCACCGCCAGAAGCGCCTGATCCAGCGGAGTCGGTTCACGGAAGATGCGCGGGTTCGTGATTACGCCGATAAATTCATGCACGCAGGGCCAGGGAATGCACCAGCGTCGCGTGCCGTTTGCGAGATCGAGGAGGAGCGCCTCCGCCTCGGCGTGAAACGGTAGTTCTTCGCGGTGTGCATACACCAGCAGATTGGTGTCGATGGCGATCATGGCTGGGGTTCAGTTGCTGTGGTTCAGATTGATCCTTGTCAGGCGCCATGTCCCCGGTAAATCTCGTCCCTGATCTGCGACCAATCCGCTGCTTCGAACGATTCCGTGAAACCGGTGCCGCGAAAGGTCGGAAAGCGGATCTTCGCTCTCGGCACCTTCGGTGGTGCGCGCAGCGAATGCCGCAGGCCCTCTTCGATCAAATCACGCAGACTTCTGCCTTGGGACTTCGCCGCCTGACGTGCGCGCTCCAAGAGTTCGTCGGATAGCTCAACGGTGGTTTTCATATGGGTCACCCACATTTTCAATATGGTGGGACCTTATCGATTCCGCCCCGACGCGTCAATGCCGACCGATTTGATCCGAACGCGAGTGCTGTTCGATGAAAACAGTACTCAATCTGCCGTCGCCTGCGTCACGCCCTCGATCGCAGTCTTCGCCATTAGCGCGATTTCCTCGGGTTCGATTACGTAGGGCGGCATGAAGTAGACGACGTTGCCGAGCGGGCGCAGCAGTACGCCTTTTTCCAGGCCATGCTGGTAGACGCGCAGGCCGCGGCGCTGTTCGGCCGGGTAGGGGGTCTTGTCGCTGACGTTCTGCACCATTTCGATCGCCAGCACCATGCCTTGCTGGCGTACTTCGGCGACGTGCGGATGGTCCAGCAGTTCGGACGCGGCCATCCACATCAAATGACCGAGGTTGCGGTTGCGCGCCATCCAGTCCTGCTGCTCGAACACGTCCAGCGTCGCCAGGGCGGCGGCGCAGGCCAGCGGGCTGCCGGTGTAGCTGTGGGAATGCAGGAAGGCGCGGTAGGTACTGTAGTCGTCGTAGAAGGCCTGGTAGATGTCGTCGCGCGTGAGCACGGCGGCCAGCGCCAGGGTGCCGCCGGTGATGCCCTTGGACAGGCACATGAAATCCGGCGAGACGTTCGCCCATTCGCAGGCGAACAGTTTGCCGGTGCGGCCGAAGCCGGTGGCGATCTCGTCGGCGATGAAGTGCACGCCGTGGCGTGTGCAGGCCTCGCGCAGACGTTTGAGATAGACCGGGTGATACATGCGCATGCTGCCGGCGCATTGCAGCAGCGGTTCGACGATCACGGCACAGATCTCGTCCGCGTGGCGTTCCAGCGTGGCTTCCATGTGCACGAACTGGCGTGAGGAATAGTCCTCCCAGGATTCGCCGGGGGCGCGTCCGTAGCAGTCCGGTGACGGCACCTGCAGCGGTTCGAGCAGCAGCGGCTTGTAGGCGTCGCGATAAAGACCGGTGCCGCCGACGGCAAGCGCGCCGAGGGTTTCGCCGTGATAGGCATTGTCCAGCGCCACGAACTTGGTCTTCTTCGTCTGGCCCCGGTTCTGCCAGTAGTGGAAGGACATCTTCAGCGCGGCTTCGACGGCGCTGCTGCCGTTGTCGGCGAAAAACGCGCGGTCCAGCCCTTCGGGCGCGATGGCGCACAGGCGTTCGGCCAGCTCCACCACCGGCTCGTGGGTGAACCCGGCCAGCATCACGTGGTCCAGGGTGTCGAGCTGCGCCTTCATGCGTTCGACGATGTGCGGATGACGATGGCCGAAGATATTGGTCCACCAGGAACTGACGGCGTCGAGGTAGCGCTTGCCCTCGAAGTCTTCCAGCCACACGCCCTCAGCTTTGCTGATCGGTACCAGCGGCAGCCATTCGTGGTCCTTCATCTGGGTGCATGGATGCCAGACGTGGGCGCGGGAGCGGGCGGAGAGGGTGGCGTTGTCAGTCATCGTCAGTCGGTCGTCGAGCGCGTAAGGTAGGAAGCGTCGGCGATGTTATCAGCCGACATCGCAGGTACCCGATGCGCAGCTGTGCCGGGTGTCCGAACGTGGCGGACCAGGGGGAGAGCGATGGCGATCCGGTCGGTGTATTTCAATCAGCAATTCCAGGCATCGCCCGAGACGGTGTTTTCGTTCTTCGCGGCGCATGACAATCTGTCGGCGGTGTTCGGTGGCAAGATCACTCGCGTCGTGGACGCGCCGGAAGGCACGGATCCCAATGGCCTGGGTTCAGTGCGGCGTCTGCAACTGGCGCCTGGCGTCTCGTTCGAGGAAACGGTCACGGCCTACGTGCCGCCGCAACGGATCGAGTACCGCATCAGCCGCGGATCACCGATTCGTGAGCACCTTGGCGTCATGCTGTTTTCGCCGGAAGGCACGGGGACTACGCTCGACTACCGGATCGAATTCCAGAGCCGCGTGCCAGGCACCGGCGGGATGATCGAATGGATACTGCAGACGACCATCGATCGAGGACTGAAGCGGGTCAGCAAGACCTTGGTCGACTGAACGCTACAGCGCTTTCACCAGCACCAGCGAATTGCGCTGGTAGTTGTAGATTTGCTGACGCCGCACCGGCAGCTCCTCGATCGTGGTGCGTGCGAAGCCGCGTTCGATGAACCAGTGCGGGGTGTGCGTGGTCAGGCTGAACAGCCGCGTCAGGCCGCTGCGGCGCGCATTCTGTTCGATGCGCGTGAGCAGGGTGGCGGCGCGGCCGCCGCCACGATACGCCGGATGCGTGGCGACGCAGGCCAGCTCCCCCATCTTCGCTTCGATGAATGGGAACAGCGCGGCACAGGCGATCACCAGCCCGTCACGCACCATCACCACGAAATTGCCGATCTCCAGCTCCAGTTGTTCGCGTGAACGCGGCACCAGTACGCCGGCCTTCTCCATCGGCTGAATCAGCTGCAGGATGCCACCGACGTCGTCGATGCTGGCCTCGCGGATCGTTTCATAGCTGTCGCCGGCGTAGAACAGCAGGCCCACGCCGTCGCGCGTGTACAGCTCGCGCAGCAGCGCGCCATCCATGTCCTGATGCACCAGATGCACACGCTGCACGCCGCCGCGTCCGGCGACGATCGCGGCTTCGACGTAGGGACGGTCTTCCTCCGCCAGCGGTGAGGCTTCGTCCGACAACAGGCGCCGCGCCTCGGCCAGCGAGAACTGGCCGACATCGCCGGACTCATCCGCCAGCCGCCATTCGCTGGGATCGCGGTTGCACATGAAGATCAGCTTGTCGGCCGACAGCGCAGTGGCGACCGCAGTGGCCACATCCTCGGCGCGCAGATTGAAGATTTCGCCGGTGGGTGAATAGCCGATCGGCGACAGCAGGGCGATGCGCTCCTGCTTCAGCACCTCGCGGATCGTGGCGACATCGACCTTGCGCACCTCGCCGGTGTGCTGGTGATCCACGCCATGACGCACGCCGACCGGGCGTGCCGTCACCCAGTTTCCGGAGGCGGTCTTGAGTCGCGCACCGCCCAGCGGCGTGCTGGCGAGGCTGGTTGAAAGCCGCGCCTCGATCTCCATGCGCAGGCTGCCGACGGCACTCTTGACGCAGTCCAGCGCCGCCAGATCAGTGACGCGAACATTGCCGACGTACTGCGGCTGCAGGTTCTGCGCCTTCAGGCGCGCATCGATCTGCGGCCGTGCGCCGTGTACCAGCACCAGCTTGGCGCCGAGGCTGTGCAGCAGGCCCAGATCGTAGAGAAAGGATTCGAAGCCGGCGTCCTCGGCGATCTCGCCACCGAAACAGACTACGAACACCTTGCCGACATGCGCGTGTACATACGGTGCGGCCGAGCGCAGCGAGGCGACGAAATCGAGATTCGCGGCGGGTGTCGTGGGCGTCGCTTCGGCGCCGGTATTGGCGGCAGGCTGGTTCATCATGCGGATTCTACGAGGCTTGCGCAGTCTCCGCGCGGGTTTCAGGCTGCTGGTAGGTCTCGCCAGGAATGATTTTTCTCTCTTCCCGCGGGAGACGGGCGGGGTGAGGGCATCCGCCGCACGCAGTCTCGGCGTACAGATGGGCGCCGAGCGCCCTCACCCTCAATCCCTACTCCTTCGGCTCCTCGCTTCGCTCGCCCGAAAGGAAAATGGAGCATTCATCTGGCTACGGCGGTTCGGCAGTAGTATCCGCAAGGCCGTCAGGCGGCGCGCTTCTTCTCAGGCGTTTGGGCGGATCGTTTGTCGGCTGCCGATGGCTTGCGGTAGCTGTTGACGGCGGCGGCGATCACGCCCCAGTAGCGTGTCGGCAGCCAGCGCGTCAGGCGTTCCAGGATCCTGGCGTCGAGGCCGATCAGGATGCGGCGCTTGCCGCGGGCGATGCCGTCGATGATCGTTGCCGCGGCCTTGTCGGGCGAGGTCATCGCGATTTGGTCGAATTCCTGGGTGATGCGTTCGCGATCGGCGCTGCCGGCGTCGTCCACATGAAAGCGCGAGTTGCGGACGATGTTGGTGCGGATACCGCCGGGATGAACCGGCACCGCGCGCACGCCGCTGCCGGCCAGTTCGTGACGCAGAGTTTCGGTGAAGCCGCGCACCGCGAACTTGGAGGCCACGTAGGCGGAATGCATCGGCCATGCGACGAAGCCGAAAACGCTTGAGACGTTGACGATCACGCCGCGATCGCGTTCCAGCATGCGCGGCAGAAATGCCTTGGTGCCGTGCACCACGCCCCAGAAGTTGATGCCGAACAGCCATTCGAAGTCGGCATAGCTGGTGTTGGCGACGTCCTGCGAAACGTCCACGCCGGCATTGTTGATGACGATGTCCACGGCTTCGCAGCTCTGTTCGACCTTCACGGCGAAGGCCTCGAAGGCAGCGCGGTCGGCGACGTCGAATACCTGTGTCAGCACCCGGCCGTGCAGCGTCGCCGCTGTTTCGGCCAGGCCCACGGCATTGATGTCGGCGAGGGCGAGTCGGGCGCCGGCGGCGTCGAACTGTTGCGCCAGCGAACGTCCGATGCCTGAGCCGGCACCGGTGATGACGACCGTCTTTCCGGCAAAGTCGTGTCCTCGGTTCATGCGACAGCCTTGCTCGGTTTGGTATTGCTTTCGCTCAGGGCGATGGGTTCGAGTTGATACTTGCCGAGGTCGATGTGCCGCGTGCGTTTTCGGTAGCGGAAGGTGAAGCCCGGCCACAAGGTGGTGTTGCGCCCGTGTTCGTTGATGTACCAGCTCTTGCAACCGCTGGACCACACTGCGCCGGACAGCTGTTCGTGGATGTTCGCGTTGAATTCGCGCTGTGCCTCAGGGCGGACTTCGATGCTGCGCAGCTTCTGCTTGCGCATCTTCTTGAGCGCGTCACGCACGTACTGCACCTGCGATTCGATCATGTACACCATCGAATTGTGGCCCAGCCCGGTGTTCGGCCCCAGCAGGAAGTGGAAGTTCGGGAACCCGGCGACATTGATGCCGAGGAAGGCTTCCGGACCCTCCGGCCAAGCGTCGACAATGTCCAGCCCCTGGCGGCCGACGATGGTGCCGCGCTCCACCAGTTCCTGCACGCGAAAGCCGGTGCCGTAGATGATCGTGTCCACTTCGTGTTCGACGCCCTGCGCATCGACCACGCCGCGCTCGGTGATTTCGCGAATGCCGCCGGTGATCACGTCCACGTTGTCGCGCGTCAGCGCCGGGTAGTAGTCGTTGGAGATCAGCACGCGCTTGCAGCCGATGGTGTAGTCCGGCGTGACCTTGTCGCGCAGCACCGGGTCGGCAATCTGGCGGCGGATATGGGCGCGCGCGATCTTCTCCACCAGGGTCATCAGCTTTGGTGAGACGGTGAAGCCGAGCACGCGCGATTCGAGTTCCACATACAGCGCGGAGCGGCGCAGGCGTTGCAGGATCGGCCAGCGGCGGAAGCGCGCCTGCTCACGTTCGCTGATGCGCCGGTCCGGCTTGGGCATGATCCACGGCGGCGTGCGCTGGAACAATGTCAGCGACGCCACCTTGCCCGCGATCTGCGGTACGAACTGGATGGAACTCGCGCCGGTGCCGATCACCGCGACGCGCTTGCCGCTCAGGTCGTAGTCGTGATCCCACTGCGCGGAATGAAAGCTCTTTCCGGCGAAGCGCTCGCGACCCGGCGCCGAGGTGTAGGCCGGCACATGCAGCGCGCCCATGCCGGACACCACGGTGCGGGCGCTGAAGACTTCGCCGTCCGCTGTCGTCAGATGCCACAACTCACTGTCATCGTTGTACGCGGCCTTGACGACCTGCTTGCCGAAACGGATGTACGGACGCAGGCCGTACTTGTTGGCGCAATGGCGCAGGTAGGAAAAGATTTCGGGCTGCTGCGCGAACATGCGCGACCAGTCCGGCTTGGGCTCGAACGAAAACGAATACAGGTGTGACGGTACATCGCAGGCACAGCCCGGATACGTGTTGTCACGCCAGGTGCCGCCCACTTCGCCGGCTTTTTCCAGAACCAGGAAGTTGCGGACGCCGTCTTCCTTGAGCTTGATCGCCATGCACAGCCCGGAAAATCCGGTGCCGATCACGAGTACATCCAGTGGCGCCGTCGTCGCGCTCTTGGTCTGATCCAGCATTGTGTTCCTCCCGCACCGCAATAAGTGACATTGGATGTTGTCAGTTTGAATCTGACAATAGCTCATGTCAATATCGCTGCATGAGTGCGTCTATCGCTTCCACATCGGTCTCCAAGTCCAGCGCCAAGCCGGCAGGCCGTCGCTATCGCGGCGTCTCGGTCGCGCAGCGCCGCGACGAGCGGCGGCAGCGATTGCTGGAGGCCGGCCAACAAGTATTCGGCAGCCAGGGCTTCCACGCTGCCACGGTGAAGATGCTGTGCGCCGCCGCCGGACTGACCGAGCGATATTTCTACGAATCCTTCGAATCACGCGAGGCGATGTTTCTGGCCGTGGTGGAGCGCGGCTCCAAGGCGATGCAGCAGCACATCCTCGCCGCCGTGGCCGCCTTGCCGACGGACGCCAACGCGCAGCAGGTCGCGCGGACCGCGCTCAAGGCCTACTACTGTCTGCTCAAGGATGAGCGCGAACTGGCGCGCCTGCTGCTGTTCGAGACCCTGGGTGTGAGCGAGGACATCAACCGGCGCTACTACGAAGGCCTGGACGAGTTCTCGCAGTTCCTGCTGTTGCTGGCGGCGCCGATCGCCGAGCGCGGCGAACTGCAATTCAGGCACGAGGAACTGGTGGCCACCGGACTGGTCGGTGCCACCCAACACATTGCGACGCGCTGGATACTCAGAGGCTACGCGCAACCGCTGGACGAAGTGGTCGAAGCGGCGTTCGCGATCTATGCCTCGGTGCTCCAGGAATTTCAGCGATGAGCCTGCGCCTGCTCGTCGCAACATCGATTCGATTGTTCCTGCAACCGGGAGACCTCATGCGTCCACGTTCAATGTCACTGTTCTCGGAGCCGCGCGCATGAGCCGCGCACGCTTGTCGATCTCATCGCAGCTGGCGCGCCTGGCGCTGCGACTGGAACGCTCGCGCAGCGGCTTGTCCACGCAGCAGCGCACGATCGACGGTGTCGACTACGCCTACCTCGAAGGCGGCAAGGGCGAAACCCTGGTGCTGATTCACGGTATCGGAGCCGACAAGGACAACTTCACGCGCACCGCGCGCTGGCTCACGGCGCACTTCCACGTGATCGTTCCGGACCTGCCGGGCTTCGGCGAAAGCACGCGATTGCCGGAATCCGCCGGTTACACGCCGCAGCAGCAGATGCAACGCCTGCGCGGCTTCGTGCGCAGCTTCACCGATCTGCCGGTGCATCTGGGTGGCAGTTCCATGGGCGGCTGGATTTCGCTGGAGTACGCGGCCTGCCATCCCGAGGAAGTCGCCAGCCTGTGGCTGCTGGCGCCGGGCGGCGTCGGCGGTGCCGCGAACAGCGAAATGCTGGAGCTGTACGAACAGACCGGGCGTTCCGTGCTGTTCGTGGACCGCGCCGAGGACTACGGGCAGATACTCGATATCGTGTTTGCGCGACGGCCCTATCTGCCCAAGATGCTGCGACAGATGCTTGGCGAACGTGCCGCAGTCGACCACGAACTGCACCAGGCGGTGTTCAAGGCCATTCATGGCAGCGCCAGGCTGGAGGATCGGGTGGCTGGCCTGGCCACGCCGGCGCGGATCGTCTGGGGCGAGCAGGACCGCGTGCTGGATGTGTCGGGCGCCGCGATCCTGCACGGTCTGCTGCCAAACAGCGAGCTGAAGCTGCTACATGGCGTCGGACATCTGCCGATGGCCGAACGTCCCCGTCTCGCCGCCAGCGATTATCTGAAGTTTCAGACCCGGCTTCGCGCCACGCTGTCGGCGCCCGCCTGATCCGGTGACAATACTGGCCCGTGGCGACGGTTCGTCACGGGCCAGGAGCTACCGTGACGCAGGCCGCAGCGATCAAGCATCCGCAACAAACCCTGTGGTTCGAGCAGGCTCTGCTGCCCGAGGGCTGGGCCAGCGGTGTGCGCCTGCGGATCGAATCCGGACGGATTGCCGACATTCAGACCGGGCAGCCGGCGCGCGCCGATGAGGTGTGCGATGCGGTTGCCTTGCCGGGTCTGCCCAATCTGCACAGCCACGCCTTCCAGCGCGGCATGGCCGGTCTCGCCGAGGTCCGTGGCGCCAGCGCCGACAGTTTCTGGACCTGGCGCGAGCTGATGTACCGCTTCGTCGATCGCATGTCTCCGGACGATCTCGAAGCCATCGCCGCGCAGGCCTACGTGGAAATGCTGGAGCACGGCTTTACGCGCGTCGGCGAGTTTCACTACCTGCATCACGACATCGCCGGCCGCAGCTACGCCGATCCCGCGGAGATGGCCACACGTCTGGTCGCCGCCGCACAGAAGACCGGTATCGGCCTGACGCTATTGCCGGTCTTCTACGCCCACGGCGGCTTCGGCGGCGCTCCGGTTTCGGCGGCCCAGGCGCGCTTCGTCAATGATCTGGATAGCTATGCGCGATTGCTCGAAGCCAGCGGCCGTGCTCTCGCCGTTCTGCCCGACGCGCTACTCGGTGTCGCGCCGCACAGCCTGCGCGCGGTCACGCCGGAACAACTGGACGCGGTGCAGCGGCTGCTGCCGCAGGGGCCGGTGCACATCCACATTGCCGAACAGACCGCTGAAGTCGAACAGTGCCTGGCCTGGTCGGGCCAGCGGCCGGTGGACTGGCTGCTGCGCGCGCAAGCGGTGGACGCGCGCTGGTGTCTGGTGCATGCCACGCACATGAGCGTGGCGGAGGCCTCGGCGATGGCCGCCAGCGGCGCCGTTGCCGGCCTGTGTCCGATCACCGAGGCCAATCTCGGTGATGGCCTGTTTCCGGCCGTGGATTACGCCGGGGCCGGCGGGCATTGGGGCCTGGGTACGGATTCCAATGTGCGGATCGATGCGGCCGAGGAACTGCGCCTGTTCGAATACGGTCAGCGCCTGCAGGCGCGCGCGCGCAACGTGCTGGCGCCCGCGACCGGCGGATCGACCGGGCGCCTGCTGTTCGATGCCGCGGTCACGGGCGGCGCGCAGGCGCTCGGCGTCAGCGCCGGCTTGCGGGTCGGGGCCAGCGCCGACCTGTTCAGTCTAGACATCGAGCGTCCGGAATTTGCCTCACGCCGTCTGGACGCCTGGCTCGATGCCTGGATTTTTGCCGGCAGCCCGATGCCGCTACGCCATGTCTGGCGCGCGGGCGTGCAATGGGTCCGCGAGGGGCGCCATATGCAGGCCGAAGCCGTGGCCGCCGACTACCGTCGCGCGCTCGCACGCATTCTGAAATGAGCCGGGCTCAGTCCAGGGTGAAGTAGGCGATCAGCCCGTAGAAGGTCGAGGTGTAGTCGAAGAACTGCCCGAACGGCGTCGGGCCGGTAAAGGCCTGCAGCGCCAGCGTGATGGTGCCGGCGTCCGGATCGTCCCGACCCCAGCGCACGCCGGCGATGGCCTTGGTCTGGATGTCGTTGTTGAAGAAGTCGGCCCCCAGCAGATCGAGGCCGGCAATGAAGCGGCCACCCAGCAGCTTGCGTTCCGGACTCAGGTATTCGGCGCCGCCGCGAACCGAGTAGTCGCCCAGAAACTCACTGTCCTTGCTGAACAGGTAGGTGCCTCCGCCGTACAGGCGCCAGCCATTGAACTGATAGGCCAGCAGCACATCGGCCGCCTCGTAGGTCAGGTTGATGCGCTCGGGCGCATCGTCGCTGAGCACCAGTTCGTCGCCGAGGTGCGAGCTCTGATGGAACAGGCGCAGGCGCGCGGACCAGTCGTCCTTGCGCCAGGCCAGCGGGAAGCCGATGAAAAAATCGGTGTTGAGCAGGGCGTCGGACTCGGCGTCCATGTCGAACTGCGACTGCACGTTGCCGAACAGGTCGAACTGCCAGTAGCTGCCGCCGGACGTCTTCCAGCGATAGATCGGGAAAGACTCGCCGAGCGATACCAACGCCGCCGTGAACCGTTCCTGGCCTTCGCCATCGGGATCGAGGCGCACGAAGGAGACATAGTTCAGCGTTTCCGCATTGCCGGCCGCGATGGGTTCGAAGATCTGTTCGGATGGAATCCATCCGGTCTGATAGTCGATGGAACGGTCGCCATCCGTGGCGGCCGTCGCATGCTGGCAGACGCTAAGCAGAAGCAGGGCCCAGCCGACTCGGCCGATGCTGCGAAGTATTCGAATATTCACGCCCTGTACTTATTCTTGATTGAGTCCGGGCAGGCTAAGAATCCTGAAGCGAATGGTTGCTGAATGACTGCCTGGGCAACAGCTGCACAGGGTGCTGACGGTGAGCCCGCGCGATAGCGGTTCGTACCCGTTTCACCGGTCCGTGCGCCACCATTGCTTGCCGCACGGATCGGTTCCATGGAGACCTCCATTTGCCGGAAGCTCGCTTACTTCGTCTCGATCGTCCAGTTCTGTGATCCGCTCGGACAGCAGCGCGGTTCACCCGGCCGCGGCATGGTGGTGGTCAGCGTGATGCGCCCCGGCGCAAAAGCCACATCGCGCGGCTTGCTGCCGAACACCTCGGCGGCGCTGCGGAAGTAAACCATGTGTCCGTTCTCGTTGCGGAACAGCGCTGCATCCAGCGCGGAGCTATTGCCACCGGTGGGATACAGCACCCACGCCAGTGCATCGGGTGCGCCGTCTCCGGTGAAATCGCCGAAGAAGATCTGCGTCTCGCCGCCGTGCCGCTCAAACGCCCATGCGCGGATTTGGTCTTCCGCACCGGCGGGCGCGCGCGTTCCGGTGTTTGAGTCATCTGTTGCGATGGCCTCGCCCTCGGCATGGTTCGCCGATGGCGAACACGCAAGCAATGCCAACACGCCCAAGGCCAAAGCGCGGGATTTCAACAGGACAGTCATGTCGTTGCAGGTCATCGAAATACCCCCGAGGCCGCGAACACCCCGATGACCCAGGCCAGGGTGAGGGCGACTCGGCCTGAATAGGCTGAAAACAGAAAATGCTGGCTGTCGACCCTCGCCCCGACACGGCGCTGAGTCAGTTTTCGTTCACCCGAGCGGTCGGGCCGCCTTGAGCATTCCCGGCCGTGCGAACGCGGCGAGTGCTGCGGCGGCCTCGGCCTTGTGCCCAGGTGGCGGGGTTCGCTTCATGTCGCGTTGTTCCCGTTCTCAGGGCTTCTTGCAGAGCTTGTCGAAAACGACGCCCTCGATGATGCAGCCGTCATCGTCGATGGCGAAGACCCGCGTGTCGCCAGCCACCGTGATATGGACCTTGTCGTCCTTGATCTCGTAGGTGCCTGGCTTGGTCTGCCCCAGATAGCTGATCTCGACCTCGCCGCCCTTGAAGCTCATCACAGGCTCCCAATCGGCTCCCTTGCCTTCTCCATACTCGCCGGAAAGGCCACCGCCGCAGGCAGCGATCGAGAGTGACAGGGTCAACGGGATCCAGTACTTGTGAACACTCATCGACTCACTCCAGTTTGACGCGTTCAATCGTGAAGGTCGGAACGCTGTTGGTCGGCTTGAAATGGCTTCTCTGCGAGGAGATGCCGTTGCGCTCGTCGGCAGCGGTCGGGGCGGTGAACGGCGGGCCGTAGCGCAGACGCAGGACCGCCGTCTCGCCCACCTGCATCGCGCCCGCGTGCAGGGCCGCGCGCGCTGGCGAATTGCCGTGGGAATAGCGCCCGTCCGCGTGGTAGATCTGGCCGACGCGTGCGTCGCGTTCCGTCGCCTGCACCAGCAGCAGCACCTCCTCGCCGGGCTGCGGCCTGGCCGGCGGTTTGATGACGGCGCCGAGCTTCTGCGCCGCCAGGCGTACACGCTGTTCCTCGCTGACGTCGATCGCCTCCGTGGCCGGCACCGGCTCCAGCGAGATCCAGTTGATGCTGCCGGCCTGTGGCGTCTCCCAGCCGCGCAGCAGCGGACCGTGTTCGTTGCGGCCGGTGATCGCCAAGCTGTATTCGAAGCGCTGGCTCTCGCGTCCGCCGCCGTTTGCGGGCAGGGGGCTGCCGTCCACGCTCAGCTGGAGCAGGCCGTGACCGTGTTCGTAGCGCCATTGTCCATTGATCAGGCCGGGCGGCAGGGCGGAAGGCCTGCGCCGGGTCAGATCGGCGCCGACGACATCACCGCCGATCCTGCCGCTGGCTGGATCGGCCTGGATGCGAAACCAGGCGGCTTGTTCCATGCGTTCGTCGACGACGCGAAAGCGTGCATCGCGCAGCGCCTCCAGTTGTTCGCGGCGGAGTGTGTCTTCGGCTACGACGGGCCGCAGTTCGATCCTGCCGTTGCCGCCGCGAATGCCGGTCGAGGCCGAGAGCTGGCCCAGCAGGAGCGGCTCGGGTTCGATGCCGGCGATCTCGAACTGCCAGTTCTGGCGCAGGAGCTGGCCAACGCTGCCTTCCATCGGTGTCGTGGATCGCAGGGTGAAGCGCTTGCCGCTGACTTCGCCTTCCAGCGCCGTGCCCTGTCGCTCCGACAGGAGCCAGGCGCGGCCGCTGACCCTGCCGTTTTCCGCGGTGCTGAGTTCGAGCCACAGGGGCCAGTGCTCGGAACGGTCGCCACGATCGCGTTCCATGAATCCGGAAAACGCCTTCGGCGCGCGCAGCGTCTGCGTGACGAAGCGCTCGATGGCGGCGCGCTCATCGGCAAGCTGCACTTCGCTGATGCGCTGTGTCTGTTGCAGCTCGACCTCGCCGTGGCTGATGAAGTCGGTGCGGACATTGGGCCGCCAGAGGCCGGAAAGCTGGCCGTCTGTCTCGCCGGTGCTCAGGCGCCACTGTTCGCCCCAGGAGGTGATGACGTAGAGCGCGGCTTCGCCCAGCAGCATGTCGATGCCGGCTCTGGCCGACGGGTCAACGCGCTTGCCAATGCTCAGCTCGGCGTCGTAGCGCTTCGTGTCGGTGTCGTACTCGAGCATCAAGGACACGTCCTGCGTCTGTCCGGTCCGCGACTCCGTGCGCTGCCCGCTGTAGCTGGAACGCCCGCCGAGAACCTCGCGCATGCGCTGCACCTCGGCGGTGATGTGTTTCCGCTGCTGCTCGAGCTTGCCGCTGACAACCGCGTGGACCTTGGGGTTGCGCGCGAGCGCGAGCGGCACTTCGTTCAGGGCGGACATGCCCGGCAGCCGCGCCACGCCCTTCACCGTCTGCCTGTCGATTGGACCGGACAGATGCAGCGTGATGGTTCCGGCCCCCTTGTTCTGGTTCGCCGGTTCGATCGGATTGTCGAGCCTGAGCGTCAGTTCGATCTCATTGCTGCGCCGACCTGCGGGCGCGGCCCGGCCGTGAAACGGCAGCACCCGCACCGGCGTCAGCGGGTCGTATGCGTCCTTCTGCGACATGGCATCGAACACGATCCGGCCGCTTTCCAGGAAGGCTGTGAGATGCTCGGGATGGTCCGGGCGCAGGGCCATGCGCCACACGCCCAGGCCAGGGTCCACGTCGGAGACGAGCGTCACTTCGCCTTTCTCGATGAGCCGCTGCAGGGTGCGCGCGCGTTGTTCCATGTCGGCCTGGCGCTGCCGCTCGTGTTCCTGCATCGCCTCGGCCAGCGTTTCACCCTTGTCCAGACGCCGGAAGCGCTGCGGTGTGTCGCCGTTCTCCGGCGCCAGCTCCAAGACGCTGCCGGCAAGCGTGGTCCGGAACAGGCTGATGCGTCTCTGCCCGGCGTCGAGGCTCAGGCGCCCGCCTTCGAGCAGCTGGTAAGCGAGCGCATGCGTACGGCCCGCTTCCGTCGCCAGCATCTGCCCGTCTTCGAGAAACTCGAGGCCGTCGGGTCCGGCATCGGAGATCGCCATCCAGCGGCCGTGCAGTTTCTTGACGTTGGAGACTGCGCTGCCTTTGAGCGGCGCGGACGCGGCGTCGTCTTCGGAGGCGTTGCCACAGGCCGACAGGGCCAGGACCAGCGCGGCCGCGGCGCAGACGCGCAGAAACCGCATGTGGACGAGCGTCTGCGTAGTCATGGCGTCACCGGCACGCCATCGATGCTGGCGCCGAGCAGTTCGTAGGCAGTGGTCACGCTGTCGGCATCGGGGCCGCATTCCTGCTTCAGGCTCACGCCGGAACCGGCGGCCGACCAGCTCAGGCAGTACTGTTCGAGCTGTACACCGGTGCTGTAGACGTAGCGGCTCTCGTAGCGAAACTTGCAGGCGTTCGCGAAGTCGCCGGCGGGTACGGCGACCGTCTCGCGCCCGAGATAGCTGTGGCGCTCGTGGATATCGGCGGTCTGGACGACGGCGCCCTGCAGGTCCTCGACCGTCTCCACAAAGTCCTGCTCGTAGGCCTCGCCAGACGACAGATCGAAACGATACAGCCGGGGTGGATCGAAGACCGTCCGGCCCGTTGGCGTCATCGCGCCATGCTGAAGGTCGCGGTCACCCTCCAGCGAGCGGTAGATCGAAACCGAAGCGCCGCCGCCGCTGACCGCGAACTCGGTGGTTTCGCGGCCCTCGAAGATCGCGGCGCCCAGCGTATCGGTCTGCGAGGTGGATTCGACGGGTGCCGTGGGCGTGCCGTCCACGTTCGTTCCCACCGTACGGATTTCCATCACCACCCGCGTGCCGCTGCGGTAGACATCCCGATTGAGACAGTCGGCAGCGGACGCGCTGTCCGGCGGACTGCCGCCATCGCCCGGTGGATCATCGTCCGGCGGATGGGTGTTGCCGCTGCAGGCGCCCAGCAGCGCCAGGCCGAGAACGGCAGCTGCGAACATCCGCGCCGCATGCCAGGTCGAAACAATATGAGGAACCATGTCGTTGCCGAAGGCCGATGGGACAGGGCGAAAAGCCTGCGCGCAGGCCGGGCGCGGCGTCCTCAAGCCGGTTTCAAGAAACGTTCAAGCGGGAAAAATTGGCTAATGTTCAAAGCCTTGGCAAAGGCTATGCTGAGCCGCAGGCATTCATGGGGAATGGCTTCAGCGCTATGGATATCAAGCCGGTGGCTTGAGCGCTGCGGTAGGTTCGACGCGAACGTTCGGCAATGAACTCGAATATTAGAGCCCCTGTGGCCCGGACAAAGTGCAAGGCAACCCTCGGGCTCGGCGGTATTGCGCAAGCTTGTTCCCGGATTCCACTCCGATCCGTCCGGGCTACGTTTGCGCCCTTAGTGTCGTGCCAGCCGATCAGTCCAGGCGCGCCAGGACCTTGTCCCAGGCGATGACCACATCCGGAACGGTGTCCACCGCGGTCTCACCGTGCAGTTCCTGGATGATCGGCCGCCCGTAGGCTTTGTCCTGCAGGCGGAAAATCGTGAGGACGCGATCGTCCGGATGCACCAGCCAGACTTCCGGTACGCCGGCGCGCTCATAGGCAGCAAGCTTGAGCGTCTGGTCGTGCCCGGCCGTCGACGGCGACAGCACTTCCACGACCCAGTCCGGCGCGCCGCGCAGGCCGCGGCGGTCGATCCGCGTGCGCTCGCAGATCGCCAGCAGGTCGGGCTGCAAAACCGTGTCGATCCGCTCGTCGACCTCGTCGCTCTTCGGCAGGCGCACGTCGAACGGCGCGAGATAGGGGCGGCAGGGCTTGGCCTTCCAGTGCGTTGGCGGCCTGGCGAAACAACTCGCCGACGACATCCTGGTGATCCGGGGCCGACACGGGCGCCATCAGGAAGGCGGCACCGTCGATCAACTCGTAGCGCACGTCCTCCGGCCACGTCAGATAGTCGGCGTAGGTGTGGTACCGCGCATCGCGCCGTGGCAGTCCCATCTTCAATTTCTGCTCGCTGGCCTGGTGCAAGCTTACCGTGGCGTGCCGCCGCGGCGCGACGCGCCAGCGGTATACCTCCGGCGCTGCGGAGAAGTCACGGTCCGAGCTGAGTAGCATCGTCATGGCGACGGTCATGAACGGAAAGGCCAGTTGGCCCGTGCACGGCTGCCGTGAAGCGACAGAGGGGATGATCGCGCCGTCCTCCGGATGGGATCGCTTCATCCTGGCCCGGCGCGCGCTTGACGTTTCACGCCCAGTTCAAGAATTCTTCAAATCGCGCGGGACGGGGCGCGCCAACGGCGCTAATGTGACCGTTGCCGCGGTGCGTCGGAATCCGAACGCGCAGGCTGCTCGCTGCAAACCGGAATCGGGTCAAAGGGGCATCAGGTCATGTCGGGGATGTCGTCGGGGCCAAACCTCTATCGCTGGCGCTTCGGAACCACGGAATTCGATGAAGCGCGGCTGGAACTGCGCGTCGGCGGATTGTCGGTCGATGTCGAGCAAAAGCCGCTGCAGGTACTCGCGGTGCTGCTGCGACACGCGGGTGAAGTCGTCACCAAGCGCGAACTGTTCGAGAGCGTGTGGGCCGATCGCATCACCGTCGACCACGTGTTGGCAACAGCCGTCGGCAAACTACGCAAGGCGCTCGGCGAGGACGGCGAACGGTTGATCGTGACAGTACCGCGCATCGGCTATCGCCTGAGCGGCGCGGTCGAGCGCATCGCCGTCGGGCGGCGGCATGTCAGTGCGCTCTATCTGAAGCCCGGCGACACCGTGCCGTGGCGAGACCATTTCGTGTTGGAGCGTCAGCTGGGTCCGGCGCGCGGCAGCGAGGTCTGGCTGGCGCGCCATAGCAAGACGCACGAACGGCGTGTCTACAAATTCAGTCCGGATGGCGAGCGGCTGTCTGCGCTCAAGCGGGAAGCGACCTTGTCCCGTGTGCTGCGCGAAAGCCTGGGTCCACGCCAGGACTTCGTCCGGGTGATCGACTGGAATTTCGAGCAGGCCCCGTTCTTCCTCGAATCCGAATATGGCGGCCCCAATCTCGACGAATGGGCGACCGTCGAGGGTCGGCTCACCGCGATGCCCCGTAGCGAGCGTATCGAACTGTTTTTGCGAATTTGCGATGCCGTGGCGGCCGCGCACGGGGTTGGCGTGCTGCACAAGGATATCAAGCCCACGAACGTGCTCATCGAAGCCCGTGAGTCTGGCTGGCAGCTGCGCTTGACCGACTTCGGCAGCAGTCGCCTGCTGGAGCCCGGACGCCTGGCGGCGCTCGGCATCACCGAGCTGGGTCTGACGATGACCCAGGGCGCCGCCACGAATTCCAGCAGCGGCACGCCGCTGTATCTCGCACCCGAGCTGACCGCGGGTCAGGCACCGACGGTGAAGAGCGACGTATACGCACTCGGTATCACGCTTTATCAATTGCTGGTCGGCGATCTCAAAAGACCGATGGCTTCGGGTTGGGCGCACGACATCGACGACGAGTTGCTCAGCCAGGATCTGGCACGTGCGACCGACGGTGAACCCGGACGTCGGTTTGCGAGCGTGTCCGAGCTGACTCAAGGCTTGCGCAGCCTTGAGGCGAGGCGTGCCGAAGGGGTGCGCCTCGCCGAAATCGAGCAGCGCGCCCGAATCTCACGCGAAGTATTGGCGAAGGCCCGGGCGCGGCGACCCTGGATCGTTGCAACGATCGTCGTGTTGCTGCTGGCCTTGAGCGTGAGCCTCGGTCTGTACGGCTATGCCGAACGTGCCCGGAAGCGGGCTGTGACGGAAACGGCTCGTGCGGAAGCGATCAATCAATTCCTGCGGACCGTGATGATCCAGGCGGATCCCCGCGCCGGCGGCTCCGGGCGGCAGACGACGATCGGCGAGGCGCTCGACCATGCGCTGACCGACGGCCTGGATGGACGCTTTGCGGACGCTCCCGAAACCGCGGCCCAGCTTCACATTGTGGCTGCCGACATCTACGGCGGGCGCGGTGAGTTCGAAGCGTCCGAGGCGCATTGGCGTCGCGCCGCGGAGATCTATGGCGAGCTGTACGCGCCCGGCGATGTACAGCGGTTACGCGCCATCTACCGTCTCGCCCAGGTTCTGAGCAACCGCTCCGACTACGTCCAAGCCGTAACCCTGATCGACGAAGCCGATCGTCTCGCCGGCAGTCGATTGACATCCGATCCGATACTGGCACTGGAAGCGGCCTGGTCCCGTGCGCGCTGGTTGCTGCTGCAAGCCAGGGTCGAAGAGGCGCTGCCGCTGTACGAGGCGGCGCGCCGCGCCCAGCAGACAGCGGCATCGGACGATCTGCTCGCAGTGTTCGCCATCGACCTCGATCTAGCGCAGTGCTACAGCCGCCTGCAGCGTCATGAGGAGGCGATTGTACTGCTTGAGGCACTGCGCGCCCCGCGCTATCTCCAGGCCGGCGTCAGTCAATCGCGTCGCGCCATCGCCACGCTGTTTCTCGGTGCCGCCCACCTCTACGCCGGCCATCACGACGCTGCCGAACCGCTGCTGTTGCAGGCCACTTCAGCGCTCGAGCGTGCTTATGGTGCGGACTCGTTCAATGTGCTCGAGGCTCGCGGCACACTCGCGAACCTGTATGCCGCCACCGGGCGTTGGCACGAAGCGCTGCCACTTCTCGAGCAGACCCGGGGACAGGCCTGCGCGCGCTTCGGTACCGAACATTTGAGCTGCCTGGTGGGGCTCGGCAATGAATCGGTGATTCGCATGCGGCTTGGGGACACGGCGCGTGCGATCAAGGGGATGGAGCAGACCCGAGCCGGATTCGCACGCGTCATGGGCGAGGGTTCGCCCGGCGTGCAGGCAATGGATTTTTATCGCGCCGACCTGATGCTGGCGCAGGGAAATACCGAAATGGCAGCCGCTATCGCCGCCAGCCTCGATGCCAGGATTCTCGATGCCGGCAGTCCCGGCGAGTACTGGGAACCACGGCTGAGCGGCTTGCTGGGCCGAATTGAACTGAGCCAGAAGCAGGACGACCGCGGCCGCGAACGGGTGCGCTCAGCGCTTGCAGAACTCGAAGCCGCGCAGGCGCCAGAGTGGTTCGCGGCGCCCCTGCGCGAGGCTTTGCTGAATTTCGACGCACGACCGCTTTGAACGCGGCTAGTGTCTATTGGTGCGTGCTCAGAACAGAGTCGGGGTGACAGCTTGCGGATTCCCGGCCGCCCTCTGGCCTTCCTCACCTGCGTCAAGAAACAAGACCTGACCCCAGACATGATCTGACCCCAGACATGATCATGCTTCAATAGCCCAACAACCGCTCGCGCATAAATATGAGGGGAAACCTCAGGGACAGATTTATTTTCCGAAAAAGGCGAAAAAGTGTTCCGAATAATAAATCTGTCCCCTTTTCTCGTCCCCTTTTCTGTTCTTTTCAGACCGCCCGCTGGCGATTCCATCGTTATTGGAAACACCGGCGCGGCCGGGCGCGGCCGGGCGCGGCCGATGGCGCTTCTGTGCCGACACCGGCGAACTGGATGTCTTCAAAGCCAGCGAGCTGCCCATCCGTCGGCACGTCAAGATACAAGCCGCCGCCCACCCGTACGACCCCGTCTATCGGAACTATTTCCGGCAGCGCTG
>Ga0115011_10000398_pt1 | contig 36103 bp, 27 predicted proteins | sample TroAtlMetagenome_2_FD_88705 | JGI IMG/M metagenome (GOLD analysis project Ga0115011, IMG submission 88705) | Marine eukaryotic phytoplankton communities from Atlantic Ocean - Tropical Atlantic ANT8 Metagenome | ecosystem: Environmental > Aquatic > Marine > Oceanic | place: Tropical Atlantic... | reverse complement strand
TGATAAGGTGCACGCGCGGAATGCCGGCCCGGCAGGCGGTGGCGGAGTTGCGGGCCTTGGCCAATTGCTCCGGCTGGAGGCTGGCCGGTTCATGCTCAAGAATCTGGTCCAGCTCGCCGTTGGGAATCTGGCGGATGACCTCACCGTTTCGGATCAGGCCGTCGCGGGTGGTCACGTAAATCAGCTTGGTTGCCTTGAGCCGGACGGCGACTTCGCGGGCGAGGTCGTCAGAGTTTACGCGGTAGGTGTTGCCCTCGCGGTCGAAACCAAGCGGAGGGATGACCGGGATGTTGCCCTGTGCGAGCAGTCCCTCGAGGTGGCCAAGGTCGATCCGTTCCGCCTTGCCGGCGTACCAATAGTCGATACCGTCGATGATGCCGCGAGGGTGGGCGGTCACCGCGTTGGTCGAGACGCCGCGCAACCCGTTGGCGGTGAAGCCCTCAAGTATCTCGTGCGTCAACCGGTTGGCCGCCGTGAGTGCGAGTTCCAGCGTGACTTCGTTGACCGGCTCGGTGCCGTCGAGATCGGACGGCTCAACTCCGCGCTCGGCCGCCAGCGCGGCGATCTGGCTGGCCGCACCGTGGACCAGCGCCACGCGGATGTTGAGCGATCGCAGCACGGCGAAGTCGAGCAGCAGATTGGCAAAATTCTCATCGCTGACAATCGCGCCATCGATGCTGATCACAAAAATCCGGTCCCGAAACTTCGGAATATACTGCAGAATCCCCCTGAGATCGGTCGGTTTCACGTGGCTCTTTTGGCGCTTGGCCAATCGGCTGCGCCTCGACAGATAAGAAAAGCGATTCCCCGCCGGTTCAAACTAATTCTGCTGAACGACCAGCGCCGCCGTCTCCGCCGGCTTGGCCTCCTGCTTGAGCGGGAGGATTTTGGAGAAGATGAGCGTCTGCACCAGGCCAAGCACGGCGATGGCGGTCAGCAACACGCTCCAGGTCTTGAGCGTCTCTTTTTCCGTGAAGCCGCTCAGGCGTTGTACCACCCAGAAGCCGCTGTCGTTCATCCACGACAATGTGATGGAGCCAAACCCGATCGCGAGGAAGATGTACAGCGGATGATAGGCCAAATCGCTGCCGTCACCAATTACCGCGCTCATCAGGCCCACTCCGGTTATCATCGAGACCGTGGCCGACCCCTGCGCGATCCGCACCACCGCCGTCGCCCCCCAGGCCAGGAGGATCAGTGAAATATTATAGCTCTTGGCCAGTGCCTCAATGGTTTCGCCAACGCCAGCCAAACGAATCATCCCGCCGAATGCTCCACCGGCCCCGGTGATCAGGATGATGATTCCAGCGGTCTGAAGAGGATTCTCAAGAGCCTTGGCCAAGGTAGACATCACGCCTCCTTCGCTGATCCGTTTTTCACCGATCATCTGGGCAGCGAGTGTGTAAATAGAAATGACCGCAGCCACCAGCATGGCGACATTTGGATTCCCAAAGAATTCCAAATACTGAAACCACCCTGCAGCGGAGATGTCCTTATTGGCCAGTTTCAAAATAGAAACCAAGGAAATTAACACCACCGGCAGCGCTACAGGCAGTGACGACAGGAAAAGATTTGGCAACTCGGAATCCTTTTTATCGACGATGCTTTTCAGGTCGCTGGTGGACGCACCGGGCGTGTCGCGCATCGGGATGTTGAATTTGGAGTCAAACTTCCGGGCCAGAAAAAGCACTAAAATTGCAGGTAGGATGCTGGCTGAAAGACCTGCCATCATGGCCACCCCCAAGTCCAGCTTGAGACCGTTGGCGATCATCAATGGCCCCGGCGTCGGTGGCACCATCGAGTGGGTGATCGCCCCTGCCCCCGCCATCGCGATGACATACAACGTGTAGCTTTTGCCCGTTCGCAAACTCAGCGCACGCGCCAGCGGTATCAGCAGGAAAAACACAGTGTCAAAAAAGACCGGAATGGAAAGCAGGAAGCCACTCAGCAAAAGAACCAATCCGGCACGTTTTTCGCCAAACAGATTCATCAAGGCCCGCACCACACGATCCGCAGCACCGCTCCCCAACATGCAAGTGCCGATGATGGCAGCCAGCGCCACAACAAAACCGATGCCACCCGCCGTGTTGCCAAAGCCAAGAAACGACCAGTTCAACGCCAGCAACATGTCGTTTGTCGTGTCATCCGGCGTGTCGTTTAACAACACGCGGTTCTTGAACAGGCCCACGTTCTCCGTGGTCATGCCGGGCAGATCACCGGTCAACAGGCCTGTCAGTACAGCGGCAAAAATCAGCGCAAGAAACGGGTGTAACTTCAGCTTAATGATCGAGAAGACGATAAACACAACACTGATCGCCAGGATACCCAGCGGCCAGTACGAGATGGAGTCAGCGGCTTGTGCCAAAAGAGAATGTGTCATGGTATGCCATCAGCAAATGTTCGGGTGCCGGTAGTCCCGCAAAAAACTGCTCCCCGGTCAAACCAAACCTTGGCCAATCACGTACATAGCTGCTTTTTGGGCGGTGGCTTGCATTCGAGCTTGGCCAAGCGCAGGTGGGTGCATAGATTCGGCCTTTCCGGTTTTGACTTGGCGCTTGGCCAAGCGCTTGGCCGGGGCGATTTTCCATGAAACGATTCATTCAAAAAACGGTGGCATTGCTGGCTGTGACGGTGCTGGGTGGCGTGGTGGCAGCGCCACAGTCCGAGGCGGCCAAGCGGCCGAATGTGGTTTTCATTTTCACGGATGACCACTCGGCGCATGCGATCAGCTCCTACGGCTCGCGGATCAACAAGACGCCGCACATCGACCGTATCGCGCACGAGGGGATGCGCTTCAAGAAATGCTACGTGACGAATGCGATCTGTGGCCCAAGCCGCGCGGTCATCCTCACCGGCAAGCACAGTCACCTGAACGGTTTTTTGCGGAACGGCCGCGCGCCGTTTGACGGGTCGCAGCAGACGTTTCCCAAGCTGCTTCGTAGGTCCGGCTACGAGACGGCAATGATCGGTAAATGGCACCTGAAGAGTGTGCCGACCGGGTTTGATCACTTCGACGTGTTGATCGGGCAGGGGCCGTACTATAATCCACCGATGCGTACGACCGATGCCGCCGGGGAGGTGGTGGTCGAGAAAAACGTCGGCTACACGACCGACATCATCACCGACAAGGGGCTTGAGTGGTTGAAGAACGAGCGCGAGGGCGACAAGCCGTTCATGTTGATGCTCCAGCACAAGGCGCCGCACCGCAACTGGCAGCCCGGACCGGCTCACCTCAACACGTTTGACGACGTGGAGATCCCCGAGCCGGAGACGCTTTGGGACGATTACTCCGGGCGCACCAAGGCTGCCGCGAACCAGACGATGACCATCGCGCGGCACCTGTCCGCGAATGATCTCAAGCTCAACGCCGGCCCGAACAATCTCACGCCGGAACAGAAGAAACTTTGGGATGCCGCCTACGGGCTTAAGAATGAGGCGTTTCGCAAGGCCAACCTGCAGGGCAGGGAGCGGATCAAGTGGATGTACCAGCGTTACATCAAGGATTACCTGCGCTGTGTGCAGTCGGTCGACGACGGCATCGGCCGCGTGCTGAAGTATCTCGACGACACCGGTTTGGCAAAGAACACCATTGTGATCTACTCCTCGGACCAGGGCTGGTATCTCGGTGAACACGGCTGGTACGACAAGCGCTGGATGTACGAGGAATCGCTCGTGATGCCGTTCGTCGTGCGCTGGCCGGGTGTGATCGAGCCGGGCTCAATCAACGACGACATCGTGTCGAATCTTGATTTTGCTGAGACGTTTCTCGACATCGCCGGGGCGCAGATCCCGGGCGACATGCAGGGCCGCAGTTTGCTCCCGCTACTCAAGGGCGACACTCCGTCAGACTGGCGCAAGACGTTTTATTATCACTACTACGAATTCCCCGGTGCCCACAGCGTGGCCCGCCACTACGGCGTGACGGACGGCAACTATAAGCTGATCCATTTTTACCAGAATGAGGACTGGGAAATGTTCGATCTCACGGCCGATCCGAACGAGTTGCAAAGCATCTATGGCCGCAGCGAGTTTGCCGGCATCCAGTCTAGGTTGGAAAAGGAGTTGAAACGCCTGCGCGCACACTACAAGGTGCCTGAGCAGGATCCAGAAAATTCCCGGCCCAATCAGCGCCGTAATCAGCAGAACAATCGGAAGAAATAATTTGTAGCAACCTGTTAACCCAAAAACCAAAAAACAGAAGCCGGCCGCTTGGCCGGCTTTTGCTTTGCACTTGTCGCTCGGCCAAGCGCTTGGCCGAGCGCGCAGCGGTTAGTAAAGCAGGGTGGGTGAGAGGAAGTAGAGCCGGCCGGCCTTGAGCTTGGGCAGCTCGACACCCCAGTCGATCTTGATCTGTTGCGGCTCACTTTTGCCGAGGAACGGAAACATCATCGAGAAATTCATCGGCTGCTTGAAGCGGATGACGTTGGCGTCTTTGATGCCGGCAATCTTGAGCGCGCGAGCGATGCCTTCGTCGAGGTCGCCCAACTCATCCACGAAGCCCTGCTCGAGTGCGGTGTTACCGGAGAGGATGCGGCCGTCCGCGAACGACTCCCAGTCATCCACAAGCACTTGGCCATTCCTGCCGTCCCGGTTGTTTGCATCGCGGCCCTCACGCACGACTTTTTTGAATCGGCTGAACGTCTCTCCGATCATGTCCTGCACAATTTTGCGCTCCTCATCGGTAATGTCCTCCTCGCGCTTGTTCATGCTGAGCATGTCCTTGTTTTTGCCGCTCTTGAAAACGATCGGCTGCACGCCGGCCTTGTCCATCAGGTTGCGGACGCTGTAGCCGGACATGATCACGCCGATGCTGCCGGTGATGGTCAGCTCATGCGCGACGATCCAGTCGGCTGGCGCGGCCACGTAGTAGCCGCCGGACGCCGCCACGGCACCCATCACCGCGATGACCGGCTTGTCGCTCTCGCGCACGATGTCCGCTATCTCATCCGAGGCCAGCACCTCGCCGCCGGGCGAGTTGATTCGAAAAAGGATGGCCTCTACCGAGGCATCGTTGTTGGCCCACTTAAATTGCCGCTTGAGTGACTGCACCTGGTTGTGGCCGTTGGCATCGACGGCAAAGCTGGCGATCATGCCGTTGAGGTCGATCAGCGCGAGGTCATTTTCGCTGCCGTTGTTGCGAACCGTCTGCTTGTCATAGGTCGGGTTGGTTTCCAGATCGCCAGCGGCGGCACCGATCATTCCCACCAGCATAAAGAACCCACCACCGCCACACAGCATGCAGAACAGCAGGAAAAACGAGAACCACATCCAGCCTCTACCTTTTTTCTGTGGGACCGGCCGCTGCGGCTGTGCGGGGTTGGATGGAATCACCGGAGGTTCGTTTTCATTCATGACTGGCGGTAAACTAGCGTCACTGGCCAAGCGCGGCAAGTGGCTGTTTGCGCTTGGCCAAGCGCTTGGCTAACGTCGCCGCGTGCCGCGCAAAATCTGGCTGCCCCTGTTGCTGACGCTCATCTTCGCCGTGAGTCGCTGGCCCGGCATGCTTCCGCAGAATTTTAGTGCCGCCCACGCGCTGTTGTTTTGTGCGGCATTCTGGCTGCCCGGTTGGATGGGCTGGGTGCTGCCTCTGGCCACCATCATCGTCACCGACATCCTGCTAAACGTGTTCGCCTACGACGTGACCGTGCTTGACCCGAGGCTGGTCACGAACTGGATGATCCTTGCGCTGTTTGTCGTCCTGGCCAAGTGGTTGGCTCGGCGCCGAAGCTACGGCCGGGTGTTCCTTGGGACGCTATTTGGGGCGTTGCTGTTTTACCTCGTCAGCAACTCCGTCTCGTGGATGGTCAACCCGGCTTACGCCAAGACCATCGCCGGCTGGGTGCAGGCGTTGACGGTCGGGCTGCCCGGTTTCCCGCCAACGTGGGTGTTCGGCCTCAAGACTTTGCTGGGCACCGGGTTGTTCACCGGCCTGTTCGCTGGCGCGATGAAACTCAGCGAGGCGATGGACGCAACCGAGCCGGAACCGGAGGACGAAGACACCGAGGAGGACGAAGCGCAATCCAGCGACCCAACACCGGAACCGGCATGACGACGATTGGCATCCTTTCAGACAATCACAGCGACTGGTCGCCGAAGATTGCGGAGGCGCTGGCCGGGGTGGATGTAATCATCCACGCCGGCGACATTGGCCCGTATCAAATCATATCCGAGCTGGAAGCGATTGCACCCACGACAGTCGTGCTGGGAAACACCGACGGCGATCTGCCGATCAACGAGACCGCCGTGGCCACGCTTGGCGGCAAAAAGTTTTTCGTGCAGCACATCGTCGAACCGCACCGCCTTGAGGCGCCGCTGCGCGAACGACTCAACCGCGTGCAGCCGGACGTGGTTGTTTTCGGGCACACTCACAAGCCGTTTTGCGAAACCGTGAATGGCATCCTGTTCCTCAATCCCGGCTCTGTTACCCGCCCCCGCGGGCAGCACCCTCCGAGTCTGGTGCGGCTCACCATCGAGTCCGACGAACTAAAACCACAGTTCATCGAAATGTAATCAACCAAGCGCTTGGCCAAGCGGGGTGGTGGCTTGCTTTTGAAATGGGGCTGGCGGATGTTCGATGCGGTTCATCGTTGTTTCATGAGTTGCAGATTTTTTTGTTCCACTTTGTTGTTGGTCACCGTGCTTGGCTTGGCCAAGCGGGTGGATGCAGTTGAAGCCAAGGCCAAGCCGAATGTGGTCATCATTGTTGCCGACGACCTCGGGTGGGCCGACGTCGGGTTTCACTCGGATCGTATCCCCACACCCAACATCGACCGCATCGCTCGGGAGGGAGTGGAGCTGGATCAGTTTTATGTGTTCCCGATGTGCAGCCCGACCCGGGCCGGACTGATGACCGGGCGATACCCGATCCGGTTCGGGATGGCGCGTGCAGTGATTCCGCCTTGGCGGCACTTCGGTCTGGACCCGGCGGAGCTGACGTTGCCGGAGGCACTGGGCAAGCTGGGCTACACGCAACGGGGCATTTTCGGCAAATGGCACCTTGGCCACAACGACACCAAATGGCACCCGAATAATCAGGGATTCACGCATTTTCACGGTCATTTCAACGGGGCGATCGACTATTTCGACCTCACTCGCGAAGGGGAGCGCGACTGGCATCTCAACGGGAAAACCAACCCGGAAACCGGCTACGCTACCGACCTGATTGCCGATGCGGCCAGCCAGTTCATCTCCCGGCATGCCAAGGGCAAAGCGCCGTATTTTTGTTACGTACCGTTCAACGCGCCGCACTCACCGTTTCAGGCACCGGATAAGTATTTGAAGAAGTTCGCGCACCTGGCGTCCCCGGATGCGAAAGGGAAAAATAAAACGCTCCGTCAGACGGTGGCCGCGATGGTGGCCTGCATGGATGATGGTATCGGGCGAATCCTCAAGTCGATCGATGCCAGTGGTGAGGCGGCGAATACGATCGTCCTGTTTTTCAGCGACAACGGCGGCGTGGGTGGACTGCCGAGAAACAATCTGCCGCTGCGCGTTAACAAGCTCGACGCGTGGGAGGGTGGTATCCGTGTGGCCGCTGCGATGCGTTGGCCAGGCGGCGGCTTGGCGGGTGGCAAAAAAATCACCGTGCCGATCTCGTGCATCGACGTGATGCCAACCCTGACCAAGCTCTCGGGGGGAACGGCTAAACTTGACAACAAACCGTTCGATGGTCGTGACGTCCTCGACGTGCTGCAGGCCAAGCGCAGCCAACTCGATCGTGAACTTTATTTTTACCACGGCCAGGGGGGTGAGGATAAAGAGAAGATTGCGATGCGAACAGCGAAGTGGAAGCTGCTCATCAACGGGCCGAACATTTCCAGCGGCAAGTGGAGGACGAAGAGGCACGAGCGTTTTCTCTTTCGTATCGATCGTGATCCCAATGAGACGATCGACCTGCTCGGGCAGCATCCGAAAGTTGCCGCGGATCTCGCAAAAAAACTGATCGCCTTTCGTCGGTTGCAACCAGAGTTCAGCGTCGACATTTACGGCGCGGGTAGGCGGCAGTTCAAGGCGCCGAAAGATTGGCGCATCAAATAATTTTGTGCGCGCCTCAATACGAATTAAGTCTTGTTATCGGCGTGCGAGAGAGTCATTTTTGCCTACCGGTTTTTTGAAACCGTAACCCGACAACACGGATAACCATCCGCATCATGAGTGATCAAGAAAACACCGATCCGTTGAAGGATCTGGAGATGGCATTCCTCCCCCAGTGGGCGCAGGAACCGAACGACGCAAAACCGTACGCCGACTTTGCCGGTGACGATAGACCACGCGGCAGGGGCCGTGGCGACTGGGGGGATCGCCCGAGGCGACGCGACGACAATCGAGGTCGCGACTTCAAGGGTCGCGGCGACCGGCCACGCGGCCGGGATGACCGAAGAGACGGGGGCGACCGCCGTCAAAAATTTCAGAACCGCGACGGCAAGCGTCCGCAAAACCGGAAGGGCAACTTCCGCCGCAACGACGGCCCGCCGCGTCCGCCACTGGAGATTGATGCCTCCATTCGGCCGGAGAAAAACGGGGTCGAAGCGCTGGCGAAACAGATCAAGAACAGTGGCCGTGCGTATCCGTTGTTCGACATCGCTCGGCTAATCATTGCCAAGAGCGAACGCTACGAGGCCGTGTTCCAAACCAAGCGCAAGGAGGACGGCACCGTGGCTCAACCGCTGTTTTTTTGTCAGGTCGACGAGACGGTCTGGCTCTCCGAGGAGCAGGCCATCGACCATGTTTTGGGCAGGCATTTTGACACCTTTTACAAGACGGAAAAAACCGAGATCGACCCGCCGAAGGGAACCTACACGTTTGTGTCCCAGTGCGGCATGAGCGACGAAATTCTCGGCCCGCCGAACTACCACGGGTATCAGGAAAAACTCCGCAGCCTCCACGCCGAGCGATTTGCCCGGCTGCCGTTTGACGTGTTCAAGTCACGCGTGAAGATCGTCCACGACGAGGAGGTGGTGAACAAATGGATCGAGGAACAGAGCTACAAGACCGAGTACATCGCGATCAATTTGCCGGAGGAGGCCCGACTGGATTCACGCGACGCCGTCCGCAGCCATTTCCGTGAGCATCATCTCGGTAACCTTATTGCCAGCGTGGACAGTATCGCCCTAAAGGGCAACGTCTACACCCGCAAGTCGCCGCCGCGCATGCAAAACCTCGTGCGCCGAGCGTTCGACGAGCAGCGCCGGTTTCCGATAAAGGTGGTAAACATGTTGAGCCAGGAGTTCAGCAGCCACGGCCTTCAGTTTTTTAAGCGTAAAAAGAGCGTTACGCATGTCTCTGTTTCACGGCCGCACCATCTCGACCTCGAGAACACGCCGGTCAGCGAGAGCATTAGGGACATTGTCTCGTTCATAATCGATACGGAAAACTGCACGCGCCGCAATGTGCTCGAGAAATTTGCCCCCGAGCCGGAAGCCCCCGAGGCCTCCGGGGAGGGCGATGAAAAAAAGGATGCGCCGCTTTCACCCGAGCGCACCGCTGTGCTTAGCGACCTGCACTGGCTCGTGCATCAGGGTCACGTCATCGAGTACGCCAACGGCCAAATGGAAGTGGCTCCCAAGCCGCAGCCACCTCAGCAGAAAAAGAAGAAGCCCAAGCCGGAGAAAAAAGAGGCAGACCCCGCTGGGGAAGAGACCAAGGCCGAAACAACTCCGGCCGAGCCGGGAGCGGCTGGCCAAGCGGAGACCGCCGAGACCTCGGCTGAACCGGCACCCGAGCCGGCGGCAGCGGAGGATGACCAAGCGCTTGGCCAAGCGGAAAGCACCGACCCAAGCGAGCCGTCCATCGAGCCGGAGACTGCCGAGGCCGAGCGGGCCAAGGAGGAAGCGCCCGCACCCGCTGCTGAGTAAGGCAACGAGATGGCCAAAAAATCTGCATACGCCTCCGCCGGGGTGGACCTCGAGGTCAGCAACCGGCTGAAGGACGATCTCCCAACATTACTCGCTTCAACCAAGCGCCCAGAGGTGCTTGGCGAAGTTGGTGGCTTCGGCGGGTTGTTCGCGCTCAACACGCGCAAGTATCGCAACCCGGTGCTCGTCTCGAGTGTCGATGGTGTCGGTACCAAGCTCAAGGTCGCCTTCGCGGCCAGGCGGCACGACACCATCGGGCAGGATCTCGTCAACCATTGCGTGAACGACATCGCGGTGCTCGGTGCCGAGCCGCTGTTCTTCCTCGACTACATCGGCACCGGAAAGCTGCAGAAAGAGGCGTTCGCCGACATCGTCCGCGGGTTCGCCATCGGCTGCCGCGAAAACAACTGTTCCCTCGTCGGCGGCGAGACCGCGCAGATGCCCGGTTTTTATCAGCCGGGCGAATACGACGTGAGCGGCACCATCGTTGGTGTGGTGGAGAAAAACCGCATTCTCGACGGCAGTACCGTCCGGCCGGGTGACAAGATCATCGGTATCGCCGCATCCGGCCTGCACACCAATGGCTATTCACTGGCCCGCAACATCCTGTTCGACAAGATGAAGCTCAAGCCGTCCAGCAGGATTCCCGGGCTTGGTATCAAGGCGGCGGACGAACTACTCAAGGTGCACGTCAGCTACGGGCCGGTTGTCCAAAAGCTGCTCAAGAAATTCAACAAGGGTGCGCGTCGTTCGTGGGGGGTGAAGGGCCTCGCCCACATCACCGGTGGCGGGTTCATCGACAACATCCCGCGCGTGCTGCCGGAGAACTGCAACGCTGTGATCCTGCGCGGCACATGGGACGTGCTACCGATCTACGAGGTGCTGCAGGCCAAAGGCAAGGTGTCAGAAACCGAGATGCACCAGGTGTTCAATATGGGCATCGGCATGATTGCCATCGTGGATGAGGAAAGTGCCAAGGGTGTAATGCGAACCATCCGCGCCAACGGCCACAAGGCCTGGGAGATTGGTCTTATCGACAGCGGCACCAGCAAGGTGCAGCTCGCCTAGTTTTCCCTCCGCTTGGCCAAGCGCTTGGCTGTCAGGCGAGACATTGGCCAAGTGCATTGAGGAATCGCTCGACGTTGGCCTCGGTGGCATTGTGGCCCATGAGTCCGACGCGCCAGATTTTTCCTTTCATCGGGCCCAACCCCGGCCCGACCTCGATGCCAAATTCGTTGAGTAACCGCCCACGCACGCCGGCTTCGTCCGCTCCGTCCGGCACGCCCACAGCATTGAGCTGCCATAGCTGGTGACCCTGCTGCGAGGTGATCGAAAGCCCTAGCCTGGCCAAGCCGGCCTTGAGCGTCTCATGTGCCTGCTGGTGCCGCGCCCAGCGAGCCTCAAGTTTCTCTTCCAGCACAAGTCGCAGTGCTTCGTGCAGGGCGTAGTTCATCGTGATCGGTGCCGTGTGATGGTACACGCGCTCCGACCCCCAGTAGCTGGCGAGAAAATTCACGTCCAGATACCAGCTCTGCACCTTGGTTTTGCGACTTGTGGCGACCTCCATCGCGCGTGGGCTAAAGGAGACCGGCGCCAGCCCCGGGGGACAGCTCAGGCATTTTTGGGTGCCGCTGTAAACTGCGTCGACCTGCCAGTCGTCGATGGCGACCGGGCAGCCGCCGAGCGACGTCACCGTGTCGAGCAGGAACAACGCGCCAGCCTCGTGTGCCAGTCGCGAAATTTCCTCAACCGGAGTCAGCGCCCCGGTGGAAGTCTCAGCGTGGACGACGGCGACGAGCTTGGGCTTGAGCCCCTCGAGCGCGGCAGCGACGGCGGTCGGCTCAACGATCGTGCCCCACTCGGCCTCGACCTTCGTGACCGTGGCGCCGCACCGTTCGGCGACGTCGCACATGCGAGTACCGAACACGCCGTTGACCCCGATGACGACCTCGTCTCCCGGTTCGAGCAGGTTGACAAAGCAGGCTTCCATGCCGGCACTGCCGGTGGCGCTGACCGGGAAAGTCATCTCGTTTTCCGTTTGGAAAATCTGCCGGAGCATTGACTTTATCTCCTCCATCATGCCGATGAAGGTCGGGTCGAGGTGGCCGACGAGCGTGTGCTGCATGGCCTGGAGGACAGCCGGGTCGGCGTTGCTGGGTCCGGGGCCAAGCAACAGTCGATCGGGCGGGGAGTAGGATGCGGGAACTTGGGTTGAACTCATCGCGGAGGCGAAGCTAGTGGCCAAGCGCTTGGCTTGTCAAAAAATTACTGGTTTCGCTTGGCCAAGTGTTTGGAGTGCGCTGGCAGAGCGAAGCGGCGCCGGCGCTTTCCGGTTAGTTGGTTCTCAGTACGCGGTTATTATTTTGTTGGATCGATTATAACCAGGCAATGAGAACCGAAAACCTCTAAACCGCTCAAAAGCGGTGTCGTGCTGCGCTTGCCACCGCAATCCAAATGACGCTTGGCCAAGTGGATTTATTTTACAAAACGAGGACGGCTGGGACAGCCGTCCCGACCTGCTAAGGGCACGATCGACTTAGCCGTAGAGGCTTTCGATCGGTTTGCCGAGGCCGTCGCGGGTGACGTAGAACGGCCGTTTTTCCACCTCGTAGGCGAGTTTGGGCGAGATGCCCATCGCCTTGTAAATTGTGGCGTGCAAATCCTCGATGATGACCGGGTCCTTAATCGTCTTGCAGGGGCGCTCGTCGGCAGTGACGCCGTGCAGATGGCCCTTTTTGATGCCGCCGCCGAACATCAGCACGGAGCCGGCGTCGGTGAAGTGGCGGTGCATGCCGTAATGTTTTAGCTCGTTGATCGTGTCCGGCACGTGCACCTGGTCGCGCACCTTGTTGCCCGGTTTGCCCTCGACGAGCATGTCGCGGCTGAACTCGCTGGCGAGCACGATGAGCGTGCGATCGAGCAGGCCGCGTTCCTCGAGGTCGAGCACGAGCTGCGCGATCGGGGCGTCGATCTGGCGCTTCATGTCGGTGAGGCGTGTGTGGCCGTTCTCGTGGGTGTCCCAGTTGAGGAACGGCACGTACTCGGTGGTCACCTCGATGAACCGCGCGCCGGACTCGACGAGACGCCGCGCCAGTAGGCAGCCGCGTCCAAACTGGCCTGTGTTGTAAATGTCGTAGGTTTCCTTTTTCTCGAGCGACAGGTCGAACGCCTTGGCGGATGGAGAGGTCAACAGACGATGCGCGTTGTCGAGCGAGCGCAGGAGTGAGTCTTTTTGATAGTCGCTGCCCGCAAGGCCGATCGGGCTTTGGTCGACCAAATTCTTAAACGCCTTGTAGCGGTTGGCGAAGCGCGACTTGCTCATGCCCTCCGGCGGCCGAACGGTGTTCAGCGCGTGATCCGGGTTGGCGATGTGGAATGGCCCGTACTCACTGCCGAGGAAACCGGCGGAGTGGAAGGCCTTGAGTTCCTCGCCTTCGCCGACGTCGAGTCTCTGGCCGATGTCGATGAACGCTGGCATCGCGGGGTCTCGCGGGCCAAGCGTGCGGGCGATCACCGCGCCGATATGTGGGGCGGCCACGGAAAGCGGCGGCGCGTAGCCGGTGTGCCAATGGTACTGGTGGCGCGAGTGGAGAATGAAGCCGAGGTCGCCGGCCTTGTAGGTGCGGATCAACGTGCCTCGATCCATCACGTTGCCGACTTTTTCCAAGCCCTTGGTCAGCTTAATGTTGTCAACTGCAGTATCGATTGCAGGGAAAGTGCTGAGGACTTGGTCGGGCGACAGGCCCTTTTCGTAGGCGGTGTAGCGCTTGGGATCGAACGTCTCGGTGGAGGCCATGCCGCCGCCCATCCAGAGCACTATGACCGAGTCGGCCGTTGCCTCGATCTTTTCATTACCGGCCTTGGCCAGGATTTGGCGCGGGTCTCCGGCGGCCAAGGCGCCCAGAGTTGCGGCGCTGGCGGTCTTGAGGAAATTTCGACGGTTTAAATTCACCTGATGAGTCATGCGGGGAAAGTTGGCCCAAGCGCTCCGGCTTGGCAAGTACCGAAGGGGATAGGGGGCAAGGGTGAGGGGTTAGCCTCGCTTGGCCAAGCGCTTGGCCGGGCGGACGTCAGGCTTTTTCCTGTATGAGTTCGCGGCGGCCGCCGCCAAGGAGTTCCTCGACGAAGTTGGTGGAGTAGACGCCCCGGCAGAACTCGGGGTCGTGCAGCACGGCTTTCTCGAACGGGATGGTGGTCTTGATTCCCTCGATGATGTACTCGTCGAGTGCCCGGTTCATTTTGTCCATGGCATCGCGGCGGCTGGTGCCGAAGGTGATCAGCTTGGCGATCATGGAGTCGTAATGAGTCGGGATGGTGTAGCCGGCGTAGGCGTGGCTGTCGAGGCGCACGCCGCGTCCGCCGGGGGCGAAGTACATATCAATCTTGCCGGGGCTGGGACGGAAGTCATTCCACGGATCCTCGGCATTGATGCGGCACTCTATGGCGTGGCCACTGATCTTGATGTCGCCCTGTGAGAGTTTGAGCGGTTCGCCCATGGCGACGAGGATCTGCTGCTTGATGAGGTCGATGCCGGTGACCTCCTCGGTGATCGGGTGCTCGACCTGGATGCGCTTGTTGACCTCGAGGAAATAGAAGTTTCCCTTGTCGTCGACGATGAACTCGACAGTGCCGGCGTTGGAATACTCGGCATGCTGGGCGATACGCACGGCGGCCTTGCCCATCTGGGTGCGCAATTTTTTGTGTTTCTCGAGCAGGGGCGACGGGGTTTCCTCGATGAGTTTCTGGTTGCGACGCTGGATGGAGCAGTCGCGTTCGCCGAGGTGAATGATGTTGCCCTTCGTGTCGCCAAGGATCTGGAACTCGATGTGGCGCGGGTTCTCGATGAATTTCTCGATGTATACGCCGCTGTTGCCAAAAGCTTTCTCCGCCTCGTTGCGGGCGGTGTGGTAGCCCTTGACTAGGGAGATGTCGTTGTTCGCGGTGCGCATACCCTTGCCGCCGCCGCCGGCCACGGCCTTGATCATGACCGGGTAGCCGATGTCCTTGGCAATCTTCAACGCCTCCTGCTCGGTGTCGATGACGTCCTTGGAACCGGGGGGGATCGGCACGCCGGCCTTGCGGGCCAGTTCGCGGCTGAGCGCCTTGTCCTCGAGGGCGTTCATCGCGGCGGATTTCGGCCCGATAAAGCGGATGTTGCAGCTTTCGCAAACGTCGGCAAAGTGGGCGTTCTCGGAGAGGAAGCCGTAGCCGGGGTGAATGGCGTCGACGTTGGTGATCTCGGCTGCGCCGATGATGCGGTCGATGCGCAGGTAACTTTCGTTGCTGGCGGCGCCGCCGATGCAGATCGCCTCGTCGGCCATCTGTGCGTGCATGGAATTCGCATCCGCCTCCGAGTACACGGCCACGGTTCGGATGTTGAGTTCCTTGCAGGCGCGGATGATACGAACGGCGATCTCCCCGCGGTTGGCTACCAGTATTTTTTCAAACATGCAGTGGAGCTTGGCTAACGATCAAATTGCAATCAGGCAGGGCGCACGCGGAAAAGCGGCTGGCCGAACTCAACCGGGTTTCCGTTCTCGGAGAGAATCTCGGTGATTACACCGCTGATCTCGGCCTTGATTTCGTTCATCACCTTCATCGCCTCGATAATGCAGACGACCGTGTCCGCAGAGACGTGGTCGCCGATCTCGACGTACGATTCAGACTCGGGCGAGGGCGCACGATAAAAGGTGCCGATCATGGGTGACTTGATCTCCGGATCGTTAGACGCGGGCGGCTCCTCCGCCGGTGCGGCAGCCGGTGGAGCTGCAGCCGGCGCTGTGGCTGGCATCGGGACGGGCGCCGCCGAGGCCGGGGGCAGATAGTGCTGCACCTGGACGTCGTCCGTCTTGGTGCCGTCGGTGCGCCGCAGCTTGATCTTGAAGCCTTCCTTCTCCATCTCAAAATCAGAGATGGAGTTCTTCTTCATCAAGTCGACAATGCTTTTGATGTCTTTGAATTCCACGATGGTAAATCGGTTTTGGGCTCGGGGCCCGGGTTGTTGCTCCTTTTCGGCGCTCACGCACCGCATGCCAACGTCGAATAACGTTAACGAGGCGGAGGCTAGTCCTCGCCTCGAGAGGGGTCAAGGGAGTTTCCCGGGGTCGGGGCGCGATTCCGCGTGACGCCGCGCCGTCCGGAATGTTAATTCCCAGCCGGTGACACCAGAGGAAACCAGCCAGCTTTTGCAGCGATTCAAGTCCGGCGAAGTGGACGAAGCCGCCTTGCTCAACGCCCTCCGCGCAGAGCCGATCGACGATCTTGGCTTCGCGCAGGTCGACGCGCACCGCGCGTTGCGGCAGGGATTTCCCGAGGTCGTATTCGGTGCCGGCAAGACACCGGAACAGGTTGCCTCCATCGCGGCCAAGGTCATGGACCGGGAGGATCGCGTGCTGGTGACCAGGGCGGACGCTGCCCACGCGGTGGCCGTGGCGGCAAAGCTGCCGGAGGCGACGTACCATGAGTCAGCCCGCTGCATCACGGTCGAGGCCAAGCGCTTGGCCAAGCGCGGGGGAAGCATCGCCGTGCTTTGCGCGGGGACGAGTGACCTGCCGGTGGCCGACGAGGCGGCGGTGACGGCGGATTTCATGGGCAACGAGGTGCTGCGCGTGAACGACGTCGGCGTGGCCGGCTTGCACCGGCTGCTTGCGAGTATGCCCAGAGTGCGCGAGGCCAGCGTGATCATCGCCGTGGCCGGCATGGAGGGGGCACTACCCAGCGTGGTGGCCGGGCTGGTGCACCGGCCGGTGATCGCCGTCCCGACAAGCATCGGCTACGGGGCGAACTTCGGCGGATTGGCGGCGCTGCTTGGCATGCTCAACAGCTGCGGCAGCGGCGTGACGGTGGTCAACATCGACAACGGTTTCGGGGCCGCCTTCGCCGCGAACCAAATCAACTGCCTGGCCAACGAGTCGCCAAGTTGAGTTCGCAATCTTCCGCGAATTATCAATTCAGAAATATTTTTTTTGGGCTTTGACTTGGATTTGGTTTTTCTCCATTTTCCGCGCCGCGTGACTTGGCCGCGCTTGGCCAAGTGCCGAATCGTTCAATTTTACCAACAAAAGTCGTGGGAAAAACACTGGTTATCGCAGAGAAACCGTCGGTCGCAACCGATATCGCCCGTGTACTCAAGGCGCCGCGCGACAAGTCGAAGGACTTTTTTGAGAACGACGAATACTTTGTTTCCTCCGCGGTGGGCCACCTGCTGGAGCTGATCGTCCCGGAGGATCAGGACATCAAGCGTGGCAAGTGGACCTTCGACAAGCTGCCCCACATCCCCACTTATTTTGACCTTCAGCCGATCGCCAAGAGCGAGTCGCGGCTAAAAGTACTGATGCGCCTGCTCCGCACCAAGGACATCGACACCATCGTCAATGCCTGTGACGCCGGCCGGGAGGGGGAACTGATTTTCCGCTACATTATCCAGTACGCGCAAAAGAAGCTTAAGAAAAAAATGGCGGAGAAGACTGTCACGCGGCTTTGGCTGCAGTCGATGACGCCGGACGCCATCCGCAAGGGCTTTGCCAATCTGCGAACCGACGAGTCGATGATGCCGCTCGCAAACGCCGCGAGCTGCCGGAGCGAGGCGGACTGGCTTGTGGGCATCAACGGCACACGCGCGATGACGGCGTTCAACTCCAAGAGCGGCGGCTTTTACCTGACACCGGTCGGCCGGGTACAGACTCCGACGCTCGCCGTGGTGGTCGATCGCGAGAAGGAAATCCGTGCATTTGTCCCGGAAGATTACTGGGAGGTGCACGCCACGTTTCAGGCCGAGGCCGGGGAGTACACCGGTCGGTGGTTCGACGAGGGATTCAAAAAAGACCCGGACAACGCCCACAAGCGGGCGGAGCGCATCTGGGAACAGGCCAGGGCGGACGGCATTCAGACCAAGTGCGACGGCCAGGGGGGCGAGGTGACCGAGCAGAGCAAGCCGTCGAAACAGGCTGCCCCCATGCTCTTCGACCTGACCACGCTGCAACGCGAAGCCAATGCGCGGTTTGGTTTCTCGGCGCGCAACACGCTTGGCATCGCGCAGGCGTTGTACGAGCGTCACAAGGTGCTGACCTATCCGCGAACCGATTCGCGCTGCCTACCAGAGGACTACGTCGACACCGTAAAGGAAACCATCGGTGCGCTTGGCCAAGCGAACTACGGCAGCACCGCCAATGACATTCTCAAGAACGACTGGGTGCATGGCGGCAACAAAAAGATGTTCAACAACGCGAAGATCTCCGATCACTTCGCGATCATCCCCACCCTCAAGCCGGCGCCATCTACGCTCAAGGAACAGGAACTGAAAGTGTACGACCTCGTCGTGAAACGGTTCCTCGCTGTGTTCTATCCGTCGGCGGAATTTCTCGTTACCACACGAATCACGCGGGTCGAGGGCGAGCCGTTCAAGACGGAGGGCAAGGTGCTGGTCAAGCCGGGTTGGCTTGCAGTTTACGGACGTGACCAAAGCAACAAGGAGGATGCCGGGCATCTCGTTCCCGTGACCGAAGGCGAGTCGGTTAACGCCAGCGAGGTGAACGTCGAGGCCAAGGCCACGCGGCCGCCGGCACGATACACTGAGGCCACATTGCTCAGCGCGATGGAGCACGCCGGCAAGCGGGTCGACGACGAGGAACTACGCGAGGCGATGAGCGAAAAGGGTCTCGGCACGCCAGCTACGCGCGCGTCGATCATCGAGGAATTGATCCGCCACAAGTACATGGTGCGCGAGATGCGCGAACTGATCCCTACTGCGCAGGCGTTCTCGCTGATCACGCTGTTGATGGCGCTGGAAGTCGATGCTTTGTCCAGACCGGAATTGACTGGCGACTGGGAGTTTAAGCTCAAGGAGATCGAGCGCGGGAATTTCGACCGGGAGTCGTTCATGAACGAGATTCGCTCGATGACCGACCGGATTGTCACGGCGGCCAAGGCCTACGACGGCGACACCGTCCCCGGCGATTACGGCAAACTCGAGACCGGATGCCCGAAATGCGGCGGACTGGTTAAGGAGACGTACAAGCGGTTCCACTGCGAGGTCGACGACTGCGACTTTGGTTTCTGGAAAATCATGGGCGGGCGACAGTTCGAGCTGGCCGAGGCGGATGAACTGGTAGCCAACCGCCGCATCGGGCCGCTGGAAGGGTTTCGCAGCAAGATGGGCCGAGCCTTCTCGGCCGAGCTGAAGCTGTCCGACGAGCACAAGGTTGAGTTTGATTTTGGCAATGACAACGATGACGAGGAGGAAGTCGACTTCAGCGAACAGGAATCCATCGGCGAATGTCCCAAGTGCAAGGGTCCGGTCTACGAGCACGGTCGAGCCTTCGTTTGCGAAAAAAACACCGGCAAGGATCGCAAATGCAGCTTCCGAACCGGCAAGGTCATCCTCAAGCGCGACATCGAAAAGGAGCAGGTCGTCAAGCTTCTGAAGGAGGGCAAGACCGACCTGATCCCGAATTTTATCTCCAAGCGGGGCCGGCCATTCAAAGCGTTTCTCGTACTAAAGTCGAATGGCGACGTTGGCTTTGAGTTCGAGAGCAAAACCAAGGACAAGAAATAGCGGCCTTGGCCAAGCGCGGTTGACTTGATTATTACTTCATATATTTATCTTTACCGGTTGCCATAACGGAACGCGATGTGCTACTTTCTCCTGTTCGAGCGGCATGGCTGACGAAAAACCACCGAAAATAAACGAGAAAAAGTCCGATTCAGAGGATCGGATGCCGAATCCGCGTTCTTGGATGCTCTGGGCGCTGGGCATCTTCATGGTGGTCATGCTGTTCCAGATCGGCCGTGGTGCCGGTCAGGACGCCGCCCAAAAAGTCACCTACGACCAGTTGCACAGCTGGATCGCCTCGGGTGTTCAGGTGAAGGGATACATCGAGTATCCTCCACCCAATTCCTCCGCCCTTTGTACCATCACCGGCTACCGGATGGAGGACGGCAAGCGCGTCCCGTTTGAGTTCGAGGACAAGCTCATCGAGGGCCGCGAAAAATTCCTGATCGAGACCGCTGGATTTCAACCCAAGAACAAAAGCACGTTGCTGACGATGTTCCTGATTCAGCTTCTGCCAATCCTCCTGATTTTCCTTCTGATTTGGTTCGTGTTGATTCGGCAGATTCGCAGTGCGGGCCGGGGCGCGATGAGCTTCGGAAAAAGCAAGGCGCGGATGCTCAACAAGGACAAAAACAAGACCACGTTCAAGGACGTGGCCGGCGTGGAGGAAGCCTGCGAGGAGGTTTCCGAGTTGGTCGACTACCTCAAGGATCCGAAAAAATTTCAGAAACTGGGTGGCAAGATTCCGAAGGGCATTCTCATGGTAGGGCCGCCGGGCACCGGCAAGACGCTTTTGGCCAAGGCCATCGCCGGCGAGGCTGACGCGAGTTTCTTTAGCATCAGCGGCTCGGATTTTGTCGAGATGTTCGTCGGCGTGGGCGCCAGCCGCGTGCGCGACATGTTTGAGCAGGCGCGCAAGAGCACGCCCTGTCTGGTTTTCATCGATGAGATCGATGCGGTCGGCCGCTCACGCGGCCACGGCCTTGGCGGTGGCAACGACGAGCGCGAACAAACTCTCAACGCGCTGCTCGTTGAGATGGACGGCTTCGACACGCAGGACGGCATCATCATAATCGCTGCGACCAACCGGCCGGACGTGCTCGATCCTGCACTGCTGCGCCCGGGCCGATTCGACCGCCAACTCACGGTCAACCTGCCGGACATCCGTGGCCGCGAGGAGATTCTCCAGGTTCACGCCAAGAAGGTGAAACTCTCCAAGGCGGCCGACCTGGGCGTGATCGCCCGGGGTACACCCGGTTTTTCCGGTGCCGAGTTGGCCAACCTGCTCAACGAGGCGGCGTTGCTGGCGGCCCGTGCGAACAAAAAATCCATCGGCATGGTTGAGCTGGAGGAGGCCCGCGACAAGGTGCGCTGGGGCCGCGAACGCCGCAGCCTCGCGATGACCGACGAGGACAAAAAAATCACCGCCTGGCACGAGGCCGGCCACGCGATCATCAACGTGCTGCTCGAAAAGTGCCACCCGCTGCACAAGGTCACCATCATCCCGCGTGGCCAGGCGCTTGGCGCGACTATGTCCCTGCCCAAGGAGGATGTATTCAATCGCCAAAGCCAGGAAATGCGCGACACCATCGCCATGACCATGGGTGGCCGGATTGCCGAGGAGATCGTGACCGGCGATATCTCAACCGGTGCCGCCGGCGACATCCAGCAGGCCACCAACATGGCCCGAGCCATGGTCACCCAGTGGGGCATGAGCGAGAAACTCGGTATGGTGCTTTATGGCGATGGAGACGAATATGTATTCCTCGGCAAGGAGCTGGCGCAGGGCAAGACTTACAGTGAGCAGACCGCGCAGGAGATCGACACCGAGGTGCGCCGTCTGGTTAATGAAGGCTACCAACGCGCGAAAAAGCTGATCGACGATCACAAAAAGGAACTGGAACTGATCGCCAACGCGCTGCTCGAGTACGAAACGCTCGACGGCCAGCAGGTGGAGGACATCGTGCGCACTGGCAAATTCAACCCGCCGGAGCCGCCGAAGGATGTCGATCCGCCGAAGGGTGCTGACGCCTCCACTCCCACGCCGGATGTGCCCAAGGGCGACAAACCAAAACTGGAGGACGGATTGGGGGATCCTGCGCCAGCCACGGCTTGATCGCCCATTTTTCCCCAAATCCAGAATCCCGTTGACTTGGAATAACTTCCGAAGCTACTTTGTCCCCCCCCGGAATGAGCTCATGCCCAAGCTGACCGTTTTAACAGAAGGAATTGAACCGACCTCCTTTGAATTGACAAAGGAGGTTACTTCTGTTGGGCGCGTGGAGGGCAATGACATCGTGCTGCCGCACCAGTCGGTTTCCGGCAGCCACGGCGAACTGGTGTTGCGCGGGGAGGAGGACGTCTACGTGCGTGACGTCGGCTCCACCAATGGCAGCTATATCAACGGCAACAAGGTTGCCGAGTCACCACTCCAGCCGGGCGAGGTAGTCACGTTTGGAGAGGTGGAGCTGAAACTCGATGGCGCCCAAAAAGTTCAGTCCCACGACAAACATATCCAGCAGGGTGTGAAACTGGGCGACCTGGACAGCGCACCCAAGGGACCGGCCAAGGGCTTCACCAAGAAATCAGACAAGACCGGTCGCTACTTCCTGATCGCGGGGATCGTGGTAGCCGCAGTTCTCGCCGGTGTGATTTACGTCGTCTGGAGCAAATTCCAGGGCGGCGGCAATTGATGCCCCTTGGCCAAGTACTGGCCAAGCGCAACGTTTCCCTTAACCCTCTTTCAGCCAACCGGCTGCCTTCGTGGCGGCGTATGTCAGGATAATGTCCGCGCCGGCCCGGCGCATCGCCAGCAACGACTCCATCGTCACCGCCTGCTCGTCGACCCATCCGCGCTTGGCCGCTGCCTGAATCATCGAGTACTCGCCGCTCACCGCGTAGGCCGCGGTCGGATAACCGAACTCCGATTTCACCCGGTGAAGAATGTCGAGGTAGGCCAAGGCCGGTTTCACCATCACGATGTCCGCCCCTTCACGCAGGTCGAGCGAGACTTCTCGCAGCGCCTCCTCTGCGTTGGCAGCATCCATCTGGTAGCTGCGCCGGTCGCCAAACTGCGGGGCCGACTCCGCTGCGTCGCGAAACGGCCCGTAGTAGGCCGAGGCAAACTTGGCTGCGTACGACATGATCGGCGTCTCATTGAATCCACCCGAATCGAGCGCCGTGCGAATCGCCGCCACGCGACCGTCCATCATGTCGCTTGGCGCGACGACATCCGCACCGGCCTCGGCATGGCTCACCGCCGTGCGGGCCAATAGCTTGAGTGAAGGATCATTGTCGATGATGGCTTCCTTGCCGCTCTTTTTCACGAGACCACAATGGCCGTGGCTCATGTATTCGCAGAGACAAACGTCGGTGATCACCAGCAGTCCCGGCACGTCCTGCTTCAACTGGCGCACCGCCTTTTGAACAATGCCATTTTTTGCGTAGGCACCGCTGGCGCGTGCGTCCTTTTTGGATGGAATGCCGAACAGGATCACCGCCGGCACGCCCGACTTTTGCGCCTTGGCCGCCTCGCGCACTGCTTCATCGATTGAAAGTTGAAACACACCCGGCATCGATGGCACGGCATTGCGCACCTTGCGTCCGGGGCGGATGAAAAGCGGCAGCACCAGTTGATCCGGGTGCAGCCGCGTCTCGCGCACCATGCGGCGCAGCGTCTCCGAGCCGCGCAATCGGCGCGGCCGGTAGCTGGGAAAATCGCCTGTCAGGAGAGACGGCATGCGCGGCATCATAACCAATCCCGCCCACAAGCCAAGCGCTTGGCCAAGCGCCATGAACCGTGGAATACACCGAAGATTTCAATGGAGCGGGGGCAATCCTGTCCCCGAAAGAAACAAAGCCGTGATCGAGGGGAGAGGAATGTCCCCTTTCCTTTAGCCAAGCGGTCAGGCGCCGATGCGGGAGACGAGGATTGCTAGGCCGATGATGGCGAAACAAATCACGAAGCAGCCGATGAACCCCCAGAAGTCGAGCGGGGTTGGCCGCTGAAACTCGAGGTTGCTGTTTTGGAATAGCTTGCGGTCGTCGAACCGGTCCGGCTGTGCGTAGCTGCGCTCCATCTGTGCCCTGTCGTTGGCGGGGTCGGAATCAACCGGTGTTTTCATCTTCACATACAACCGGTCGAGCGCCTCCTTGCTGTTGGGCTTGGTCAACAGGCTGGCGATGATCATCACGAGAAACGGCACGACGGTGGCGAACGGCAGGTCGAGTGTCTTGATGGCGGCCTTGTTCATCGAGGCAAGGTTCACGCCGAGCTTGTCGATGATCAGCATGTCGAGCCGCAACCGGCCACTGGCCACGAGGTCGCAGTCGTATTCGTACACCACCTCTTCGCCGCCGGGCACCTTGCGTCGTTCGATCTCCCTGAGCTTCTCTTCGCCGACCGGCTTGACGCTGCCGGTCCAGAACAGGGCCACACCGCCGCGTTGCTTGGTCTCGGTGATGCGTTCCCCTTCGGTCTTGGCCTTGCCACGTGAGACGTCGAGCGGCGAGGCCGGGCGCGAGACGGTTGACCGGATGACATGGCTTGTGCGGGTCAGATTGGGATCGTTCACCATGCCTGAGCTGATTTTCGGTATGGCGATTGGTAGGATGAGGAAGAAAAGCAGACAGAACGTAAACGTAATCCACGCGGCCGAAGTCGTGGCGCGACGCCAGTACATGCCCACCCAAAACACCGCGGCGAAAAGCATTGGCACGATCCAGGTCAGCTGCAGGTTATTGAACATGTCGTAAATAGTGAGTGACACAACGATGCAACCGAGCACCACGAGCGCACCGACGATTCGGGCCACCAGCAGGCTCTCCTTCTCCCCTGCATCGGGGTTGATATACGGCTGGTAGATGTTTCGGACCACCAACCCGGAGCAGACCAGCATGTAGCAGTCCACACTGCTCATCAGGGCGGCCAGCAAACAGGCTACCATCAGACCTACCAAGCCGATGCCAAGGCCTCCAAGCAGCTCCTTCGTGGCGAAGCCCCAAGCCCGGTCGGCGTCGGCGGTGAGGCTGGCATCACTTCCGTACAGTGTGAGCACGATCAGTGCAGTGATCACCCAGCCGATGGTGCATAACCGCTTGATCAGATTGCCGGTCACCAGTCCGACCCGGGCATCTGTTTCGCTCTTGGCGGTGCCGCCACCGGTGACCAGAAAGTGCGGCGTCAACACGATACCGATCATATTGATGATCACGATCGCGACGATGGCGTAGATGGGAAATTCACTGGCCGTCGAGCCGCCGATAATTTGAAATGCCTCCTCCCCGAGTTGCTCGTGCATGATCCGGAAGCCATCCATCAGCCCTTCACCATCGAATTTTTCTGATACCGCCTTCAGGCCAAACGGGATTAGCAGCACGGAGAGCAGGATGATGCAGATGCCCTGGATCAGGTCAGTCCAATAGGCTGCCGCGATGCCGCCGAGCAGGCCGTAGGTGATGACGATCACCGCGATGATCGGCAGTAGCGCATACTGCAGCGGCATCCCAAAAAGCGTGTCACCCATCAGCGGCGCAGCCACCTTGCCGATGGCCGTGAACAGCATCGCCCCATAGACCATGTAGTAGAAGCAGCCGAACAGAGCGTACGCCACACCGATTTTTTTCGACTCGTAGCGCTCCACAAACCAGTCGCCCAATGTCAGGCAACGCATGCGGCGATACCACACGGCGCTGATCCAGTACACCGGCGTGACGAACAGCCAGTACATAACCCCCCACATACCGCTCATGCCGTTGTTGAACGTGCCGCGTGCCGTGTTCACAGGATCGGCCGACCCGGTGCCGGCGCCGAATGCCGCGAAGGTCTGCATCAGTTTGCCGAAGCTGCGGCCGCCCATGAAAAAATCCTCCTGCCGCTTTTGTTTGCGCATCAGCCAAAAACCGATGCCGGCCATGACGGCGAAGTAAATAAACAGGACGATGTAGTCGATGGGTTGCATAAGCGGAAGCGTTTAGTCGTTTCAGTTTGAGTGGCGGACAGTCGATGCCGAATCCGAACCCAATGCAAACAAAAACAAACCAAGCGCTTAGCCAAGCGGATAAAGTGTTGAAAAAAACATGGCCCGGCGTGAGCCTTTGTGGCCCATCAATGAAAGTCCTGTATCGTTCCATTTGGGCGAAGTTCTTTTTGCCCTGCCTTGGCCTTGCGCTTGGTTTACTGCCCGCATTGCCGGAAGCTGCGAAGAACTCCCGGCCGAACATTCTGTTCTGCATTTCCGATGACCAATCGTATGCCCACACCGGTGCCAACGGCGACCCGGTGATCCAGACGCCGGCGTTTGACCGAGTGGCGCGGGAGGGGCTTCGGTTTGTGCACGCGTTTTGCGATGCCCCCACCTGCGGCCCGTCGCGTAGCGCCATTCTCACCGGTCAACACATCTGGCGACTCGAGGAGGCGGGCAACATTCACAGCACACTGCCGGCGAAATTTGCCACGTACACGGAGGAACTGGGAAAAGTCGGCTATGCGGTTGGTTTCACCGGCAAAGGGTGGAGTCCGGGACGCCTGGAGGCCGGTGGCCGCTCGGCCAACCCGGCCGGCCGTGAGTTCAACAACCGCCGATTGGCCCCGATCCGTAAGTCCATCTCCCGGCGGGACTACGCGGCGAATTTTGACGACTTCCTTTCCGAGGTGAAGCCGGGCCAGCCGTTTTGTTTTTGGCTGGGCACACATGAACCGCACCGCGCCTTCGAGCCGGGGGTGGGTAAACGCAGCGGCAAGGATCCGGCAAAGGTCGTCGTGCCGCCGATCTTTCCGGACAACGACATCGTACGCAGTGACATTTTGGATTACCTCGTCGAGGTGGAACATTTTGACAAGATGGTCGAGCGCGCGATGGCGTCGCTCGAGAAAATCGGGCAGTTGGACAACACGATCATCGTCGTCACGAGCGATCACGGGATGCCGTTTCCACGTGCCAAGGCGAGCCTGTACGACGATGGCTCGCGGGTGCCGCTGGCGATTCGCTGGCCCAGGGGCATCCGCAACCCCGGCCGCACGGTGGAGGCGTTTGTAAACCTCAGCGACCTCGCGCCGACTTTTCTTGACGCGGCCGGCTTGAGAACACCGGGGATGATGACTGCCCGCAGTCTGGTTGATGTTTTTGCCGCCAACGTCACCGCAAAACGTGACGAGGCGTTCATCGCGATGGAGCGTCACGACGGCTGCCGTAAGGGCGGCAAGGGTTATCCGTGTCGCGCGATTCGCACGGAGGAGTTCATGTACATTTACAATTTTGAGCCAAGCCGCTGGCCGTCCGGTTCGCCAGATGCATCCGTCTGTGCGCGGGCCATCCCGTATGGTGAGATCGACAGTTCTCCGACGAAGACTTTCATGATGAAGCACCGCAATGAACACGGTGTGGCGCGCCTGGCCGAGCTGGCCTTTGGTTTGCGCCCGGCGGAGGAATTGTACGACCTGAAAAATGATCCACACCAAATGAACAACCTCGCGGGCAAGGTGGGCTATTTGAAAAAACAGGCCGAACTGCGCGATCGGTTGTTTGTTCACCTGAAGAAAACGAAGGATCCCCGCGCGCTTGGCCAAGCTGCACCTTGGGATTACTACCCGTACTACGGGCTGCGCCGGAACAAGGATTGGAAGGTCGATCCCCGCCCTCAACCCGACAATTGACCGAGCCATGTCCATTCAACGATTTTTGAAACAAATCCCATCCCGCTTGGCCAAGCGCTTGGCCGCGGGTGGGCTTGGCCTGACTGCGCTGACCGCACTTGGCCAGCCGAATGTCATCGTCGTGATGACGGACGATCAGGGCTACCCGGAGTTATCCGTCCACGGGAATCCCGCGGTGAATACGCCGCACCTCGACCGGTTGCACGGGCAGAGCCTGCGCTTGGCCGATTATCATGTGGCGCCGATGTGCACGCCGACGCGCGGGCAGTTGTTGACCGGTCTCGATGCCGCCCGCCACGGGGCAATCAATGTCAGCAGCGGCCGCGCCCTGTTGCGCCCGGAGCTGCCGACCATGGCGAACTTTTTTGGCGACGCCGGTTACGCGACCGGGATTTTCGGCAAATGGCACCTTGGCGCGAACTATCCATTTCGACCGGAGGACCGGGGGTTTCAGCAGACTGTATGGTTTCCGTCGTCACACATCGGCTCGGTGCCTGATTTTTGGGGCAACGACTATTACGACGACACCTACGTCAACAACGGTATTCGCAAACAGTTCAAGGGCTATTGTACCGATGTGTTTTTTGAAGAGGCGATGCGGTTCATGAAACGGTCGGCCAAGTCGGGCAAGCCGTTCCTTGCCTACATCGCGCCGAACACACCGCACGGCCCGCTGGTCGCGCCGGAGGAGGATCGGCTAGCCGTGCTTGAAATTTTGTCGTCACCCAAGTTCAAAAACATGCCGCGCCAGTTCAAGGGGCGGCTGAGCCGATACCTCGGCATGGTGCGCAACATCGACACGAACATGGGCCGATTGATGGAGTTTTTGGCGGACGAAAAACTGGAGCATGATACGATCCTGATTTTCAAGACGGACAACGGCAGCACCCACGGGCCACGCTATTTCAACGCCGGTATGCGCGGCCAAAAAACGGAGTTGTGGGAGGGCGGCCACCGGGTGCCGTGTTTCATCCGCTGGCCCGGGGGCGGCTTTACCAAGCCGCGGGACATCGGCGGCCTGACGCAGGTGCAGGATCTGCTGCCGACGTTGCTGTCGCTCTGCGGCATTAAGACCGATCGTCGGTTTGACGGCATGAACCTCACGCCGGTGCTGCGCGGCAGACAAACTGTGCCGGAGGATCGGATGCTGATCATCAACTACAGCCGCATGCCGAACTTCGTGAATTATCCCACCCCGTTTTCCCAGTCGCTTATGAAACGCAACCAGGCGGAGGTACTCTGGAAGCGGTGGCGGCTGCTGGAGGATCGCGAGTTGTACAACCTCGAGACGGATCCCTTGCAAAAGAAAAACGTGATCGGGGATCACCCGGAGGTGTTAAAAAAGATGCGGGGTCACCTCGACCGCTGGTGGACGGAAGTTGGGCCAAAGGCAAACGAACCGCAGCGGGTGATCATCGGCAGCGACCACGAAAATCCGTCGATGCTGACCGCATGCGAGTGGCTGGACGTGTTCGTCGACCAGCAGGGACAGATTCGCAGGGGCACGCGGAAGAGCGGTTATTGGCTACTCGATGTGGCGCAGGACGGGGAGTACGAATTCGAGCTGCGCCGCTGGCCGCGAGAGTTTGGTCGGGGCATCGACGAAGGCTCCACCGATGACGGGCGAGGGGCGTTGCCGATCAACCAGGCGAGCCTGTTCATCAACGACTACCACCACCTGAGCATCGGGGAAAAGCGACCGTACGGATTTGAAGGTGTGACCAAACCAGTCAGGCAGGGCGATCGCTCCGTTAAGTTTTCTTTATCGTTAAAAAAAGGGCCAATGGCGTTGCACACGTGGTTTCGCGGGCAGGACATCATCCTGAGCGCGTACTATGTCTACGTCACACGCAGGTGATCACTTTGCTTGGAATGTCACGATTGTGTCACAATCTTGAGAATGTGTAACTGATTGTTGAGTTGAGCTGTACCAGTCGGCTCATAACTTGAAGAGTTTATTACGTGTTACTCTTTCGGCCTTCGTTGTGTTCACAGCGATAAGGGGAATCGGGGAAAGCAAACCACCTACAGTTAAAATCAAGCCTTCTGAAGAAGGCGGCGACTTGGCTGTATTCGCTGAGCTATTTTCGGCAAAGGGGGTGGGTGTGTTGTATCGTGCGACGACAACGGGCACGATGACAGTCGACTGGAAGCCGGTCCATGCATTCCCGTCCAACGAGGCGGCCGAGGCCCAAACCAAGCTTGAGGCTGCGGAATTTCGTCAGGCCTTTTATCGTGTGGCGGTTCACGAGATGGAGATTCATCCGGACATGGTCTGGGTGCCGCCCGGGGAATTTCAACTGGGCAGTCCGGACGAGGAGTCGGAGCGATACGCGGATGAGGGACCGCAGCAGCTCACGATCATCCCGGTTGGTTTTTGGGTGCACAAGTACGAGGTCACTCAGGCAGAATACATCGACCTGATGGGAAACAATCCCAGCTTCGGATACAACGCTGATTCAGGTGAACTGGCGGCAGACCTGCCGGTAGACAGCGTCACGTGGGAAGAGGCAAAGGAGTATTGCCGCCGATTCAATGAGCGCGAATTAAAGGCCGGCCGCGTGCCGTCGGGCTACGAGTACCGGTTGCCAACCGAGGCGGAGTGGGAGTACGCGGCGCGTGCCGGTACCACGGGGGCTTACAATTTTGGCGATACGGATTATGTCGCCCACCTTGGCGAATTTGGCTGGTGGCGCGAGAACTCAGGCGAGACCCCCATGCCGGTGGGCCAACTCGCCCCGAACCCATGGGGCTTGTATGACATTCACGGAAACGTGTTCGAGTGGTGTCTCGACGACTACGATGCCTATGAGGAGGGCGGCTTCGTCGCGTTTTCCGGGGCCGATTACAAGGTCATCCGCGGTGGGTCGTTCTATTGTCCGGCGACCATTCTGAGATCGGCTTGCCGTATTGAGCCTCAAATTGCAGACTTTCGTAACTGGCTGACTGGGCTGCGTGTGTTTCTCGCGCCCAAGCGATAAGCGCTTGGCCAGGCGCTTGGCAAAGTGAATAGGCATGAACTCGCAAAAAGTGGAGCAACGAATGGAGCGCTGGCTGGCCAAGGCCGATTCTCATCCCTTGGCCAAGCGCATGGCCGACTTGGCCCTGCTGCTGGAGGATGATGCCGGCGCCTGGGAACGCTACGGCCAGTTTTACGAAGGCTGGAGCCGGGAGGAGATCGCTGTGTTGCTGGAGGCAGTCAAAAAGGCTCTCTAGCGTGGTTACCCTTTTTACCTGCTTGCATAGCGCTTACGCAGGCGTAGTCTTGGCTAGTGAGATTAGTTCGATTCTGCTTGTTGTGGTTGACCCTCCTCGCTGTCGCCCCGTCCACCCTGTTGCATGCTCAGGAGGACCCTATTTGGCAGGCTGCCACCAAGGGCGACGTGGATGCGATCGAAGCGTTCATTGACGCCGCCGCCGACCTCGACGAATTGAGTGAATCCGGCTCGGCTCCGCTTCACTATGCCGTCTCGAGAAATCGCGTGGAGGTCGTGGCGCTGCTGCTCGATGCCGGTTCCGACACGGACGTGGAGGACTCCCGCCAACGCACGCCGCTGGATCTTGCCATCGCCGGGAACAAGACGGAAATCATCGACCTCTTGCTAGAGGCGGGCGCAGGCGTCGAGGCCCCAACGACCCCGCTGCACCCCATCGTCTGGGCTGGAGACCTGCTCGGGGTGAAGCTGCATGTTTACGCCGGGACGGATATTGACCAGGAGGATGAGTTTGGGAATTACCCGCTTTTGCTGGCGGTCGAACGCGGTTACCTCGATATTGTGGATTTGTTCATCACGCACGAGGCCGACCTCGATGTGGAGGATCAGGACGGGTTCACGGCGGTGATCATGGCAGCCGAGCAAGACCACGCGGACGTCCTCCAACTTTTGATAGACAGTGGCGCCGACCTCGCGGTCGAGGACAAGGCCGAGCGAACCGCCCTAGACTGGGCGATCATCATGCAATCTGCCGATGCCGAGGAAATATTGCGGGATAACGACGCTCCGTCCGGTGCGGAGAAGTCGTTCATCGCCGCGATCCAGACGAACAACATTGTGGCGGTTCAATCCCTGCTCGACGGGGGCGCTGACGTTAACGAGCCGGCGTACACCTCCAAGACACCACTGCACTACGCCTCGCACTCCCGCAACATGGACATCCTCAAGTTACTCCTTTCCAAGGGGGCAGACGTTGAGTCGATGACGGAACAGGGTTTCACGCCGCTGGGATACGCGGTTGGGCTGAATCATCCCGACAACTGCCGCGCCCTGCTCGAGGCCGGGGCGGACGTCAACACCATCGACAACTGGAACCGAACCAACCTCAACGTCGCCGCCGCCCTCAAGCTCGAGGAGGTTACCGGTGTACTGTTGGAATTTAGCGCCAACCCGAACACGCTCGATGTGTGGCACTATTCGGCGCTCGATGTGGCGGAGGAATTTGGCACACCGGCGATCGCCGATCTGATTCGCGAGGCGGGCGGCATCAACGGCCCGAAGATTTCCATCCATCAGGCCGCCACGACGGGGGACAACGACAAAATTGGGCTGCACCTTTTCTTTGGCACCGACCTCAACCTCCTAAATGAAAACAACGAAACACCGTTCGACGTTGCCGCACTCAATAACCGTCCGGGGACACTCGAGTTTCTGCAGGAACAAACGAGCCTTGGCCTTGCCCGTGATGACGACGGTAACGAACTCATTCGCGTGGTTGGCCCGTATGGCACGGACGACCTGCCCCCCCAGTTGGAATTCACCATCGAGCAATCGGCAGATTTCGTTGACTGGGAAATCACGGAAGCCGTGGATACATCGGAAGGCATCGGCGAGATGTTGTTCGAGGCCGACCCGGAAGTTCCGGCCCGGTTTTACCGTGTGTCCGTCGCCGAGCTGGATGAGTAAGCCGCTTGGCTAAGTGCGACACCGCTTTAAGTGGTCGAGGGTGGTACGGTTACCAGTTCAACCAATCCTTCCTGCCGAAACCTTCCAAATCGTTAAGCAGCGTCGCACCCCAAATTAGCTGTTACATTTTTTTTGCTGCTTTTTAGTTTTGACTCGTTACGCTGGAGCCATGGTAAGCATCACACACAAGGACGAGGCTCCGTTCACGCGTGAGGATCCCTGGCGCATCTTCCGGATTATGGCCGAGTTCGTCGACTCTTTTGAGGAGCTATCTCGCATCGACCCCGCTGTGACGATTTTTGGCTCCGCCCGATCCAAGCCGCGCGATCCGTACTACAAGGCGGCGGTGGCCATGAGTAAAAAATTGGCCAAGGCCGGCGTGCCGGTGATCACCGGCGGCGGCCCGGGAATCATGGAGGCCGCGAACAAGGGCGCGGCACAGGGCAAGGGCACGTCGATCGGATTGAACATCGAGTTGCCGTTTGAACAGTGCGGCAATAAGTACGCGAATCTGCCGATCAACTTTCACTACTTTTTTTCCCGCAAAGTCTGTCTCGTGAAGTACAGCCTCGGGTTCGTCTACATGCCGGGCGGGTTTGGTACACTGGATGAATTGTTCGAAGTGGTGACGCTTGTGCAGACGCACTGCATCGAGAAGTTTCCGTTGATCCTCTACGGCAAAAAACATTGGCGCGGTCTGCTCAACTGGGCGCGCAACACGCTGGAGAAGGGTGGCTTCATTAGCCCCGGCGACATAGAGCTGATGACGCTGACCGATGACATCGACGAGGCGGTCGAGTTGCTGCTCAACTACATGAACGAGCGTTGCAGCGAAAAGCGGATCAGCAACGCGTTCAATTAGTCGGCCTCTTCCGGTGGTGCGTCTTCTGGTGGAAGCGGGGTACTGAAGTCGGAGAGAAATTCGCCTCCCTTTGGCGGGGCTTCTTCGCGGGCCTTGAGCAGGGCGATGGCCAGTGCCTTCATGTCGCCGCTGCCGTGGATGGCGGTTTCGCGCAGCATCTCCATGTTTTGCTCAATCACCGCCACGATCTGGCGCATGTTGGCGCCGCTCATGTCGGCGACACCGCCCGGCTGCGGTTTCTGTTGGCGCGACTCCGGCTCGATCCGTGGGTGACCGCACTGTGGACAGAATGAGGCCTGCGGGCTCAGTTCGTTTCCGCACATGCGGCATGGTTGCAGGCTGCTCATTGTGGCGGCGCTTGGCCAAGCGGACTACTTGCGCCTGGCTTTGGATTTTTTCTTTGGCTGTTTTTTGGCGGCGTTGGCCACCTTGGTGGCGACCTTCAGTCGCAGGCCGTTCAGTCGAATGAAACCGGTGGCGTCGTCCTGATTGTAGGCGTCGGTGGGGTCGGCCTCCATCGTGGCAATGTCCGGGTTGTAAAGGCTGACCGGCGACTTGAGGCCGGGGGCGATCACGTTGCCCTTGTACAGTTTCACACGCACCCTGCCGGTGACGTTCAGCTGACTCTCGGTGACGAGCGCCTGTAGCGCCTCCCGCTCCGGTGCGTACCAAAACCCGTTGTAGACGAGCTTGGAATACTCCGGAATCAGCGAGTCGCGCAGGTGCATCACCTCGCGGTCCATGGTGATTGATTCCATCATGCGATGGGTTGCGTGCAGGATCGCGCCGCCCGGTGTCTCGTACACGCCGCGTGACTTCATTCCAACGAACCGGTTTTCCACCATGTCCACTCGGCCGATGCCGTGCTTGCCGCCGAGGCGGTTGAGCGTCTGCATCACCTTGAGCGGCGACATGGCCTTGCCGTTGACAGCGATGCAGTTGCCCTTCTCGAAATCCAGCGTGACGTACTCCGGCTTGTTTGGCGCGTCCTCGGGGGAGACACTCAGCTTGTACATCGCCTTGTACTTGGGCGCGGAGGCATCAAGCCACGGATCCTCTAGCATGCCGGCCTCGTAGGAAATGTGCAGGAGGTTGCGATCCATCGAGTACGGCTTTTTCATGCTGGCCTCGACCGGGATTTTCTTGGCCAAGCAGTAGTCGATCATCTCTTTGCGGCCGGGAAACTCGTTGCGGAAATCCTCGTCACGCCATGGGGCGATCACCTCGAGGTCGGGCGCGAGCGCGGCGGCCGCCAGCTCGAACCGCACCTGGTCGTTGCCCTTGCCGGTGGCACCGTGGGCGATCGCCTGTGCTCGGTGCTTGCGGGCGATCTCCACCATTCGCTTGGCGATCAACGGCCGCGCGATGCTCGTGCCGAGAAAATACTGGCCCTCGTAGATCGCGCCGGCCTGCATCATCGGGAAGATGAAATCGGTGGCAAACTCCTCGCGCAGGTCGTCGATGTAAATATCCGACGCGCCGGTCTTGCGGGCCTTCGGTCGCAGCCCCTTGGTTTCCTCCTCCTGCCCGACGTCGGCGCAAAAGGCGATCACCTCAGCGGAGTATTTTTCCCTGATCCAGGACAACAGAACGGAGGTGTCGAGACCTCCCGAGTATGCGAGAACAATCTTCATGCCAAAAAACAGCCCGCGCATCATCGGCAAATGCCTCGTTGATGGAAGAAAAAAACCGCAGCCAGACGCTTGGCCAAGCGCAACAGCCTCTATGAGAAACACCCAAATTCGGTTGACTCGCTTGGCCAATCGGGATACCGCTTTTCCACCCAAGTCATGTTGAAATTTTCCAGACTCTCGATGGGCCTGACGGCAGGGTTGCTGCTCGCCGGGCTGAATACTGTTTCCGCAGCCAAGAATGTCGATGCCGCCGACCCCAAAAAGGTTGACGCAGACTTCAAGTTTCAGGGCGAATACGCCGGCTCACTCGGCGGCCAGTACGACGTCGGTGCGCAGGTCATCGCGCTCGGTGGCGGCAAATTCAAAATGGTTCTCTACCCTGGCGGCCTGCCCGGTGCCGGTTACGACGGCGGTGAAAAACGGGAGTACGACGGCGCACGCGATGGCGACACGGTGACTTTCACCGGCGGCACCACCGGCAAGAGCATCTCCGGCGGCAAGCTGACGTTTGAGCGCGACGGCCAGTCGTTCTCCATCGACCGTACCATCCGCAAGAGCCCGACGCTCAGTGCCAAGCCGCCCGAGGGCGCAACCGTGTTGTTCGATGGCAAGTCCGCCAAGAATTTCAAGCCGGGCAAGATGACCGAGGACGGCCTGTTGATGGAGGGCGCCAACAGCGTCGCCAAGTTTCAGAGTCACAAGCTGCACCTCGAGTTCCGCCTGCCGTACGAACCGACCCGCCGTGGTCAGGGTCGTGCCAACAGCGGCTGCTACCTGCAGGCTCGTTACGAAGTGCAGGTGCTTGATTCGTTCGGGCTCGCCGGCAAACACAACGAGTGCGGTGGCATCTATTCCATCAAGGATCCCGACCTGAACATGTGTTTCCCCCCCCTCCAATGGCAGACCTATGACATCGACTTCACCGCGGCCAAGTACGACAAGGACGGCAAGAAGACCGCCAACGCCCGGATCACCGTGCGGCACAACGGCGTGTTGATTCACGACAACGTCGAGCTGCCCAAGCGCACCACCGCCAGTCCACTGGCCGAGGGGCCCGAGCCGGGATTCCTGCACCTACAGGATCACAGCAACCCGCTTCGCTTCCGCAACATCTGGGTGGTGAAGAAATAGCCTAACGAAAATAGCTTTTGAAACGCGCACTTCGGTGCGCGTTTTTTTTATTGGGCAACGAACCCGCTGAACCACTTCTCCGGGTCGGCGTTGAACTGCCAATCCCGGCCACGCCATTCAAAGGCCAAACCACAGGCGTGCAGGGCGTGGCAGGGCAGGATGAGCCGCCGACGCTGTTCGTCAGTGAGGCGGCGTTCGACCAGTGCGAGGTAGCAGGCTTCGTCGTGCCCGTACAGTTTGTCGCCGACGATCGGGTGACCGAGGTGCGCGAGATGAATCCGAATCTGGTGCTTGCGCCCGGATTGGGGCTGAACCCGCAGCAAGCTGAACTTGCCCTCGGCACGCGAAAATCGACTGGCAACGGTGAAGGCGGTTTGAGCCTCCCGGCCGTCAGGGCGCACGCAGTCCTTGATTGCCACCGGACTGGATTCGTCGTGGCCGAGCGGCTCGTCAATGAGTCCGGACTCCGGCCCGACATGGCCGTGCACGATCGCATCGTACGACTTTTGCACGGCAC
>Ga0115011_10000397_pt1 | contig 36188 bp, 45 predicted proteins | sample TroAtlMetagenome_2_FD_88705 | JGI IMG/M metagenome (GOLD analysis project Ga0115011, IMG submission 88705) | Marine eukaryotic phytoplankton communities from Atlantic Ocean - Tropical Atlantic ANT8 Metagenome | ecosystem: Environmental > Aquatic > Marine > Oceanic | place: Tropical Atlantic... | reverse complement strand
TCACTTTTTGGTCGTGGAACTATTTCGACTGCACCAAAATCAAAGTGTTGCATTACAGTTCCTCCAGTTACTCCACCTTCCTGCGAAATGGTACTCCATTTATAGCGCATTTCTTTAGGTTCGTATTTGGAACTTTTACTGCTCCATGAATCCCATAAAGCGAACCCAGATTCTCCAAGCAATGCTTTCAGGGAGCAACCGACCTTGAACCATGTTTCATAATTATCTGGAGAGATATTCTGGAGTGCAACTTCTGCCTTTTCGTAATCCGATTTTTCTGGATCATCGAAGACTTTTGTTGCATCGAAAAAGGGTGTGGTTTCTTCAGGGATTTTTATTGGTATACACTCCTCATTTCCTTTTAAATCTGGATCATGGGAAATAAAGAGCAATCTTGCTATATCCTTACAGGATTTGTCCAGTTCGACACTAAATTTATCTTTAAAATAGGTCTGTATTGCAACGAAAGAATCCTTGTGGCGTTCTGGGTCAGGGTCAACACAAATTGCAACCTTGACCCCTCTCCCCGATGGAGAAAGGAAAGATGCTCTGACATGGGGATCAAGAGCAATTTCATCCCTCAACATCTCAGGATTCTCGACATTATCTATGTCTCCCTGAATCAATCCTGAGTATTCAACCAATTCAGTCCTGCCATTAAAATTCCCAGAAAGCGTTACTGCATTCAGGAGTTTCTTTTGCTTATTATAGACATCCTTGCCGTTGTCTTCTAAACAACCACGCAATGCAGATATTTCGTGTTTCCATCTTCCTGTTCTTATGTCTTCAAAAAACTCATCTGTATCAATCAAGGCATTTTTCTTTGCCATTGCTGATTTAAAAAAGCTGATCTCCATTTCTCTCTCCTAATTATTTATTCTTATATTCCATATATGCTAAATAGCACAGGTATCCTTCCCTTGCTTTTTCCTTTCTCCATTTTTTATATTCAATTCCAGCCTTAACTCTCTCCTGAGTAGCCTGAACTTCCTTTTCATATTTATTCATTTGAACGGACTCCCGATAAACCATGCAACTAGGGAATACCTAGTTCCAGAAGTAACAGGAGTAACACTATGCTCTAGTATGGAGGGAAAGACAATTATACTCCCCAACCCTTTCTCCAGAGTCTCAAGAATAACCTTCCCTCCTTTACATAAAGCAACCTGAAAATCTCCTCCTTCATAATCATCATTGAGTTGGATGGTCATTGAGATTTTCCTGACTGTTCCATTGACAGTATTCTTGTGTGTTCCCTTACCATCAATGTGAAAATCGTAGTAGTCTCCTTTTTCGTATTTTGTTATCTGTATTGCTTCAACTCCAGAAATGTCATAATTCAATCCAGTAACCTCGTTATAGCTTTCCATATATTCCCAGACCAGATCGACAAGCCATTGATCGTTTGTCCAAAAGATTTTGCTTTTTCTAATTTTGTCAACTCCCTCGACTTCTGCCTTATCCCATGACTTAGCAACATGGATAATCTCCTGACAACCTTCTTTAGTCAGTTCCTTCTTCATTTCCAATAAGTGTGTATCGTCATTCAGTCTTGCGTCCATTTTCTCCCATAAATTCTTCTAGTGTCATGTTCCCTTTTGCTTGGTTACAGTCAGGGCATGAAATACAAAGGTTGCTCTCATCTCTCTCTGCCAAATCCTTCAGCTTGCTTCTGGGGATTATGTGATCTAGGCAGAACTTATCATCAATGGATAAGGAGCGACCACAATAAGTGCAATTTGCAGTAAAGGGATTCTTGTCATTGAACCCTGCATTCTGTCTCGATTTCATCCAGACACGAATATAGGTTGAACGAGAATAACCCCCTTTTTTCGGCACTTGCTTTTCAGTTGCTCTGATAAAACGTGCTTTCTCTTTACATTTACTTCCGCAATATTTCTGGGTAGCAAATTGAGCAGGGAGATACACCTGCTCACAGATCAAGCACGTTTTCTTCCTCTTTTCAGGCATCTAAAAAGGGATATCGTCCTTAACTGCACCTGTACTTTGGGGAGGTGCATCTTGACCCCTATTCGGCAAGTCCAATATCCTATCGATCTGCTTCTTGGTGTCTCCCACTGGAGCATTTGCAGGGAGGTACTTCTTCACTCTGTTCTGCTCACCATATTGGGAGTCATCTTCCACTGTGATAGATGCTCTAAGTGGTTTGTGGTGGAGTTCTTCAGGATGTTCTGGTTTCAGGACATTAACTGCATTGCAGATACTTTTCATAGTCTGCTCTGCAATCTCCCTGACATTATCTTTAGGATGCCAGAGATTAACAATATCCCAGAGAATACGATTCTTATAATCACCCTCTAATACTTGGAGGTGTATCTTCAGGTACTTGTTCCCTGCTTCAGATATTTTCTCCTCAGTCTCAGAAATGTGGACTAAGTATTTACCTTCAGGGATTGCCCCAAAATTGGAAGATACTTCATTACTTTGTATTTGTGTACTATCAAAAAACATATTATCCTTTCCTTGCTTTCGCAATTTCTGATTTAAAAGTTTTCCAATCCAGTGCAATTGGACTTGGAATTGACACACGACTTTTAGCTTCAAATGCTGGTTGCTGAACTGTGTGCATTATTCTATTTCCAGTTGTTGACGCTTTATATACTGACTGACCAAATTTCTCTCCTGCTTTGTAGGAGTGAGTTTCAAACTGGACATGACTCACAAAATCGGCCCATTCCCTGACCATCCCTCTTACTCGCTTATCGAGTTTAAGGTCATGCCGATCATAGGCTTCAGTGGTGGGATCGTCTATTTTCACTATTTGCGAATGAGCAATTAAGATTATGTCCAGACCTAATGCTCTCAGGGAATCCAGACCTGACAAAAATGTTTGCCAATGATTTAAAGCCATGACATAACCTTTGCCATATCCCATTTGCTCAATCGAATCCACCTTATTAGATTTACAAACGTGAGAAAAAATCTTTTCCTCAAGCCTGTCTAGTGAATCCACCCCAACAGTTTTTATATTCAGTTTCTTATGGTTGGAGTAAATCAATCGTTGTGCATCAACGATGTCTAAGAATGTCGTATCCTTATCATATAAAGGAATTGACGGAACATCGTATTCAGAGACTCCATCCTCCACTGCTAAGACTATTACTCCATCTGCTTTGCACATATAGTGGGACTTCCCCACACCATCCAATCCATAGATAACCTGACGCACTGGTTTTTCTTGTTTCCCCTTGACGATACTCTCAAGAGTTATTTTGCTTTCACTCATCTACTCTCCTTGTTTAGAGATTACTGAAAATCTTCTGAACGTGGACTCCTTCAGATACTTTTGGCAGAGTTCAGGCTCATCAATTTTCATTTGTTTCTGGTCTAAAGTAGACCTATTTTGAGTAACCCATGTAGCTACTCTTTCTCCCTCCGAATCTTCCATAACAGACGCATCCTTCATGGCATTCTGGAGTTGAGTTTTTAAAGCATCTATTCTTTTCCCAGATGCTTTGTATATTTCATTTTCTTTATGGTATTCCTCCACGACATGATTCAATTCAGTGGGGAGGTATGCAACCTTATCGACTTCACCTATAGGGAACAGTGATGCAGTCTCATTAGTGGACTCAGGCATTGGAGGAATATTCTTAATGACACATTCATTCCAGAAGACCAGTTCCCTCTGTACCAAGTCATCAATCTTTTCTTCATCCCTCTCAATAGTATGTATCATCAATTCCTGACCTCCCACCAGAGCAACTACATCGAAATAATCAAACCCTGTAATTGCTAAGTAATGGAGAACTTGATACTCATAATATATAGGTGGTCTTTTGTTCCAATATTTTGCTTGCCTAAGACCTACGTTCTTGATCTCCACTCCTGCATTCTCCCCCTCAATCTTCTTATCAATATGTCCCTGCAAAACTGGATAGTCTTTATGGTGGTAAGTGCGGTTGACATTACGAACTCTTTTGCCAGTTCTTCTTGCATACTCTCCAGCAATAATGTCTTCCAACAGGACTCCCCATTTTATTTTCTCGATGTCACTCAAGTCAGGTGGTATCTTTACCCCTGTCTTCTCCTCCCAGAGTTCGACTTGATTCTTGAATGGGTTCAATCCCATTATTATTGAAGCATCTGATCCACCAATACCCTGCTTACGAACCTCTTGATCTCCTTCAGGTTTATATGTACCAGCACGGATTTTCTCCATCATTTCTGATTGGGTATTTACTGTCTCAAGCATTTTTCCTCCTGAAGTTAAATTTAACAAAACGGAAGAATGATTTCCTTGCTTCCCTGTTACGCTTCTCCCTTGACTCCCTTATTGCCCTTAATACTTTAAAATTACTAAACTCCATCTCTATCTGTTCCATCCGTTTATCTCCGTTAAACGTGTAATAAAATCACCATTGCTGATCAAATCCTTTATCTCTATTGAGATACAATCAACTCTGATGCGTTTGCCATTTCTAGCATCAATTTCTCCTGCTCCCCAAAAATCCCCCTTAGTTAATAAGTTTGAGGTATTGATTGCTCCTAATAAAAATCCCTCCGTAAATATCCCTCCTTTCTTCAGTAGTGAAATAAAGTAAAAGAAGTCTGGTTTCTGATGTTCCAGACTTTCCTGTGCTACTGTGCAATCGTAGTAAGATTTAGGTTTAACACTCCTCTCTTTAGTTTTAACATCCACTGTGAATTTTCCATCTATCACAAAATCATGGTTAAACTTTTCCTGCTCACCTTCTTCTTTCTCCAGCATTAGTCCATTCTCTTGGATGAACTTCTCAAACAGGACTTCTCCAATTGACCCGATTAGATTCGCTTCTTTACCTCGTATTGAATTTTTCAGGATTGGAATATTTTCAATCCGTTTCTCTGCAAGCCAGAGAATTTCTCTATTTATTTTCAATTACTATTTCTCCTTCCTCTGCCCAGAACTTTTTTGCTTCTATGTGCCAGACAGTACAATCTTCTGGAAGAAGTGCATCTAATATTGACTTCTGGAGATTGTCGTTGTCAGGACGAGCTTGCATAGGTTTCCCAACCAGTAATGCTTTCTTCTTTTTGCTCCACGATTTAGGCATAGCAATATGGAACTCTAAATAAAGAGCATTCCCCAAAACAAAGTCTGCCTTTAAACAGGCTTGACGCAGTTCATCAGCAAACGCACGATAGCGCAAAACTACTGGTCTTTTCTTCCAGACATCAGATCGAGTTTGTCTGGGTTTCGCTACTGGCGAAATTTTAAAGCGCATCGACCTCCACTTGTTCTTCTGCTTCCATCTCTAAACCGAAACCCATTAGCTCATCGAAATCTCGATAGAATGGGATGTTTACTTCTGGTAGCTTTGCTCTGGGTTCATCTGGGAATCTGAGGATAGTACCTCCATTCTGGAGATACTGTAGAACGTGTTCTTTGGTGGGATCACCAGTGCGGAACTGTGCGACTTTTACACGTTCAAATGTTGTGTGATCTTCCTTAACTATAATAGGTAATCGTTTCTCCATCGGCATTACAGGTTTAAGTTTCCTTGCCCGATCCCTTCTCTCCTGTTGCCTTGTCCTTGCCTGAATTGTTGAGCAAGGTCTGGAGCAAGCAGTGACATCTTTCCTTAATGGATAGAATTTCTCACCACAAACAGTACACTCCCTTTGTGGATTCCTTCTCCGCATCAATGCGGTTTGCCGACTTGCTCTTTCTGCTTTGTGTTTCAGGTAGCAGACATCACTGCAAAACTTAGTTCTTATTCCTGTTAGTTCTTTTTTGCAGACATAACAATCCTTTTTTCTTTTCATACGCAACAAACTCCATTTGTTGATTATTATTAAATGTACTAAATTCCCCCAACGCAGTCATAAGGCAAGCACTGATCTGAGTTCGTTTTTCTTTTCCTCACAAAGTCTTTCTGCAACTTCGTGAACCCTTATATTCAATTCCTGATTAAGGATATTGCATATCTGGGGGTAGTTGTTTTCTGGCATTTCCTGCGCTACATCACTCAGGGTTACGCCAAATGCCTTCATCTTTTCTCTTATATTCATTTTTCTCCTTGACATTTTAATATAAAGTTATATATAGTGGTCTTAGTTATTAACTAAGTTCTATATAGTTTATTAACTAGACGTTATTATATTCATTATTACAACACTGTCAAGATAAAAATAAAAATTATTATAAGGAGTATAACATGACAAAAAAATATAATACAGAATCAGCAAAACATACTTTAAAAGAAGCAATTAATAAGTATGAGAATCAAGTCTTAATAAATAGGAAAAGGAATACCCAAATAAGTTTTTATCACCATCTGGAATTTTGGGAAGAAAAATTAGGGGATAAAACATTAGCAGAATTAGAACAACCTAATGCACCATTATTAATAAAGGAACTCAGGGATTCCCTGAAGTCACCTAAACGATCCGCTACCACACAGAATCGTTATCTCTCTGCACTCAGTGCAGTGCTTGGTAGGTGTGTTAAGGATTTTTTGTGGATGGATTTTAACCCATGCTCAAAAATTATGAAGCTGGAAGAACCTACTCACAGAATACGTTATCTCTCCAAACAAGAGCAGGAGGTTTTGCTGGATGCTTGTGAAGGTGATTTGTGGGATGCAGTTGTAATGGCATTAAAAACTGGAGCAAGGAAGAAGGAAATCTGGAATCTGAAATTTGAGGATGTGGATTTTAAGCGTAACCATATTAGACTCATGGAAACCAAGTCTGGCAAGCCTAGATCAATACCCATGACTAAAGACCTTATGGAAATTCTACAGAGAAGGAGGAGGACAATTAACTTCACCTCTCATTATGTGTTCCCATCTAAAGTGAATCCTAATGCCCCTAATAATTTTGAGAGGACATGGGACACTGCTTTAAGGATTAGTGGAGTTACTAATTTCAGGTGGCATGACCTGAGACATACATTTGCTAGTCGAGCAGTTATGGCAGGAGTGACACTTAGGAGTCTTGCAGACTTGCTTGGACACGCTAAGGTTGATATGGTGTTCAGGTACGCTCACCTATCACCACAACACTTAGTGTCATCTATGGAATTGGCTGGAGAGGAAATAGGTGAATGTCAAATGAAAGTAAAAAAAATGGCGTGAATTTGGAGTTGAATGTAAAAAAAAGTGCAAATAAATCTACTGTAAAAGTCCTCCAGTACCTAACATTTGTGCTTCAGTATTTGTCAATGCACCAGTGAGGAGTCCTCTATTTATTAGACTTTGACTGAACTCTTTATCTTTTTTCTTCCTCAATCCTTCAGTCTCATCTATAATTCCTGAAACCTTTTTATCACCTCTTGCCATTTGCAACTTACCCATTTCTTCATTTCTGGCAAGTGTTTGTCTTTTCTGTACTGTATCAGTAAGTTTCCTTGCACCCATTACTCCTGCTCTTTTAACTAAAGAACCACCAGCACTTACAAAGTCTACCATGTCTTTAGCAAATACCATTATGTTTGCACCAGTATCAGATTTAGGTAGCATTGCATTTGCTGACTTATGTATCTCAGATAATGCAGTCAACCTATTAGTAAATTGCTCTGCTTTGACAGGATCAGCAAATAGAACCTTGTGCTTGTCTTTTGCTTCAGGAGAAAGCATCTTCTTGGAGGCATTTGTTGTGTCAGCAGTTGAGAGATTTAATTTAGTAACTGCTTCAGTAGATGCCCCCAATCTGTAAAGGTCTTTCTCTGCTTCAGAGACTAAATCATTCATCTCATATTGAATCTCATCTGCACTTTTATTTGTGTATGCTTTTTTACCTAAATCGTATGCTTCTAAGTTGTTATACCCTTCAGAATAAATTGCTCTTGCCTTTGCGTATGGTGACTCTCCTACTTCCACAAGGGATTTTGGAGGATCAACAATTCGACCCTCTTCCGACCCACCATATCGACTCCCTCTAGGTGGAAGTGGTCTCCCACTATCGTCTAACTGATTTGTAGGTGGTTTGATCCTAGTCTCTCTATCGACTATTTTCAGCATCTTATTTTTTAGGCCAATAAGAGTCCTGCGATCATTCCCTTTAGCAGATTGGATCAAGTCATCAACAGACTGTTTTACATAATCCACCACTGCAACAGGCATATTCCCATAAGGCATTTCATCTGGGAGCATGGCAGTACCTTGTAGTTCTTCTGAAAGTAATTCTATTTCTCTCTCTGCAATCTTTTTTGCATTTGTATAAAAATCTCCAGCAGTTGTATCGTCTATCTTCTTCAATACCCTATCTAGTTCTGGATTATTAATTGGGGGGAGTGCGTATGCTTCCTTGTATAATGGGTCTGCTTTCTTCTTCATCTCATCAATAATATCACCTTTTAACAGGCTCTCTCCCTTATCATTGAAACCTAACCCTTCTTTCATCTGTGCTGTTGTTAATGTCCTGTTACGCTCCATATCATCAAGCAGACCTTCCTTGACTTCAACCTTTGCCTTACCTCTTGTGTTCACAGCATCTTTTGCAGTTTGTTGAGTATTATATTTCCCAAGATAAGCAGTTCTTGCTTCTTCTCCTAGCCCTAATTCTGTAAGTCTTTTTAATCTTTCTGTAGGGTCTACACCATCTAATTCCCAATCTTCTACTATTCTCTCTAAACTCTGTTCTCTAGGGGTAGCTTTAGAAGGGAACACTGCTTCTTTTACCCCCTTACCAACCTTCCCTACTGCTTGAGCTAATGGATGTAATGCTCTCATTCCTAATGTTGTACCGAATCCTGCTGTACCCCCAAATTCTGCACCTTCTGATACATCCTGTCCTTTATTATAAGCATACAATCCACCTTCTAATGTACCTAGACCAGTATTAAGTGCGAGATCCTTCCCTAAATTTGTTGCGGAAGCAGGAATAGCTTTCCCTGCTATATTAATCCCCTGTGCAGATGGAGCAAGTTTTGGTAACATTGCTAATGCTCCTTTAGTTAATGCTCCCCCTGTTGCCATTGCTCCAGCGATGTTTGCTCCAGTTGAGACTATTGGATTTTCTTTTTGATAGTCTGCACGTTCTTCAGCAATTTTTTGTTTTGCAAATTCAAGTTCATCTTCACTAGGTAGTTCTATACCATCATTATTTACTATTGCTGTCAGGTACTTATCAACTGTATCTGAATAACCACCAATTGTGACCCCATCAAAAACCTCCCTCATATATCCTTTTATAGTACCCCAATATGATTTTGGACTACTCTTTTTTGCTTGGATGGTTGCATGGTTGACTGTTGCTTTATCAAATTCCTCCTGAGTCCATCCATTTTTTCTTATGTAACTATTCAGACCATCCTCAGTAATTTCAGGTTGGGTAAGTCCCCACCGAATCTTAGCAAGAAGTTTTTTGTAAGGCATCTTTTCTACTTTTTTCTCTTTACTCATTCAGTTTCTCCCTTATAATTATTTAACATTGCTTCTTGGTCAACTGAACCATCTTTTTTATATATGAGTTCTCCCCCTTCAGTGCCACCTTCTTTAACAAAGAGATACTCCCCATTTTTATACTGAGGAGTAATGCTAAGAATCTTAGGATTATACCCTGCATCTTCTGAGAACATCCCCCTTGTTACATTTACATTGTACCTTGCGTCATCGAGTAATGTTTTTAGTTTTATCCTTACTGAAGATAAAGTATCTTGTGGGGAGGGGAATAAGGACTCAGTGAATTTTAATTCCCCATCTGTCATCTGAGAACCGATCAAATCATGTCTCTTGGTCAAAGATGCCATTGTTGCTGATGCTTTAAACTTCTGGTAAGTTTCATTTTTAAATTTCTCTGTAACCCTACCCCAGAAAAAACCTACACCTTTTTTTACATCTTCCGCAGATTGGGTTTCTCCCTTCAACATTTCTAATGCTTCTTCTGCATTTTTTATTACAGCAAGATCACTTTGGTACTTCTTTAAGATGGATGCAGGAGGTGCAATTAATTTTTCTTTTGCTGTCAATATGTCGTGTGCTTCCTTGAGTGCATCTGCTGGATCACCCCCAGACTTTTGAAGGTGTGATATTGTGACTGCCAATCCCCTTTGTTCCTTCTCACCAAAAACTTTGGGATACTCCTTATATAGAGCAGTTAGTTCTTCATTCAGAACTTTCATGTCTTCTTCTGAATATTTAGGAGGAGTTAAATCAGAAAAATCATCCTTTTTAAATTTTACTAACTCCCCATCCTTAATCTCTGCGACAAATGCTCCTGCTGGCATTTTGCCAAATTGTTTTTCAAATTCCTCTTTCTCAAGATACTGAGTCCCATCTTCTTGTGCTTTAGCCATTTGCCCCAATCTGGCATTGTGCATCACAATTTCTCTTTGGATTTTGTCCTTCTTCCAACCATTCTCTATTGCTTGTTGCATCAATTTTTGGGTGTTTGTTACATTCCAATTCTCTGTTTCTTTTTCAAACTTTTCTTCGCTAAATTCAAACTTATCATAGTCTAAGTCTAGCCTATCCTCCGCAATAATCTTCTTATATGATTCTCCCCCCCAATATTTAGCAAATTCATGTAATGCTTCATATCTCGATTTTTCGGTTGCGCTTGCAGAGTTAATACTTTCTAAATGATCTAATGCTCCTTCATCTAAATATTTTTTCCCCTTAAACAATTTGTAAATATTATCTGATTTTTTACCATAATCTTCAGGAGAAATTTCTTTAGGAATTTGGGGAAGTTCCTTAACTAATTCTTGCATTTGTTGATGAGCAATTACTAGGTCAGGTTCTCCAAGAATAATTTTTGCTTTTTCATGGAAGGTGGGGTAACTGTCTTTTATCGAATCTGATATTTTGGTAAGTTGTTCTTTAGTGATCTTATCTGGAGCAGTTTTAGTCAATATTTCTAAATTTGCTCCTTTCGCATTCAAATCAAACCATTGAGTTTTTATATTCCCCTCTTTATCTTCAATTTCTACTTTCTCCCAATTAGGTTTTAAATTGCTTTCAGCAGTAGTCAATTCAATAATCTTAGTCATTGCATCTTGTGCAGATTTACCTCCTTGTTGTAACTGCCATTTTAGAGCATTTTTTGCACTTAGACGGATAACACTGTTAGGAATAAGTTCTAACTGGTTAATAGCTTGTTGTATTTGGGCTTTTTCTTGTCCTTGTTGTATCCTTAATTGCTCTGCTTCTTGCTCCGCTTGCTGTTGAGCGTAGAACTCTGCTTCTCCCTGTTGATTCCTTGCCTCTTGGTTAAAGTAACCACCTAGTCCTGCTGGTATTGCATGACCTATCATTTCAGATGTAGTCATTGGCCTATTCCTCCATCCGCTATTCCGCATCATTGATGCACCTGCTTGGAGTAGACCCATTGCTAGAGGAGAGAGTCCTTCGTACTCCTCATTTTCTTCCTCAGACTTTAGTAACCCCTCCTTTGGAGGATAATTTTCGTCTGTTGGACTCCAACGTACTGATGATTCTGCCATTATACTAATCCCTTATTTTGGTAGTAAGCTCGTTCTGGTTTCTTTTGTAGTAAAGAAGGAAATGGTGTTCCACCTCCTCTAATAATCCCTGCACCTCTAACTTGTGGGGGTGCATCGTCAGGAGCAGGAGTTAAAAATTCTTTTAATAAACCTACCATTGCTGACTTTGCTTTTGGAGACATTTTGGATGCTGGAGATGATTTTGCTGGAGCAGATGGAGCAGACAACTCTCTTTCATTCTGCCGGATAGGGTCTTGGTTCTCTGAATCCCATCCAATAGACAACTCTCTCTCAATCTGACGGATTGGATCTTGGTTCTCAGCATCATGTCCATACATTGACTCATCAACAGAGTCACTTATATCCATTTTGTCCTGCTTGTCAGGAGAGTCATCATACAACTTAATGTCTCTCTCAATAGATTCCGAATCTAATTCATCAGATGCTAATAGACCTGAATAATAGTCATTGTCTTGCCATTCACCTTCTCTTTCCCATTTACTTAGGATTCCTTTATTCTCTTCAGCACCTTCTGCATTCTGTCTGTCTAAGTATTTTTGAACAGTTTTCTTCACAGCTTTCTTGTCATTACCAGTTAGATCATCCCATAAATAACCTATCAGATCAGTCCAATTACTTAACCATGATTTTTCTGCCCCTCCATCACTAGTATAAGGTCTATTAGTTCTTAATCCTAAAGATGTCTCGTTATCACCTAACAAGTTCCGTGTTAAATACCTTTTATCTACTGCCATAATCTACTCCTTTAATTTAAAATAAACCACCCATGTCATCACCCATATAACCCATAGCTCCACCAGCAATCGCACCATAAGGTGATCCAGTTGCTAACCACCCTGACCCTGCACCAGCAAGCGCACGACCCATCCTACTTCCTCCTCTGTTACGATACATAGGATTATTGTTAGTTGTTGTTGTTCCTACTGGTGCGCCCGATAATACGTTTGACGCAAACATTGCGTTGTTTTTATCCCAATCACGACCTTCAATATATTCATCATACTCAAAATCTTTCTCTCTCTGATCTCGACCTTCTATATCTGCACCAACTTTTGAGAGCATCGTAGAGTCCTCGTATCCTGCTCTACGACCAGCATCAGTTGCATCGGTCATTCCTCTTGCTCCTCTTAGTCTAACATCCTGTGCTTGCATTCCTGCTTGTTGGTTGTATCTCTGAGCATCTTGATTCATCTTCATGTCTGCACGTTTCTGAGCAGAAGCATCTGCAAAACTCTTATTCAGTAATTCACCAGTTTGACGATTAAGGTTACTCATTACTTCACCAGCCATCACACCTTTCTCAATTGCAGATCGTGAACCCATTCCAGCACCAGCCATTTGCGCTTGCGCTCCTAACTGGTTACGACCCATCTGCATTGATTTCATTGCTTGATCTTGAAGTCCACCAATCACGTTAGAAGTGTGTGGATTCATGTAATCTCCAACTGCTTGACCTTGCAGGAAGTTACCTCCTTGAACTTGTTCAGCTTGATAACCTGAAACATCTTTACCTACATTTGAAGCATCTGTATATGCTTGTTGACCTTTTCCCTGCATATCTCTGACACCTTGCTGTGCGTCAAGAGTGTCCTGAGAAGCATCTGCGAATCTTTGGTTTCCTCCTACTGATCTTGCGGTTGAAGGATCATATCCTTCTTCACCTTCTGTTAAACCAGAAGCGTCAGTCATTGTTCCTGTTGCTTCTCCATAAGTTTTATATGGACGATCCATGATTTCAGCAGATTTGTCATATACCTTCTTCCGAAACTCATGCGTTGGTTTGTCGATCTCTGAGATAGAGGAACTTGTATTGTTTCTTGTCTGGATTCCAGAACCATAACCTGAACCTCCAGCACCTCCAGTACCTCCAGACCCTCCTGAACCTCCAGAACCCCCTGAACCCTCACCAGTATTTGATTGTCCTGTCATTCTAGCGTGATATTCTGCCGCATTTTCTCCTGCGTGTTCGCCTCCTCCCATGTGAAGTGAAGGGTCGTTTGCTCCGACATTATCTGCTATCCATCCTCCTACATCCAGTTTTCCTATATCACTTGGATCAAAACTCCATTCTCTTTCACTTTGACCTCTTTCTCCCCAATCAGAATCATTCGTTGTACTAGAGTCTGTATCATCAATAGAACCACCACTATCTCCTCCTGGCTCTGAGTCATCACTAGAATCATCACTACCCCACCAAAAACTCCTCAGTCCAGATTTCTTGTGTATCTTCCCAGAACCGAACCATTTTGGCTTGTTACTCTGTAACCAATTAAATTCATCATTTCGCATTCCTACGAGTTTTTTATCTTCTTTAGGTAATGCTTTTAAAAGAACTTTACGAGCTTGTGCTGTGTTCATAACTTCCTTAAACGTATGGGTTTGTGCTAGTCACTGGTAGTCCTGCTGAGTCCTCTGCTACTAAAGTGACTCCTAAAGTTCCACCAGTTACTTTTAATTTATACCAATTATTGTTGCTAGTATCTTTCAGGATTATTGATCCTGACATAACATTGTCTCGATTAGTTTTTACAGTCACACTTTCCTCATCGACAACTAAACTTGCGAGATCAAACATATAATCTCTTGTATATTCATGCGGAGGATTTGGTAATGGTTTTTGAGTTTGACTCATCTTTTTCCTGCTTGTGTTGCGTCAAATCTAACTTCGCCAAACCTCCACTCTTGATCGAATGGTGACTCCACACGGAGTAGAGCTTGTCTACCTGTAAATCTCGTATCTGTATATCCGTCAGTTGAAAGATCGTATGCTTCTTTTATCTCAGGAGTTGAATCGTCTGGAGTCTCAGCTACAGTCACTTTCATGCGGAGTCCTTTATGACCAGCATCCGTGTCTGTAATTATTGACTTTACAGACATCATATTATTACCACCACCTATCTCAATTGCTCCAGACTCAGCATAACAGAGATGGTTTTCGGAACTCACATTTGGATGTAATGTCTCTGAGACTCCCTTTGCAATTACTCTAGTTTCGATTCCTGAGAGTGCTTCAACATCTGCTGGAGCAGTTACGTTAGACTCTCGCAAAATTGGAGTAGATTGAGTGTCAGGATCAAGTTCGTGTCTGTAGAGGTATCCGTCCACTCCTCCTGCCACTGGAAATCCTAAAGAATCAGGTGACTCCCATGCTGAACGATGTAACTCTCCTGTTGTCCAATGTTTTTCACGATACGAATATGTGACGTATCGAGTCGGGTATGTATCTCCTTCTTTTGCGTAAAACCACGTAATTTCTCCGTACTGACTGTTATGACCTCCTGCAATAATACCCTCTAAATCAGTGTTAATGTCGCTGAATACATAATCTGCTACATCGCATTCTAGTTCAGTTATATAACCACCTGTGTAAGACCAGAACCTTCCAGCAGACATCCATGCTACAAAGTCTGCTGACCCTGCGACTGATTTCATTCCAAGACAACCACCACCCTCTGACAGACGCTCCACTCCGTAGATGTATGGAGTCCCTAAGTAATTGGTTTTCCAGACAGAATCAGTAAAAAAGAGGAGTATTCCGTACCTAGTTTTGAATCCTCCAACTATGCGTCCTCTTGTCTGAATTTCTAAATCTCCAGCAGTATTTGTCACAGAAGGAGTGAAGTCAGTCAGTGATTCTTGATGACCCCAAGCAATTTTTCTTTTATTACCTCCAGCACCGATAATCATTATATGTCTTTCTGGCGTAACCAAAACTCCAACATTATCTTCTGGAACTCCTGTTGACCCACCTAGAGATGAGAGCAAAACTGCTGGTGTTGCAGTTTGATTTGCGTTATTGAATGAGAGTCCAGATGAATCAACGTAGTAGATCGAACCCTGTCCTGACTGCACTGCGACCAGATCATCTCCGAAATTATCCATCTGCCAAACTGGTACAAAATTATCTCTCCACGCATTAGCGTCTTGTATATCTGGGTCTACTTGAGAAAATCTAGGAGTTCCGTAAACATCACCACCAGAAGCAGTTCCACCAGAACCATCAAGGTTGCGATCTCCTCCATACTCCAACGCACCATAACCTAATCCTGATACTAGAAAATCTTTTTGGTCTTTGAAGTCTATCGTACCAACTGGTACTGAAGGAGTTACATCGTAAATAGGACTGTTTGTACCAGCACTTTGTGATCCGTCCCAAATTCTTAATGACTGTACCGATCCGATTGCTAAATATCTCGCTCCAGTTCCTAGTCTCCAAGAGTGGAGTCCTCTGATTGGATCTACTGCATTGAAGACTTTTGCTGTGATAACAGCAGTTGTTCCAGTTGTTGAACCTGAGATCGTTATTGTAGGTGGTGTAGTATAACCTGAACCAGTATTTGTGATGGTGACTGTTGCAATTGCTCCACCACTCACAGTATAAGTCCCTGCGAAAGATGATCCTCCCCCACCTGAGAATCCTAGTGTCCCATTACCGCTATACCCCGATCCTGCTGTTGTTATTGTTAGTTCGTAAACTGCACCTTTCTGTTTTATCTGAGTGTCAGCTAATCTCTGCCAACCTCCAATCGGACGCAATCGACCTTCTGAGAATCTAACTAAGTTGCCATCATACCAACGATTCTTCGCTTGGTACTGAGTCGCATTGCGGAAGAATCCTGCTGGTATCTTAATCGGTAGTAGTGCCATTCCTGTAACTGTTACAATTTAATCGGATCAGAGTCGCTAATCTGTCTGACTCTGGAGGTTCTATATTTTCAAAAATCGTTGCATTATCGTAATTCTCCCTCATCACATCAACTGCGCAATCGCACAGTTGGAAGTAGATATTCGCTGGAGTCCTGATCTTCTGATAAGTCAAAGAGCAGACTTGCCATAATTCCCGAATGTGTTTTGTTTTGAAAGTTCCAGCATACTTCTGTGGAGTCGCTGAAGTTTTGATCGAAAACAGAAGACTCAAACTCAATAACAATATCAGTGTTTTCGCTTTCAAATACTATCTCCATTAGCTATATGACCAAAGACGTTTCGATTCGGTAGGCTTAACATCTAAATGCACAAATCTCTCACCCCTCTTTTGACTGATGCCACATCCTGTAAATCCTAGTCTAATCCCTGCTTCAACGATCTTTAATGCTTTCTCGCCAGAACATAAAATATCAACTGCGAGTCCTTCCATGTGACTTGAATTAGGATGACCACCTACAGATTTATTCCAAGCAGGGCATCTGTAACCACTTGAAATTATTATAGGAAATCCAACATCATCTCTTAACTTCTGGAGGAGAGATACCAAATCATCTTGACACTTATTCTCGCCACAATGGTTGCAAGCAAGTTCTTCTTCTGTAAAATTTTTACAACTTAACATAGTTATCCATCCTGCTAAAATCTTTAAAAATGTCCTGCGAACTAAAATAAGACCTTGACGGAATTACTTAGTTCGTTGTTCTTCAAACTTTGCTAAAATAGCATCATCTAACGTATTGGAAGTTTTAGACGTGGCATATTTGAGCAGTTGGAAGATAATTTCTTCTGTCATTTTTTGGGTGAAGAAACTTGTAATAATTGCTTTTACGGATGTTGTTATTATTGGTACTAGAAATGGCATTTAACTCCTTTTCCTTTTTAAAAAAATTAACGCAATAAAAATTGCTCCTATGAAATATAACTGCTCATTATGAAAGTGAAAAATTTCAAGATCATGTGCCAATAAAATTTTAGGGTAAATTAAAGAAGTAAAAAATAATATTTTTTTCATTTAACTTCGTCCTTTCATCATTTCTAATTGTTTCATGGATTCTACTTCACGTTCTAAATTTTCTAAACGTGCGGATACTCCAGCCATGTGTCCAGAACATTCCTGAGAGATTTTTGCAAGTTTATCAAAATTCTCCTTCTGCATAGCTCGATTCATTTTGTCTGTCCGAAAAGTCCAGATCCCCAGACATACTATTATTGCTCCGGCAAATCCCTGTTTTAGTATCAGATCAATAATATCGTCAACTGCCGTATTCACGTTGCTTTTTTCAGTCGCAGGAGGATGAGGCGACCTCGAATAAGACTCTAATGAATGTTCTTGTTGAACATATTTCGGTCGAGTTTCCGCATCAGCATTCAATTGCGTTGCAATAAAAATGTATGCTCCCCCCAAGAAACTAATTGCAACCATCAACAATCCATTAACTATTTTAGTGGTCATTTAGTAAACTCTCTTTTATTTAGCAAAAAAATTAAAATTTAGTACAATCCTTTTATTTTCATCAGAACAAGTAGTGCCTTTATGAGCTATATTAGACGGAAATGTAACAAAACGATTTTCAACTGAATTTATTTTTGTACCATCTTCAAACAAGGTATAGCCATTATTCGTATTACAGTATAATATCCCTGTTTGCCATTGCTTCATCCTATTTTCATCCTCAATTATCTCTAGGTCTTTATGAAAACTATTTTCCCTAACCTCTTGAGTCCTTGTGAGCAAATTAGCTTTTACAGATAAAAAAGTTAATGGGTCAATTCTTTCAAGAACTGGTGCGATAGAACTATAAAATGGAGAAAAAGGATGTCCACTCAAAACAAAGACATGAACAAATTGGAACTGTCCATTCTCATCATCGTTAAAGTCTATACCATCTTCAAATTTCCAGATTGGATCATTTATTAGAGAATTTTGTAATTCTCTAAATATATCGATCTCCAGAAAATCATCTTTAAGGCATATAGAGCCACCCTGTAAGGTAGTGCTTTTGTCCATCTTTCCTTATTGGATTCCCCCTATGCGTATGAGTAAAGCCAGCAGGGAAAATCAACATTCTTCCGGCTTTTGGTTCAATGCGATGTCCAAGATAAAGGAACTCTAATTCTCCTTCCTCAGTATGGTCGGTCATTGATAAATGCCAAACCAAATGTCTTTCTGGTTCTGTACCTTGTTCATAATGCCAGGAATGATATCCTCCATGCTGTGAGACTGTGTGCCACTTTAAATTCCTCCAACTGACTTGTCGCCCATCATTTAGAAATCTGTATTTCTGTAAATACTCAGTTAAGCATTTATGTAGAGTGTCATTTACCCATTGGATGTGTTCAATCGGATTTGATTGAGAAGACATAAAATAAACATAATCTTCTCTATGAGTTGGTACAGCCGGTAAAATTCCACCATCTGAAATTGTCCTTGATCTATAAGTAGCTATGCTCTCTCCATTCTTTTCAAAGTGAGTAATCATTTCTGCTACTTGTTTTTCACTTAACGCATTATCGTTATGGTAAATAAAATCCTGCCATTGTTCTATCATTGCCCGGCTTCCTCTTTAATTTGTCTTTCAGTAACTAGCACCCAATCAACGCCTAAATTTAGCTCGCAATCTGACCATTTTTTTAATTCTCTGATTGAACCATTTGGCAAATAAAGAACCATCTTATCAACTTCAATTTCCAACTTATGTCCAACGACCTCAATTTTACGCCACAACCATTTCCTGCGCCATTTAAAGAGGTATATGTCATTACTCATCAGTACACGTCTTAAAGATATCTTGGCTTTTCAAATAAGTATAAATCTGAGAAGTAAGATTTGCATCTTTTGGGTTCTGAGCATCCATGCCAAAAAAACTATCCCAATCAGATGCCGTAAATGGTCGGTAAGATTCACCTTTGCCGAGTTTCCTCATTGTGTTATTTTCAATATCGTTGTACCAATAAGTTCCGTCTTTGAGTTTATAATAACGTGAGGTTGCTTGGTTTTCATGGTACTTCCAGACTGTATGTGATGGTACTTTCAAAGCGTCTAATTCGGATTGAGAAAGAATCTCACCATCCATCTGCCTTTGAACTTGTTCATCCGTTACTCCAGGGTAAACATCGAATCTCTCGGTAGTTTCTTCAATTTGATAAATAATGCAATGTAACTCGTTAGGTTCATCTGAATGTCGTAGATATTTCTTTTGGTCTTCCCATTTAGAATCACTCTCAATTGTAATTTCGGCTGGTCTTTCTGTTACAAATGAATCAATCTCCGGGATGTCTGAAATTTCACTAAAAACGTCAAAGCTCTGAGTCGTAATTAAGTCAGCCGGATATTTATTTTCATTTTGATAAACCGATAGACGGAAAGTTATTTGTCTGTCTTTCTTACTGTAATCCACATTTTCTATATGTGAGTAAGTTCCTTCTTTTAGATATCCACCTAAAGCCATTTTTTTTCTCCTTATGTTAATTAAATTACTCTTATCAAATAAACCACTCTCAGGTAAGTTGGGACAATACTGAAAGGAGTCCCAGAGCCTGTATCAGCGCAAGACATTGTGTGTGTGTGACCGTAAGAGTGTGTATGATCCATACCATGAGTATGATTCGCAGAAAAGTTTCCTGTATTACCATGATGGTGACCGCCTGTATTACTGGTACTCGCATTACCAGAACGTGTTACGACGTTATTCCAAGCATAAAAATCATTAACTGAATAAGTATTTCTGTGAGTGTTATGACTATGGTTTCCAGTATTACTTCCAGAATCGTGGGTGTGGTTTGAACTTACATTACCAGTGTTTGCAGAACTAGCATTCCCTGTAGTTGATCCCGACTGGGCTGTTGTCGTGACTGTATGATTGTGAGCAGGGAGATTCCCTTCAGCAAGAGTTACGGTGTTATTTGTCCCCACTCCTCCTGCATTTGCGTGTGTATTACCTTGCAAAAATCTGCCATCCGTCAGTTGTGGTACATTCCCAGTTAAAGTTTGATTTGCGGGGATACTTGAACCATCGCATAACATCCAACCCGCTGAATCTACTGCTCCAGAGTTAGGGACTGTATGCGAGCCTGTAAGATTTGAAGCAAGAGCAACAATTCCCCCAATTGGTACAGATGCTATCTGCGAATCTAACTGGTCAATTGCGTGATTCACCATTGACCCCCACCTCTCGGCGGTATCGGCTGACCCGACAATAGGTTTTAAAGCATTGTATTTAGCTGAAGTATTATATCCTGTATTTGAAAATACGTTCCCATGATCTCCGCCACCAGAGGAGTAGTAGTACAAATTGTCAGTTGTTGACCCAGAAGTGATTATAGTTGTCTTGGCCCCTGCTTGACCAGCCGTACCCGTCTTGGTAACTCCAGTTGTGTACTCACTCGATCCGCTATTATTTGAAGTCGCAGAGAATTGAAGAATATGCCCGGCATTTGATGCGTCTGCCTGGTCAAATACATAAGTGTCCCCGTCTCTGAAACTTAGACTCGGAGCCGATGATTGGTTGATCGTAAATTTCCCGGATACGATTTTTACTGTATAATTTATAGTACTCATATCTCTTTATTAGCTGAATGTAGGATGAGCGGCTAGTATTATATAATTCACCACTAAAAATGGTTGCATATTATTATGCGGCTGGTTACCGTCCGCTTGTTGGTCAGTAGTTGAGATCCGACCACTAGGATTAGTTAGAGTTGTCGAAATATTTGCTGAGTCAGCAGTAGTCGTAAAAGAGTGGCTATGATCCGCAATTTGAATTCCTGTTGCCGAAGCGTGTGTAGTACCTTGAGCATCATTACCACCATTTACAAAACCAGTAGCGTAAGTTCCATCCCCCCAATCGGTACGTTGAGCATAGGTATGACTATGTTCTGGGTCAGTAATTGCTAAAACAGCGTCATTAGTTTTACCGACTCCTGACTCCACGCTTTGATCACCAGTATGCGTATGCGTCTGGTCAGCAATTGGATGGACGTGACCCGCGTCTGTTACAGGGTGAGTATGTTTGGGGATCTCGGTATTCCCGAGGGTGTGAGTTTCAGTACCGGACCCTAACGCTATCGCCCTGGTTGAGCGTCCAGTAATTGTGTCTACATTGTATCCAACCGCGACCCTCGAACGGAGATCCGGGAGGGCAAAGTTAGAGGAACCGTCGCCAGCTCCATAAGTTGTACCAATCACCGAAAATAAAGCGGCGTATGTTGAGCGTGTCACCAGTTGCCCGTTACAGACCAACCACTTCCCGCCGGTAGATGAGACACCTGACGTTGGCGCGGGAGCTGTAGCGATCGGATACATTTGAATCGAACCAATCGGGAGAGCGAGAGCTAATAATTCTGCTAGTTTGTCGGTCCCTAAATTTAAGAGACCCCCCCAACTATTACGCGATCCACCGCTGACTGGCTTCTCTATACTGAAATTAGATGTGTTTGCCATAATATCAATTTTTTACAAGTATTAATTTTGTAATAAAAATAGCCTTAATCCACTACTTTTTCTGTCCAAGTCGCGCCTGGGACTAATTGACTATCCCAGGCCATGTAACCAGACGTATAAACTGTTGATTGATCTGATCCAATACCATAGCCAGCCCAGGTAAAATTAGGATATGATTTCATAGTTGTCGTACTCGAACTGTAAGAAGTACCACCCTTAATTAAACCACCAAAAAAATTAATAGTGGCGGTCGCATCTGGTCCGGAATAAGTCCCCTCCCAGACGGCTACTCCGTAAGTCTTGGCTGTAGAAGTCGAAGCCGGGACGGTAAAGCCTTGCATGACTCCAATACCGTGCGTACCTTGTCCGTAGATTGCTCCGCCAAATCCTAGTCCAGTGTCCATCAGTCGAGAGTTATGCGTATCGTATTAGAATTAAATTTGAAGATATCGCCATCGTTTATCGTTTTTGTCGTCGATGTTGAAAAATCTGATTTTTGCAAATTCTGGAAGGCGCAAAGGTTACCTGATGTTAAAGCATCGTAGATGCCCACCCAGCCCACAATCCCCCAGTCGGCGCTGGCGGCTGGAAAAGTGATGGCGGAGGTATTATGAGCCTGAGCCACCCCGGCCCCCGTTAGCGTGAAGGCGCAAATTTGTCTGGCGTAGCTTCCCCCGGACACTTCTGTACCAGGTGAGCCTGCCGCGTCTGCGGGAGTTGCTGTTAATAGACCAACGTACCAGTTTGTGGGTCTTGTGTAACTTGTTGAGCTGAAGACATGGTTCATTATTTTGTCTTCGAGGTAGTCTGTAAATCCTGCCATGATGTTTTATCCGAAAGATTGAAAGGCAATGGACGGTGTCGATCCACTGAAGGACGCCTTCTCATCGCTGGTTATTATTTGGTCGATTATTTGCTGGTATCTTCCAGCCCATGCTGTCACCCTCTCATCATGCCCGAGATAAACTGGGCTTTGCATTAAAACGCCATAGATGTACGCGTCTGGGTGATTCTCTAAAATAAAGTTAGTATCGAATTCCGCGAGAGGCTTTACCTTTTGATAATAGAGAATCTCGAGAGTGTACTCACCAGAAGGAACAGGAGCCACTTCTATAACATTCTGAATGATAGTATAGAAGAGTGGTTTCCCGTCTGAATCCTCGGCACGGTAGTTGTCAAGGTTCTGGGGATTCCTATATTCCAGGGGAGTCACCGGCGACGTGACTAGCTCAATGTTACGCATCCCCAGGAAGTCATCCGGGAGCTTAACATACTGACTAGACAACGGTGCTTGTGTCCTGATAGACATCTCACGCACCCGGAGAGTCCTGTTAAACTCTGCCTCGGCCAGGACGATCCAGTCCTTTATAATTGCCGTCAGGTCTGAACGATTTAAGTAGTCTGCGACTACCGCCTCTAACTCGCTTGTGGTACTTAGTGCCAAACTTCCCCGTGGTGTAGTGATGTGATTTCTTTTGACAACTCGTGGTCAATGACGCACGGTATTTCTTTCTTTTTGCAGGCTTCCCAGAAGTGTATATGGTCCTCCGTAAAAGCTGGCGTGTCCTCTACCTGGTCATGTCTAAAGTATGGTAGTTCCAGGACATCAAATATTGGTATACAAAAAAGGACCATCCCAATTGAGACGCCGTCCACTTCCTCAGTTTCTGGACCTACCGGGTCTGGCTTTACATCCCCCCCAGTTCGGTAAGCTGAGTATTCTCCAGTAATAAAGTCCCGGAGATAGTTGATACCAACAGCTCCCCTGCCTCGTTGCAGGAGTCTATGTATTGAGTCCGCCGGGAACGTCAGTTCCGGGCTTACCATTAAAATATGTGTGGCTCCCCAGGCCATAGCGTCCCCGATCAATCTGTGACGCACTTCCGGCATTACAGGGCCGGACTTTGAGATGACGGTGATATCGTGAGGGCCGTCTTTATAATCTGAACCCTGGAAGTGGATCACCATGTTCGATAATGCTCCAGCAAATTTAGCTGGCCAAAAACCAGTATGGCTAGGTACGCAAACAGCTACCCTTAGAGCCTTCCCGGCCAGGTCCTCCATGCCTTGTTCGCTGGGTCGTTCGCCCATTTTTTCCAGTCCTTTTTGTCCCACTTCTCTCTCAGAGCTTGATCGTGTACGAATTTGGGAACGTAGGCCGCGTGTCTGAATTCCTTCGACGGCTGTAGTTCCGACATATCCTTCGCGAGCTTTATGAGAGGCTCTACGTCTTCTCTCTCCTCAATTGCAAACGTATTCTCATGCTGGTCGTAGTGGAAGATTTCTTGCCTCCTCTGCGACCAGTCTAAGAGCCGTTTTCTACTCGGCGATTGCATCTACTAGCTTGTAGTCAGGTCCGCAACCTTGGCCGCTGAAGCTTCCGCTTTGGCGATCAAAGTGGCTTCGCACAAAAGAATTTTCTTCAAAGCGTCGCCTGTCTTGGCTACGTCTTCAGCTTTGAAGTCACGGAAGTATGCTACTGACCAGTACTCTGGATCAAGAACAAACGCCGTGCGGTCTCTTGAGAAGCGATTAACGGTTACACGCATATCCCCAAAGTCACTTGCATACAGACTCGCGGACGCTTGGATGCTCTCCGCGTCGATATTCTGACGTGCGGTCGAGCGGCCTGCGAATCCACTGAAAGTTTGCTTGTTGTGTGGGCCAAGCATGATAACGCTCGGGTCAGAACCAGCGGTGAAAGCGGCTTGAATTTGTGCCTTCAACAAGGTTTCTGTAAACGCGCGTTGCGTACCGTCTGTTACGGCTGAACCAGAGGAGTATGCCGCTGTAGCGCCGGAACCACCGTGTGATTTGTTTGACACGATCCATGACTCCAGGCCGCCCATGTAACGAGCCGCGGAAGCTGAACCAACTGTTCGCTCCTTTTTGCCTGTCAATGAGGTTTCTAGATCACGCTTAATTTCCTTACTCAGCTTTGCAAATTGGTAACTCATTTCTGAGTCCCGGCCCGCATGGTTGCCAGCTTGCTGACTCCCGGAAACAATAGCAGTCTTCCGTAGAATCTGGGTGTAGTTCCCAAGACGCACGGTCGGTGTCACTGCCGCGTAAGCAAATTCATCTCCTTCGATCTGTGCATTTGTACTTGACGCACTTGCTAACGAATCACTCTGCCACTCCACGAGTGTATTCTTTGCTTTACTTCTCCCAATCATAGACATGAAAGGCACGTCAGATGGGGAAATGTTATCAGTGTTGTTCTTTACGCTGGCTCTTTATCCTGCGTTTCTATACGTTTCCGTATAGCTCAGACTATATCATCACCGTTAGGTGTCGGACGCTCGTGCGGAAATTATCGATTGCGTTTCTCATTCCGTAGTCGTTGAACCTTCCAGCTACTCTTATTCGCTTCACTGGCTTGGATGCTGATTGTCTTCGGCTTAACCCGGTCAGATATCCCAGCAATTCATCCGATTTCGATCCAAACATTCAGATCGTATTTGCGAGGTCCTCGCGTGTTCCAATCGACTGATAGGATTGGAACGTGTTGGCTACAATTGCCATAGTTACTCCTTATTAATTATTTTTGACGAAACATATTATAAAAAACGGCGGCGGCGTCATCGACACTGCCACTCTTTTTTAACCTTGCCGAAGCCTTTGCCTGGCGACTACCACTGGGGTTTACTGATGATGATCCGCCCTTCATGCTACCCTTAGCGACAGGCCGTAAGCCTTTCCGTTTCTCTTGCAATTGATCATAGAGGGCCGCTTTACGCATTGTCGCGACCGCGCGGGAATCGTAAGAATTTGCTAATTCTTCAGCGGTGAATCCCACCCTAGTTCCATAGTCCATTATCAATTGCTTTTCACGGTCCGCGGTTTCCGCGTCGCCCCACTCCGGGACCAGCTCTAACAGAGCCGCCCTTTGCTGGTCTACATACTTTGCGAGTTGTGCGTTGTTCTCTGCTTCCTCCTGGGAACGCAACTTCAATAGCTGTTGCTCTCTCATTTGGTTTTGCATTTGCTCCTCACGCAAAGCATCGCGTTCTAACATGAATTGCATTGGGTCTTCATTCTTTAAACTTTGCCAGTAATTTGCGTCACGCTCTGGCTGTTGAGGTTGAGAATTTCGAGCGGCTTCGAGAATTTCAATCGCTTGTGATCGAACTTGTCTCGCTTCCGAAAGTTCCTGCTCAAACCCGCGCTTTTGTTCTGCCAGGGCCTGAGATTTCTTTGTAAAACTTGCCTGCCTGCTATAGCCGGAGATCAACTCATCCAGTGGAACGTCTAGTTCTTCACCATCTGCTCGCACCTTATACATAGGTGTTTCGCTAGATTCGCTTTCAGCATCCTGAGCAAGTTCTAACTCTTCGTACTCTTCCTCTGAGTCCTCTTCGGACTCCCGGTCTTCACTTTGGTTATCTTCGTCAGGCTCTTCACCTTCTAAGGCCAACTCGTTAGACCATGCGTTCGCCGCTTCCTCCAGGTCAGACCCCCTATGGGATATATTGCCCTGGATTTCTTCAACGACTGCTTCTTCTGCCATAATTTTTCTTTCCGGGTGTTCGCTGTCAGCGAATCCTAATTTTCTCGTTCAGCAAATAATTTGCTGGTTACAATGGATTCCAACTCAATTTTAATTTCAGTTAGTACCTTCAAAGAGAGATAAAGTTGTTCTCTTTTTTGGGTGTCTGATTCTTGAGATGACATCCATTTGGTTATGTAGTTGTCCTCCAGCTTGTCAAATATTTCGATAAATACTGGGGATTTTAATACCGCTTCAGCGGCATTTCCTTTGGAGATTTTCTCTTCTTTCGAGACAATTTCCTCCGATTTCTTCTTTCTAGCCATTTTTAAAAAATACCTTTAAATGTGCTTAAAACGCCCCCTATTGAAAGGGAGCATTTATGTATACAAGTGGATTCGCCTGTATACAATATTGTCATTTCCCATAATACCAACGGTTTGCAGGCGCCTAGTTTGGCATCGGCATTTGCGGTGGCTGTTGCATATTTTTCGGCTCCATCTCCTCAGAAGTCACCTGGGGGAGACCTGGTTGAGGTGCCTGATTTTGTGCTTGAGCTGTCGCTCGAATTTGTTCGCGTTCCCTTTCGATCATGCCCTTAATTTCTGTCGTGTCGATCATCGTCTGATATTTATTTTCCATTTCCTTCTTTTTCAGTTCGATATCCGACTCGAGTTTGTCTCTCTGGAGATCATCCTCGCGCAACATTTTTTCGTTGGCTTGCTCGTGTTTTAATTTATCCAGCTCGATATCAGCTCTAATTTTATCGGCTTGCGCGGTGGCAAAAATTTCGTCTGGGGACGGTTCGGGCGGTGGTTTTTTCGGAGCCTTATATGTTGCCGGGTCAGTCCAAAAAGACTGGACGTCTTTAAAGCCACTCAGCTCTGTCATCTTTTTTAGAGTGTTATGGTATTGCTGGTAAGTGACTAAAGGATTCTCCGGGCCTTGTTCCTGTAATATTTTCTCCTGCTTCGCGGCTAGACCGGCGAGCATACCCATACGCTCCTCGTTAGTGCCGAGACCAAGCGCAACATTGATAGAGACATCCATCCCGGCGTCCCATACCCTCGGGTCGATCGGGACCCATTCGTTCCGTAGCCTGACAGTCCTGGCTTTTTCCTGGTGAGTTACCAGGAGCTTTAATATCTTCTTGAAGAGCGGCTTCATTGCGGTCTCCGCGAATGTCCGGCAGAGTAACTCAATCTGAGCCTGTGACGCTTGCGCCGCCAGGGAGACTGCCGCTTTCGCTGTACTTTGAAGGGCCGAAGGATCTAAGCCAGCGCTTGCACGGCTGAGGCCGGTCCTGTCTTCTTTTATCTGGTCCAGGTAATCTAACATCGGGAACGCTTCTTTCCCGCTGAAGCTCTTCTGTAGCTCCCCTATCGCGCCTGGTTGCCTGACACGGATAATTTTTCCCAGCTTCTGGCTGAGGACGTCGTCGGTGTTACAGGCCCCGTCTAAAATCCAGGTGTCTGGATGGATCGACTTGGCGAGCGAATCTAACATATTGCGGAGGACGCTTGACTTGATGAGCTGTATGTCGCTGGTCAGGTCCGCGATACTGGACCCCTTCCAAAGGTGTCCTTCGGGGAGTCCGCAAAAGATTTGAAAAGGGATGGTATTGACAGGACCATGATGCAAAACTTTATGATGATTACCAGCGCAACAAAAACGGCGAAGCTCAGCGATACCAGTGTTCCCATAGTCAACCTTTGCGTAAGCCTCAATGTACAGTACTCTTTTATTCGCTTCCCCAGCGTCTGGCGAGTCAGCAAAAGTACCCACCGAGTGTCGCGCCACAAATTCCGTATTGTTTCCAAATTCATCTTCGTCTCCTGATAGAGATAACATTTCGTCATAATCGTAGCCCATCTGGACAAGCTCACTGATCGTCAAATATCTTCTGTGAGCAACGATTGAGGAGTCTTCAATATTCTTGGCCCTACGATCGATCAGAAACTCCTCACAGGGTATTGCTTCTACTACCACGCTACCCTCGGTGCGGGTACGGCGGATCACAACATCATGTAGGTGCGGGACTTCCATTTCCTGCGCTTGCATTTGTTGTGGCCCGCCGGGAGAGATACCCTCTGGTCCTGGTGGCCCTGGTGGTTGCCCTTCTGGTCCTGGTGGTGGTCCTGGTTGTCCTTCCGGCCCTGGTTGTCCTGGTTGTCCTGGTGGTGGTGGCGGCGGTGGTTCTGGAGGTACGAAGGACGGGTCTGGGTATGATTCTATCTGTGAACCTTCGATGTCCGGGTCATTCATCAGAGCCTCCAGGGAGGTGTCGTCTAGTCCCGTGAATTCCTCATGCTGTACAGACTCCCGCTGTTCCCAGTCCACGCGGCAGATACCTACTCGACGGATCAGGGCATCCTTAAATATCGTTAAAAATGTATTGAAAGTGTCCGGGTTGTCATGTCCCAGGACGACTGAATTGACATAGTCCGAGGCTTGTTCGCTGAACTTGACGTCTTCTTCAAAACGGGGCGTGTAAGAAACGACACGCTCAGAGCCGAAGAAAGTCCTCATAATTTGGGGGAGCATTAGGCTTACAGTGTCCCTTACCGTCATATCTATAACCTGGCTCCGACCGGCTTCTTCATTGCCAAACGGTTTCCCGTTGTAGTAGTCCGTAGCCTTGACGCGATCCGGGGCCTCTGTCAGATCAATATAATCGACAGCGTCATCTATCAGTCCGCCGATGATCCCCTCGAGTTCCATCTCATCCATGGTTTCGCCGCCAGCGAGGCGTATCTGTTCTTCCTCGAGTTCGGCTAGCGATTGTTTTTGCTCGTAGTCTGTCGTCGGCATATTTTATCGATTAAATTTTAGATACAAATAGGGCTAATAGGAAAAATGCCTGTTTGCCAGGGCTGGATCAAGTTAAATGTAATAAAAATAGTCTTTTAATTAAATTTTAGAAAAGTTGCACTGTTGCATTGCCTAGGGAGTGCAACTATGCAACTCCATTTATAAAAAGACGTGGAGTTGTGGAGCAACGTGGAGCCTGCCAGTGTTTAACAGGGTTTAGACTGCTCCACGTTGTTTTTAGAAGTGGAGTAAAGTGGAGTTACCGTTACCAGGGTAATAAAAAGTAATTATTTTAATTTTTCTTTCATTTATATATCAACAACTTACAGCTAAGTAATTGTAATCATGTTTAATCTTTTTTCTTGTATACTGTTGTATACTCCTGTATATTAAATAATGAGGACTGCATAAAGCGCCTCACAACAACAACCAAGCAAGGAGAGAAGATGGAAAATTCAGTAAAAGAAAATTTAGTCGGAGTAGAACTTCGCAAAACCTACCCAGGTTACAATTCCAATTTTGGGAATCGTTCCTATGAAATTAAACATAAAGGAGCAAAAGACAATCAACTTGAGTGTCTTAAAAAATTTGGTCCTGCAAAAATTCGTGGTCAACATCCAGAAACATTGGAATGGATGGTTGGATTTGAAGGAGAACTTGACAAATTATGTTTTTTTGGAACCGAAGAAGCCGCCATTGCTTTTAAAGTATTTCACAACTCACCAGCAATGGAATATCAAGTAATAAGACATCCCCACTACAAATCAAGATGGACAATTAAATCCCGCAGGCACCCCAGGCAAATTGAGCCAGATAAATGGCTCTGGTTCATGGGAGGAAGACCATACCCCACAAAAAAATCAGCAATTTGTTCTTTCAAATTTTGCTACCAAGACATCAATAATTTCATCGAAATAAACTAACCAACCAGCCCCCTCCGGGGGGCATAACCAGGAGAGAGAATATGACACTCAAATACGAAAACAAATTCAAAATCGGAGACAAAATTAAAGCGCTGGACTTTGCTGGTAATAATAAATACTGGATTGCCGGAGAGATAATCGGAACTTCAGTAGTCAGGGGAGCGAAGGTATTTGAAATTCAGATCGAGGAAGATACCTTAGCAGAGACAGCCGGAGATTCAAGAGTTGGAGACGTAGGTTTCGTACCAATGGAATGTTTCCTGGGAGATGCAGTTTGTGATAACAGAGTGACGCTGATATCAAGTTCGGCAGACAAAGAGCTGATATTTGAAAAAATTAAAATATAATCAACCCGGCCCCGCAAGGGGCCACAACCAAGGAGAGATATGAATACATTACTTTCACTTTTTGATTATTCCTGCACCTGGTCTGGGGAATTTTATGATGCTGGATGGGATGTCTATAATATAGAACTAAAATATAAAGACGATCCCTTGTGTTTCCCATGTGCGGATATTATGGACCTTAATTCTTGTGAGCAACTACTTGAACTAGATATCTTGCCCGACGGGATATTGGCCGCTCCCCCCTGTACTGACTTCGCAGGGTCCGGCGCTAGATGGTGGAAGGAAAAAGATTCTAAGGGGGTAACGGAAGAAAGTATCAAATTAGTTCATCAAACATTAGATTTGATTGACTTTTACCAGCCGGAATTCTGGGCCTTAGAAAACCCAGTGGGAAGATTGTCTAAATTAGTGGACGGTTATATCAGTATGTATGGGAGAGTAGACATAGGGAGTCCAATGTATTTTAATCCGTGTGACTACGCTGGGTATCTCGACCTATCTAATGATGACCTGGCTTACCTGGAAGAGATTGACAAGAAAGACGGTGTCGGGATCACGTTTGAAGATTGGCAACATATCATAAAATGTAATGCCTACACAAAAAAGACAGGACTATGGGGCAATTTTACAATGCCAGAACCAAAACCAATTAAGCCAGTTAAAGCAGGGGGACGGACTATCGGAACATCTGCCATGAATAGGTTAGGTGGAAAGTCTGAAAAGACTAAAGAGTTGAGGTCTACTGCACCTTTAGGTTTTGGGAAAGCATTTTTTGAAGCTAACCAGGGTGAATAATTGGCCTTCATATTGAATGGCTTAACCTATAACAAAAAAGGAGGACTTAATGACTAAAGACCGAAAATCAGTTCACATATCCGCCACGGCGCATTCACTGATGCTGTTGGAGTTTGAACAAATGCAGAAGAAAGCACAAAAGAATGCGGACTATGCAGTTAACCCGCCAAACATTGAGGAATTCGTCTCGGAAGCAATATTCGAGAAAATAGAGCGGATGAACCGAAAATAAACACTCCAGGAAGGCCCCTGACGCAATGTTCGGGGGTCCCCTACCTTAGACTATCCCCTTAATTTCCCTACCCATAGGTTTCGACCAAGGTATCTTTGAGCGTGAAGCGTAGTTCGAAAACGTCAGGATCAGCGCGTCCGCACGGTCAGGCGATCCACCCAGCCTCCGGCGCATCTCGTCCTTACTCTCAACCTTCTGTTTGCCTGTACTCGAATAAGAATACCTGACGCCGCATAACTCCTCAATCAAGGCACCGTCATTCGGAATGACTACGTCCAGGCCCTCAAACCATAGACGCGCCTTCTCCCATAACTCGCTCCGTAAATTCAAATGCTGGCCCGCAATACTCGGAGCCTCACTCACGTTAATTCCCCGGACGTCAACGCCTTCCTCGAGCAAACGGTCAACGACTCCAGCTCCCAAGGAAATAACATCAATATTTATTGACTCTACTTCCAGTTTGCGCCTCTTTAATTCCTCCAGCTCGCTCCTCACCCAGCCAACAACTTGCATAGTGTTTAAGTTCTTCCTGGTCTTGACTCCATCACCCAGGACCGAGTTACCCTGGCGTAAACATATTGCACTCGAATCATTCCCAAACCTGGCGACGTCAACCCCCATAATAACAGGACCGCCGACAGGCTCAACGTCACGCCCTACAGCCGACTCCACTAGCTGGCGCGGTATGATCGAGTCCTCATCGCTCAACGGGAAAAGACCCTCGCAACGTACACGGAACTGGTTACTCTCTCGCCCGTAACGATTCTCAATCTCAGTAATAAACTTTTTCGAGACCCTCGAGGAGTCCAGGCTGGAAATACGCCGCGTCTCCCACTCATTTTTTAACTTGTGGTGCGTGTCGTAGAAGAACCCTGACCCCCTCACTCCATTACCTAACAAGAGTACAGTCGAGTCCTCCGCCGTCATAGAAGACGCTCCCGCTTCAAAAATTGCGTCCGGGATACCAGAACTTTCATCGCAAACAATTAGCGTATGGTCAGAATGTATTCCGGCGATTGTCTCGGAACTTTCTGGCCTGGAAACTCGGAAACTTATAAAACTTTCACTCGGGGCCGCTTTTAAACGTATCTGCTCAGTCAAAACGTCGAGCTGGCTCTGGACAAAGTCCGGCAAGTGGCCGATCCAGCCGCGGACCTCAGCGCCAAGTGCGTCATGTAGCTGGGAGTGGCTTGGGCTAGTGACAATTGACTTCTGGGGGAAACGAAAAATTATGTGCCACAATAGTACCCAGCTTGCCAGGCAACTTTTTCCCACGCCGTGTCCGCTGACTGCGGAAATTGCTCTGACACGCTCCTTGTACTTTCCGCAACCGCCGACCATGTCCAGGATGTCTTCCTGCCAAGGGTCCGGCTTAACTTTCAAGACTTCCTTAACAAATAAAGCAGGGGCATTATAGTAGCGGGCCTGGAAGTCGGCTAGGGCTGTCGAGAGTGCGGTGGGCATAGTGTTCCTTTTTTAGAAAAAATATTAAAAATTTTTTGGCGGTGTGGAAATTTGCGTGTTCGGAGCCTGTTCTCGTTCCCGGTAGCTATGGGAAGGGCCGGGGGGCTAAAAAACCTGCATTTCTAGGGCTTCGCGGGCTATCAACCCGTGTCCCTACGCCACAATCGCTTGCTATTGCTGGGTCTAGCGTTTTGCCGACCCCAATGTTGTACATTTGCTGTACATTTCCTGGTAAATTTATATGTGCGATAATAACCATTAGTGTACATCCAAAGTTTATCACTCTTCTTCCGGGTTTATTACCTTGGGCTGTCGCATCAACGCTTTCAGCTCGTCCAGGTAGACCGCTGACACGTCCTGGACCTTGATATCAGCCTGGATTTTATCTCCGTATATGTGCGGATCAAGTTTACTAGCAAGGAATTTGCGGGCATCTATGGCTACTCGCGCCGCCTGGCTGTCGATAGCGCCTGATTCTACCTTGTTTGCCAGGTTTTCGATCAATTCCGCCTGCAAAAATGCTCTAGATTCGCGGGCGTGTAGCAACTTGGCCGCGAGGTCAGGCTCCCTTTTCATCCTATTCTGAACAGTCGTGTATGGTATCTCCCTCACCGCACACCACTCCATGACCGACATTCCCCCAGCGATACTCTCGAAGAGACCGTCCCAGAATTCGTCCGTGTTCATCAGTTGTTTCTGTTTCTCTTTTCTACTTTTCTTTTTTGGTGATCCTGGCATTGTACTTCTCCATTGTGTAAACTCAGTTGTAACTCAATTGTAACCCCATTTACAACCGAGTCCGTTAATCATTTCAGTAGTTAAGGCTTATAACTGTAAATTGTACTCTACCCCCCCTGTATATCCCCTTAAAAAAACACCCTATACAACTACATATATATATACAATTATATAGGTATACTTATGATATTATTAAGGAACTCAGTTGTAAATCAACGTACAATTGAGTACAAGTGAGTTCTACCCAAAATCTACCCAAATAGCCCCTCACTCGCAGAAATAGTAAAGCGTACTCCTCTGTGATCCGTTCTCCCGCCTCTCTTCTTTGTTAATCAGCTCAGACTCGAACAAGTCATCAATCATGGCTTTTCTTGCGGCCCTGGACTTAATGAAACGTGTCTTTGTAATTAGGCTCGAAGCAGAGATACCTTGCTCCCCGGAATTCCGTATAATTTGCTCTAATCTTTTAGACTCTCTCTCGCTGTCATTATCACTCAAGTACCTGACTATCTGCACACAAGTATTCGATATCAATTGCCGGACCAGCTCACACCCGTACTCAGCTTCTTCCCCAGTGATTGTTTCAGCGAACCTGGTGCCTGCAATGATCAGCGCAACCTTTTTCGACAGCTCACTGGCACGTCCCCACATTGCTCCAGTCGTTGACGCCCGGTTGTCAGCTTTTTTGAGAGTTTCTTCCTCGAACTCCAGGAAGTATTTTTTCGCGGCGTCCTCATACCTAATAATCTTTGGACTTGGCGTCGTTACTTCCGCCAGGTTATTGTGCCTCCGTGACAGTCCAGGATTGATTGACATATTAGAAAATTGATGTGCCAGGTTAGTTATTTCTCTCGGTAGCTTATCCACAATCTCAAAGTCGTTGATCCTGGGCCTCGAGTCAGGTGCAGTCACTACCAGGAACCTATTGAGCGTCCCGTCCCTCAAGGCTCTCGAGGATAGCTGGTCCCAGATCACTCCAGTCGTTGTCGCGTAAATACTCGCGCTTGGCTGGTCGATCACAAACCTATCGGAGTCTCCCTTTCTGTTCGCCATGTCCTGGCCAAAGTATGTAGAAGTTGAACTTGAGTACAGCTCCATAAAACACGTCATCACGTCCTTTAAATGTGACGCTGACTTTTCGTTAAGTAGTGACGCAACGTAATGTGAGAATTCATCGATCAAATACAGCGCGTTTGGTGTCGCCGAGAGTGTCCTCTCGATCGCAGTCTTCGAGGATAATTTTTCAGCCCCAAAGCCTACAATGCCGGTCTCCGAGAATAGCTGTTTAGTATATTTCCTGGCGGCTTCCTTGCCCATAGCAGTCTCAGCGACTGCAATAATATATATATTTGGCCTGACGTCCGACTGGTCCCTAATTTTTCTTCCCAGGAGGCATGACGCTACAGTCAGCGCGTTTGCGAGTGCCAGCTCAGGCTGGGGATACCTCGAGTTGTGACAAATAAACTCAGCCCAGTCCCCGACCCAACCTGGCGGTCTCAGTAGTGACCTATCGAGTGGCTTAACTACTTCTTCTTTTTTCTTTTCGCTCTTTTTCTTCCTGGGCCTTGGCGGTAGTTCCTCGACTCCCCCCAGTCCGATCACGGTCCCCCCGGTGATCCCCCCAGCTTGTGAAATAGTCTCCCACTTGTACCGCATCTCTTTTGGATTATATTTTGGACTCTTCTGGCTCCAGGCGTCCCAAAGATGGAAGCCCTGCTCACCTAGCATCGACTTTAGTGAGCAAGCGACGCTGAACCAGGTCTTGTAATCATCCGGGTCAATATTTGCCAGGGCGTACTCAGCTTTTTCGTAATCAGTTTTTGTAGGGTCCTCAAATACTTTCGTCGAGTCAAAAAATATCTCTTTTTCTTCAGTCTTTTTTCCAGGGAGTAGCGGCTGACAATCCTCATTTCCTTTCAGACCTGGATCATGGGAGACAAACAGCAACCTGGCGATATCTTTGCAGGATTTGTCTAAATCCACTAAAAATTTGTCTTTAAAATGGGCCTTAGCGGCAAGGAACGACTCCTGGTGATGCTCTGGGTTGTCCGAAACACATATCGCAACCTTGACTCCCCTCCCACTCGGAGAGACGAACGCCGCCCTAACGTGCGGATCGAGGGCTATACTGTCCCTGAGAGTCTCCGGGTCCTCGACATTATCGATATCTCCCTGGAGTAATCCTGAGTAACGGACCATTGTCTCCGCGGTACGTCCCCGGAATAAACCAGACAACGTGACTGCGTACAGTTCCTTTTTTTCTTTGTCGTATTGAGCCTTCCCTTTTTCTTCGAGCGTCGAACGTAGTGACTCAATGACGGGCTTATATTTTCCTCCCTTAATATTTTCAAACAGCTCGTCCGAGTCCACGACCGCCGGCAATTTTGACATTGCACTGTGAAATAAACTTAGTTGCATTCTCTCTCCTTAATTCTTAAATTCATATATGCCAGGTAACAATTATAGCCATCCTTTGCTTTTTTCTTTCTAAACTCTTCGTATTCTTTTGCGGCCTTGACTCTTTTCTCAATGGCGGCAACTTCCATGTCAAATTTATTCATCTTCTCTCCCCAGGAATTCTTCTACAGACATCTCCCCTTTTGCCTGGTTACATTCCCAACACGCCAACGTGAGGAATTCCTCAGACTTAATCTGATCATAGGTTAACTCCCCGCGTGGGATAATATGATCCAGGGTCCACTTATCATCGAGGGATAATTTTCGGCCACAATATGTGCAGGGGCTTTTGAAATTTTTCTCGCCGCGGTTCCGCATCCATACTCGAATGTATACAGACCTACTGTAGCCCCCCTTACGGGGGACTCCCTC